>Ga0208411_1000070_pt1 | contig 76318 bp, 82 predicted proteins | sample ETN01SmetaG_4_FD_185793 | JGI IMG/M metagenome (GOLD analysis project Ga0208411, IMG submission 185793) | Marine microbial and viral communities from oxygen minimum zone, Eastern Pacific Ocean - ETNP2014F12-01SV261 (SPAdes) (version 2) | ecosystem: Environmental > Aquatic > Marine > Oceanic ... | reverse complement strand
ATTGCCCTGAATAATATCAGAACGAGAAATTTCATGATAACCAACTGTCTCAACCTGTCTTTGCCATGCGTTTAAATAAATGCTCTCAAAACTTTCCAAGGTTGAATTAGACTCTAAACGCCTAATACTAAACTGAGATTGATCTTGAAGGTTCACATCTCGAGAGACCATTGCAGTTTCTTGATTATTTTGTTGAAGGGATTCAAGTCCATTTAAAGAACTACCCTGCATATCAAATTCTTCGTTAGCAAATTTAATATTCACAATTGTTTCTTCATTGAATTCCCATGGTTGCTGAATCACAACAAAACTGATCCCAAAAATAACCACTCCGTGGAACATTAAAGACGCAAGCATGGATTTTCTGAATCCCCATCTTTGAATTCTTTGCTTGTAGATCAGTGGTTGCATTTTATATTGATTGAAGCAAAGTCTTGATAGGATTTTTACCGGTTTGGGATAAAATCTCTCTTGCGCCTGTTGGGCTTGTTATATTAATTTCAGTTAAATAGCTCCCAATCATATCGATTCCTGCAAACATAATGCCCTCATTTAATAGTAACTTACCAATCTCTACACTAACTTTGGTCTGATCATCGGATAATTCCCGAGCTTCGCCTATACCACCAGCGGCAAGATTGCCCTTAAAGCTTCCTCCCTGAGGAATTCTTGCAAGCGCAATAGGAAAAGGCTTGCCGTGAATAATAAGTATTCGATAATCTCCATCATAAATTTCAGGCAAGAAATTTTGGACCATGACCATGGTTTGATAATTATTAGTTAGTGATTTAAAAATTTCCAAGTCATCTTCTGAGCTTTCATTGAATTTATAGATTGACTCTCCACCCATGCCATCAAGGGGCTTTAAAATAATAGTCGAATATTTTTTTTGGAATCGTTTAAAGTCCTCTTCTTTGCAAATAACACTTGTGTCAGGCATCCAATTAGAAAATTGGAGTGCAAAAATCTTTTCATTAAACTTTTGCAATGCTGAAGGTCGATTTACTATATTTGCGCCCTCAGATTCAGCCTGAGAGAGTAAATGCAAAGCATTCATATAGTCTCCATCCACCGGGGGGTCCTTCCTCATAAAAATATAGTCAAAATCTTTAAGGGCTTTAATCTCATCAACTTTTTCATTAATTTGTGGATGATGATTGGGGTCTTTAATTTCAGAAAAGTTAGCAAAAGTTTGTTGATCTTTGTAAATTAAATCTTTCATCTCACACTGAAGAATCTGACCGCCCATAGCATAGACTTCTTGCATCCATAATATAGTTGTATCTTTTTTTGGATTTAATTCATCTAGGGGGTCAGTAATAAATAGTGAGGATGTGCCTTGCATTAATATTCTCCAAACAAGCTATGAAATTTAGACAATCCTACAACAGGTGCTGTTTCAGCGCGCAATACATAATGCCCTATTTTGAGTGACCGCAATCCCAATTCATTCATAATTTCGCGTTCAGTTTCTGAGTAACCCGATTCTGGCCCTGTGATAATGCCAATATTATTTAAATTCAAAATTTCGTGATCTTTGATTGATTGATTAGCAATTGTATCAAGAACGAATAATCCCTCGAAATCTGCATTTATCTTTGTGCTTTGTAGGCATTTTTGAAGCCCATCAAAATAGTTAATGCTGGGGATATAATTGCAGCCAGATTGCTCACATGCGCTTATCAAAGCCTCTTCCAGCCTAAGGTTTAATTTAGATAAATCCTTCTTTGCTAATGATTGATCTAGATGGTCCGGTTTATAAATAAGAATTGAGTTCACCCCTAATTCAACAAGCTTTTGTAATGAGTAAATTAAATTCTCTCTCTTTATATATGGAATTATTGCTCGATATAATTTTTGATAAGGATTTTGCATTAAAGAAATATCATCTACATGAAAATTTATATAAGCTTTTGCAATTTCTTGAATAGTGCCATTTGCCAAAGATCCATGGCCATCAAATAACTCTACAGGATCATTTGGTTGCAACCTGAGAACCTTGGCAAGATGATGTATTTGTTTTATGTTGGTGCACTTATAACTTGGTGCAGATAATTCAGGACAAAAAATTCTAGGCTTTCTCATCAAATAATTATAATTGGTATTTTTTATAATGAGTCAAAGTCATATCATTCTTGTCAGACATGGAGAGGCATCTGCAGGATGGTCTGTTCACCCTGATCCTGGTTTAAGCGAACTCGGTCTCGAGCAAGCTAAAAATGCTGGCAAGTCTTTAATGGATCAAATTTCTTGCTATCAGCTTCTTTCTAGCCCAAAGAAAAGAGCTATTGAGACTATGGAAATAATGAACATAGAAAGTAAATACACTTTTCAATTAGATTCTAGATTTATTGAAATACCATCAGACAATGTTGATGCTGATAAAAAACAGGACTGGCTTGTGAAAATTTTTACAACTGCAATTGAAGAGCTGCCTGAAGCCGTAAAAGAGTGGCGTAATAATTTAATAAACTGGCTTAAGGGTGCTGAGGGTAATTTTATTGTGACTACACACTTTATGGTGATCAATGCATTGGTTTCATACATTACAAACAATCATGCAATTTCATATTTTCATCCTGATTATGCGTCTAGGACAGAAATATTTATAAAAAATGGAGAATTGAATCGATTAATTTTGGGTGATGACAAAAAAACTGAAATTAATTTGTAAAATCAGTTGAGCAATTTTTAATCAGCTGTAGAATTTATATTTTGCAGAAAAAATTTCTACTTAATGACTAAAACAGTCTCACAAAAACAAAAAAACAAACCTCTTAGCGAGCAAGTAAAAAAAGCTATGAGGAAATACTTTGCCGCTCTTGGTGATACAAATCCTGCAAATGTTTATGAAATGGTTATGGCTGAGGTCGAACCTGAGCTTTTGAAGGCTGTAATGAAGCACACAAGCAACAACCAATCTAAGGCTGCAAATGTCCTGGGATTAAACAGAGCCACTCTTAGAAAAAAATTACATCGATATAACATTATAGAAAAATCATGAGCCTAATTGCCCCAAAAACTGCCCTTGTTAGCCTTTCGGATAAATCTAATTTAGATGAACTAATACAATTTTTGCTTGATCAAGAAGTAAAAATTATTTCAACTGGAGGGACTTACAATGCCATTAAAAAAATCACAGGTAAGGTCATAGAGGTTTCTGAATTTACAGGATTTGAAGAAATGATGGATGGTCGAGTCAAAACTTTGCATCCTAAAATTCATGCTGGGATTTTGGCAAGAAGAGAAACAGATTTAGAGGTTTTAACTGATCGCGGCTATGAGGTCATTGACATGGTCATTGTTAATCTTTATCCATTTCAAGAAACAGTCGCCTCAGGGTGTGAATTTGATGAGGCTATAGAAAAAATTGATATAGGCGGACCCACAATGATTAGGTCTGCAGCAAAAAACTTTAAAGATGTTGCAGTCATTTCTGATCCAAATGACTATGATCGCTTAATAGATGAATGGAAAAATCAAGGGGGGATCAGTTACGAATTTAGAAAGGAGCTTTCACAAAAAGTTTTTCAACTCATGGCTGAATACAATTCAGCCATTGCAAATTATCTAAAAGATATCTCTTCCGACGCACATCAATATAACTTCAGCAAGAGTGAATCGCTGAGATATGGAGAAAATCCTCATCAAACAGCAGATTTATTAACTTTTTCTAATTTAGAGCATAAAAATATTGCCAATGCAGATATTCTTCAGGGCAAAGAACTTTCATACAATAATATTGTAGATGCTGATGCTGCCTGGGAATGTGTCAGAGCATTTGATGAGCCAGCTTGCGTGATTGTAAAACATGCAAACCCCTGCGGAGTTGCCGAAGCAAACTCTATCTTTGATGCTTATGACTTAGCATTCAAGACTGATCCAACATCTGCCTTTGGGGGCATTATCGCGTTTAACAGAGAACTGAATAAAAAAACTGCTGAAGAAATTAATGCTCGTCAATTTGTTGAGGTTGTCCTAGCTACCAGTTTTGAAGAATCTGCATTGGCGGAGCTGGCTAAAAAGAAAAATGTACGAGTTTTATGCGTCGATTTGGAGCAAGATAACCCATATCCAGGCGTCATTAAAAAAGTGTCTGGAGGAATATTAATGCAAAGCGATGACGCTTTTATTGTTCCCAAAGCAGACCTTCAGTGCGTTACTAAAAGACAGCCAACCGCTGAAGAAATTAATGACCTTATGTTTGCATGGAAGGTTGCTAAATTTGTTAAATCAAACGCTATTGTTTATGTCAAAAATAAACAGACTATTGGCATTGGTGCCGGTCAAATGAGTAGAGTGATTAGTGCTGAGATTGCCAATCTAAAAGCCAAAGAAGAAGGTTTAGTAGTCAAAGGTGCGGCAATGGCCTCAGATGCATTTTTTCCATTTAGGGATGGCATAGATAAAGCTGCTTCGAGTGGAATAGCAACAATTATTCAACCTGGTGGATCGATTAGAGATGAGGAAGTGATTGCCGCTGCTGATGAAAATGACATTGCTATGGTCTTTACTGCAACGCGCCACTTTAGACATTAAAAATGTACATTTTGGTTATTGGATCAGGCGGCAGAGAACATGCTTTAGCTTGGAAATGTACGCAAGATGAATCTGTATCAGAGGTTTTTGTTTGTCCAGGAAATGCAGGAACTGCTCTAGAAAATAAAATATCTAATGTCTCTATTAATGTTGATGATTTTGCAGCAGTTAAAGATTTTTGCATTGAAAACAATATTGCTCTTGTAATCGTTGGTCCGGAACAGCCTCTTGTTGATGGGCTAGTAGATTATTTGCAAACTAATGATATTAAAACCTTTGGGCCCTCTAGCGCTGCTGCTCAGTTAGAGGGCTCTAAAACATTCTCAAAAGACTTTTTTATTAAATATGGTATTCCTACAGCAACTTATGCAGCCTTCGATAATTTTGATAGTGCAAAAGAACACTTAAAAAAGATTCCATATCCAACAGTGGTTAAAGCTGATGGGTTAGCTGCAGGCAAAGGTGTCATCATTTGTCAAACTGAAAATGAAGCCCTGGCAGCCTTAACCAGTATATTTAAAGATCAAACGTTTGGGGCTGCTGGAGCAAGCGTAGTTATTGAGGATTTTCTAATTGGCGAAGAGGCAAGTTTCATTGCAGTTGTAAGCAAAGATAAAATTATTCCTCTTGCAACCAGCCAAGATCATAAGGCCGTGGGTGATGGTGATGTAGGTTTGAATACTGGCGGAATGGGTGCATATTCACCCGCACCAATAGTTGATGAAAAGATGCATCAAAAAATTATCAATGAAGTGATGGAACCTACCATGCAAGGTTTAATTGCTGAAGGTTCGCCCTATCTTGGGTTTTTGTATGCTGGACTCATGATCAATAATGGGGAATTGAAAGTTCTTGAATTTAATTGCAGATTTGGAGATCCAGAAACTCAACCTATTCTGCTGAGATTAAAATCAAGTCTGGTTGAACTTTGCCTCGCAGCAATCGACGATAAGTTAAACGATCATCAAATTCAGTGGACTGATGAGCATGCCTGTGGAGTTGTGATTGCAAGTCATGGCTATCCTGAGGACTATACAAAAAATAATGAAGTTACAATTAAACCCTCTGATGATGTTGGAATGAAGCTATTCCATGCAGGCACAAAACTTCAAAGCGATAAAGTTTTAACATCAGGAGGGAGAGTGTTTTGCGCAACTGCTTTAGGTAAAGATCTGCAAGAAGCTCAATCAAAAGCATATGATCTGGTAGAATCTGTATCTTTCGATGGAGCTTTTTATCGAAAAGATATTGGCAATAAAGGATTGAAATGAATCTATTAGATAATTTTATAAATGAGTGCGACATTGCTTTGAAAACATTGTCGTTCAAAAAGAGTGGTACGGGCAGATCGTATCCAGCTAATGAGGCTCCCTCTGCGTTATCAAAAGAAGAAAAAAATCTGTCAGCACAACTAATGCGAGTAAATTTAGCTGGCGAAGTAGCAGCTCAGGCACTCTACAGAGGTCAAGCAATGGTTTGCAAAGATACCGAGATAAAAAATCATCTCATGCAAGCTGGGGAAGAAGAAACAGACCATTTAATTTGGTGTAAAAAGCGTCTAGAAGAGTTAAATGGAAGGCCTTCTATCCTCAACCCAGTTTGGTATGCAGGATCGTTTGCTATTGGTGCAATATTTGGAAGCCTTGGAGAAAAAACTAGTTTAGGGTTTGTTGAAGAAACTGAAAAACAGGTAGTTAAACACCTTGAAAGACATTTAGATAAAGTTTCTAAGAATGATACTGAGACAATTGAAATTTTAAAGACCATGAGGGCTGATGAAGATGAGCATGCTCAACAGGCGGTAGAAAATGGAAGCGAATCAATATCTGAACCAACGAAAAAAATTATGAGCATTACTGCAAAGGTCATGACTTCATCAAGTACTTATATTTAAAAAGAGCCTCTCATTAAACTCTCTCCAATAAGGAAGACTTTAATATTATTAAGTTTTAAATAATTCATATCTTCTCTGGTTTTAATTCCTGACTCTGCAATAAAAATATTCTTTTGTTTGAAGAGATCTCTTAACCGAACAGAATTATCTAAGTCAACTTCAAATGTTTTTAAATTTCTATTATTCACCCCTATTAAAGCATCTTCAAAATGCTCAACTCTCTTCAGCTCATTTTCATCATGCACTTCAATTAAATAATCAAGCTCTAACATTATGGAAATATTGACGAAATCTTCCATTTGCTGATCAGAAAGAATGGATGCAATTAGCAAAATACAATCTGCACCAATTAATTTAGATTCATATAATTGATATTCATCAATCATGAAATCTTTCCTTAAAATAGGTAACGAAGTTATTTTCTTAACCTCTTTTAAATTATCAACGCTGCCCATAAAGAAATCTTCTTCAGTCAAAATTGATAGAGCCGATGCTCCAAAAGCCTCATACTCAATTGCTTTTTTTACCGGATTAAAATCTTCTTCAATGACCCCAGCACTTGGTGAAGCTTTTTTTATTTCTGCAATAATGGCTTCATCTTTACTAGAGATATTATCTTTAAATTTACCCCTGGGAAGATCGAGATCTTCTAAAGAACTTTTTATTTGCTCTAAAGGTAATTCTGCCTTCTTATGAATGAGATTAGCCTGTGTATTTGTAACAATTGTTTGCAGAATGCTCATTAGCTATTAGACACTCGAACGTAGGAAGCTAATTTATCTGCAGCCATGCCGTTATTCATTAATTCAAACGAGAGCTCAACACCATCTGCAATTGAATCTACTTTTTTTGCTAGGTATAAAGCTGCGCCTGCATTTAGAGCAATCATATCTTGAACGGTTGATCTCTCTCCAGAAAAAGCCTCTCTAATTAATTGCAAACTGCCATCAGGTGATTGGGCTGAGATTTCAGAAAGTGTTCCTAAGGATAAGCCAAAGTCTTTTGGAGAAATTTCATACTCAGAAATAGTATTATCTTTTAGCTCTGCAATATAAGTGGAGTCCGTGATAGTGATTTCATCTAAACCATCAAAACCATGAACAATGAGAGCATGATCCATAGATAAATTCTTAGCAACTGATGCAAAAGTTTTGACTAAATCTTTTTGATAGACACCCAGAATTTGTCTTTTCGCACCGCAAGGATTTGTATGTGGGCCAAGCAAATTAAATAAAGTTTTTTTTCCGATTTTCTGCCTGGCCGGCATCACATATTTCATTGACTCATGATGCAAAGGAGCAAATAAAAAAATAAAACCCACTCTCTTGAAAATAGTTTCCAACTTTTCTCTGTCATGAGCTATATCAGCTCCGGCTGCTAACAATAAATCTGCACTTCCAGACTTGCTGGATACTGCCTTGTTACCATGCTTGGTTACTGCAGCACCTCCTGCAGCAGCTACAAAAGATGCAGCAGTAGAACAATTAAAAGTATGAAGACCCGAGCCCCCTGTACCACAAGTATCTATATGATCTCCATCTCCCAATGGGAAGGTAAGAGATTTTTCTTTCATGACTCTGGCTGCAGCAGTAATCTCGGTTTCCTGAATTCCCTTTGCATTTAAGGCCAGCAAAAATGCTTCGATAGAAAGATCATCAACATCTCCAGTCATAATTGATTCAATTGCGAGCTGCATAGAATGAAAGTCAAGGTCCTCTTTCTTTTCTAGCTGATTAATAAAATCTTGGATCATATATTTAAAAAATTATTGATTAATTGCATGCCATGATCAGTATCAATGGATTCAGGATGAAATTGAACACCAAATATGGGTCTAGTAACATGCTCTACCCCCATAATGATTGTGGGTTCATCAGCAATGGTAGATGTAACCTTTAAATCTTTGGGCAAAGTCAAGCTATCAATTACTAGACTATGGTATCTGACCACTGAATATGGGTTAGGAATATCTTGAAATAATGCTGAATTAGAATGATTGATATAGGATTTTTTACCATGAAAGACTTCAGGAGCTTTAATAATTTTAGCTCCAAATGCTGCGCCAATCGATTGATGGCCTAAGCAGACTCCTAATAATGGAACTTGAGATTCTTGAACAATCTCTACGGAGATTCCAGCCTCCTTTGGAGTACAAGGACCAGGAGAAATAACAATTTTTTCGGGATTGAGAGAATTGATTTCAGCAATGGTTAATTCATCATTTCTTTTTACCAAAACCTCACGATTGCACTCTCCAATATAATGAACCAAGTTGTAGGTAAAAGAGTCGTAGTTATCAATTACAAGAATCATGAGATCATCTCCATGGCATCCATGAATACTTTAGATTTCTGCCTGCACTCTAGCCATTCATTTTCAGGAACAGAATCAGCAACTACTCCTGCTCCTGCTCCTACATGGATTGTTTTATCTTTGATAACCGCAGTTCTGATTGCTATGGCTGTATCCATATTCCCATTCCAGCCTATGTAGCCTATTGCTCCGCCATATATACCTCTCGAGCTTGGCTCTAACTCATTAATTATTTCCATTGCTCTTATTTTAGGAGCACCGGACAATGTTCCTGCCGGCAAGGCAGCCTTAAGTACATCAAAATAACTTAATCCAGCAGCGATCTTTCCCATCACATTCGAAACTATATGCATTACATGAGAATATTTCTCTATGATCATTTTATCCGTAACAAGAACAGATCCAATTTCAGAAACTCGTCCTACATCATTTCTTCCAAGGTCAATGAGCATTAAATGCTCAGCTATTTCTTTTGGATCATTGAGCAAATCATCTTCATTGGATTTGTCTTCTTCAGGATTTTTCCCTCTTTTTCTGGTTCCTGCCAATGGTCTTAAGTTAATTTCATTCTCTTCGAGTCTTACTAAAATCTCGGGAGATGCTCCAACTATCTGGCATTCATCTAAATCTAAAAAATACATGTAGGGTGAAGGATTTAACTCTCGTATTGCTTTATATAAATTAAAGGGGTCTTTATCAAAGCTAGCTGAAAAATCCTGTGCTAATACAACTTGCATTACATCGCCTTCCGCAATGTAATCTTTAATAGTGTTTACAGCATCACAATATTCTTCTTTAGAAAAATTTGATTCGAACTCAAAGAAATTTGTAATTTGTTTAAATTTTTTAACTGCGCTTTCTGCAGGCGTAGTTAACGTTCTTTCGATATCATCTAATTTTGATTGCGCAAACTCATAAGTCATATTCTCAAGATTTGCGTTAAAAATAATTTGGGTTGAACTATTTAAATTATCAAAGATGATAAGTTGCTCGGCTTTTACAAGCATAATATCTGGCATATGCTCTTCAAACTTAGAGTCTTTACTAGGTAATAATGCTATTTTAATCTCAGCATATTGGGCGCTTTCATATGCAAAAAAACCTATATAACCTCCATGAAATCTTGGTAAATTTTCAATGCTTGGTGAGTTATGTTTTGAGATGATTCCTTCAATTGCTTGAAGAGGATTTTCAGCTTCAAACATATCCTTAATTCCATCAATGACTGTTTCAATTTTTTTTCCAGAAACTTTAATTGTGTCAAGGCAGCCAAATCCAATAATTGAATATTGAGCCCACCTATCCCCTCCTTCAACTGATTCAAATAAAAAATTATTTTTTTGATCAGCTATCTTTGAATATAAGGACAAAGGGGTTTCACCGGGAGCTACAATCTCTCTGCTCATAGGCAATACTTTATAATCAGCATCTTTAAAATTTTCGTATTCTTTATTTGTTATCATGAATTTTCTTGATTAAAGATTGATTTTATCTCCAAGAGAAATTTTATTTTTTGCAAACCATCCCTGATTAACCTCTACCGCCATTCTAACGTTCTTCATGGAGCAGATTGAGTCCTCAGAAAATGGGACCATATCATAAATCTCTAAGATTCTTCCGTCAGATGAGAGATAAGCGACACTGAGTGGCAGCGAAGTGTTTTTCATCCACATGCATTGTTTATTGCTTGATGGCCATATAAAGAGCATTCCAGTATTTTTTTCTAAAAAAGATTGATTCATTAAACCCTTTCGCCTTGCAGCATCAGTATTAGAAATAATTAAATTTAACTTTGCGGTTTTGCCCTCAAAACTCATTTCCAGGTTAGCAAAAGAAATTGCAGAAAATGAAATTAATGTGAAGCTAAGAAATTTTTTGACGGAAGCCTTGAATGGTTTTCTCATAATCTGATGATCCAAAAATAGCAGAACCTGCAACAAAAACATTTGCTCCTGCCTTAGAAACTCTTGAGATTGTTTCGTTATTGATGCCGCCATCAACTTCTAAGAATATCTGATGATCTTGTTGATCAATAAGTTTTTTTGCTTCAGAAATCTTTTCAATCGTATCTTCAATAAATTCTTGGCCACCAAATCCAGGATAAACACTCATTAACAAAATAAGATCTATTTCAGCAATAATGTCTTTCAACACAGATAAAGGTGTATCTGGATTAATTGCGATACCAACTTTACATCCGCTTTGTTTAATAATATTGATTGTCTCAGCAACATCATCAACTGCTTCGGGGTGAAAACTGATGAGATCTGCACCAGCATCTGCAAAACTCTTAGCCAAATCGTTTACAGGAGTAATCATTAAATGAACATCTATAAAATCTTTTATGCCATCATTTCTTAATGACCTACAAACCATTGGGCCAACTGTAAGATTAGGCACATAGTGATTATCCATTACATCAAAATGTATCCAGTCTGCACCAGCTTTCATTACAGAATTAATCTCTTCTCCAAGTCGGGCAAAATTTGCTGATAAGATCGAAGGCGCTATTAAAGAATTAGAGTTCATCTTCTTAATTTTCATCTTTTAAAACTTTCCTTGCAAGCTTTAACCTATCCTCCGTCCCTACATCAATCCATAATGAATCATCAAAATGAGCACTAACCATAGATTTTGCAATCAAAGGTTTCAAAATAGTATTCCAAAGATCAAATGGATACTCTCTTGATAGATGCATGTCTAAAATATCAGGGTTGATTACTGATACTCCTGAATAAGTAAAATCATTTATTCCATCGTTTATAAAAACGGAGTTTTCTTTTATTGAAAAATCTCCCCTTTGATTATGTTCAGGATTTTTCACTGCTACTAAATGAGCTGCCTCAACAGTTGAGGGTAATTGATGAAAAGATAAGTCAAAAATAATGTCTGCTGTTAATAATATAAAAGGGTCGCTTCCTAAAAAATCCTTAGCATTAATCAATGCCCCGCCCGTTCCATAAGGAAAGGGCTCATCTATAAAAATTATTTTAGGCATTGTATCAATTGACTGAAGGGCTTCCTTGATCTGATCTCCAAGATAAGAAACATTAATTACAAATTCATTCGCCCCAAAAGCAATTAACTGATTTATCGATCGCTCTATCAAAGAAATACCGCCTACATCTAAAAGTGGTTTAGGCAACTTATCTGTTATGGGCTTCATTCTTGAACCTAGCCCGGCCGCTAAAATCATGGCTTTCATAAGTTAGCAAGTTTATTTTCTAAAGCTTGCAAGACATTATTATTAAGAAAATTCGCCAAGCTTACTTGATTTAATTCCATAGAAATTATTGCCGTGTTAGAAACTATTTGGGGTAAATCACGCATTCTAAATGATCGATTTAATCTCAGATAAAGTTCGGTTAAGGTCCCCATTATCCTTAAATTCCTTTGCAAGCCACCCCATAAGGTTGCTCTAAAAATATCTTCTGTAGATATACCATAAACGGAAAGCTCTGAAAAACTGTCGCAATATTTTCTTATTGTATCAAGCTTACAGGGAATATAATGATCGATCAGAATTCCTGCCAAATCAATCCCTATAGGCCCAAAACACATATCTTGAAAATCTATTAATGCAAGGTCGCCATTATCTAAAAGGTGGATATTTCTTCTTTCAAAATCAAAATGACAATTACTCCATTGTTGATCCATTATTTGAGGTCTCATATCAACATAAAGATCTTTGTACCCATCAAACATCTCTAGGCCAAGGAATTCCTTACAAAAAACTTTTGAAAATCTTTTTGAATGCGATTCTAAGCCCATCCAAAAAGTTGAGTGCAAATCAACATGCTTAGATTGATGCATTTGATTAAGAAGTTCTAGGGATAAATTAACTAGCTTATCTTGTTGATAAAAATTTTTTTCATCAATCAAAGAATGATCTCCAAGGTCTTCTATTAAAGTTAGATTGCTATCAATATCATATTGGAAGATCTTTGGAACTCGAACATTACAGTCTGATAGTTCATTCGCCCGATTGATAAAAACTAATTGGCCGTTCACTGGCCTATCATCATAAGAAATTACATAGGAGTATTCTTTAGAAGCAACTCTAAAATATTTTCTTCCGCTTGCCTCTATTTTAAGAGGCTCTAATGATGTTAGGTCTTCATCAAAAGATTGAGCATACTTAAGAATATTGGCTTTTGAGAATTCAGCTATTTTCAATCTCCGAAGGTAAGGGGGTATCATCTGGCAAAAAGAAATCCGGGGCTAATTCAGCAAATGGAACATCTGCGTATTTAGAAAAATCTCTTATTCCTGCATCATATAAAACCAGATCATCAATACAAAAATTGCCAGTGAAACTTGATGGATCTTTAGTAAAAATTTCGTATGCAGCATCCGCCATAATTTCTGGAGTTCTAGAAATATTCATTAATTCTTCACCGCCCAAAACATTTTTAACAGCAGCAGTTGCGATTGCGGTCCTTGGCCACAAACCATTGACACCGATGCTATCGGACTTCAATTCTTCAGCCATACCTAAGACACACATACTCATAGTGAATTTTGCCATTGTGTATGCTAAATGAGGGCCAAACCATTTTGGCTTCATGTCTAGAGGTGGAGCTAAATTCAATATATGAGCATTATTAGATTGTTTCAGATGCGGAATGCAATATTTGCTTACTAAATATGTTCCCCTGCCATTAATTTGATGCATTAAATCATATCGTTTCATATCTGTGTCTGGTGTGCTAGTCAGTGAGATTGCAGATGCATTGTTCACACAAATATCGATTCCACCAAAGTGACTAACGCTTTGTTCAACAGCCTCTCTAACATTAATCTCATCACGCACATCAAGAATAATGGGTAATGCTTCACCACCTGCAGCTACAATTTCATCTGCTGCAGTGTATATGGTCCCTGGAAGCTTTGGATGCGGTTCTGCTGTTTTTGCTGCCAAAACTACCTTCGCACCATCTTTAGCTGCACGTTTACCTATTTCAAGGCCTATTCCTCTGCTGCCACCGGTAATAAATAAGACTCTGCCTTTTAAACTCATCTCATGTCTCCAACTTTTATAATAATTATTGCTTGATGTTGCATTTTTAAACTGGTTGATGCAAGTTAAAGAATTATTATAAGCATAAGAAATGAGGACGACTATGAATGTAGATTTTATTTTTGACTTTGCGAGTCCAAACGCCTACCTATGTCACAAGGCAATCCAAAATCTTGAAAAAACTCATGACATAAAATTTAACTACATACCCTGTCTTTTGGGGGGCATCATGAAGCTATCGAATAACCAGCCTCCTATGATCACTTTGGCTGAAATTCCTAATAAATCTAAATATGAATTTGATACTGCTTTCAATAGATTTATGAAAGAACACAACATCACAAAATTTAAAATGAACGAGCATTTTCCCGTCAATACTATATCTCTTATTAGAGGTGCAATAGTTGCACAAAAAAATGATTTTTTTGATTCTTATGTTGAAATAGTTTTAAACGGACTGTGGGAGCAATCTCTTAAGCTGGATTCACCAGAGGCTCTTCATGAACTATTAACTAAGAATGACTGTTGTGCGAATCTTGTTATTGAGAGTATTTCTAAAGATGAGATCAAAGCAGAACTAATTGCTAATACAAGTGAAGCCGTTGAAAAAGGAGCTTTCGGGATTCCAACATTTTTCGTAGAAGACGAAATGTTTTACGGAAAAGATACCCTAAGAGAGCTTAAAGAAATGTCCTCTTAAAACTTTAATTGTTAAAATTTACTGAACTAAAAACTCACCCTAAAAAGAACTTATTTATATTTCTTTTTATAATCTTTGCTAATCATCAATTAAGTGCAGCTGCTTTCAATGAACCAATTTCATTGAATCTTCAACAACTTGAAGGTTGCGCAAATCCAGACTATCCCAAGCTAAATAATGAATATGAATCTGGTTCTATTGATGCTGGGACGATAGATATTCAATCAAATGGAGCTGTCATACTTAATAAGAATGTTTTGATTGGATTTGATGGCGGAAGCATTAATGCTTCCAGTGCAACCTATCTTCAAAATCAAAATTTTGTAAAAGATATAAAGAATGGGAATATTTATCACTCTGAAAACTACTTCAAATTTTTGAGCGGTTCCCTAGAAAAAGATTCTGGAAACTTGCAACTGGTTAATGGAGAAGCCTATCTAAGAGAGAGAAATTTATTAATTCGATATCAGTTATTGGAAGGGAATTTAGGTCAAAGCCTTAAATTTCAAAATGCCAATCTCAGCTCTTGCAATAATATCTCTGCGGGCTGGGAGATTAAAGCTAAAACAATTCTTATCAATGAAGAATCAAATCGAGGTCATATTGAAGATCTAACTCTTAAAGTCCTGGATAAAACGATTTTAAAACTCCCTTACTTGCCCTTTCCTGCAACAACAGAAAGATTAAGCGGCTTTCTAGAGCCTGAATTGAGTCTTACGTCTGATGGAGTTGATCTTTATTTGCCATATTTCTGGGTTTTATCTAAAAAATCTGATCTTACAATCGCCCCAAGACTATTGAAAGACAGAGGAAGCGGTTTGGAGGCAAATTATAGATATTTAACTAAATCTGATTCAGATTCTGCTAATTTTTTTGATCTACTAATCTTTCCAGAAGATAAAGAATTCAGGAAAGAATATTATCGTAATGACAATGATAGATGGGCATTTCGCTTGAAAGAGGACAGAAGCTTTTCGACCGTTACAACTTCTATTGATTGGGCAAAATCTTCTGACTCAATGGTGTTACTGGATTTGCCCTCTAGCCATACAAACATAGCCAATCAACGGGATCATTATCTAACGCAGTCCATTTCAGTAAATATGTTGCTAAATAACTTCTCAATTAATATTATGCGGCAAGGTTTTCAAAGCTTGAATCCATTCATAACTAATGGGTACATCAAAAAACCTGAAGTAAATTTTGAATATAAGAAATACGGCCCTTCACTTTCATATTTTGCTAAAGCAAATTATGCAGACTTTAATAAAAATCAGCGTCTGCCTATAAATAGTTATGGGATTAATCAGACTGGAAAAAGATTGATCACTGAGGTTGGAGTGGAAACTCTTCATGATCTTAAATATTTTGACCTATTAATAAATGGATTGCTTTTAAATAAAAAATATAACCTTGATGATACAAAAAGTAATACTAAGGCGGCCTCGATCCCAAAGATTAAAATAAAAATCTCCTCCTTCCTAAGGCAGTCATCTAAAGAAGGCCTTTCACTCCTAGTCCCTGAGTTTGTATATCAAAAAACAAATTATAAAGATCAATCGATGGATCCAATTTTTGATCTTCATCAACGCAATTTTGGGAATTTTAATGGGTTAAATGAAAGTTATTTTTTTGGTAAAGACAGGGTCCCTGATACGGAGTTTTTACTTGCTAGATTGAAGTGGCAAAAAAGGGTGAATAAGGATACAAGGTTAAATTTTCAAATAATCAAAAAAAATGAATTAGAAGCAAGCAAAGTCATTAATGAGATGCTTAATCAGCCCATTGAAAAAGATAGTCAAATTGGTACAAATTTATCTTTTGAAAATAAAAGAGTTAGAGCATATTTTGCAGCTAACTATTCCCAAAAAAGAAATACACTTAATTTTGGTAAGACAGGAGTAGAAATTAGGCTCCCAGAAACGCGGCTGACATTTTCAAGGAACTTTCAAAGCAATATCCCCCTTTTGAATAACACTAATGAATTGGACTACGCAGAATTTTCAATAGAGAAATTAATGTCTAATGGCTATAAATTTATCGGTGGGATAAGCAAAGATCTAGATTCTAAGAAGAATTTAGAGACTTATTTCGGTTTTGGTTATGAGAACTGTTGTCTAGCTTTTAAAATCTACGCATCAGATAAAAGATTGTCTAAATATAATCTTCTTGATTTTCAAGCTTTACAATTTCATGATACTAACTGGGATAAAATGATTGAAATCGAAAATAAAAGCAGGATTAATTTTGAGTTTGAGCTGAAAGGATTAACTGGCAGCAATAAAAGAATAAATAGGTTCTTCTCCAATGCTTTCTCGAACCTTTAATGGAATAAAGTGTCTTAGTCATTAACAAATTTTCTTCTTGTTCAATGCCTCTGTAAACATTTAATTAAGTACAATAACCATTATGAAAAAATATATTTACATTGCCTTATCAATCCTAATCATGCTGCCAGTGAATGCAAAAATTGAAATCCTTGATAGGGTCGCAATTATTGTGGGTGAAGGAGTTGTCCTTGAATCACAAGTTAAGAGCATGCTTGAGAACATAGAAAAAAGATATCAAGAACAAGGTGCTCCCATGCCGCCTCAAGAAGTGATGTTAGAACAAGTCCAAGAACGACTCATCATAGAAGAATTGCAATTACAGATGGGCAGACAGGCTGGTATAAGAGTTGGTGATGGGGAATTAAATCAAGCGTTTGAGAATATTGCACAAAGCAATGGATTGTCTCTTGAAGAATTTATTAAAACATTAGAAGCTGAGGGCGAATCCTATGAAGAGCTAAGGTCACAAGTTAGAAAAGAGATGATCATTCAAAGAGTTCAAAGAGGTCGGGTGGGAAGAGAAGTAGATATTACCGAACAGGAATTAGATGGTTTCTTAGCAACAGAGGGAGCTGTAAAAGAACTATCTCCTGAGCTATTTGTTCGTCAAATTCTTATTTCAGATCAAAATAAAGCAGACTCGATTATTGCAGAAATAAATAATGGTGCAGATTTTGGAAGCCTAGCCAAAGAAAACTCAAAAAGCAGCAATGCTTCCTCTGGCGGCGAAATGGGATGGAGAAATCTTGCTGATCTGCCAAGTTTATTCGCAGATGCTCTTAAAGGTAAGAAAAAAGGTTACATTTCTCCCCCATTAAAAGGTGGTTCAGGTTATTACATATTGAAGCTTGAAGATAAACGTGGTGATCTTGTTCGCTTTGAGGAGCAATGGAATGTTCGACATATATTAATGATGACAACAAAATTAAGGGACGAAACTTTTACAAAGAAAGAGCTGGAAAAAGTTAGGGAAAGACTCCTAGCTGGAGAAGATTTCAGCTTACTAGCTAAAGAATTTTCTGAGGATCCTGGCTCAGCAAGTCGAGGCGGTGATTTAGATTGGCTCAGCTTAGGTCAAACTGCTCCAGCTTTTGAGAAAATGATGCTTGAATCTCCGGTAAGTGAAATTTCTCCTGTTTTTGAGTCCGAATTTGGTTTTCATTTCCTTCAAGTGCTTGATACAAGAACAGAAGACTTAACTGAGGAGGTTATCAAAGACAGAGCTTACGGTATTCTATTTGCTAGAAAATTTGATGAAGAATTAGAAAATACTCTTCGCACTACAAGAGCCGAGGCATTTGTAGAATTTAAAGAGCTAGATTGAAGCGACTTCTATATTCTCATGGTGAACCAGCAGGAATAGGCATTGACTTAATTCTATATCTGTCAAAATCAAAATTTTGGTGGCAAATGCAATCTCCTTTGATCTGCATTGTTGATAAAGCCCTTCTAGAATCAAGATCTAAGATTCTAAACTTGAATATTAATTTTATTGAAATTCAAAACTTGAATGAAGCTAAAAAAAATAAACTTGCCACAGTCCAGTTTATTCAAATTGCAAAATGCAAAGATTTGTCTCCGGGAACTCTGAATCCTAAAAATGCAAAATATGTATTGGACAATCTAAATTTTGGAATTGCAGAGAGTCTAAAAAGTAAAAAAGTTGGCTTAGTTACTGGGCCCATTCAAAAAAGTAATATTATTAATGGCGGCTTTAAAAATTTTAAAGGTCATACCGAATGGATCAAAAAGAAAACTAAATCTAAAAACGCTGTCATGCTTTTGTCTTCAAAAAAAATTAAAGTTGCCCTTGCTACAACACATATTCCATTAATAGAAGTTGCAAAAAATATTCAAAAATTAAAATTGGTTAAAATAATTAAAATTTTGCATGCGAGCTTAAAAACAAAGTTTAAAATTAAGCATCCATCAATTACGGTACTTGGATTAAATCCTCACGCTGGTGAAAATGGAAAGATGGGAGAAGAAGAGATTAAGAAAATTAATCCAGCAGTGCAAATTTGCAGGGATATGGGAATAAATGCTTCATATGCAATTTCTGCTGATACAGCTTTCAATGCTGCTGAATTCAAGCAAACTGATGCATACCTTGGCATGTATCATGATCAGGTCCTTCCAGTCTTAAAGGTCTTAAGTTTTGGCGAAGCAGTAAATATAACTCTAGGCACCCCAATTGTAAGAACATCTGTGGATCATGGGACGGCATTAGATATTGCTGGAAAGACTAAGCCAAACCTTGGATCAATAAAAGAAGCAATTACAGCAGCAAAAATTCAGCTTAAATGAATGATAGAGCGCATCGAAGAAAGTTAGGTCAAAACTACCTCATTGATCCGGTTATTTTGTTTGAAATTGAGAGAGCAATAAACCCCCAGAACAATAATCTTTTTTTTGAAATTGGCCCTGGAACTGGAGCATTAACCAGTCACTTGATGGGCAAAGGTATAAAAGTGACAGCTATGGATCTTGATAATCAGAATGTAATGATTCTCTCAAAGAAATTCTCAAAAGATACCCACGAATTCATTCATGGTGATGTCTTAAAAGAGTCTCTAGACTTTCTGAGCAAAACTAAGCACAGGGTTGTTGGGAACCTTCCTTACAATATTTCTACACAAATAATTCTTAAATTAATTGATTATTTTGATGGGATTGAGGATATGCATTTTTTAGTGCAGAAAGAAGTTGCTCATAGAATTTGCGCTTCAAACCAATCAGGTGATTGGGGTAGACTTGGGGTTAAAATTGCAGCACTATTTCAAACGGCTATTTTATTTGATGTGCCCCCTGAGTCCTTTGATATTAAACCTAAAGTTCAGTCATCATTTATTAGGCTAATCCCTCGAATCAATCCTATGATTGATTTAAATAAATTTGTAGAATTTTCTAATTTAGTTGATCAATCTTTTGCTAACAGAAGAAAGGGAATTAAAAATAATCTTAAAAAATTAGAAATCAATTTTGAAAAACTTAATATCAATCCGCTGGCAAGAGCAGAGGAACTATCCATTGAAGATTTTATTTCAATTTTTCAAGTGATAGGCAGTTAAATGAGTACATATGTAATTGGAGATGTGCATGGGTGTTTTAATCAATTTATCAGCTTGATTGAAAAAATTGATTACGATACTAATGAGGATCAAATTATCCTAACGGGTGATTTGGTAAACAGAGGACCAGAATCACTGGCTGTTTTAAATTACTGTTTGGCCGACGCTAATATTACCACCGTACTTGGAAATCATGATCTCTACTTACTTTACTTAATGAGCATTAATCAAGGTAAAGGTGATTTAAAAAAAGTAGTTGAGGCAAAAAATAATAAAAAGATTTTTGAATGGCTAATCACACGTCCATTAATCCTTCAAATTTCTCTTCACTCAAACAAGAAAAATTTTGTTATTACCCATGCGGGCATTCCAGAGATCTGGTCCTTAAAAAAAGCGCAAGAGCTTGCAGAGGAAGTTTCCTTAGCGCTAATTAATAATCCATCCAAGATACTTCAATCAATGTGGGGCGATGATCCAAAGTCTTGGGATGATGGATTAACAGGTAATGATAGATATCGAATTATCATTAACTACTTTACTAGAATGAGGTTTTTGGGTAATTCTGCTAGCTTGGATCTAGAAAATACAAGCTCAAAAGCCTCTAAAGGATGCAAGCCCTGGTTTAACTATGAGTCTGATTCCTATAAGAAAATAAAACAATATTATGTATTTGGACATTGGGCATCTCTTATGGGACAAACTAATAATACTCACTTTATTGGTTTAGATACTGGGTGTGTCTGGGAGGGCGAGCTGACAGCCCTGAGACTTGATGATTTAGAAAAAATTTCGGTAAAGTATTAACATGCAAATTTTCCAGGTTGGTGGATCTGTTAGAGATGAATTGCTTGGGGTCCAGCCCAAGGATCACGATTGGGTTGTAGTAAATTCTAGCCCTGAGGAAATGGAAAAAAATGGGTTTAAGCCAATCGGTAAAGATTTTCCAGTTTTTTTGCATCCAAAAACAAACGAAGAATATTCCTTAGCTCGAACTGAGCGAAAGTCTGGTGTTGGCTATAAGGGCTTCGAATTTTATTTTGATTCAAATGTCACACTTGAAGAAGACCTCAAACGTAGAGATTTCACAATTAATTCAATAGCTAAAGATCAAAATGGAAATATCATTGATCCGTTTAAAGGTAGGCTTGATTTAGAGAAAAAAATCTTTAGGCATACGTCACCAGCTTTTGACGAGGATCCTCTTAGGGTACTAAGATTCGCAAGATTTAAATCATACGCGCAACTTAATGATTTCAATCTTCACGAAGAAACAAAGGTTTTTTTTAGCAATATTATTGCTTCTAATGAGTTAAATGACCTTTCACCTGAAAGAGTTTGGATGGAAACTAAAAAGGCGCTTGATAGTAAGTTTAGTGAAGAATTTTTTAAAACCATAATTACTTACCGGTTGACCGATCCTTGGTTTAAGAATCTGAAGAACATTTCTTGTGATGGAGATTTACCAGAACTTAAATGGGCTGATATGCAAAGAGTAAATAGCTTTCAACTTTCTGAATTGCTGCCAACCCCAAACTCATTTCAGAAAATGCAAGAATCTTTGAAACAAGTGCTTGATTTTATTGGCTGCAAAAACAAAACAGAAAAATTTAAGTTAATCGAAAAGATGAATGTGCATCGAAATTATGAAACATTTTTAAATATCAAAAAATATGATTCTCTTAAAGAATATCTGGATTACTTAGAAAAAATATTTGAATCAGTCATGGCAATTGATTTCTCTTCATTATCAACCATTAATGCTTCTGAAGTTTCGCATGAAAAACAATTGCTTTATTATGAAGCCTTAAAAGAAATCTTATGAACAAAACAATCCTAATCACTGGAGCAGCTAAAAGGATAGGCAGAGAAATGGCATTATCATTTTTCCAGAAAGGATGGGATATTGTGATCCATTACAATAGCTCAAAGAAAGATGCTATAGCTCTAGCAGATGAGATGAATACTCAAAGAAGCAACAGCGCAATTATTGTTCAAGCAAATCTTGATAATTTAGATGAAATAACAAAATTGGTAGATCAAGCCCTTTCAAAAAATAATCGTATTGATGCATTAGTGAATAATGCTTCAACTTTTTACCCTACTCCCATTGGGGCTTTCTCAGAGAATGACTGGGACTCTCTGATGGGGAGTAATTTAAAGGCGCCGCTGTTTTTAATACAGTCATTTTGCGAGGAGCTCAAAAAAAACAAAGGTTTTATTATCAATATTACTGATATTAATGTTGATAAAGCTCTAGAAAATCATTCAATTTATCTTGCCGCGAAAGCCGGTTTGCAAACCCTCACAAGATCACTAGCAAAAGAATTAGCCCCCAACATTAGAGTCAATGCAATAGCTCCCGGCGCAATCATGGAGCCACCCAATGCAGAATGGACAACCGAGCAAAAAAATAACATTATTAATGCAGTTCCAATGAAGAGAATGGGAACTGAAAAGGATATTGTAGATGCTGCAATATATCTATCTGAAGCAGAATATGTAACTGGTCAGATACTAAATATAGACGGGGGAAAGTCTCTCTAATGAAAGACTCTAATGCAAATAATCCAGATGGTAATGTGATTTTTTCAGGAACTAAGGAAGTTGCCGAAAATCTTAAGTTTAATGAGTTGGGCTTACAGGAGTGGTTTGGAGACAATATTTCTTCAGCTGGAAAAATATTAAAGATTGCTCAATTTAAAGGTGGTCAATCAAATCCAACATATAAAATTACAACTGAAAAAAAAGAATTTGTTTTACGCAGAAAGCCCCCTGGAGTTTTATTACCATCTGCACATGCTGTAGATAGAGAATATAAAGTCATGACAGCTCTACAAGAAACAAAAGTTCCAGTTCCAGTAACTTATGGTCTTTGTGAAGATGAAGAAGTGATAGGAACTCCTTTTTTTGTGATGGATTTTCTTGATGGAAATATTTATTGGGATCTGTTACTAGATAATAAATCTCCAGCAGAAAGAATGGAGATTTATGCAAGCAAAAATAATGTAATTGCGCATCTTCATATGGTTGATTATGAGTCAGTGGGGCTATCTGATTATGGCAAACCTGGAAACTATATTGCCAGACAGGTCTCAAGATGGACTAAACAATATTTAGCCTCTGAAACTCAGAATATTCCCGCTATGAACAACCTTATTGATTGGCTTCCACAAAATATTCCTGATGAGGATGAGACCTCAATTGTGCATGGGGATTATCGACTTGATAACATGGTTTTCAATACAAGCAATAATGTTATGGGTGTCCTAGATTGGGAACTTTCAACCCTTGGACATCCAATTGCAGATTTTAATTATCATTGCATGGGATGGAGAAATATTCCAGAGCTAGCTGATGAAAAATTCTGTAAAGAAAATGGTATTCCAACTGAGAAAAAATACAGAAATATGTACTCTAAAATTACTGGTAAAAATCTTGATGAACATTGGGAGTTTTATACAATTTTTAATTTCTTTAAACTTGCTGGAATTTTGCAGGGAATCATGGGGAGAGTAAGAGATGGAACAGCTGCAAGCAAACATGCTGAAGATCGTGGAGATCAAGTCGTTCCTCTAGCTGATGCTGCTTGGGATTTAGTTGAAAAAAACTACAAATAAATTACAGCAACTCTTCTAGGGGCTCAGATACAAAACGATATTTAGCCACCTCATCACTCTCAAAAAGTATCTCCTCATCATCGTTTAGCTGCAATACAATATCTATATCAAGTGTTCTCGATGAGAATTTTTGAGCATTTCTATCTCTGCCAGAGCTATCTTCTATATCTTTTAGCTTTTTATTAAGATCGTCAAAAGCAAGGGAAGACGCCCCAGAAAAAATAAGATTTAAGAAATCATCTCCATCAAAACCCTCTGCTTGAGTTTTGTATATTGAAGAGCACTCTGTTTCGGTAAGAATTTTATTCAGCGAAGAAATAGCTAACTCAAGGTTTGATTCTGGATTAATATTACTTCCAAGCGAAAGATAGTACTTCATTATCTATGAATAATAACTCCAACATCCTCGGCATGCCTTAATGCACCTGGCTTAGAGACCCTTAACTTAAGTGAATTAACTCTGTATTCATTCTTTACAAGTGTGGCAATGCCTTCCGCCAAAGTTTCTTGCAGTTGGAATTTAGATTCCTCAACAAACTTAATGATTCCTTTAGTGATTTTTTTATAATCAATAGTATCTTCAATGGCATCTGTTTTTGAGGCTCTCTTGCAATCAAACACCATCTCTAGATCAATACTTACTTCTTGTCGGACCTCTCGCTCCCATCCAAATATTCCTATGATAGTTTGAACTCTTAGATCTTTAATATAAATGATGTCTTGCATTCTATTGCATCCCCAAGGGCCAGCGCGGTCGAGCATGAGAGGTTAACTGGTAAGTTGCTTGATCTGTCTTTAGGCTTCCTAGATATGCAATCATTGCTGCATTATCTGTGCAATGAGCAATTGGTGGATATAAAACTTTAATATTTAATGATTTCTGAAGAGTAGAAATTTTTTCTCTCAGCAATTTGTTTGCTGCCACTCCTCCGGCCAAAATAATTCCCTCTCTACCGGTATCCGTTAGAGCTTTAGATATTTTTTTGACTAGCACCTCTGTGGCCGCGTGTTGAAAAGATGCGCAAATATCTGCCTGAACTTCCTCGGTGATCTTATCTATATCTTGAACTGCGTATAGTACTGAGGTCTTTAAACCACTAAAACTAAAATCATAATCATCACTGTGCAGCATTGGCTGAGGAAATTTAAATTTATTAGGATCGCCCTGCTGGGCCATCTTTTCTATCTCGGGGCCACCCGGATAACCTAGACCAATAAGCTTAGCCACTTTATCAAAGGCTTCTCCGACGGCATCATCCCTTGACTGACCAAGAATCTCATAATCATTTAAGTCCTTAACATCAATAATTAATGAATGGCCACCAGACACAAGAAGTGTTAAAAAAGGAAAATCTAATTTATCTCCACTTAGAAATGGAGCTATCAAATGACCCTCAAGATGATTAACGGGTACTAATGGTTTACTAAGAGCAAGCGCTAGGCCATGAGCAAAATTTTCTCCTATTAACAATGCTCCTAATAATCCAGGCCCTGCAGTGTAAGCTATTTGATCTATAGAATTAGGATTTATATCTCCTAAAGCTTCCTTGTATATATGAGTAATTTTTTGACAATGGTCCCTAGAAGCAAGTTCTGGGATGACGCCACCATAATCTCTATGAAGTTCTATTTGGGAAAAAACTGCCTCGCCGATTAATCCATTTTTAGAATCATATAGGGCTATAGCCGTTTCGTCGCATGATGTTTCAATACCTAATGTAATCATAAAAAAATTTTTGCATTCGCTCTTTAAAAAGAATAAACTACCCAGCAATTATGCCTTCTATAATAATAAAAGATACAGAATACTTTGACGTTGGTCTTAGAAAATTTAAGCGTGCTTGCGAGAAAGCTGCAATCGTTCCTGAGATTCGCGCTAGAGAATTCTATGAAAAACCAACTGCTGTAAAAAAGAGAAAAATGGCCGCTGCTATAAAGCGAGCGCATAAAACTAATAGAAAATTTAGTTTCTCAAGACAGCGATCCTATCGCTAGTTTGTCCCTTTTAGACACCATCAATAAAGATTTAAAAGCAGCTATGCTTAGTAAAGATGTTGTAACGCGTGATACCTTGCGTATGCTGATATCAGACATCAAAAATTTTGAGATTGATGAAAAAGTTGCGGCGGATGATGCCAAAATTTCTAATTTGATAAATAAAAACGTAAAACAACGAAGAGACTCAATTAATCAGTTTAGAAATGGAGGTCGCGATGATCTTGTTGCTAACGAGCAAAGTCAGCTAGAAGTAATCTTAAAATATTTACCAAAGCAATTATCAGAGGAAGAAATCCATTCGCTGATCCAAGAAGGGATTGCAGCAGTCTCAGCCGAGGGGATGCAAGATATGGGCAAACTGATGGGCAATCTTAAACCTCAATTTGAGGGCAAGGCTGATATGTCAATTGTCAGCAAACTTGTAAAAGAACTCTTAAGTTAATTTGGCTTAATGTTTATATGAAGAAGGTTTATCTTCTTTATTGGTATACCTTTCAGTTAATTTAGAAGATCGAGAACTTAAATCTTGCAATTGGCCTTCTATCATTACAATTTTTGGAAAAGAAGCTGGCTCTAATGGGTCTCCGTCCCAAACAATAACGTCTGCTAATTTTCCTGGTTCAATTGATCCTCTGTTATCTAGTTTAAACGTTTGCGCTACTGTCTTTGTCATTCCTTTGATTGCGGTTTCATAAGACATTCCATGAGCAACTGCATTTCCTGATCCCTGTCTCATAAGGTGGTAATTGTGGCTTCTTTGAGTGCTAAACATAATTGGTATCCCTGCTTGATCAAGTATCTTTCCAAGATCCAGACTTGACCCGAGCTCATCGAATGAATCAGGGATATTGTCCATGGGATCTATGATTACTGGAGTATTACTCTCCTTAAGTTTCTCTAAAACCATTGGAGCCTCTTCCACGCTAGCTAAGACCAAATTCAAGCCATATTTTTGCTTCATAGCTAATGCTTGCAAAATATCAACTGCTCTATTTGTTTCTATTACAATCGGCATATCATCATTAACCACTTTGCCTAATGCAACAATATCTTGAGATTGAAGCTCTAACTTATCAGCAATAGCCATTTCCAGAATTTCTTCAACTGGCATGCTTTTTGCCATTTTTCCTATTTCTAATAAAGATTCAAGAAGTGATAAAGTTTCAGCACGAGATCCATAAGAGGCACCAAACCTTCCAAACATAGCTATATCTTTAGCCCCCTTAATTTCAAGACTTCCATCCAAAACGAAATGCGAACCAAGACCAAAAATTGGAAATGAAGATGCGCTTGGGGTGCTTATCGCACTAGTTACTCCATTACTTCTATTCCAGGGAATTCCAGTTGAATGAGGGTTAAATGCGTTAAATATACTAAAGCCTGCACTTAAAATATCAGATTCATCATCCCTTGTAACATCCAAGGCGTTTATCTCAACAATGCCTATATTACTCATGGGTGAAATAAGCCCAGGTGTAACAGGCAAGCCATTGACTTCAATGACCCTAGTTTTCCCATCAATGATTAGATTATTGCCAACACCAACGATTGTATTTTCAGATATTAAAATATCCTGAATAACTGAGGTCTCTCCATTTCCCGAATGAACCAGGCCGCCTTTAAGTAAAACTGTTTCTGCTGAAATTTGAACCGTAAGAACTGCAAATAAAGTTATTAAAAATTGCTTCATATTATTCCACCCTATTACTTTGAGGTTGAATGACACCCAAATCAAAATCTGTAATTGGTTGAATTTTGGGATTATTCATATCAAATGCAAAAGCCCCATCAATCATTACTGTCTCTGCTCTTGAGTAAATACTAAATGGGTCTCCGGTCCAAAGAACAACATCAGCATCTTTTCCAACTTCTATACTTCCAGTTTGATCAAGTATTCCTGCAGCTTTAGCAGGATTACTTGTGATCCAACGCATTGCATGAGCTTTAGAAATTTCATAACCTGCTCTATTACCTGCTGCCATAGCTTTTGCAGCTTCTTGATTAAGATGCTGAATTCCCACCTCATCATCTGAGTGAACTATTGCACATCCTGTTCCATTTCTGGCTTGATCAATTATCGCGACATTAGCTTGAACCATGTCATAAGCTTCATGCTTGAACCCCCACCAATCAGCCCACATAGCAGCACAAATTCCCTCATCAGCAAGAAGATCGGCAATTTTATATGCTTCTACAGCATGATGAAAAGTAGTGATTTTGTAATTGAACTCTCTAGACATCTCAATCATCATTGCCATTTCTTCAGCTCTGTAACAATGATTTTGAATAAGGATCTCTCCGTTTAAAACTCCCATCAATGTATCCATGGCTAAATCTCTTGTAGGTCGCCAATCTGAATTAGCTTCATTCATTCCGTCAGTGTATTCAACAGCATCTATCCAAGCGCTCCTATACCCCGCCATATTACCCATTCTGGTTGAAGGAGCTTGCTTACGATTGCCGTAAACTCTTTTTGGGTTCTCTCCACACGCCATTTTTAGTGAATGAGGGGCACCTGGGAATTTCATGGCTTGAATTGTATTTTGTGAAACGTTCTTAAAAGTTGCACCGCGACCACCAAATAAATTTGCCGAACCAGGCAATACATGAAAAGAGGTAACGCCTCCTTTAAGAGCTAAAGCAAATTGAGGATCTTGAGTCCATAAAGAATGCTCTGCCCAAACCTCTGCAGTCACAGGTGAGGTTGCCTCATTTCCATCTGAGCTAGTTGAAACTCCTGGAGCAGAATAAACACCCATGTGAGAATGAATATCAATGATGCCTGGAGTAATCCACTTATTAGATGCATCTATGACCAAGGCTCCCGAAGCTGTTATAGATTTTCTAATTTCTGCAATTTTTCCATCTGATAGTAATAAATCATACTCTCTGTATTCTCCACCCAAGCCATCATAGATATTAGCTGATTTAAAAAGTATGGGTTGAGATTCCATAGGTTGATAGGTTGATGCAAATGCATTGTCTATTCCTGGGTTAATTGACCCTGATTCTCCAAATGAAACATCAATATCAAAATTTTCAGAGCAACCAACGAATATGAAAAGCAAAATAGATAAAAGAACTTTATTTTTCATAATAGATTTTCCTCTATAAAGATTATAGGGCCATTTAAAGAGATATAATATTGATATGACAAGAAAAAATAACAGACAAAATAACGAAATGAGATCAATAGAAATAGAGACTGGAGTCAATAAACATGCCGAGGGCTCTGCTTTAATAAAATTTGGAGATACTCATGTGATTTGTACTGCGAGCATTGAAAACCATGTTCCTAGATGGATGCGAGGGTCAAATGAGGGCTGGATAACAGCTGAGTACGGCATGCTGCCAAGGTCAACGCATGAACGAATGAATAGAGAGTCTGCAAGGGGAAAACAAAGCGGAAGGACCATGGAAATTCAAAGATTAATTGGTAGATCATTAAGACAAGCTGTTGACCTTAGTTACCTGAAAGATAAAACAATAAACATTGACTGTGATGTAATACAGGCAGATGGAGGAACAAGAACCGCATCTATCTCAGGTGCATGTGTTGCTTTGTTTCAAGCTATTAAGAACTCTCATGATGATCAAAGAGCAATCAAAGAATGTGTAGCCGCAGTTTCCATCGGACTAAAAGATGGATGCACTCTTTTAGATTTAAATTATGAAGAAGATAGTTCTGCAGACACGGATCTAAATATTGTAATGACTGAGAGAGGTGGGATCATAGAAATTCAAGGAACCGCTGAAAAACACCCTTTCACAAAAGAACAACTTGATGAAATGATTGAATCAGCCTCAAAAGGAATTGCAGAAATAGTTAGTATTCAAAAATCATGCATGAGCTAAAAGATTTTCAAAAAACTTTTATTGAATTGGCCTTAGAGTCAAATGCACTAGAGTTTGGAGAATTTATTCTAAAATCAGGTCGATCAAGCCCATATTTTTTTAACGCGGCAAAGATGCTAAGTGGTTGTGATCTATACAAGCTAGCAAATTGCTACGTAGATGCAATTGAAGAATCTGAAATGGAATTTGATTGTTTGTATGGTCCCGCATACAAGGGTATATTTCTAGGGTCGATCGTCGCAATGATCTATAGCCAAAGAGGAACTCCATGCCCAGTCTCTTTTAATAGAAAAGAAATTAAAGATCATGGTGAAGGTGGCAATATTATTGGGGCCAATCCTTTTGGAAATGTCATGATTATTGATGATGTTTTATCTGCAGGGACTGCTGCTAGAGAATCCATAGAAACTATTCAAAACCTAAATGCTATGCCTAAGATATTTATTGTTGGGTTAGATAGACAAGAGAAAGGGAACGGCGAGCTATCTGCAAAAAAAGAACTTGAAAATGATTTTAATATACATGTCTCATCCATTATTGATTTGGATGCTCTTATCAAATTTTCTAGCAATAAAAAAAGTTTTAACTCTTACGTTTCACATTTAGAAAACTATAGAGATAGTTGGGGCGCATAATGTTTACTGGAATCGTGGCTGGAAAAGGTCAAATTCAAAAGATTATTCCAAATGAAGATTGCACAACATTAACAATAAAAGCTCCTAAGGGCTTTTCTAAAAATTTACTCAAGGGAGCAAGTGTGGCTGTAAATGGAGTATGCCTTACTTTTAAAAAAGGGAAAGCTGATAATTTAGAGTTTGATGTAATTCAAGAAACTTTGGATAAAACTAATTTAAAAAATATTTCTAGGTTAAGTAAAGTGAACTTGGAACGCTCCATGACTTCAAAAACAGAGATTGGTGGGCACCTAGTCTCTGGTCACATTCATGGAACTGGAGAGGTGCTTAAAATAATTAATAGGGAAGAAACAAAAGATCTTCAAATTAAAATTCCTACAAGCCTGAGAGAATACTTCTTTTATAAAGGTTATGTGGCTCTAAATGGATGCAGTCTAACTATTGGAAAAGTGCTCAAGTCATCTTTTTATATTCATCTTATTCCCGAAACAGTTTCAATAACCACTTTTAAAGATATAAAAAAGGGAGACTCGATTAATATTGAAGTCGAACAAGCAACCATCAACACTGTTGAGACAGTAAAAAGGGTTATGCTTGAGAGAAAAGCTTAGTTAAAACTGCCATTCTCATGCCAACACCATTAAAAATTTGGTTTCTAATTTTACAGTTTTCTAACTCACTAGCTTCTTTGCTTAATTCAATTCCAAAGTTTACTGGTCCGGGATGGAGCAAGATCATCTCAGGATCAGCCACTTGTAGTGAATCAACATTTATCTGATATCTATCAACGTAATCTTTTGCTCCGATGGAAAGTTTCTCTGACAGCCTCTCGTTCTGGATTCTTAATACCATAACAACATCAGCATCTTGCAATGCCGTTTCTAATTCAGATTCAAAATTACCAATGGGACTATCAATAAAATTTTTGCAGAGGTCGGGATGACCGCAAAAGGTAATGCTTTTATAGCCTACAATTTGAATTGCTTCCATAAAAGAACTTACCACCCTTGAATGATCAAGATCGCCAACTATTGTGATATTTAAATTTTCAAATTTTTCTTTTGATTCATTAATAGTCATTAAGTCTATTAATGCTTGAGTGGGATGAGAAATTGAGCCCTCGCCCGCATTAACAAATTGCATATTTGAAAAATTTTTAACAAAGTCATGGATCACCGATTCAGTGTGACGCAGAATACATAAATCAACTCCCATCATCTCCATAGCTTCCAAGGTATCCTCAAGAGTTTCACCTTTGTTCATAGAGGAATTAGATACATCAAAATCTAAAAATTTTGCGCCTAAGTTATGAGCCGCAATTTCAAAAGATAGCTTGGTTCTGGTGCTTGGCTCACAGAACATAGAAACAATCTTCTTATCAGGAAATAAATTTTCATTTCGATAGTCTAAAGAATCTTCAGACTTAAAATTGTTTGCAAGTTCAATTAGATCAAAGATGTCCTTCTTTGCAAGATCAGAAAAGTTAATTAAATTTTTAGACATTAAACCTCTATAGATAAAATAGCATCCATTTCAATATCTACTCCTTTAGGAAGTTTTGAAATCTCCACAGTTGCTCTGGCTGGAAAAGGTTCAGAAAATCTTTTGCTCATAATCTCATTGACTGCATCAAATTTTGCTAGATCAGTTAAGTAAATTGTTAATTTAAGAATATTATCAAGGTCGCCCCCTGCTTCCTTGCAGATTGCTTCCAAGTTATCTATCACTTGTGATGCCTGATCGCTAAAAGAGTTGTTATTTAATTCTCCAGAAGATGGGATTAGTGGTATTTGTCCAGAAATAAAAACTACGTCTCCCCATTGAATTGCTTGAGAGTATGGACCTATTGCTGCTGGAGCATTATTTGTAAAAATTGGTTTTTTCATTTTTTGTTTTGGTATCGTTAACAATCCTTGAGCAACTTGTAACGTATCTTAATGAGCGTAATTTTACCATCAATTTATTCAATGAATTAGTGTTCAGAACCTCTACCTCTACAATAAACTCAATGATCATTGCATCAATATCCCTGCTTTGAATATTAACTATATTAAGGTTAGATTTGGTAAAAACAGATGCAATGTCAGCAAGTATTCCAGGTCTATCTTCTGCATGGATTTTAACATGCCCTTTATAGTGAAGTTCCTTGCTGTCACTTCCCCACATCGCTGGGAAATATCTTGATGAAACATTATGACTTCTATGAGGAGCAACCTGCCTACATCTAGCATGATGAATGACGATTCCCCTATCTGTATCTGAATGTGCGGTTATTGGATCGCCATGTATAGGCATGCAACATTTTGCGTATATAACAGAAACTCCCTCAATTTGATGATCGGATAAAATCATTGCTTTGAGTTTAGAGTTTTTATTCTTTTTAATCTTTAAGCCTGTAAAGAACCTCTCAGCAACTAATGCACCTGTTTTCTTTCCAGACCCTAGATCAGTTAAAAGCTCATTAAGAGATTTCACTCCTATCATCTCTAGAATCCTAGACATCTTACTGCCTCTATATTGATCAAGAGTTACGCCTCCTCTCTTTAATTCGCTTTCAAGCATTAATTTGCCTGCTTTCCTAGATTGTGAAGTCTTTTGATTGCGAAGTGCTAAGCGTATTGAAGATCTAGCCTTGCTTGTTACTACGAAGTTGAGCCAGTCTGGGCTAACTTCTTGCTTGTCTGAGGTAATAATTTCAATTGATTGTCCATTCTCTAGACGGATATTTAACGGCGCATATTTTCTATTTACTTTGCATGCAACTGCTTTATTTCCAAGCTCTGTATGAAGTTCATAAGCTAAGTCAATTGGCGTTGAGCCAGATTTTAAATTTACAATCCTGCCTGCTGGCGTAAAAACATATACCTCGTCATAAACTAGATCAGTTTTAATTGCTTCAACAAATTCATGTGAGTCAACAGAGGCTTTATTTAAATCAGTAAAGCTTTCAATCCATTTCTTTGCGCCCATTGATTCTGAGGTTACATTATCTCTTGTCTTATATGACCAATGAGCTGAAATTCCATTTTCAGCAATAATCTCCATACTCTTGGTTTGAATCTGCACTTCAATTGGAACGCCGTCTAGAGCAATAAGAGATGTATGAATTGCCTGATAGCCATTTGACTTAGGTATAGCGATGTAATCTTTGAATTTTTTTCCGATAGGCTTATGCACATTGTGAATTACCCCCAATGACCTGTATGCATCATCGACAGAATTGACTATTACCCTAAATGCATATACATCTAATATTTCAGAAAATGGCTTTTTCTTATTTTTAATCTTTCTATAAATACTATATAAAGATTTTTGCCTACCTTGGACAGTTGCCAAAATGTCATTATTTTTTAAATGGTACTTAAATTTTTTACGAAGTTTAGAAATAATCCTTTGTTTTCCGCCGATTGCTTGCTTAATTGCAGATTCCAGCATTCTGGCTCGCATAGGATGAATGCACTTAAAAGCCAAATCCTCAAGTTCAATACGAATGTTTTGCATGCCAATTCTAATTGCAATGGGGCCATAGAGATCTAAAGTTTCAATTGATTTTCTAATTTGCTTATCTCTAGGCAAAAACTCGATGGTTCTCATGTTATGCAATCGATCGCATAATTTTACAATGATTACTCTTATGTCCTTTGACATAGCTAAAGCCATTTTCTGTAAATTATTGGCGTTGCGATCTTCGATACTATCGAAATCTAGTTTATTTAGATTACTGACACCATCTACTATTGCAACAATATCTTTGCCAAAAAGTTTTTCCAAGTAAGATTTCTTGAAAAAGCTGTCTTCTAAAACATCATGCATTAAGCCTGCGCAAACTGTCTCAATGTCTAAATGCAGCCCTAATAAAGTCGTTGCTACTGCAACTGGATGGGTTATGTATGCTGAACCTTCTTTACGAAATTGATCCTTGTGCGCCTCGAATGCAACATTGTATGCCGTTTTCAAAAGGTCTAACTCTTTCTTGGAGAAATAGACTTTTGCAGATTCGTAAAGTTTTTTTGGAACTGGTGAAAGTAGTTTTCTGTTAGAGAAATCTAAAAGAACTTGATTGGGGATAGCCCGGTCACTCAATTAGAAGCTCCAGGGTTAACATTAGCCGATAATTTCGTCTTGTGGTTTTTCTCTGTCGATAGCAAATTCATCTAACAAGACGTCCTCTTCAAGAGTCTTATCAAGGATTTCTTTTGTAATAAGTCCTTCTTCAATTTCCCTCAAAGCAACAATAGTAGGTTTATCATCTTCCCACTCTACCATTGGTTCTCTACTAGTTGTTGAAAGTTGTCTTGCTCTTCCAGATGCCAATAAGATTAATTCAAATCTGCTTTGGACCTTGTCTAAACAACCTTCTACTGTAATTCTTGCCATAATGTTTTCTCCGAGGGCGTATTTTAGTGTTTATTTGCCTAATAAGACAATAGCTGAGCTAAAAACTGTTGAACTTCTTCTCTATTTTGCTTATTTACCGGGTTTTCTTGAGAAATAATACTGAAAAGCTCTTTCTGTGCATCGTCAAAAGAATCGTTAATAATAATATGCTTATATTCATTTGCATAAGTCAATTCATCTTTTGCGTTTTTTAATCTTAAATTAATTGACACTAGGTCTTCATCTCCCCTGCTTTTTATTCTTTCTTCTAGAGAATGAATAGAGGGGGGGAGAATAAAGATCGCATCATGATTAAGAGACAAATCATTAATTTGCCTAAACCCCTGAACATCAATCTCAAGAATCAAATTTACTCCTGAGCTAAGTTTTGATTCAACAAAATCTACAGAAGTGCCATACCAATTGCCATGAACCTCAGCATGTTCAAGAAAAAAATCAGAATTTTTTTTATCTAGAAAATCTTCTTCAGAAATAAAGAAATATTGATTGCCATTTGACTCACCTTTTCTTGGTGATCTTGTTGTGTAAGAAATAGATAGCTCTAAAGGCAGATCAGACTGATTTGCTGTAGCTAAAACTGCATCAATCAAAGAAGACTTGCCTGCGCCAGATGGAGCAGAAACCAAAAAAAGCTTTGGATCTTTTTTCACTCTAAATTTTGGGCCTGCTCACGCAGTTCCTCTACCTTTAACTTCATGGTTAATGCTAAATCTTTTAAATCTGGTTTTTCTATTTTAACTGATAGAGTATTTACTTCTCTAAATAATTCTTGAAGAATAAAGTCCATTTTTTTACCATGCGCATTTTTTAGTCTGAATAATTTATTGAGCGATTCTATATGAAAACTAATTCTTTCAAGCTCTTCAGCTATGTCATGTTTTAAGGCCACATTTGAGAGTTCATTAGCTATCTCATCTTTATTAATATCAACATTCTTTTGAATGAACTTATTCTTGATGGATTTGACTCTATGCTTCAGCAATGAGGGCGCTGACTTTAATAATTTTTGATGTGCATTTTTTAAAAATAACGTCTTAGCTAGAATGATTTTCTCTATTTTTTGGCCTTCCTTGGCCCTGGACTCTACTAAGTTCTTTATTGCTATGTTTAATGCTTTCTTGCCTAAAATTGAAATATCCTTTTTTGACGCCCTAACTGTTAATAGACCAGGGATATCTCTAAGATCGCTTAATTTAAGATTCAAATGTTTAAAATCTTTGCTATCTTTTAAGGTGCTCTTCAAGTTCCTGATGCCATCTTGATTAAGCTCATACGAATGGTCTGATTGGAAATTATCATGGATTTTTACTTCAAAAGAGCCTCTCAGGAACTTTTTCTTTATCTGATTTTTTATATATTCCTCTAGATCATTTGGTAGGCTGTATCCTCTGAAAGAAATATCTACGAACCTATTGTTAACTGACTTAATTTCACACAAAACCTCCATCTTCTTTGAGGTAGCTTGCCCTGTCCCATATCCTGTCATGCTGTAAAACATATGATTCCTAAATACTTTTCACTATTATCTCATTAAACCGCTTTCTAATAACTTTTGTGGGTCAAATGATTTTCCAATATTGTCTGAACTTATAAAAAAATCTTTAAAAGAATGCCCAGGGCATACAATAGAAAAAATCTCACTGTACTTTCGAGCTTGCTCACTGCAAATCAGCGGCCCGGAAATATGGACTGAATCTTTATTGGAGATATAGTTTGCTATCACCAATGAAAGATTATCCCTGCTAAACATATTAGCTTCAGCAAAGCGAAGAGGATATTTTTTTCCATCAAAAGCATTTACATGATTTCTCATCCAATGAGTTTGTTCATCATATAATCCTGATGGGCGCAAAATCAGTGGCTCTACTTTTGATTCACGCGACACAAACTCTTCATACTCTAAAATAATTCTTGCTTGATTATCATCAGGCAAAGGTTTCACTGCTTCGGTGATCTTTCTTCCATTGTTTAAGCCATAAACCCTAGTTGAACTAACAATAACCAATTTCTCATAACTTATATTATTATTAAAAAAATTCATTATTTGGTATGACGCATCTAAGAATCCTTGCTGATAGCCATCTATGTCTGATGAGGTTGGTTTTAATATCAAGATAATGGTTGAAAAATCTTTAGAAGATAGATTTAAACTTGATTCGCTGATCCAATCTTGCTTGATGAATTCAACATTGGCTAAGTTAGTAGGCACGCTTCTAGAAACTCCTATAAATTCTTGGTCAGGAAGGCTGGCTGCAACCCGTCTTCCAAGATCTCCGTAACCTATAATCAAAACTTTTTTCATATATATGTTTCTAAAGTCCTTATATTAAAAGTATTATCGTTAAGTGGCTAATATTGAACTAACTCAATTAAAGGGTATTGGACCTTCTATAGTTGAAAAACTTAACCTTATTGGAATTTTTAACTTAAGGGATCTTTGCTTTCATCTTCCCTTTGGATATCAAGACAGAACAAAAATTTCAAATATAAGTGATCTACAACCAGGAGATGAAAAGTTAATAAAAGTTAAGGTAATTTCTTCACAAGCAATATATAGACCTAGAAAGATGATGGTACTTAAATCTGCTGACTCTTATTCTAATATTAATATTCGCTTTTTTTATTTCCATCCTGCCCAAACGAAGCAGCTAAAAGCTGGAACTGAACTTTTATGTTATGGGAAAGTGAGCTTGAGTAGATATGGGCTAGAAATGATTCATCCAGAGTATGAAGTTATATCAAGTGATCACAAATTAAAAGATAAAAAACTAACTCCTGTATATAGAGTACCCAAAGGGATAGGACAAAAAAAAATAAGGGGATTTATTCAAGCCGCAATCTCAAAATTAAATTTTGAAGAAGACTTTCTAGACGTAGAAAGATATGACGCATCTTTAAACATGAAAATTATCGATGCCCTAGCAATCATCCATAACCCCGAAGCGGATATAGACATTGATGAAATGCTTCCCGGAGGCTCTCATCCAGCAAGAGTAAGGTTATTAAAAGAAGAAATGATTGCTTTTCAGGCTGGTATGGCTTTTTTAAAACGTAAACAAAAAAGACATCGCTCTTTTCCATTATCTAAAGAGAATGAATGGACAGCAGAAGTTAAATCAAATTTTCCTTTTGAATTAACTGGCGCCCAAACAAGAGTTGTAAGTGAGATTAAAGAGGATTTATCTCAAGAAGTTCCCATGATGAGATTGGTACAAGGAGATGTTGGCTCAGGAAAAACAGTGGTAGGTGCATTAGCTGCAGCGTTAGCCCTTGATTCATCTTTTCAGGTTGCGTTTATGGCACCGACCACATTGCTAGCAGAGCAACATTTTTTTAGCTTGAAATCTTTTTTTAATAAACAAGCAGCTAAAGTAGCTCTTCTAACAGGTAGCACTTCTGCAAGCAAAAGAAAAAAAATCTTACAAGATCTTGAGGAAAGCAAGATCAAATTATTGATTGGAACCCATGCTTTATTTCAGAAAAGTGTTGAGTTTTCTAACCTTGCTCTCATTATCATCGACGAGCAACACAGGTTTGGAGTGAATCAACGCCTAGCCTTAAGAAAGAAAAATGATTCTGAAAAATCAGCACCTCACCAGCTGACATTAACAGCTACTCCTATTCCAAGAACGCTTTCTATGAGCGTATATGCAAACATGGATGTCTCTGTGATAGATGAACTGCCTCCTGGCAGGAAGCCAATTCAAACATCATGTTTACCGTTAAGTGGAAAAGATAAACTGATTGAAAGAATCTCAGCCGCTACAAAAAAAGGCAGCAAAGTGTATTGGATATGTCCTTTAATTGAAGAATCTGAAAACTTAGATTTAAATGCTGTCATGGAAACCTATGAAGATTTATCTGAGCATTTTAGCCAAGAGAAAGTTGGTTGCCTACATGGAAAGTTATCAGCAATTAAAAAACAAGAGCAGATTCAAGCTTTCAAAGATTCCAAAACTTCAATCTTAGTATCAACGACTGTTGTTGAAGTGGGGGTAGATATCCCGGATGCAGATATCATGGTTATTGAAAATGCAGAAAGATTTGGTTTAGCACAGCTGCATCAATTAAGAGGAAGAATAGGCAGAGGAACCAAAGAAAGCTTTTGCATTCTTCTGCACAAAGACAAGATTCAAGATGTCTCATCGCAAAGACTCCAAGTATTAGTAGACTCTCAAGATGGCTTTAAAATCGCCGAAGAGGATCTTGTAATAAGAGGCCCTGGTGAAATCATGGGCGCGCAACAAACAGGCATTGTGCCAATGAAATACACCAACCTAGTTAGAGACAGTCAGTATCTAATGGAAACCAAAAAAGTTGCTGAATCAATATGCAATGATGATCCTGAGCTTGCCAATCAGCTAATAGAAAGATGGATTTCTGGCTCTATAGCTTTTGCGGATGCCTAGTTATTTTAGCGGGGTCATTTATGATATTTATAGCAAACCCCCGACAACTATTGAGTGGGAGTAATATTTTCCTCTGAAACCCCTATAAAAATAATGTGGATTAGCCGTGTAAATGGGAATACCAATACAATACTGATACCAAAGACATGCAGTTTGTATAAAATACCTGTTTTATTGGCAAAAAAAGTAATAAAAAAATCCTGAAGTGCGACTGGCTCTATCCTGAAATAGCGTAAATAGAAGATATAAATATTGAAATCAGTGCAACTAACTCAAGTTTTTCAACTAACTTTGTTGTCATAATTATTCAATAGGCGCAGGTGGTCTAACTTGTTCCATCAAATCATTATTCCATTTGCCATCCACTATCACATGAGCTGCACCGCCCAGCATAAAAGCCTGAATCAAATCATGGTTAAGGTAGGCATAAAGCCCAGGTTGTTTGAAAGTGTATAGTGCTGCAACTGCCTCACCGCCATTGACATGCCAAGTTTCACGGTCTACGGTTGGGACATTGTTAAACGAGCCACCCGGCCAGACCAAATCACCATGACCACCAATGAGATGAATACGCGAGTCTTCGTTGGCTTGAGAATGAATAAATAGCACCTTCTCTCCAACATTGGCATGCATGGCATTATCGCCTGTTAATGCACCTTTTTTACCATTGTAAGTCACATGAGTTGGTACTAAGCCACGCATAACTTTTAAGGTGTCGTTAAAAGGTGCTATTGCATTGTTGTATCGTTTGTATTTGCCGTTTTCATCTTTTGGGATATACCAGCCCTGTTCGCCAATATAGTAGGCTCTATCATAAGTGACAGGGTAGCCATTATTATCTATAAGCCCATCTCGTGGTAAGATCATAATAGCGCCATACATGCCTGAGACCACATGATAGGGAATCATAAGACCACCTGGAGCACAGTGGTAAACGAAAGTACCAGGCTTATCGGCTTTAAAACGTAAAGTAACTTGCTCTCCAGGGGCGACTTTGGTTAGGGCTCCACCGCCCAAGGCACCTGTTGACGAATGAAAATCAATATTATGCAATAAAAAATTAGTATCAGGGTTTTTGAGTGTTAGTTCAACATAATCTCCCTCATGGACAACAATCATCGGTCCTGGATTGGTGCCATTAAAAGTCATCGCCTGGACGAAAACACCTGGCTCAATTTCTATTTCTTTTTCCTCAATAATCATTTCTATTTCAATGATTCTGGGCTTGCCAGAATATTGTTGTCGATGTTTGGGTAAAAAAGGTGGTGCTACCAGTGTTTGTTTAACACGCTCTAATCCATACAAGTCAGCCTCTACACCAATGTTGACAATATATTCCTTCGCACTTTCTGCCATCGTAGTACTTGATAATAAAATAAGCATTGCAGCGAGAACTGTTTTTTTGATTATATTGATGATCCTGTTGATTCTCCTTCTGGTTTATTAGATTACTGAACAACCTATAATCATGATAGGTGTAATAGAGTCACGAATCCTTGATATAAATCAACTTGAAATAAAGTTTAAATTTCGTTTGATGTGTGAGGTTGTAGTTTAGGTGATTATATAAAACCTGCTTTTACTCAAGATGTTCAATATGACATAGAGCAATCAAATATAATTGGTTTTGAGGATTTGAAGTTGCAAGTTACTGAAGCAACTAATACCAATATCAGATACATACTTTTAGATAACTTCTAATCGTAACAAACCTATAACAAACTTTTTTGAAACCCTTATAAATAAAGGATTAGAGAGGGTATTAGTCATTGAGTGGGAATAACTAAACACAATTATTTACGTTTTCTTAAAATTCTAGCCATAGTTGAGGCGCTTATTACGCTTCCATCTTTTTTCAAAGATTCTGCTAGTTTGCCTTCGCCTTCAGGAGCATAGATATTAAAGAGAACTAGAGCTCCGTTTGCTCCTCCTTGTTCCATATGTACATCACCTGGTTCTTTATGTACAAAATCTCCCACAACTCTTACTCGCTTACCAAGCTCTTTTCCGGTTTCAATATCGATATCGGTGACATGAAGCTCGCCTTCTAGAACCAAAGAACTAATTTCTGCAGTATGCCTGTGAAAATGACAATAACAATTTGGTTCCCACTTAACTAATATCTCCAAGCGCCCGTCTTCTCTCGCATCTAGAATAGCGTCAGAGTAGTCTATGGGGTAATCAAAATCCTCCCCCTCAGTGTAGCGCTTCCATTTAAGACTCTTGTCATTTAGCAGATTCATGAAGGAATTCTAGCTTAGCAAGTGTATAAAAAACAACTTTAGTTAAAGGGGCCCCAGCGCCGATAACAGCCACAGTCGAATGGGGCTGGATCCTGTCGATTATGTGATTCTTATAACATTCCATTCAATGTTAATAGAGGAGCTATAACTAGACTCACAATCGCCATCACATTAATTAAGATATTCATTGAAGGTCCAGAAGTATCTTTGAATGGATCGCCAACAGTATCTCCAACAACAACTGCGGCATGAGTATCAGAGCCTTTACCACCGAGGTTACCCTTCTCAACATACTTCTTAGCGTTGTCCCAAGCACCGCCAGCATTTGCCATAAACAAAGCAAGTGCAACACAACCTAAAAGACCGCCTGCAAGCATTCCGCCTAAAGCCATAGCACCCAAACCAAATCCGACAACCGCTGGCATCGCTACTGCAATAACACCTGGTAACATCATTTTCTTTAAAGCAGCTTTGGTTGCTATCTCAACACATTTTTCTGAATCCGGATCAGCATTACCTTCCATTAAGCCCGAGATTTCTCTGAATTGTCTTCGAATTTCATTAATCATCTCAAATGCGGCATCTCCAACAGCTGTCATGGTGATTGAAGAAATCAAGAAAGGAATACAAATTCCTATAAACATCCCCACCAATACAATTGGTTGGCCAAGAGATAAAGTAAATGCATCGCCAAAATTAAGACTGACAACTGCAGAGAATGCAGAAATGATTGCAAGTGCTGCTAAAGCTGCAGCTCCAATTGCGAATCCTTTACCAATAGCTGCTGTTGTATTTCCAAGCTCATCCAAAGAATCTGTAATTTCTCTTACATCCTCTCCCATGCCAGCCATCTCAGCAATACCACCGGCGTTATCTGCAACGGGGCCATATGCATCAATTGCCATAGTTATCCCAACTGTTGAAAGCATTCCTACAGCAGCAATACCCACTCCATAAACTCCTGAAAGAGTTGTTGAAATTAAAATAATTGTTGCTAAAACTAAAATAGGAATTACAACAGATTGCATTCCAACTGAAAGGCCAGAAATCATAACGGTTGCTGAGCCAGTTTCACCTGATTCAGCAATCTTTTTAACAGGATCTCCGCCTGTGTAGTATTCAGTTATTAGTCCAATCAAGACTCCACCCACAGCACCACAAACCACAGCCCACCAAACATTCATTGACACGCCAACCATGCTGGTTGTTAAAAAATATGCCATAACAATGAATATTGCTGGCGCTAGAAGAGTTCCTGAGCGTAAAGCACTTGCAGGCGCCTTAGCAGACTGCATTTTAACTATTATGATTCCAATGATGGAAGCTATTAAACCAATTGAAGTTAAGGCCAATGGAAACATCATCATTTCTTTGGAGCCTAAAGTGTAGGCTATAGCAATAGAGGCAATCATTGATCCACAATAAGATTCAAAAATATCTGATCCCATTCCTGCTACATCACCAACATTGTCACCAACATTGTCTGCAATAACACCTGGGTTTCTTGGATCATCCTCGGGAATTCCTGCTTCAATTTTACCTACTAAGTCTGCTCCAACATCGGCACTCTTGGTAAAAATACCTCCACCAACACGAGAGAATAACGCTACAACTGATGCGCCCATTCCAAATCCCTCAAGAGCATGAACATGAGATTCACTAAAGAAATAGAAGAGGCCGCCTAAGCCTATTAAGCCAAGAGAGGCGACACATAATCCCATGACCGAGCCACCGTAAAAAGAAACACTTAATGCTGCAGCTGCGCCGTCTTGTTGAGCTGCAGTTGCAGTTCTAACATTTGCTTTTGTCGCTGCATACATTCCAATAAATCCTGCTAGCGATGAACAGGCAGCACCAACCACGACTGCAATTGCTGATTGAATCGTAAGAAAGGTTGCAACTAATACAACTAATACGGCAACAAAAATTAATAAATAGGTATATTCAGTTTTCATGAATTTCATTGCGCCCTTATGAATTTCATCGCCAATCTTTTTGACTTGATCAGAACCATCTGAATAGCGCATGACCAAACTGAATACCACAAAAGCGGCAATCAAGCCAAAAACACCCAATGCTGGGGCAATTAATATATTCATCCTTTCTCTCCTATAAACAAGCGTTAGATTCTATCAAATAAAATTGAATTTAATTAGTAATTAAGCCTTCGAATTGAAAATATTTTCATCCAATTGATTCTCTGTTTTTGCAACTATACATGCAATTGCAGCATCGCCAGTAACATTTACTGAAGTTCGGATCATGTCAAGCACTCTATCAACCGCAAGAATGATCCCTATTGCCTCAAGTGGTAAGTTAAATTGTTGCAAAATTATTATCAAAGTAATGGTTCCTGCTGACGGAACAGCAGCAGTTCCTATTGAGGTTGCTACTGCAAGCAACACAACCTGAATGTATTGAAACAGAGTTAAGTCAATGCCAGACATTTGAGCAATAAATACTGTTGCTAAACCTTGCATAATTGCGGTTCCATCCATATTGATTGTAGCTCCAACAGGCACCACAAAAGATGCAACATTTTGATTTACGCCTAAGTCTTGATTTACTGTTCTAAGAGTTACTGGAATTGTTGCTGCGCTAGATGAGGTAGAAAAAGCAAATAAGGCAACGTCTTTCATCTTTCTATAAAAAGTTAACGGATTTAAGCCTCCAACAAATTTTAAAAATACCGAGTAAGTAAAAGCTGCATGAAATAAAAGAAGAGCAATTAACAGAACAACATATGCTAAAACGTCTTGAAAGATATCAAGACCATCAGCGATAACAAACTTTCCAATGAGACAAAAAACACCCAAAGGCGCAAAGCTCATGATCATTACAATAAGCTGTAAAAATACTGTATTTAATTTGGCAAATGACTCGCTTAGGTTTCCTGTTAAATGATTTGTTTTATTTAGAGCAAGGCCAAATAAAATACTAAAGAACACGATTGCTAGCATCTGATTTTCGGCCATGGCTTGGATAATATTTGAAGGAAAAATTCCAACAATAGTCGAGTAGATTCCTTGCCCTTGAGGCAGTGAGCTTGGCGCGGCCATAGCTATATCAGATGAATAATTCGAGCCTGGTTGAAAGAAAGAACCTGCGATAAGTGCCAAAGAAACAGCTATGCCTGTAGTTAGCAAATAAAAACCTACGGTTTTAAATGTTAGTTTTCCTAAAGACTGTGAGCTTCCTAGAGAGGAGATACCTGTTACCAAAGAGAAAAAGACTAAAGGCACGACTAATAGCTTTAGGAGATTCATGAAGATATCTCCACCCATTTTAAAAATATATTTTTCTACAAAAGCATCTATTGAGTTTGGAAATAAATCTGTATAAAAAAGAAAGGAGCCAACAGCAAACCCAAGAATCAGACCTATAAGAATGTTTCTGGTTAAATTTTTTGGCGTATCTATCATTAAATTTCTGTCATTTCAAAATCTTCTTTTCCTACTCCGCAATCAGGGCACAACCAGTCATCAGGAACATCATCCCAAGCAGTTCCAGGAGCAATGCCATCATCTGGCCAGCCTAGCTCTTCATCATATATTAGTCCACATACAATGCATTCCCATTTTTTATATTCCATTTTCTCTCTCTTGGTTAATCTGACTCAAAAAGTCTCATTTAATGAAAATTAAGCAGGCTATAATATCAGATTTTAGAGATCTAATTAATGCAAGTAAAAAGAATTAATGAATGGCTAAATGACTCAGAGTTAAAAAGTTGTTTAAAAGAACAAAACATTCTAGATTGGCTAAATGAAGAAGGCTCGATTACTGCAAGAATTTCATCTAATGCCAAGTTTAAGCTTGAGATTTTAAATGACCGAATTGGCGTTGCTGAGGGTGAAGAGTATTTAGCGTTGGATATGGCTTCACAAGAAGTTCGTATTAGGGAAGTAGTTTTATATGGAGATCTGGTACCGCTTGTTTATGCGAGAAGCATTATCCCAAAACTAACATCATCTAAAGGTTATCCTGGGTTGGGCACCATTGGATCAAAACCACTCGGCGATTTGCTCTTTCAAAGCAAACTTTTTGTTAAAACACGTCGTGAATTTGCGCAATTTCAGAATCTTACGAAACAGGTTATTTGGGGGAGAAGAACTCATTACCTTGTTCGGGGATACCCATTAAGCGTTATGGAGGTATTTTTGTCTCCATGAATAAAATTCTAGCAATTTCAGAATTGATGCGGCTTGATAAACCAATTGGTATATACCTATTGCTATGGCCGGCATTATTGGCATTGGTTATTAGTTCAGGCGGCAATTTTGAGTACGCTGATTTGTTAATTGTCATTATTGGAAGCATCTTAGTTAGATCAGCGGGGTGCGTAATCAATGATATTTGGGATAAAGACCTTGATGGAGGCGTAGAAAGAACAAAAACGAGGCCAATACCTAGCAAAAAGATCTCAATATCTGAAAGTTGGGCTGTTTTTACTGCGCTTGGAGTTTTTACCCTAATTTTACTTAGCTTTACTAATTCAAATACAATTTTTATAAGTATTTTCTTTGGGTTATTGACAATTTTATATCCCCTGACAAAGAGATTTTTTGTCGGGCCCCAGATTTTCCTTGGCCTGACTTTCAACCCAACAATTATTGTTTACGCCATGACAAATGAGTTAAATAATCCAACTATGATTTTTCTCTACTTTGCAATTGCTGCAAAAACTATTGCCTTCGATTCATTCTATGGATTGTGTGATATTGAAGATGACAAGAAATTAGGAATTCATTCAACTCCTTTATGGTGGGGATCAAAAACTTTATTGATAATTGCAATCTTGCAAGTTATTGCAATTACCCTTTTGCTTATTGTTGGATTGAAAGCCGGACTCTCATCTCATTGGTACATAGGAATAATTTTGTTAAGTGGTTTTTATTTTTATCAACATCGCCTAGCTTCCCAAAAAAAGTTTTTGCTAGCTTTTAAAAATAATCATTGGGCATCTTTATATTTACTTACCCTTTCAGTATTTTGTTTTCTGATAATCTAATTTCATGTCATCTCAAATCAAAAAAATTGATTTACAAGAAAGGCTATATTCAATAGAGGCAAATAATCCATTTGAAGATTTTTCATACTTGCGAGCAATTGAAGAAAGTAATTCTGCCTCAGAAGAATCTGGGTGGATTCCAGATCATCTTGGCGAAATCAAAAATAAAAAATTAATAAGTTTTCTCCCCTTATATAAAAAATTTAATAGCTATGGGGAATTCATCTTTGATCATCAGTGGGCAAATGCATTACACAGAGCAGGCAGAAATTATTACCCAAAATTACTAACAGCCGTTCCTTTCACGCCTTGTGAGGGAGATAGAATTTTAGGCAAAAATGATCAATGCAAATTGAATTTAATTGATGCGGGCATTAAAAAAATGGAAGATGAGGAAATAGAATCATGGCATATTCTTTTCCCGAATGAATCTGGCAAGAGTGTCTTGAGAGAAAGAAATTTTGTTGAAAGATATAATTATAGATTTACTTGGAAGAATGATAACTTTGTGGATTTCGATAATTTTTTATCTATATTCACTTCCCGTCAAAGGGCAACTATTCGCAAAGAAAGGAAAAGCATTTCTAAACTAGGTATCAAAATTAGATGCAAAAAAAATGATGAGATTACACCTGAGGATTGGAATTTATTTTATGTATTTTATCAAAATACTTATTATGAAAGAGCCCAAAATCCCTATCTAAATAAAGAATTTTTTAAATTAATTAATACCGCAAAGTTAGTTAAACCAGTTATTTTCTTTGCTGAGATGGGTGGCGAGCCAATTGGTGCATCGCTATGTTTTGAAGGGGGAAGCACTCTATATGGGAGGCACTGGGGGGCATCAACAAAAATAAAAAATCTACACTTTGAATGCTGTTACTATCAAGGCATAGAATATTGCATAAAAAATAATCTCAAATTTTTCGATCCAGGAGTTCAAGGCGAACATAAAATTAGAAGAGGCTTTCAGCCACATTTATGCTCATCATTTCATTATTTTTTAAGAGATGATTTTGGCAAAGCAGTAAGCAATTCTTGTAAATCAGAAAGGGTTCAAATAGAAAATTACATTGAGGCCTGCAAATCCTATACACCGTTTAACAATGATTATAGAATCAAATAAATGTATAAGAGTTTAAAAACAAAAAATCATTTAACAACATGCGGAGCAAATTTTTCTAGGCTTAGAAAGATTCTATGTGATTTTCAAGATGATGCTTATACATTTGAAATTCTAAATCATAATCAAAAAAATCTTGCTGAATTTTTAATAATCTCCAGAACCCCGCACACTCTTTCGATCGAGGCAAAGTTTAAAAATAATGATTCGGCTTTGGTAAATTTTTTGCTTAGGATAAATATTTATATCGATGCAAAGTTAGCGGAAGTAATTTCTTATCAACAGGAAAAACCTGTTCCATTTTTTGCCCCCTCCCCATTCTCACAATCGCAAGATGAAAAATATCAACAAAATAGAATTCTAACTGAATGGCTGGAAAATATATTTTTAAACGGAGCTGTTGAAGCCAAAGAAATAAATTTTTTGAATGACTAAAATTTTATATCTTCATGGATTTGCATCTTCAGCAGATTCAACCAAAGCAAAAATAATTGAGTCTTGTGTTAAAAGAAGTACTAATGCAACTACGATTTTAATTCCTGATTTAGATAACAATATCAAAAATGCTTATCATCAGATTGAAGAAATTATAAAAATAGAATCTCCTTGTTCAATCATTGGAAGTTCCTTGGGTGGTTTTTTTGGAACATATTTTTCAGAAAAATATGATCTTTTGTGTGTGAATATAAATCCGGCAATCCCTCCAATAGATATGTCTGAATATCTTGGTGAAAATGAAAACTATTCAACTGGAGCAAAGTTTGTTATTGATCAAGATCAGTTGGACTTGTTAGATACAATGAATCAAAAAATTAAGCGTTTAAAAAAGCATAAGAATTTAATGACTCTGGTTCAATCAGGGGATGAAGTCCTTGATTACAAACTTGCTATTCAATATTTTGCTGGCAGTCAGATTGAGGTTACATTTGGCGGAAATCATTCTTTTGAAGACTTTGAGTCATACATTTTAAAAATACAGAAATTCCTAAATATGCACTAATAAAGTGCATATTTTTGTATAATGCCCTATAATTAATCATTATTTGCACATTTTCAGTGCATTTATATTGGCATTGATATTGCATATATAAGTACAAGAACTTAGAAAATCTTAAGGAGAAATAGAATGTCGAAATATAAAACTTATGAATATATATGGCTAGATGGATATCAACCTGAACCTTCGATGAGGAGCAAGGTTAAAGCTACTGATGCAAATACGCCGCCAGACTGGTCTTTTGATGGCTCATCAACACAGCAAGCTGAGGGTGGAAGTTCAGACTGCTTACTTCTTCCTGTTCAGACATATGAAAACCCCCATGGCCATGATTTAGTAATGACGCAGGTTCAATCAGCTGACCACACTACTCATCCTACTAATTTCCGCGCTGCAGCTGAAGCAGTTGTAACAGACGATTGGTGGTTTGGATTTGAACAAGAATTTTTCTTTACAGATCCTGAGACTGGTGAACCGTTGGGTTGGGAAAACGGTGAGCCAAGAGCCCAGGGTGATTTTTATTGTGGTGTTGGTGCAGGAAACGTTGTGGGAAGAGAAATATCAGACCACCACCTTCAAGCATGTTTAGACCTCGGAATTACACTAACAGGGACCAATGCTGAAGTTGCACTTGGCCAGTGGGAGTATCAATGTCTTGGAAAAGGTATTAAGGCTGCTGATGATCTTTGGGTAAGCAGATATATGCTATACAAAATTGCTGAAGAGTATGGAGTTGGAGTAAATATTCATCCTAAGCCTAAAACTGGTGACTGGAATGGCTCAGGAATGCATACCAACTTCTCTAATGAAGAAATGAGATCTCGAGGTTCAGAAGAGTTATTTTCATCTATGTGTGACAAACTTGGTGAGGTACACAAGGAAGGAATCGCAGCCTATGGCTCTGATAACGATATGAGGTTAACTGGCTTGCACGAAACACAAAGCATTGACCAATTCTCTTATGGGGTTAGTGACCGAGGCGCAAGCATCAGAATCCCGGTATATACAGTCGAACATAACTGGAATGGTTATCTAGAGGATAGGAGACCGGCTTCAAATGCAGATCCCTATAAAATCTTAGCTCACATTGTTGGGACTCTAGCCAAATAAAGTAAAAGTTGAATAACTTTAATACAGAGATAAACAACAAGCCCCCCAATCAAGGGGGGCTTTGTTTTTTAATTTGAGAGCATGGATTTTTCGGGTTTTAAAGCATTTGATAACTTAAATACTGAAATCATCATTTTAGATGGAAATGATTTCAAATTATTGTGGATCAACGATGCGGCAAAAGCGGCAAACTGGATTGGTGACTCTTCGAAATTTGCAGAAAAAACAATCTCATCATTGCTCAATGAAGAAACTGGTTTTCAAATAAATGAGATTCTCAAAAAAACCAAAGAGAATTCGGGGTCTGTTACCAGGCGAGACTTTGAGATAGTTTATAAATCTGGGACTGCGAGAACAGTTGATTTAACAATAACTTTTTCAGAGAAAAAGAATCTTATTTTTATAGAAGCGGTGAGTATCGATAATCTCAATAAAATAATTGATTCAACCAGAAGCTTTTCAACACAAAAAATAGCAGCTGGCTTAGCTAGAACTTTGGCTCACGAAGTCAAGAATCCTTTGTCGGGGATTAAAGGTAGTGCTCAAATTTTGAAGTCTAAATATGCTGATGATTTTTCAAAAAAATTCTTAAAAATAATAGAAGAAGAAACAGATCGATTGAATGAAATTGTTACGAGAATATTAACTCCGGCAAAAAAACCAACCTTTGAATATTTTAATCTACATGAATCTTTGCAAAGAGTATTAGCATTAAGCAATGCTGAATCTCAGGAAAACTTAACCATAGACAGAGATTATGATCCAAGTATTCCTGAGATTTACGGAGATAAAAATTTATTTATTCAGGCTTTAATCAATGTTACCCAAAATGCTGTTCATGCATGCACAAACTTTGCTGAAGAACCATGTCTCGGCATTCAAACAAAAATCTCATACAGACAACCTATCAATGGAACCATTCATAACACCTTAGCTGAAATTATTGTTAGCGATAATGGCCCAGGAATAAATCCAGAAATTAGGGACCAAATATTTTTCCCAATGATATCTGGTAAAGAAAATGGCTCAGGCATAGGTCTATCTATTTCTCAGGATATTGTGAGAATCCATGGTGGCGCAATTTCATTTGATCGCAATGATGGTCAGACAATATTTTCTATATTAATCCCTATTTCTAGTAGCAATATTAATGGAGCTCAAAGTGCCTAAAGTTTGGATAGCTGATGATGATGAGGCTATTCGCATGGTTCTTGAAGAGGGCCTGAAGAGTGCTGGTCTTAAAATTGTAACCTTTGCCGATGGCGAATCATTGATAGATGCTTTGAATGAAGATAAACCAGATCTAATTATTTCAGATATAAAAATGCCAGGGATGCACGGCTATGATCTTTTGAAGCATATAAAAAATAATTATGACAAGTTGCCGGTGATAATTATGACTGCCTTTACTGATATGCAGGCTGCAATAGATTCTTACGGAGGTGGTGCTTTTGAATATATCCCAAAACCTTTTGATTTAGAGGAAGCAATCATCACGGTTAAAAAAGCCCTAGAAGAACATAAAGAAGCCAAGCCAAAAAAAGTATCTAAATCAGAGATCATTGGGTCAGCTCCTTCAATGCAGATTGTTTTTAGATCAATTGGAAAGCTTGCTAATACAAATGCAACTGTTCTCATTCAAGGAGAGTCTGGAACTGGGAAAGAGCTAGTTTCCAAGTCCTTGCATAAAAATAGTCCGAGACACGACATGCCATTTATAGCTCTGAACATGGCTGATATTCCAAAAGAATTAATTGAATCAGAATTATTTGGACATGAAAAAGGAGCCTTCACCGGTGCTGTTGAGCAAAGAATCGGCAGGTTCGAACAAGCAAATGGGGGCACTCTGTTTCTTGATGAGATTGGAGATATGCCACTAGAAACCCAAACACGTTTACTACGAGTGTTATCAAATAAAGAGTTTTTTCGAGTGGGTGGTGATAAGCCAATTAAAGTAGATGTTCGAATTCTTGCAGCCACGCACCAAAGTTTAGAGTCACTGGTTGCTGCTGGTACCTTTCGAGAGGATCTATACTATAGATTAAATGTAATCAGGGTGGATGTACCTCCTTTAAGGCAAAGAAAAGAGGATATTGGTGACCTATCATCTGCTTTCTTGAAAAGGCACGCCGATTCATTATTAGATGAGCCAAAAGTTCTTTCTCCAGAGGCTCTCCTTGCTTTAACTCAATATGATTGGCCTGGGAATGTAAGACAGCTGGAGAATACATGTTATTGGATAGCTCTCATGGCGCCTACTCAGAACGTAAAGTTAGAAGATCTTCCGGTTGAGATTGTCAGCCATGAGCAATCTTCTCAAACTCAAGGTGATGGATGGCAATCTGGATTTTCTCAGTGGCTTGGAGAAATTTATCAAAGCAATTCAGAGAATATGCTTGAAATCATTGAGCCAGAATTAGACAAAGTCATGATTGATTTTGCCTTAGAGAAAACAGGAGGCAAAAAACAAGATGCCGCTAAAGTTCTGGGCCTTGGAAGAAACACTCTTTCAAAAAAAATAAAGGCGCAGCAAGCTTAACGCAAGGCCTACTAAAAAATTTGGGCGTTCCTTTTAAAGAAATTTTAATTCTATATTTTGCAAAGTACTTCCTTTAACAAGAAACTTTGCTTGCTCAAAAGAAGGCGCTGAAAATTTTCCCATAGCATTATTAGAAAAACCAAATTGTTCTTTTGGAATGCCAAGAAAATTTTTATCAATCTTTAAATTCTTATTAGTATCAACAAATAATGCTATTGCATACATTCCCTCTGGAAGACTAATGATAAATTGATGGTTGTCTTTAAGCTCAATATAAGACTCAATTCCTGAAAATACTCCTGCTTCTGATCGCTTTTCACCTTTAACAGATTGGTCATATGCTTCAGCATTGTCATAAATAGCTAAAGATAATACTCCTGCTTTAGTTTGCCCAGATAAATTAATGATCAATTCATCAGCAGAAATATTGAAAGCAAATAGCAAAAGAAGAGTAGAAAGTTTATTCAAGCAATCCATTAATTATTTTATTTTAACTAGCGGAAGTCCTTCTTGCTGCCAGGTTGTAATTCCACCTTGTAGAACATAAGTTATTTCATAGCCATGCTTTTGAAGCTTTTCACCAGCCAGAGCTGCATTTCTTCCCATTTTGCAAATTAATACCATCGGATTTTCTTGTTGTTTCAATAACTCATCATTTCTATTATCTAATTCCTCAAAGGGAATGTTGATTGAGCCGGCTATCGCTCCTGTTTCAAATTCACTTTTGGGCCTAACATCTACCAAACAGGCGGATTCCTTGTTCACTAAATTGGTTAACTGATTGCAGTCCACTCGATTCCCGCCGCGGCTTTTTTCTGAGCGAAACCATAAAATAATTGAAATAAATAAAGGAGCAGAAAAGTACCAATAATCGATTAAAAATAAATTGAATTCTAGCATTTGGATATTATCGCTTAAAATATATTTATTGGTGAGGTTTATATTATGAAAGATCAAAATTTTTTAGTCCTTGTTCGTCATGGGCAAAGCGAATGGAATGCCAAAAATTTATTTACAGGGTGGAAAGATCCAGGGCTAACTCCTGTTGGAGAAAAGGAAGCTGCTAATGCTGGCAGTCTGATCAAGGACAGAAATATTAAATTTTCCATGATGTTCACTTCTGCTTTAAAGCGAGCACAAATTACAGGTGAGATGATTTTAGAGGGTATAGATCAAACGCATATTGAGGTTGTTAAAAATCAAGCGTTAAATGAAAGAGATTATGGGGATCTAGCTGGCTTAAATAAGGATGATGCCAGAAAAGAGTGGGGCGAAGAGCAGGTTCATATCTGGAGAAGATCTTATGACATGCCCCCTCCTGGCGGTGAGAGCTTAAAGAATACTGCAGAAAGAGTGCTGCCTTATTTTAATTCTTCAATCTTGCCAAAACTTTTACAAGGAGAAAATATTTTAGTTGCTGCGCATGGGAACTCACTAAGGTCTTTGGTAATGCAGCTTGATAATTTATCTAAAGAAGAAGTTGTGGCACTAGAAATTCCTACAGGAGCGCCAATAATCTATTCTTTTGCAGGAAAAGAAGAACCAATTTCTAAAGAAAATCTTTTTGAATAAGCGATATCAAACCTTCTCCCGCCAAGTTGTTCAATGGTACTTAGATCATGGAAGACATAATTTGCCATGGAGAAAAAAAGTTACGCCTTATAGAATTTGGATCTCTGAGATCATGCTCCAACAAACACAAGTAAAGACAGTCATTCCTTATTTTAAAAATTTTATTAAAAAGTTCCCCTCCCAAAAAAAATTATCAGAAGCAAGTGAAGATCAGATCTTGGCAGCATGGTCTGGTCTAGGCTTTTATAGAAGGGCTAGAAATATATTTACATCCAAAGAAATTATTAGAAAAGAATACGGCAATAAGTTTCCAAAAGAGTTCCATCAGATCATTGGGCTACCCGGAATTGGGAAATCAACAGCTGGAGCAATAATGTCATTAGCGTATCTAAACCCTCACCCAATATTAGATGGGAATGTTAAAAGAGTCATAACAAGGCTATTAAAGAAAGATCTAGATCTGCTTAAAGAGGCTGAACTTTGGAAGCTTTCTGAAGATTTGCTCAATAGCGATGATTGCTTTTCTTATACTCAAGGGATTATGGATTTAGGGGCAACTATATGCACCCCATTAAAACCATTATGTAATGAATGCCCGGTTAATTCTCAGTGCCTATCTGCATTCAAAGTAACCGCTGCGAAAAGAAAACCATCACCCACAAAAAAAATGATTTCAATGGATTTATCATTAGTTCAAACCGATAAATCATTTCTACTTGCAAAGAATGAAGCCGGATCTATTTGGAACAACCTTTGGCTTCCTCTTGAATCTGGTTCACTGAAAAACTATATTCAAAATTTTAAATTAACAGCTAGTCAAGAAATCCAACATGAACTAACTCACAGAAGACTTAATATAAATTTGAATACCTACTTGTCCTCAAAAGAATCAAGAATTGAAACCAATCAGCAATACAAATGGATAAAAAAGGATAGAATAGATGAATATGGTCTACCAAAACCTATTAGCAAAGTTATTAAAGGATTATGAGTAAAACTGTTTTCTGTAAAAAGCTTCAAAAAGATCTACCAGCCATGACAATTCCGCCAATGCCAGGACCAAAGGGTATCGAATTAATGGAAACAATATCTCTAGAGGCATGGGAATCTTGGAAATCTCACCAGACAACGCTTATCAATGAAAAGCACCTTGACCTATCACAGGCAGAAGCCCGCTCATGGTTACTAGATCAGATGGAGAAATTCTTAAATAATGAAGAGGTTGAGCAAGCTTCAGGCTTCAAAGCCTTAGATTAACTGTTCCACCAGGCTGTATCTGAAAAAGCTCTAATATCAACTTCGTGACTCCATGCTGAACGATGCTGTTGGGATAAATAGTAGTAAGTTTCAGCAACACTTTCAGGCAATATCAAACCATCATGCTCCATGCCTTTTGTTTCTCTAAGCTGCTGAAATAACTCCTCTCCGAGCATCTTTCCCAATGTATCGGGCGCATCAACCATACCATCCACTACAATGTGCGCCACATGAATTCCCTTAGATGCAAATTCAGCATTTAAGGTTTGACATAACATTCTCCTTCCGCCCATTGCTGCAGCATGTGAGTGCTGATTTTTATTTCCACGCATAGCTGCTGTTGCAGAAGTTACAAGAAATGTGCCCGAATTTCTTTCCTCCATGATAGGCATCAATACTTTTGCTACTCTAAACAATCCTAGGTCTGCCATTCTCCAGCCCCACTCAAATTCCTTGATTGTCGTTTCATTGAGCAACTTCATTCCAGTTTGAGCGCCAAGATTGTAAACAAGAACCTCTATTGGCCCTATATCTTTCTCTATTTTTAAAATTAGATCTTCAAGGACATTCTCTTCAATAGCATTTATTAAATACCCAGTTGCGGATCCACCCTCTTTCTCAATATTTGAGACAAGCAGATCTAACCCATCTTGATCAGATCTTCTGCACAAACATGAGTGAAAACCCTCCTTGGCAAACTTTGTTGCAACAGTTCCACCAATGCCGGCACCCGCCCCTAAAACTAAACAAACTGGTTTCATAATAATTTTACAATTGCTTTAATATTTATATTCTATCTAACTATTCTCGACTAAGCACAGTTCAGTTATAATTCTTCATCTATTTTGCCCAGATAGCTCAGTCGGTAGAGCAAAGGACTGAAAATCCTTGTGTCGGTGGTTCGATTCCACCTCTGGGCACCACTATTCCAAATTGCTATCTTTTAATCTTTAGACTATCTTTTAACTGTTAAGAAATTTTATTACATGAATTTATATGGAAAATAATAATCTACATGATGTAGTTATAAGAAATGGCAAAATCATAGATGGTTCTGGAAAAAACCAATTTACTGGCGATATTGCCATAGACGATGGAACAATCTCCTTAGTTGGTAATGTTGAACATTCTGGCAGAAAAGAAATTGATGCTAAAGGCAATTTAGTTACTCCGGGTTGGGTAGATATCCACACTCATTATGATGGTCAAGTATGTTGGGATCCATATCTCACCCCTTCAAGCTGGCACGGAGTAACAACTGTCGTTATGGGTAATTGTGGCGTCGGTTTTGCTCCAGTAAAGCCCGGGGATGAAAATTTTCTTATCCAATTAATGGAGGGTGTTGAAGATATTCCTGGCTCAGCTTTGAATGAAGGAATTGATTGGGATTGGGAAACATTTCCAGAATTTTTAGATGCAATTGATAAGAAAGAATTTGTCATGGACCTTGGTTTTATGATTGCTCATGGTCCAGTCAGAAGTTATGTAATGGGTTATGAAAGATGTCAAAATCAAGTTGATGCATCTGAAGAAGAAATAGGCAAAATGTCTAAGCTTGTAACAGAAGCTATAGATGCGGGAGCTCTAGGTTTTAGTACCTCAAGAACGATCTTGCATCGAGACATATATGGTAAATATGTCCCTGGAACTGAAGCAAGCTCAGAAGAAATGAGAGCCTTGGCTTTTGCTGTTGATAAAGCGGGTGAGGGAACTATGGAGATCGTTTCTGATTGGTTAGATGAAGAAATAGAGATGTCTTGGATGAAGGAATATATTAAAAAAAGTGATTGTGGGTTAACTTTTTTACAAACTAGCGGCGATGCAGTAAAAACAATTCTATTTTGTGAGGAGCAGTTTCTAAAAGGGAAAAATGTGCGTCCTCAATTTCCGGGTAGAAATGTTGGATTAATGTTTGGTCTGGAAAGTTCTTTGCACCCCTTTCTTCAACATCCTGCTTACAAAGAGATTGCCGACCTCCCTCTCGATCAAAGATATGAAATCATGAAAGACCCTGATTTCAAAACTAAATTATTAAACCAAGAGCCAGACTTTGAATCAGAATTGGAAAAAAGACTTGCTGATGAAACCAATCACAAGACAAGGGATGAGCTTTTGGAAGATGTAAAACTTGTCACGAGGCTGACTTCAAATTTCGAGACACAATTCATCTTAGGTACGCCTCCAAATTACGAACCAAAAAAGGAAGACAGCATTGCTGCAATAGCCCTGAATAAAGGCATTTCAGAACTTGAGGTTATGTACGATGAAATGATGAAAAATAATGGCACAAATTTAATTTATGCATGTTTCACTCCTTATGAAAACTACAAGCTTGATTTTGTTGAGCAAGCCTATGGACTTAAATCTTCTGTTGCCGGCGGAAGTGATGGCGGTGCTCATTGTGGTCTAATTTGTGATGCAAGCATGCCAACAACTAATTTATCGCATTGGGCAAGAGATCGTAAGGCAGGTAAAAAGCTCCCTCTTGAGATGCTCATTAGGAAACAAACAAAAGATACTGCTGAAACCTATGGATTGTTTGATCGCGGAGAAATCAAACCAGGGATGTTAGCGGATATTAATATTATTGATTTTGAAAAATTAAATGTAAGCCACCCCAAAATGATTCATGACCTTCCCCTGGGCGGAAGAAGATTAGTTCAAGATGCAACTGGATACGTTGCAACAATTAAAAGTGGAAAGGTTGTCAGTGAAAATGGTAAGGCTACTGGGTCTCTGCCGGGCCAACTTATAAGAGGAAAACAGGTCTGCGAAGTAAAATCGGCTATAGAGAAGATTCCATTATTTGATAAAACAATTAGACTGATGTTAATTAAAGTCGCTAGAGTGTTTTGGGGTCTTAGAAAAAAATCAATGAAGACAACTATAGTATCTGAAGCATAAGCCCTACTTAAGGTTAAAAATTTCAATATACATTCTTGTATCAAATGGGACACGCGCACTAATTACATGCAGTGTAATAAAATGAATAAATGGGTTTCCTGTAACAACAGTAAATGTTGCCTTGCCCATTCCTACAAGGGTTTGCGTCATAATGATGTAAGTAAAGCTAGTTAATCCAACGCTTATAGAGCTGTAATCAACACCCTGATCAAACAGGCTAAATAAAGAATAAAATAAACCCCCAAGAAATATTACTGTTATTTTGTTCTCAAAAATTACTGCAACACGAGGAATAAAGATGATATGCATCATAATCACTACCGGAAGCCCTGCTCCCAAAGAATTAATAAAAATTCCCCATGGAATTCCTTGCGCATACTGAGCAGCAGAAATGCCACCAAAAAAATCTGCGCCTCCAGAAACAATTGGGCCAATAAAATCTAGGGCCCAATAAGCGACAATAATCCAACCATCTCGTAACCAATTAAATGAAGAAAATAGTTTACGAAAAGAAAATCCTTTTTGCCAAAGCCAGAGTATAGGCAAGATGGTATAAATAACAGTGTATGTTAACGCCCAAATCCATACATCGGCTTGTGAATGACTTCCTGTTGAATAAACATCTGCACCCGGGAAATGAAGGCCCATATTAAAACCTAACCCTAAAATTAATTGAGTAGACAACAAATATCCTGCAGTAAACCAAGCCTCTTTTTTTGCTGTTGACTTATCTACAGTAAATATCTTCGACCAAGCAACTTGCTCTCTCTTCCTGGTAAGGTATAGGAGCAAAAAGACTGCCAAAATTAATACGGGTATGTATATAGTCAGCAGGCTATCCAAACCATTTTCTGCAATGGGTGAAACTGCAAAACCAATAGCAACAAAAGCAAAATAGGATGAAGTTATAACAACCCATACTCCAATACAAATGAGCAGAACTTGATCTTTAAAAAAATGAGAAAAATTCATAATTAAGCCTAATAAGATAAAGAAAATATGTTATATTGTCAATGTGGTTGACAAAAAAATAGATTATAAGGACTTTCTTGATACAAATTTCATGCGTCTTGCCATGGAATTAGTAGAATGGATGGAATTAGAGATGATTGAGCTCAATAAATCAGCCAAATATCAAGGATCTATTGCTGAAATTAAGCTATTTAATACCCTTAGAGGAGAGGAAAAATCTATTTCAGAGCTAGCAAGAATAATGAACATCTCTCGCCAAGCTGTTCACAAAACGGTACATAAATTAGAAGATCTTGGTTTTTTAGAGCTGGTTTCTCGAGATTCTAATAAAAAAGATAGGGTGATAAGGATTACCTCACTTGGACAAGAAATAAGAAAACAGGGAGCAGAACATTTAATGCAGATTGAAGGGAAACTTTCATGGAGTATTGGAGAAAGAAATTTGGAATTCATGAAAATTATTCTATCTGGTCACTCGAAACAAATTAAGAGTCTCGCTTAAAAATTAATTTCAGTTAAGATGCTCTAATGCTGATAGATCACTTTCAAAATTTAAATAAAAACTTTGGTCCATATCCAGACAAACTTAGATCTGTTTTGAGTCTTGAAAATACACAAACAGCCTTTAAAGAAATTTCTACTTGGAATGGATATGAGCCAACCCCTCTTCTCTCATTAAAAAAAATAGCCACGCGAACTGGCGTTAAAGAAATCTATTATAAAGATGAAAGTTCTCGATTTGGATTAGGAAGCTTTAAAGGTTTGGGAGGAACATATGGGGTCTTAAGGTTTATTCGGGATGCCTTGGAAGAGGAAACTGGTGAAACGATAACAACGAAAGATATTCATAGCGGAAAATATCGGGACAATATTTCAAGATACACAGTTGCAACTGCCACTGACGGCAATCATGGCCGTTCAGTTGCATATGGAGCAAATTTGTTTGGGTGCAAATGCAAAATATACATTCATTCAGAGGTTAGTTTGGGAAGGCAGCGCGCGATGGAAAAATTTAATGCTGATGTCATCAGGGTAAAAGGAAACTATGATGAATCGCTTCGTATCTGCAAGGAAGAATCAAACCTTAATAGCTGGCAAATTATTTCTGATACCTCATATCCTGGCTATACTAAATATCCTCGAGATATTATGGCTGGTTACAATGTTATGTCTGAAGAAATAGTCAATCAGATGACGAAAAAACAAATACCTACTCATATTTTTCTACAATGTGGCTTAGGGGCATTCCCGGCAGCAATTTGCGCTTACTTCTGGGAAAAATTTCATCAAAACAATATAAAAATTATTATTGTTGAGTCTGAACATGCTCCTTGTTTAATCGAAAGTGCTAAAAAAAATAAAATGATCTCCGTCTCTGTAAATAAAGAAACAATGATGGCTGGCTTGTCTTGCGGCGAACCATCGTTGCTTGGATGGGAGATACTTAGCCTGGGAGTTGATGATTTTATTACTATCTCTGATCAACCAATACCATCAACAATGCGACTGCTTGCTCAAAATAATCCACCAATAGAGGCTGGAGAATGCTCTGTTGGGGGGCTAGCTGCATTAATGGAAATAATGAAAAGCCAAGAAACTGCACAAAAGATGGCTCTAAATTCAAACAGCATCGTTTTATTTTTTGGAACTGAGGGTGCAACAGATCCTGAGATATATAATTCAATTTTAAAAGGAAGCTAGCCATAAAAACTTCACAGATCTTGGGAATTGTCCTACACTAAATCCATGGGAATTCAGCATGTAGATCTTAATACTGATATTGATAATATCTTAGAAATCATTGATCGAGATGCTGCTGCGGTTATCAATAATGTCTTATCAAAAGATGATTTGAATGTAATTCAAGAGGAGCTTGAGCCATATTTAAAAAATGATATTGAGGGAGACAATGAGTTTACTGGATTTCAAACAAAAAGGGTTGGGGCGCTCATGGCCAGATCACCTAAGTGCAGAGAACTTGCCTTAAATCCAAAAATAAATGCTCTTGCAAAAAAATTCTTGGAACCGTTTTGTGATGGTTATCAGTTGCACTTTACTTCTGCAATCTCTATCGGGCCCAATGAGAAAGCACAGATACTTCACAGAGATAGAGGGGTTTGGGGGGGGTATGTGCCCAGAAAAATTGAAACTCAATTCAGTGCAGTTTGGGGAATAACAGACTTTACAAAAGAAAATGGTGCGACTCAGATTGTCCCAGGCTCTCATAAATGGGACAAAGATAGATTGCCTCTAGAAAGCGAAATTGAAAGCGCTGAAATGGAAGCGGGGTCTGTATTTATTTATACAGGATCTGTGATGCATGGCGGCGGCACCAATAATACATCTGAAAGCCGAACGGGTGTTTTTCTCCACTATGCTCCAAATTGGCTGAGACAAGAAGAAAATCAATATTTATCTTGCCCCCCCGAAATTGCTAAAGATCTTGACCCAGAATTGAGAGACTTAATGGGTTATTCTCAGGGAGGGTATGTCTTAGGCTTTTTCACAGATCCTACAGACACGGAAGGAAAATTTGAGTCAGTGTCCCCAAAAAAATTATTTGGAGATGACGGCGATCGATTTCGAATAGAAACGTCTGAAAAGCTAGTCACCAGCTCTGCCAAGAAAAGTTAATACACGCCCTCTATCAATATCTACATGTCTAAGTTGATGAAATTATTTCCTCCAATTGATCCGTTTAATTCTGATTTTATATCTGTAGATGGTCATGAAATATATTATGAGCAATGTGGCAATCCAAATGGAAAGCCAGCAATCTTTCTGCATGGTGGTCCTGGTGGTGGTGGCAGCAAGACAGTGAGGCAATTTTTTGATCCAAAGATTTATCATATTATTGTTTTTGATCAACGTGGCTGCGGGAGAAGCAAGCCTCATGTATTGTTAGAAAAAAATACAACTTGGGATTTAGTTTCTGATATTGAATTAATTCGGAATAAATTAAAGATTAATAAATGGCTTGTATTTGGGGGCTCTTGGGGCAGCACGTTAGCTCTGGCTTATGCTCAGTCACACCCTGGTGCTGTAAGTGAGATGGTTCTTCGTGGAATATTTATGCTTAGAAAAAAAGAGTTGGATTGGTTTTATCAAGAAGGAGCCAGCAATATCTTTCCCGAGGCCTGGGGCGATTTCATTGGGATAATAGACGAAGATAAGCGAAATAATCTAATGGGAGCTTACTCTGAAATATTCAATGGTGAAGATAAAAAGAAAAGTCTTAATGCTGCCATAGCATGGTCTAGGTGGGAGGCAGCATGCAGCAGCCTAGATTATTCCCCTGAAAGGGTTAAATCATTTTCCAGCCCAGAATTTGCTCTAGCTTTTGCATTAATTGAGAACCATTACTTTATAAATGGAGGCTTCCTTGAGCACGAAAACCAATTGCTTGATGGGGTTGATAAAATTCGATCTATACCAACGGTTATTGTGCAAGGTAGATATGACATAGTATGTCCTCCCACTACTGCGCTTGAGCTGGCTAATCGTTGGCCAGAAGCTTCTTTGAGAATATGTCCGTTTTCAGGTCACAGCGCATTTGAAGAAGAGATTACTCATGAGCTTATCAAAGCAACAAATGAGTTTGGACAGCAATAGTTACATGGGTGGAAGTGTTGTATCGTACTTCCACCTATTCTCCATAAGCAGATAAAGATTTATTGCATCACGAGCATCATAATCATGAATCTTTTTTAAATCATTACCTGGAATCTTTGTATATTTCATTGCCGTATTTCTTGCTGCTACTAATAATGGATTCTTCATGTGGTAGATTTTGCCTTGCATCATTGAGAGTCGCTGAATTTTTTTGGTTCGCTTGCTTCTCACACAATCATAAGCTTTTTGTGCATCTTCCAAGTTAGCAATATATTCTTTACAAACCATTGCAAATGAATACGTATCTTCTATTGCCATACAGGCACCTTGCCCTAAGAATGGAACCATTGGATGAGCAGCATCACCAAGCAAGGTGATATTTTTTGAGATCATAGATTTTAAGGGAGGACGAATATAAATTCCCCATTTGTAGAGAGGTATTGAATCTTCAAGTACTGGAAATATTTTTGAGTCATAGATAGAAAAATCGTCTAGCAAATCTTTGCTAGAGCCCTCTTCTTTCCAAGATTCTTTAAATTGATAATCTTCTTTTTTAACAGCAACAAAACTAACATCTCCTTGTTTATTAATAGGATAACTAACAATATGACTGTCAGGACCAAGTGCAAAATGGATTCTTTGAAGATTTGATTTACCTATACCTCTCCAAGCACTGTAACCACTATATTTTGGATCTTGATTATCAGCAAAAAAAGTATCTCGTATTGAGGATCTTATGCCGTCACATGCTGCTAAGTGTTTGAAGATGTATTTTTCTTTATTTGTGAATGTAGCTTCGCATTTAGTAGCATCAAAACTTTCAAGAGCATGGTCATGAAAAACCTCGCCACCTAAATTTAAGTATCTAGAGTAAAGCAACGACATTAATGTTTGTCGACGTGTTGTCAGAACCTCGGGTGAGTTAAATGTGCATATTTCCTTTTGAAGACCCTGTATTGAAGCCTCAAAATGAACGAATGACTGATTCTTTAGATCGCTATAAATATCCAACCTATCTAATAAACGCAATGCATTGGAAGAAAGGCTAATTGCGGCGCCATGAGATATTTCTTCTGGCATTTTTTCAAAAATAACTGCTGGGATGTCTTTTTTTAAAAGAGCGCAACCAAGGGTTAGGCCCGCTATCCCTCCTCCTATTATTCCAATGTTATTAGAATAGTCTGTCATGCAATTTTATCCATTCATCTTTTTACATTCTATTACTTGACCTAAAGTATGCTCTAAGCTGTATAGTTCTTTTTATATATTACTATTTAATACTTTTAAGGAGATGAAATGAGCGCAAATAAACAAATTACTTCTACTGTCACTGAAGAAGGGAAACTAGAAATAGCTATTACCGAATCTGAACGTCCAGCTCCAGGCGATGATGAGGTGCTAATTCAGGTGGAAGCAACTCCTATTAACCCATCTGACCTAGGTCTGTTACTGGGGCCGGGTGATATCAACACACTAAAGGTTGAAAGCTCAAAAATTACAATGGATGTTCCAGAGGCAATTATGGGTGCCATGAAACCAAGGTTAAATATACCTATGCCAGTAGGAAACGAAGGTTCTGGAGTTGTAATTGAAGCTGGGGCTAATGCCCAAGAGATGATGGGCAAGGTCGTGAGCGTTGTTGGAGGCGGTATGTATTCCCAATACAGATGTCTGCCTGCAGCGAGTTGCATGGTAATGAATGAGGGAACTGAGCCTCGAGACTGCGCATCAAGTTTTGTAAACCCTCTCACTGCTCTTGGTATGGTTGAGACAATGAAAATGGAAGGACATACAGCCCTTGTCCATACAGCTGCAGCCTCTAATTTGGGACAAATGCTTGTAAAGATATGCGTTGATGATGGAGTTCAGCTTGTAAACATTGTTCGCAAGCAAGAACATGTTGATTTATTAAAATCTATTGGCGCCCAGTTTATTTGTAACTCATCGGATGATGATTTTATGGAGCAGTTAACATCAGCTATTACTGAAACAAAAGCCACTCTTGCATTTGATGCAACTGGTGGAGGGGAATTAGCTGGGAAAATTCTAACCTGCATGGAAGTTGCAGCTAGAAAAAATGCCACCGAATATAGCCCCTATGGATCTACCGATCATAAGCAGGTTTATATTTATGGGGCTCTAAATCAGTCAGGCATTACACTCCCAAATAATAGATCCTTTGGTATGTATTGGGGAATAGGCGGATTTCTATTAACGCCATTTCTAGGCAAGGTTGGATTCGAGAGAGTGGGTGAACTGCAAGCTCGGGTGGCAAATGAAATTAAAACCACTTTTGCGAGCAAGTACACTCAAGAAGTCTCTCTTGAAGAGGCATTAACCCTTGAGTCCTTGATGGTTTATGCAAAACAAGCCACTGGAGAAAAATTCTTAATTAACCCCTGCGCTTGAAATTAATTATATTTAATAAAAAAAAGGGGGCTATGGCCCCCTTTTTGTAAAATTAAAATTGTTCTAAATTAATTCTAGTGCCATCATCACTAAGCAAACAACGGAACCAAGCCATAACAATGTTCTTAATCTTGCAAAACCAGCGATATAGGTAACAACATGCCCTACTCTGAATGCAAGCCACCAACAAGCAAGTCCAGTTAAATCAACAGATAGCTGCATAGATAACAGAGCCAATGCTAAAAATATTGGTAAAGTTTCTTGTAAATTTGTGTTTGCTCTCATGGCTCTGCCGGCCATGACTGATAGCTCATGAGGCATAGGCTCATCTCTGTTTGAACCTAACCAAGGAAAATTTTTCATGTTAAAAGATGCTGGAATGAGCCACGTTTGAAGGAAAGCAAGCAACAAAGCAGCAATAATATAAGTCGTCATAAATTTTCTCCGAAATTATTAAAGTTAGAGTTTAAACGATTGAGATAATCCCTTCAAAGAAAATTACGCTGCTGCCTGAAATAAAAACTCTATCATTAGCTAATCTACAATTCAGTTTGCCGCCTCTTTTAGAGAGTTGATGCGCTTCAAGCTCATCTTCGTTTAATTCTTTGGCCCAATAAGGAGTTAACATGGTATGTGCTGATCCTGTTACTGGATCTTCTTCAATGCCAGCTTCTGGGTAAAAACACCTGGAAACAAAGTCCGCTTCATCTCCAGGGGCGGATATTACAAGGCCTCTAGCATCAACTTTTTTAAGAAGAGAAAAATTTGGTTGCATATCTTCGATTTGTTTTTGGTGTTTAAAAACTGCTAAATAATCATCTTTCCCTCTAAGTAGTTTTAATGGCTCAATACCTAATATATCCATAAATAAAGGGTCTGATCCCATCACAACTGGTTGATCACTAGGAAAGTTCAAGCAAAGCCCATCGTCAACCTTTTTAACTGTTAAAGTTCCGCTTTTGGAATCAAGCTTAATTTCTTCTCTAGCCAATTTGGGATAGTAATCAAAAAGTATGCGTGCGCTTGCTAAGGTAGCATGGCCACAAAGGTCTACCTCGATTGACGGGGTAAACCATCTGATAGAAATGGGGCTCTCATAGATGCTTACAAAAGCCGTTTCAGATAAATTGTTTTCTGAGGCTATTGACTGCATGACGCTTTCATTGATTGGAGATTCTAGGATAACGACCGCAGCAGGATTGCCTGAAAATAATTTATTGGTAAAAGCATCAACTTGATACATTTTTAATTTCATAAAGTTATTTTACCTAATGAGGCTTTCAAGGCTAGAATGAATTAAAAGGATCAACTTGAACCCAAGCAAACTAACAGTCAAAACAAAATTAGCTTTTGGGGTAGGAGCCACTGGTGAAGGTGCAACAAATTGGATTTTTGCTGGCCTTACTTTCTTTTTTTACAATCAAGTCCTAGGGCTATCTGGTTCACTAACAGGCTTAGCAGTTTTAATCGCAATAATTTTTGATGCTGTTTCTGATCCAATCATGGGATCCATTTCAGATCGATTTATATCTAAGCTAGGACGAAGGCATCCCTTTATGTTCGCTGCGCCTTTTCCTACAGTCATAGCGATATATCTAATGTTTTTTCCACCAGTTGGATTATCTGAGTATGGTCTATTTGGATGGCTGATCTTTTCAACGATCTTACTCAGACTCAGCATTACGTTGTTTGCAGTCCCCCATCTAGCATTAGGAGCTGAGCTGTCTGACGATTATTTTGAGCGCAGCAGAGTAATGAGCTACAACAACCTTTTTGGGTACATGGGCGTAATTATTATGCATATATTTGTATGGTTTTTAATCTTTCCATACTTTGCAGATGAAAAGATTGGACAGCTCTATCAAGAGTCATATACACCCATAGCAATATTTAGCATGGTATTAATTTCACTTTGCATTCTTTCTTCGGCCTATTTCACCAAAGATAGAATCCCTTATTTAAAACAACCTTCCAGAAATGAATCTCACATCAAAATAACAGATCTATTTAAAGATATTATTGGGGCTATCAGCAATAGAAACTACGCTCGATTGCTTGTTGGAATGTTTTTCCTTTCTATGCTCATAGGAACTCATGAAACTCTAGGAATTTACATGGGAACCTTTTTCTGGGAATTATCTCCAATCCAGATTGGATGGCTGATTATTAATAATATTATCGGTTATGCATTCGGATTTATTCTCACAGCTAAGCTTCACCAAAGATTTGATAAACCTATTGTAATTGTGGCCACAGTTCTTGGTCTTACCATTTTCTGGTCTGCGTCCGCCAATATTGCCCTGCTAGGCTTTGCTCCAGAAAGAGGATCATGGGAATTGGTCATGATGATTATTTGCTTAGGTTCTATTGCATCAGCATGTGGCTCCATCTTGCATATTAGCGCCATGTCAGCATTGGCGGATATAGCAGATGAGCATGAGCTTAATACTGGGATCAGACAGGAAGGAGTTTTTTATGCAGCTCGAGCTTTCTTTAGCAAAACATCAAACGGAATCGGTCATGTTATAGCTGGAGTTGCGCTTGATTTTATAGCCTTCCCTGAAAATGCTGTGCCTGGAGAGATACCCGAAGAAACAATCTTTAATTTAGGATTGGTGGACGGTCCATTTGCAATGATTTGGGGATTAATTGCTGTTTTCTTTTACGCTAGATATAAAATAACAAAAGAATCTCACGCTGAAATTAAGAAAAAACTACTGTTAAAAAATTCCTAAAACTTGCCCCTCGTGAACCTCATGCGTATCGAATAAACCCTAATTAATGCAACAAGAGTAAGGATGGTTTGAGTAAAGATAGAAATCAATAGTGTATTAGTCCAGCTCCAACTATCTATGGTGAGCCAAAGTAGGAATGTTTGAAGGGGAAAATTAATCACCATTCCCATCATCACAACAATAACGCTTTCTCTAAAGGCTGTTTTTTCAGTTTTATTCATTTCTATCTCAGTTTAAGTAAGTAGTTTGTAATTACATTTTTTCATGGTTTCTTCAGATAAAGAAGAGTTAATAATTTCTACTAACGCCTTATCTAGTTCGGGAACCTGCAATGAAGCTGTAATATCCTTTTGCTCATGCCGCCCTCTTCCGTTTACATAATCATTCATTTCGATCAAGGGTAAATCTTGCCTACTCAATAAATGAGATATGCTTTGATGGAATTTATTTTGATCAATATGAAAGTTTTCAACATTTATAATGATTGAGTTGGGCGCCTCATCTGACATTCTAAAATAAGAATCATTCTTTTGATTCCACATCGCAATACAATTTTCATAATCTTCAATAGAAAATTGAATGAAATTCTCTAAAGACAAATCTTTTATTTTTGGATAATGGTCATAATAAGGTTCTCTATGCATGGCTTGAACCCATGAATAGGGATTACGCATACAGAAAATAAATAAACAACTCTGCACATCAAATTTTGACCACTCATCTTTTTTTGGAGCAAGTCTATGCTTCCAACCCAAGAAATTATAATGCTGAAATTTTAAATTAAAATTTTTGCCTGCAAAATAACCTATAGCATTGGTCCCGCAATGTCGCTCTCCAAAAACCTTTATTGAATCAATCTTCAAGCTTTACCGCCGTCCCATATGCGATAACTTCTGAGGCAGCTGCTGCGATAGTCGAGGTTTCATATCTAAAATTGACAACTGCATCTGCGCCCAATTCTTCTGCATGGTCTATCATTCTTTCCATGGCCTCTTTTCTTGCTTGTGTTAAAAGAATTGAATAGCTTTTTAACTCGCCTCCGACTATATTTTTTAAAGTTGCCAAAATGTCAGTGCCTAAGTGTCGAGCTCTTACTGTGCTACCCATAACAATCCCCAAATAAGAATCAATTTTTTTCCCCTCTATCGAAGGTGTGCTGGTTACTAACATGGTTTGCTCCAAAAGTTTGATATGATTAAGTGAATCATATGAGTAATATAAAACAAGAGCTGGTTGAAACAAAATTTGCCATTGGGGCAGTTGTAAAACATCGCTTTCTTGATTTTCGCGGAGTCATATTTGATGTTGATCCAGAATTCAATAACACAGAAGAATGGTATCAATCTATCCCAAGTTCGATTCGTCCAAGAAAAAACCAACCCTTTTACCATCTCTTTGCGGAAAATGGTCATATCTTTTATGTTGCCTATGTATCAGAACAAAACCTGCTTGATGACGCCTCAGAAGAACTACCAAAGCATCCAGAAATTAAAAATTTATTTTCTCATTTTGAAGATGGCAGATTTGTGCCCCTCTCAAGAGCTGTAAACTAATCTATTCTTCAAAAGCTATTTGTAGGGAGGTTGTAAAAACTTCCATTGCTACTTTTAGATCCTCTAAGCTCAAGAAAGTAGGTGCCAATCTAATATTTGAGTCTGCCGGATCATCAAAGTGTGGGTAAGTTGACCCAGCAGGAGTTATTAAAACTCCAGCCTCTTCACATAGAGCTATGACTCTTTTAGCAATGGGTTTACTTGTGTTGTATGAAATAAAATATCCGCCCGTTGGTTTTTTGTAGCTGCCTATCTCTGAGCTTAAGGAATCCAATGCTTCAAAGGCTGCTTCAAATTTTGGTTGAACCAAATCTGCATGCTGGCTCATATGATTAAGGACATCATTCTTATTTTTAAGAAATTCAAGATGACGCATCTGGTTCACTTTATCCGAACAAACAATCATAGAAGCCCTTTGTTTTGCCAAGAGATTAAACAGCTTAGTTCCCGCTGCAGCAAATGATAGCCCGCCTCCGCCAAATGTAACCTTTGAAAAAGAGCAAAATATTGCAGTTTGATCCAAGACATCAGATTGCTTGGCTAGTTCCCATGAAGGTGTTTGATTGGCGGTAGACGAAAAGTCATGCAATAGATATGCGTGGTCCAAGATAAACAAAAATTCATTTGAATATGATTTTCCAGCCTCTAGCAAATCTATAAGATTTTCATCAGCGTAAACGTCGCCAGTAGGGTTTGAATGCCGAGGAACACAGATGATCCCCTTTATATTTTCATGCTCTGCAAGCAAGTCTTTAAATTTATCAATATCAACCCCAGATCCAGTTAATGGAACTGGAAGCATCTCGATACCAAAATCATCCAATAACCTAAAATGTCTATCAAAACCCGGAACAGGACAAATAAACTTTAAATTTTCTTGGTTCTTCCATGGTGTCTCTAGGCCAAATAGATAATTTGCAAGAATGAGTTGGTAGATAAGAAGCAAACTTGATTGCTCTCCAACCAGGGTGTTATCAATGGGGGCTGAAAGCAACTCGGATCCTAGCTTTCTTGCCTCTGGTATTCCAAGAGGATCGCCATAATTTCTGACATCAACACCGCTTGCGCTCTCGGCTGGTACCTTCATGCTTAAAAGGTCATTTGAAAGATCTAGTTGATCAGAGCCAGGTTTGCCGCGAGTTAAGTCAATCTTGAGTTTTTTAGATTTTAAAGTAGCAAATTTAGATTCCAGAGATTCATCCATAGTATCATTGGGTATGTAAGTAAATATATTTTATAGGATAAATTTATAAGTGGCATATATATGGATTCTTTTGGTGGTAATAATCCTGCTTTTGGGGCTCTTAATCTATCTAAATATCAAAGACAACTCGCAAAGCTCAGATTCTAATGAATCACTTAGAGATCTAGATAAGGCTGTTGAAAGACAAGAAGCTACGTTATTTGATCTCACAAAAGATATCCAATCATTTCAAGACCCGCTGAACAAACTCAATAGATACTTATCAGGGGGGACTTTAGCAGGCAAGTTTGGTGAATGGTCCCTTGAGGCAATCATTCAGGATATATTCCATCCCAATCAATTTATAGCCAATGCAGAAGTCATACCTGGCTCAGGCAAAAGAGTGGAGTTTGCAATCAAACTTCCGGAAGGTTTGTTGCTACCCATAGATGCAAAATTCCCGTCGGGTCTTTTTGATAATTATCTACTTGCTGTGGATGCAAAAGATCAGCAATTGGTAAAAAAATCTAAAGATGCTATCAAGCGACATGTTCAAGACGACGCAAAATATATTAATGTTAAATATATGCAGTCAGGGATAACCATTGAACTCGGTGTGATGTATATTCCAAGTGAATCGCTTATGCAGCTCATCGACTCAATAGCTAACCTGAGAGAGGAAATCTTCAGAGATCATAGAGTCCTAATTATGGGGCCTAATTCTCTTGCTGCCTATCTGATTAGTGTCCACATGGGCTTTAGGACTTTAGCCTTAAATGAAAGAGCCAGTGAAATCATGAAGGAATTTGGGAAGCTCAAAAAAGAGTTTTTAAATTTTGGCGGCTCTACGGAAGATCTACAAAAAAGAGCTGATGCAATGCTTAAAGCCGTCAATGAGCACGCCACTCGGGAAAGGCAGATGGAAAAAGCGATTAAAAATATGGATCAGCTTGATTCCTAATCAATAGTAGAAACGTCTCCACATATTCAGACCAAATAACATCGCCATAAACCATAAAATTACTTCAGGAATATTAGGATTGCTGTTATATCCAAAAAAGCCTTTTAGAAATAATCCTATTGAGCCTTTGTCATGCAGGGGGTGATAAATTGTTTTCCCTGTTTCAGCAGATTTGGTTGGCTCTAAAATATCCCAAACACGATAAATCTCAGATTTCTCTATCTGTTCTGATTTAACTAAATATTCTTCGGCTTCATGCGTTCCGTAAGCAATCATGCCCGCAGAAAGAAAGACCAATAGCAGAGTGGTATATTTAAATACACCGCGTAAATCAATTTTTCTACCCTGAGTAACAATCAAGTAGCCAATTAAAATCGCAAGAGCTGCGCCTGATATAAATCCAATGTATGAAAAAGTTCCTGTTATTGAAAAGCTTGAAATCAAGAAAATAGCCGTCTCAAAACCCTCTCGTAAAATTGCAAAAAATACGACAAAAAATATGCCCCATGAAGAGATCTCCATTGCATTTAAGGCCTGACCCTCTAATACTTTTTTATCACTCACATTTTTAGATAACCAAAAAATTACGTACCAAATCAAAAATGCTGTTAGGTATAAAAAGACTGCTTCAAACAATGCTTGAGTGGAATTATTCCCCAGAGCATTTTTAGCCTGTATGACCATAAATCCAACAGCAATACTTGCTAATATAGAAGCAAAAACAGCATACCAAAGCCTGGTAAAATGAGCGGCTTGATTAGTTTTTTCAATGAGTAAATAAATTATTCCGACAACCAAAGATGCTTCTAACACTTCTCTAAAAACAATTATAAATTCAGCCATTATGTTTCCTTATTTTCTATATTAATGAGAACCATTCTCATTTAGGTTAACACAAAGAAATTGCAAAGTTAATTAAAAAATTGGGTGTTTAAATCTTGCTATAATTCCATTAACTAAAATCCTGTATTGGTAAACAATGAACAAAACTGCCCTCAATAAATCTCATATTGAACTAGGGGCAAAAATGGTCAACTTTTCTGATTGGGAGATGCCAATTAGCTATTCGTCCCTCATCGAAGAACATAATGCAGTAAGAAATACTGCTGGAATTTTTGATGTATCTCACATGTCAGTGTTTGATTTTGATGGCGGCAATCAGGTTGCTTTCTTTAAGAAAATTTTTGCTAATGATATTAAAAAAATCTCTAAGGACAATAAAGCAATTTATGGTGCTCTGCTTAATGAAGAGGGGGGGATTTTGGATGACCTCATTATCTATCATGCAAATGATAAGTTTAGACTGGTTTCGAATTGTTCGACGCGAGAGCAAAATAGAAGGTGGTACGAAAAGCATGCAGTTGAATTTGGGGTAAAGGTAATTGAAAGATCTGATATGGGCATACTAGCTATTCAAGGCCCTGATGCCCTCAATAAAATTTTGGCAATCAAAGAAATAGATGCTCAAGTGAATAATCTTCAATCATTTGGATGCATGTTTGAGGGCGATAAATTATATGCAAGAACTGGGTACACTGGTGAAGATGGCCTTGAATTAATTATTCCAAGCACAGCTATCAAGAATCTTTGGGATCAAGCTTTAGCGCTTGGATGCGTGCCTATTGGTTTGGGGGCTCGTGACACTCTAAGGCTTGAGGCTGGTCTTAATTTATATGGTAGTGATATGACAATTAATAATCATCCATATGAATCAAATTTAGGCTGGACAATTGATATGAGCGATGAGAATCGTCAATTCATTGGTAAAGAAGCCCTATTGTCAATTGATCAAAGTAAATCACAAAAAATAGTTGGGATCATCCTTCAAGATAAAGGAGTCCTAAGATCTGGCTATGAGATTGCTCATGAGCAAGGAAAAGGCGTGGTTTTAAGTGGCTCATATTCTCCCACACTTCAATCTAGCATTGGGCTTGCAAGAGTGGATCAGGGCTATCAAGAAAATGGGAAGGTGATGATAAGAAATAAGGTACTAAATATTGATTTTGTATCGCCTAGATTCCTTGGACAAGGTAAAATCTCATCATGAGCGATATACCTGGCGATTTAAAATTTCTTTCCTCTCATGAATGGGCGCGAGTAGAATCAGACGGCACCATTACCGTTGGTATTAGCGATCATGCCCAAGATCTTTTAGGGGATATTGTCTTTGTTGAGTTACCTGAGGTTGGACAATCGGTGGATGCTGACGACGATACTGCCATAGTAGAATCCGTTAAAGCTGCTTCAGACATTTACTCTCCTCTTTCAGGCGAAGTCATAGAGGTGAATTCACTGCTTGAAGATCAACCAGAAATAATAAATTCTTCTCCGTATGAGGATGGATGGTTCTTTAAACTAACCCCCTCTGATATGGGTGAGCTAGATAATTTACTCTCTCCCGAAGATTACAGTGACGTCTGCGAAAACTGACTCTCAATCAACGGTCTCATTGGGGGAGTTAGATACTCTTTGATATAGAAAATAGCAATGGAAAATTTTGATAGCTTTGCACTAAGACATATTGGCTTAAGTCAGACAGATATTGACTGTCTCCTAGATCAACTTGGTTACAAAGACTTGGAAGAGTTCTCAAAGTCTGCGCTCCCTAAAAATATCTTTACAGAGGCAAAGCTTGGGCTTGATGATGCCATGTCTGAAAAAGAGGCCTTAAAAGCGCTAAAAGAAATATCAAAAGAAAATACTGTATATCGCTCATTCATTGGTCAGGGCTACTATGGAACAGTGACGCCTAAGGTTATTTTAAGAAATGTTTTTGAAAACCCGGGGTGGTATACCTCCTATACTCCCTATCAAGCAGAGATCTCTCAAGGCAGGTTGGAAGCACTCATCAATTTCCAAACCATGGTTGGAGATCTTACGGGATTTGAAATAGCTAATGCATCGCTCCTTGATGAAGCAACTGCAGCAGCAGAATCAATGACCCTGGCTCACAGAGTTGGTAAATCTAAATCCCAAAGATTTTTTATAGATCAAAACTGTTTTCCCCAAACAATCTCTGTGGTAACAGCCAGAGCAAAGCCGATTGGTATTGAAGTAATGGTGGGTGACCCGCAGCAATTAACTGATTTAAAAGAAGAGACATATTTTGGAGCTTTGCTCCAATATCCCGGCAACGATGGAGCAGCCATTGATTTCTCTCAAGAAATTGCAAGTATGCATGAGCAAAATGGTCTCGTGATAATGGCAACAGACTTGCTGGCTCTAACCCTGTTAAAAAGCCCAGGCGAGATGGGGGCTGATATAGCAATAGGTAGCTCACAAAGATTTGGGGTGCCTCTTGGTTTTGGTGGGCCACATGCAGCATTTATGGCCACCAAAGAAAAATATAAAAGATCCTTACCTGGAAGGTTGGTTGGAGCATCAGTTGATGATGCTGGAAAAACGGCATACAGATTAGCCTTGCAAACCAGAGAACAGCATATAAGACGAGAGAAAGCCACAAGTAATATTTGTACTTCTCAGGCGCTATTAGCAATCATGGCCGGATTTTATGGTGCATACCATGGCCCAGAAGGTTTAAAACAAATTGCTGAATCTGTTCGCTCAAAAGCAACTTCCTTGGCAAAAGAAATGAATGAGCTAGGGTATAAGCTTAAGTCTTCAAGTTTTTTTGACACAGTAACTATCCAAACTGAATCTAATACTCAGGAAATTTTTTTGACGGCTCAAAATCAACTGATGAATATTAGAATGCTGGATGAAAATCATATAAGTATTTCATTGGATGAAACAACTACAGACCAAGAGATCGAAAACATAGCAAAACTTTTTAAGAGCTTGCCGAAAAAAGAAAAGGTTGTTTCAAACTTTGATCTGCCAATAGATATCATCAGATCATCTGAATATCTAACTCACCCAGTCTTTCACCTGTATCGAACTGAAACAGAAATGCTGAGGTATATAAGAAAACTCTGTGATAAAGACATTGCCCTGGATAGAGCAATGATTCCATTGGGATCATGCACCATGAAATTAAATGCTACATCTGAAATGATCCCTGTTGGCTGGGAAGAATTCTCAAATATTCATCCTTATGCCCCTCATGACCAAACAGCTGGCTATAAAATTTTAATAAATGATCTTGAGACTAAGCTCTCTGAGATAACAGGTTATTCAGCCGTATCTTTACAGCCAAATGCAGGCTCTCAGGGAGAATATGCTGGTTTATTGGCAATCGATGCATTTCATCAAAGTAATGGTGATCAGCAAAGAAAGATATGTTTAATTCCTGAGTCCGCTCATGGAACAAACCCTGCGTCTGCGCAAATGGCTGGCATGAAAGTGGTGCCAATAAGCTGTGATAAAAAAGGGAACATTGATCTAGAGGATCTAAATGAAAAAGCTTCCAAGCATTCTAATGAGTTGGCTGCCATTATGATTACCTACCCTTCAACACATGGAGTCTTTGAGACAACCGTAACAGAAGTATGCAAGATAATTCATAATCATGGCGGGAAGGTTTATATCGATGGGGCCAACCTGAATGCAATGGTTGGTTTATGTAAACCGGGTGAGTTTGGGGGCGATGTGTCACATCTCAATCTGCATAAGACATTCTGTATTCCTCATGGTGGAGGTGGGCCAGGCGTTGGTCCAATTGGCGTTGCAAAAGATTTAGCGCCTTATTTGCCATCCGATCCTTTAGCATATGTACCTTCATCAAAGAATGTTGGGCCAGTCTCAGCAACTAATTTCGGAAGCGCTTCCATTCTTCCAATCAGCTGGATGTATATTCAAATGATGGGAGCATCAGGCCTAAGAAAAGCCACACAAGTAGCAATTCTTAGTGCAAATTATATTGCGCAAAAATTGAGCCCTCACTTCAAGATTTTATACACAGGTAAAAATAACTTGATTGCGCATGAGTGTATTATTGATATCAGGCCATTAAAAGAGTTATGCGGGGTTGAGGTTGATGATATTGCGAAGCGATTAATAGATTTTGGATTTCATGCGCCCACTATGTCATTTCCCGTTCCTGGAACTTTAATGATTGAACCAACTGAAAGTGAATCGCTGGCCGAGTTAGATCGATTCATTGAAGCAATGATTTGTATTCGTCATGAAATCACGCAAGTTGAAGATGGGGCATACTCTATTGAAGAAAGCCCCCTAAGAAACGCTCCGCATTGTGCTGAAAAAGTAACTAGCGATAGCTGGCAACATAAATATTCTCGTTCTTTGGCTGCTTATCCTGTGGATCTAAGGGGTAGAAATAAATATTGGCCCCCGATTGGAAGAGTGGATAATGTCTATGGAGACAAGAACCTGATGTGCTCTTGTCCCCCCATGTCAGATTATCAAGAAGAAAGTTAAATTATTGGTAAATAAATTACTT
>Ga0208411_1000063_pt1 | contig 79367 bp, 76 predicted proteins | sample ETN01SmetaG_4_FD_185793 | JGI IMG/M metagenome (GOLD analysis project Ga0208411, IMG submission 185793) | Marine microbial and viral communities from oxygen minimum zone, Eastern Pacific Ocean - ETNP2014F12-01SV261 (SPAdes) (version 2) | ecosystem: Environmental > Aquatic > Marine > Oceanic ... | reverse complement strand
TCTTTTCTGAAGAAATATCATTGATCCTTAGTGAGCTTTTAATAAAGAAAATGGCACCTATAGTAATCATAGGCAAAAGACCAACAGCATGCAATACCACTGCGAAGGATTGAGATATTGAACGATCCAAAAAAAACAATTCTGTTAAAACATAAATAGCTGCAGCATGATATGTTCCAATTGCAGATGGAGCTGCAGGTACAGCTATTGCCAATGATGTAAATATAAGAATAACTCCAATGCCAATCCAATCAAGCCCAATTCCTAAGGCTAAACCAACAACCCAAGTAATAAGATAATAAATACCCCAAATCAATATAGTTAACAATACAATCACGCCAGTATTTTGCATATCCTTTATAGATGTTAAGCCATCTAAAATACTTTTAATGATTTTTTCTATTTTTTGATAACCTGAAAAATTTTCTATAGATTTTATTAAGGTTGATTGTTTTATGGTTAATAAAATAATAAATCCTAAAATCAATAAAGTTACTACCCCCACATAAAACATAATTTTCTTAGTATCATCAGCAAAGGGGTATAGCAAAGTAAAGAAAAACATAGTTAGAACTAATCCTAGCATATCTATTATTCGTTCTAAAAGGATACTCCCAAATGCTTTAGAAGTCCCAATGCTCGACTCTTTTGATAATGCAAAGGCCCTTAATAATTCACCCATTCTAAATGGGAAAATAGCATTCCCAAAATAACCAATCATAGTTGCTGAAAATAATTTATGAATTTTTATTAACTCAATTGATTTAATCATAAACTGCCATCTTATTGCACGAACAATTACTGATAGAAGTAATAGAAGCATGCCTATAAATATCCAAGTAATATTAGAAGAACTTAAATGAAACACAAGTTCATTAAGATTTACATTATAAAAAGAATAATAGAGTCCAAGGACACTAATAACAATACTTACAAATAACTTAGTCCACTTATTCACGAAGATCTATAACTTCTGGATTTACAGGGTTGAAATTATTGTAAAGGTTTAAGCCACCAATTGTGAATTTATTTATTTCGAGTGAGACAGATTGGTCGGGTCCGTAGGCAATCTTTATCTCTTTAGGTTCTCCTGTTCGTAATATCGATAATCTCCCTCCGTAACCCATTTTAGGAATATCAAAGTCTAGAATTATAAGATCATTTTGTATGATACTCTTACCCAATTTCAGCCCTTTAAAATCTTTATCAAATAAATCAAAAATAGTAATATTTCCTTTAACTTTACGATCAATAATGAGCTGGTTCTCTATTTTGTTCCATGTTTTAATAATATCGCCTTTTACATAGACTGTTTCATTTGGCAAGTCTAAGATATATTCATTATTACTTTTTATTTCGATCGCGCCCCTATCAATATTGCTAAATTCAAACTGCTTTTCATGAATAATAACAGAAACTGAGACACCATCAGGTTGATCAATATATTTAATGAATTTATCATACCAAACTTTAGATTGAGTACATACCCCTGAGATTATTAGGGTATAAAGAATTATAATCCGAAACATTTGTTTGCTAGTCTAAACTTTCCAAGTAAGATTCATCAACAAGAACTTCACGAGCTTTACTCCCTGTGAAAGGTCCTACAATTCCTGATTGCTCCATTTCATCGATTAATCTTGCAGCTCTAGAATATCCCACTTTTAAGCGTCTTTGGATAAGAGAAATTGATCCTTGCTGATGCATGATCACTAATTTTACTGCTTCATTAAAAAGATCATCTGACACATTACCTTCACTACTATCAACAAGTCCACCTGCACCTAAAGTTTCCCTGGGACTAGCAAGCACAAGTTCATCTGCTTTTGATTGATTAGAGATATGATCCATGAGTGCTTCGATTTCTTTTAAATCTAAATATGCATTATGGAGACGGATAGGTTCCGAAGCTCCATACCCTAAATATAGTAAATCTCCACGGCCAATCAGTTTTTCAGCGCCTGACGTATCAATTATTGTTCTTGAATCAATCTTTGTTGCGACCTGGAATGCTATCCTCGATGGAAAATTGGCTTTAATCACTCCGGTAATTACATCGACCGATGGCCTTTGAGTTGCTACGACTAAATGAATACCAACAGCTCTAGCCAATTGTGCTAATCGTGCGATTGGCGCCTCAACTTCTTTAGCATTAAGCATCATTAAGTCAGCCAATTCATCAATAAGCACTACGATGAAAGGCATTATATCTTCACCTTTCTGTGTCATTTTACTATTGTATTCTGAGATATTTCTTACAACTGCATCTGCTAATACATCATATCGTCTACCCATTTCCTTTTCAACAGCTCGGAGTGCTAAAACTGCATTTTCAGGCTTAGTAACTATAGGTTCGTCAATATCTTCTATTTTTAATAAATGGTAATCTTTCAGAGAACGGTAAACTGCCATCTCAACTTTTTTTGGATCAATAATAACAAATTTTACTTCATCAGGTGTTGCTTGATAAAGTATACTTGCAAGTATAGTATTCATACAAACAGATTTTCCTGAACCCGTAGTGCCAGCAATCAACAGATGAGGCATCTGTGCTAAATCAAGGGTTGCTATTTCGCCTGTTGTAGTTTTTCCCAAAGCAAGAGTTAATTTTGAATTAGAAGAAGCAAATTTTTCAGAATTAATAACGGATTTAAAGTAAACCATATCTGGATTTCTATTCGGGATTTCTATACCAACAGATGACTTTCCTGGAATTGGGGCAATCACGCGCACTCTACTAGCTTCCATCACCCTTGCCAAATCATCAGATAATGCAACAAATTTATTAACGCGAACACCTTCAGCCGGCTCAACTTCAAAAAGTGTTATGACAGGGCCAGGGCTTACATTAACAACTTTACCTACAACGCCAAAAGTTTCCAGTGATTGTTGAAGAAAATTCGCACGGTCTACAAGCTCATCTCTACTCATACCACTTTGTATGTTAACTGAAGGATTCTCTAATAGATCTGCAGATGGCAATTGATAAGCTTTTTTAGGGGCTTTTCTATCTTGAACCTCATCTAACTCAACTTCATCTTCTTCAATAATTTCACCTACTTCAATATCCATATCCTCATTTGTTTCTTCAATATTATCAGGATTGGAATCATCCAGTAAATCAATTGATTCTTCATCTTTATCCGTATCTTTTGATGTATTATCGATTTTATCTGATTGAAAGACTTCCTTTTCAGATTCATCAGAAACATTGGCTATATCTGATACATCTTCAGTTTCGCTAATTTCAGCACTGTTCTCTTTTGTATCTTCTTCACCTTCACCACTATTCAAATCAATGTTTTCAATCTCCTTAGATCTTTGTGCATCAATTTTTGAAATAAGACTTTGTGTATGACGTCTTTTTTCTTCTTCAATATTTTTCTCATCAGAAACTAATTTTTTTTCGTCCTGTTTCTTTTTTAGTTTACTTAATAATTCTCGAATTGGATGATAATAACTAAATCCAAAATATCCTCGAATCAATACAAGCCAAAGCGCTGTAAGCAAGATCATAGTGCCTATGATACCTAGAAAGTCTCTAAACATACCTGAAATCAACCCGCCGACCATTCCACTCATTCCATACAAGCTCGCTGCTCCAAAACTAATAGATGACAAAATCATTGCTCCAATAACATATCCAGATAAACGACTTATAGCATCAAAATCTTTATGAGTAAAAAACCATACTCCCCAAATTATTCCAAGTATAGGCAATACAAATGACATATAACCAAAACCTAACTTTATAAAATAATAGGCAATCCATAAACCTAAAATCCCTAAAGGGTTCTCAATTTTTACATTAGGAGAAATGCCAGGATCTTCATTTGAATTATAACCCAACAAACTGATAATGACCAATAAAGAGACTGCAACTATTAGAATTCCTAATATTTCTAATCTTCGTTCTTTCATACAAATTTTACTTTTTCAAAGTACCTTTCTTATAAAAAGGAGAGTCTACTATTTTACACTTTAATTCTTTATCTCTAACTAAAAGAGAAAGATTAGTCCCAGATTGTGCAAAGTCATTCGTAACATAAGCTAGGCCGATTCCAATTTTCAAGGATGGTGATTGAGTCCCACTAGTTACTTGTCCAACAATAGTGTTATTCTTTAAAAGTTTATAACCTTTCCTAGGTATACCTCTATCAATCATTTGAATGCATACTAAAGAACGGTCGCACGCTCCATTAAGTGACATTAGAGCTTCCTTGCCAATAAAGTCATCTTTCTTATCCAATTTTGCAATCCAACCAAGACCTGCTTCAATAGGATTTGTCCTATCATCAATATCATTTCCATACAATGGATATTTCATTTCTAAACGAAGCGTATCACGGCATCCAAGACCAACTGGCATAATTGGAGCAGAAGCTTTATTAATAAGCTTATCCCAAATACGAACTATATTTTCATTATCTGCATAAATTTCAAAACCAAGTTCACCAGTGTAGCCTGTTCTAGCTAGAGTACAGGGGAACCCATCTATGGTGGCAACTGCAAACCTATAATAATTCATTTTATTAATATTAATATCTACTAGTGGATTAATTATTTGACGAGAGTTTGGTCCTTGGAGCGCAATAAGCCCAATTTTTTCACTTAAATCAATTATATTAACATCATCTCGCTTATGAGCCATAAGCCAATCAATATTTTTTTCAAGATTTGAACAGTTCACAACAAGCATGAAATATTCCGGATAACGATAAATAAGTAAGTCATCAACTACACCACCATCTTCAAAACACATTGCAGAATATTGAACTTGCCAAGTTTCCAAAGAAGTAACATCATTGGTCATTATAAAATTAAGGTAACTTTCGGCCCCAGGACCTGAAATAATAATCTCTCCCATATGACTAACATCAAAAATTCCTGCTGATTGACGAACTGCATTATGTTCTTTACTAATGCCTAAATATTGTATTGGCATTTTATAACCTGCAAAGTCTGCTAACTTCGCATCTAGGCTTACATGTTTTCCGTAAAGAGGAGTTTTTTTCATTGATTTTCAAAATATGTTTTCAATTTTTTTAACCCTTCATCAATATCTTCTGCAGAAATACCTGAGTATGCAAATCGAATAAAAAAGTCGACCTCATTATCTTGAGGTCGACCAAAATGATTCCGAGTACAAAAGGATACATTTGCATTCTCTAAAGCACCTATTTGGAGCTGATCAATTGTACTGAATCCTTTTTTTCTCATAATTGAAGTTACATTTGGAAATAAATAAAAAGTACATCGTGGCTTTGAGATATCAATACCATCAATGGCATTAAGCCCTGAGACCGCTACGTCTCTTCGATTCTTAAGTTTACTTAAAATTTCTTTAGACCCGCTCATGTCACCAGTAAGCGCCTCTACCATAGCCCCTTGAATAAAATGAGTTGTACATGATTCTGCATTTATATTTAGCTTAGAAATAATTTTTATTATTTTTTCCGGGCCAATAGACGCACCGACTCTCCAGCCAGTCATAGCAAATTTCTTTGAAAATGTATACAAAATAACTGTTCTTTCTTTCATATTGGGTATTTCAACAATTGATCTCGCCTTACCTTCATAAATCATTTCAAAATATGCCTCATCTGATAATACCCAAAGATCATTTGATATCGCAATATCTGCTACTTGCTCCATCTCTTCTTTTGATGATTCTGCTGAAATAGGGTTTTGGTAATTATTATATATAATAGCTACTGTTTTATTTGTAATAGATGCTTTTAATTTTTCAATATCTATGTCAAATCCGTTTTCTGTCTCGATATAACTATAAGGCACCGCTCTTCCTCTTTGGTATTCAATCTGAGATTCATAAATTGGATAGCCAGGGTTCGGGTAAAGAACTTCGTCGCCAGGATTCATTACGGCAGCAATAAATTTTCCAATAGTTGGCTTACCTCCCGGTTGCACTGCTACATTTTCTGGAGAATAAACTACATTTCTTCTTTGGCCCACATCATGAGCTAGTGCTTCTCGCAATGGCAAGATACCTTCCGATGGGCAATAACCTGTCTTACCATCGCCTACAGCTTTTATCATGGCTTCTACAATATTTTGGGGAGTTTTTAGGTTTATATCTCCTAAGTGGAATGGATAGACTTTATTACCTTTGTCAGCCCAAGATCGGGCTTGAGCTGATACAGCAAAAGCAGTTTCGGTTCCCAAGTTTGCTATTTGTTTAGCATAGTTCATTTTTTTCATTTAAATCATCTTTGATAATGCTTTTCGAATAACCTCTTCAATGGTACCCGAGAATTCTCCAAGCTTATCTAATTCTTTTATCGTATTATTAATTTGAGCTTGTTTATAACCCAAAGATTGTAAAGCGCTACTAACATTATTTATCAAATCACTATCAATGTTATCATCAATAAACCCAAGATCATCGTTCTTATTAGTATCTGCTTCAAATTTCTCTTTTAATTCTACGATTATCCTTTTTGCAGTTTTTGCACCAATGCCAGGAATAACTGTAAGTGACTTTACATCTCCAGCCACGATTTGATTCTTAAATTGTTCTGGATTAGTTCCAGATAAAATATTCATTGCTGATCGAGGCCCAATTCCACTAACCATATTTAAATTTATAAAAAGTGATCTTTCAGATAAATCCCTAAAGCCATAAAGATCAAGGATATCATCTTTTACATGTAAATAAGTTAAAATCTCAACTTGCTCACTTAAGTCAGGCAAGCTTTCATAAGTCGAAATAGAAATATTGACTCGAAATCTAATCCCTCCAATATCTATAACTGCTTCTGTTGGATTTTTTCCAAAAAGTATTCCTGATATTGAATCTATTAAACTCATAAGTATTTATTTTGATTAACATGACATAAAGCAATAGCTAATGCATCTGAAACATCTAATGGACTTGGTGGTTTATCCATTTTTAATATTTGCTGGACCATGTATTGCAACTGTTTCTTATCTGCAGCCCCATTACCAGTAATAGATTGCTTTACTTTGCGCGGTGCATATGAAGCAGATGGGATGCCCATTGAAGCTGCAGCCAAAAGGAGAACTCCTTTTGCTTGTCCCAGTAGAAGAGCTGATTTAACATTTATACTGTAAAAAGTATCCTCAATCGCCATGGCAATAGGATCAAATTTTTTTAATAATTCTTTCATATGGCTATTCAAATATTCTAACCGATTTGGAAGAGACTCTTTATTTGGTGGCTTTATAGTCCCATATGCGATTAAACTGATTTGACCTTTTTTTTCATCTATTATTCCGAATCCAGTTGTATTTAATCCAGGGTCTACACCAATTATTCTTTGAATATTTGACATCAAGGTTGATAAAAATTTAATAATTAATCCGCATCTTCAAGCTCGAAGTTAGAATATATATTTTGAATATCATCATGTTCTTCAAGCAGATTCACAAGATTCATTAGTTTTTCTTCTTCCTCGCCTTTTACTTTCAAAGTATTCTTCGATATCATCTCAACTCCAGAAGAAATCACTTTATATCCTTTTTGGATCATTGTGTCTGCAATATCTACTGTTGACGATGGATCCGAAGTAATTATAAATGCATTATCTAACGTACTAAAATCATTAGCTCCTATTTCAAGGACTTCTTCAAAAACTTGATTTTCATCATAATTATCTGCTGAAATAGTGATCTGGCCCATTTTTTCAAACATCCATGATACAGATCCATTTTCTGCGAGATTTCCACCATATTTTGACATAAGATGACGTATCTCAGCAACTGTTCTATTTTTATTATCCGTCATTACATCTATCATAATAGCCACTCCTCCAGGGCCGTACCCTTCATAAGTAGTTTCTTCATAATTTACATCTTCAAGTTCACCAGCGCCTTTTTGAATTGCACGCATCATGGTATCATTTGGCATATTGGCAGCTTTAGCCGATGAAATGGCTTGTCTCAGGCGCGGGTTGGCTTCTTGATCACTTCCACCAATTTTTGCAGAAACCATTAGTTCCTTGATAATTTTAGTAAATACCTTCCCTCTTTTTGCATCTTGAGCGGCTTTTTTATGCTTGATATTCGCCCATTTACTATGACCAGCCATAAATTCCTTTATAATGATAGTGATATAAGTGAGAAAATTACAATTATATTCCACTCATTCCCAATGGACGGATTTGTATAAATGTCAAAATATAGCACTTGGTCAATCACTTTTAATTCAACAACCAAATTATATATAGCCCTAGTCATGGCAATGTTTATTTGGGGCATATCATGGCCGAGCGCAAAAATCGTGGGAAGATATGCGGATGCAGATCTTTTGATGTTCTGGCGTTTTGTAATCGGAGCTATGACAATGCTGCCAATCATGTATTTACTAAAAATAAATGCTAATTTTCCAAGAAAATCATTTCGATACGTTTTGATAGCCGCGATTTGTCTTGTGGGATATAATTATAACTATTTAAAAGGAACGCAGATTGGTATGGCTGGATTAGGTGGTGTTATAGTACCAACTTTAAGCCCTTTAGTTACATTAATATTGGCAATTGCTACTTTTAATCAAAAGGTACATAAAAAAGATATAATTGGTATTCTTTTCGGCATAATTGGTGGATTGATATTATTAGAAATCTGGAAGTTCAACTTTCAAGATTTATCCAAGTCTGGAAATCTATATTTTATTATTGCTGCTGTAGTATGGGCGGGTGCCACTATTTGCACTCAAAAAGCTAAATCAGAGTTAAACGCAGTTAACTTTAGCCTTTGGCTTTATTTGGTAGCAATTATTATAGTATTGCCAATTACACCCTTATCATCAATAATGAATGTTTTCAGTTTTGATTGGATTTTTTGGATAAACTTTCTTGTTATATCAGCTCTTTCATTAGGGTTCGGAACTACAATCTTTTTTCTTGCGACTATGAATATAGGTTCACATAAAACATCATCATTTATGTATGTAGTGCCAATAAGTGCTGTAGGATCTTCAGTTTTATTTTTAGCAGAGCCCTTGGCTTTATCTACAACCCTTGGAGGTGGATTAGCAATTTTTGGAGTATATCTTATTAATCAGAAATAAGGGAATTAATGGCATCTATCAAAAATTTTGGCGGCCGTTTTGGGCGGCCTTCTTTATTTATAAAACCATGAATAGTATACCCATCTGCTAAGAAATGATTATCTTTTTCCCTCAAGACCTCATATTCGATTTTTAGGCGAGCTTTAGGAGTTTCTTTTATCTCGGTTTTGACAATGATCTCATCTTCAAAGTGAGCGCCTTCTTTATAATTGCAGTTTGCTGAAACAACAGGAAGATAATAACCTTTGTTCTCAATTTCACTAACAACTAGACCAATATCTGCAAGCATCTCTGTACGAGCTTCCTCAAAATATTCAAAATACCGAGTATAATAGACGACTCCCATCTGATCAATGTCTTTATAATAGACTTTGGTATGATAATCAAACGTAATCATCAAGACTCTGAAAAAATACCCATTTTATCGTACCGTTCTATTCTTCTATCTAAAAAACTATTTGTATTATTTTTTCTAATTGAATCAATTTCTTCTAGTATGACTTTTTTAACTTTTGCAGCTATTTTACCAAATTCGCGGTGAGCGCCACCCAAAGGCTCCTTTATAATCCTATCGCAGATTCCCATCTTTTTAAGGTCATCAGGCATAACTTTCATTGCATCAGCAGCCTCAGGTGCTTTTGCAGCATCCCTCCACAAAATAGATGCGCAGCCCTCAGGGCTAATAACTGAATACCAAGTATTCTCAAGCATTATCATCTTATCACATACACCAATACCCAAAGCACCCCCACTCGCGCCTTCACCAATAACAATTGAAATTATAGGGACTTCAAGTTTGGACATTTCTAATAGGTTTCTAGCAATTGCTTCTCCTTGCCCTCGCTCTTCTGCTCCAATTCCTGGATAAGCCCCAGGAGTATCTAATAATGTAATTACTGGTAAATTGAATTTCTCAGCTAGTTTCATTATCCTTAGTGCTTTCCTATATCCTTCAGGACGCATCATACCAAAATTTCTCAAAAGGTTTTCTTTTGTATTTTTCCCTTTTTGCTGACCAATCATCACCACTTTTTGCTTGCCTAATGTAGCAATTCCACAGATTACTGCCTTATCATCACCATAATATCGATCTCCATGAAGTTCAATAAAATCAGGTGACATATAATTAATATAATCTAGAGAAAGTGGTCGTTGTGGATGTCGCGCTAATTGGACGCGCTGCCAACGAGTAAGATTTGAATAAATCTCCTTTAATATTGTCTCTCTATTTGTTTTTAATGATAACAATTCCGAGTTGTCATCAGAAGAACCTTCAGATTCCAATTCCAAAATCTTTAAATCAATTTCTTTAATTGATTTTTCAAAGTCTAAGTAATAATCTGCCATAAATTTTATTTTATTTAATTTGGAAATTTAAGCTATTAGGATCAGAAATAGTTATTTATTCCATCCAAAAATACGCCAAATTCGTAGACGCCATACCATCCAAATAGCCTCAAACATTATTGATTTACTCATTTTTGATTGCCCAATAGTTCTATCAATAAATATAATCGGGTGCTCAATTAATTTATAACCTTTGATCCATGCTCTAAAATTCATTTCAATTTGAAATGAATAACCTGATGATCTTACTTTTTCTAAATCAATTGATTCTAGAACATCTTTGCGCCAAACTTTAAAACCTCCCGTAGCATCTTTTATTGGCATTCCTGTAACGATACGCGAATATACATTAGCACCATAGCTTAATATCAATCTCCGAATTGGCCAATTAACAACGCTAACACCATCAATATATCTACTACCAATTGAAAGATCATATTTTTTTAATAATTGGGTCATTTTCTTTATTTCTTTTGGGTGATGAGACATATCAGCATCCATTTGTACTATTGCATCATAATCCTTGCTTAATGCCCATTTAAAACCAAAAATATAAGCCTTACCTAAACCATTTTTTTTGTTCCTAATCTGTAGATGTAGATTAGGATAAGATTCTTGCAGCTTTTCTACAATAGAAGCAGTCCCGTCAGGTGAATTATCATCAACGATTAGCATATGGTAATTAAGATCACGCTTAAATACCTCTTGTATTACTGTCGCAATATTCTCTTTTTCATTATAGGTAGGTGATATGATAAGTGTTTTCATTTTAAGAATTGTTTACGAATTTGTCCTAAACAAGTTTCAACTGATTTAGGTATGATTCCTAGTTTGGATTCAATTTTATTTGTTACTAATCCACTTTTTTTAGGTCTAGGCGCATGTTGATTTAATTGATCAGTTGAGACGGGTAAAATCAATGAAGAATCAAGGTTAAATACTTTAGCAATCAGTAAAGAAAATTCAAATCGATTTAAAATATCTCTATCTCCATAATGATATAAATCGAATAGTTCATTCTTAATCATTTTATATGTGACCTCTGCAAGGGATTCTGTCCATGTAGGATTATTCCACTGGTCATTAACTACTTTTATTCGTTTTTTGTTTTCCAATGAGTTAACTACCCATTTCAAAAAACTTGCTTGAGTTCGCCTAGTATAACTATATACTACATTTGTTCTGATAATAGTTGATCTAGGATAATTTTCAACGAGCCAATTATCTGCATCAAGTTTAGTTTTACCGTATACTGAAACAGGATTGGTTTTATCATTTTCAGAGTAAGGTCCACTTTCACCATCAAATACATAATCCGATGATATTTGGATGAAATGGCCACTAAAATCACTACATAGGTTTTTCACTCCATTGACATTGATATTATGTGCGCTTTCCGGATCTAATTCGCATTCATCAACATCAGTTAATGCAGCTAAGTTTAAAATCACATCGGGACTCAATTCCGATAAAACTTTTGTAACAGAATTTTGAGATGTGATGTCAAGCTTAACACCATTATCTACTGGTAAAATTCCACTCATGATTATATTAAAATTATTTTTTAAGTGTTTCCTACATGCCTCACCTAATTGACCATATGCACCAGTTATTAAGACAGTTTTCATCTTAATTATTTGTCCTCACTTCAAATGAATGTGCAACAATATCAACTTGCTTTAGGAGCAAAAATTTATCCTGCCCAGGATGGAATATCATAGAATGAATAAAAAATGACCTATCAGTGGTTTCATCGTAAAACAGATATGATATAAATGGGCCGCCCTGTGCTTCTTCAATACTTTCCCACAGCCCAGTAATCTTCCATGCTCCCCATTTATTAAAAGTTACTGGCTCAATTTTCAATAAATAATCTGAGTATTGGATATGTTCAAAATGCTTAGTGGGCAATGTCTTTATATAAGAGCTTACAGACGCTGAATCCGAGTAAGTCAATCCATCTTTCCATTGAACTGCAATCCACCGATAGGGCATATCCCTGCCCATCCAAAAAAACTGCTCTTCAGCGTTATCGCGAATTATCGTATACCCCCAAGGAATCTTTAGCGTCCAATTGTATTTTTCAAGTAGGGATTCTTCTAGCTCTTTTTGTCGAGATGACCCTTCGAAGAGGTGAACACTTTGTCTTTTAAATAATAAATCATCATATTGCTTTTTAAGCCAGAGACCTTGATCTTTAACTTTTTCAATTAATTTTTCCTGATTTGATCCATTGATTATGAGATAATTCTGATCACGTGAAAAAACATTTTTTGAAAAAATAAGATGATTATCACTTTCCATTGTAGATCTATATTGGTCAGCGGTGAGCAACTTTTTGACTAACCTAACCCCTTTATTTTTTGGATCTTTGCCAAGTGCTGCAACAATGACATTTACATGGAATTTTATATCATTAAAATTTTCTGGATCTACCCATACTATTTTGTAAAAGGGCTCTGGTTGAGGTGAGTATAGTGTATCATTGAAAATAGTGGAAATTACCACTTGAATGTCCTCACGATTTTCAAAAGCTGTTACCAAAACTAACTCATTATCCGCTCCATCAGCTCGAGGCTTTCCAATCTCGCATCCATAAAAAGCAAAGATTGAAATCAAAAAACACTTAAATATTATATTATGCATAAACAAGTAATTGAAAATTAGGGCTATGCATGTCAAATTCCATATAATACTGATTCAACAAAATATTTATAGATCTGTTATAAATGATATATGGATCTTTCCATTTGAGAATCTTCCTGGGAAGCCCAAAGAAATATTGTATGATAGAGATCCATTATATTGGCGAATACCGATACCATATCCAGGTTTAATTTTTTGCTCTGATGTAAAAGGAATATCAGTAAATAAAAAGATTTGAGTACGATTTAGAGGTCCAAAAATGAATTCCGTAGTTTGTATGGCCACCCAGTCTGAAGAAAATTGATTATCATGATATCCTCTTAACTGTTTTGAACCTCCAAACTTAATCATTTTAGATAAGCTTAAGGATCGACCATCAATCCAATTTCTATGACCTAAGAATGAAAAAAATAAGACATGTTGATTTAATGATCTATACTTTTCAATATTAATATATACCTCGGCAACTTGTGTAGGTCCTGAAAAATCATTTAGCTTGCCATAACTAAGATTCCATTCCCAATAGGACCCACTATAAGGAAGCCATCGACTATTTCGCCTATCTCCTTTCAATCCAAACACTCCCATTTGCGATTCAAACTGCTGATCTAAATTAAGGTCTCTACTCCTTTCGCTTTTACCCCCAATCTTCCATTGACCAAATGGGCCTATCACAGTAATAAATGCAGAATTTGATTCAATAAAAAAACTTTTTTCATAAAATTCTTGATGAAAAGCAAAAATTGTACCAATTGGCAATGTTAATAGATTTGGAGTTTCATACGAAATATTAAGAAATCGAGAGCGTGAATCTGGTTGTCGCCAAGATAGATCTAGAATAGATCCTTGATTTCTTATATTTTCTAAACGGAGATCAAACTCGCCAGTAGCAATCCATTCTCCATTTTTATCTCTACTTGCTCCAATAATCCCTCCAGCATGACTTTTAAATATTGGATCAAATTCAATAACTGCTGCCACCTTTGTGTTTTCATACTTTGCAAATGAAAGTGTCGATGATTCATGTAAAAACGGATAAGCGTCTTCAATTGAGTTTAATTGTCGATGAACTTGATTAGCGCTAGAAAGGCCTTTTATTGAGCCAAATAGACGGTCTAATACCCTATTATTCAAAACATCATCACTAATTAAGTGCACTGAGTCAATAGGTACAGCTTCGATGAAATGTTTATATGATCCATCTGAATTCAAAATATAATAACTACCCCACTGTCCTTTTGAATAAAGATCATTATAGAGTTTTGATTCAATTTGTTGAGAATTAGCTATGATAAAAGAAAAAATAAATAAATATATTTTAGAAATGGGCACGGATTTCTCCCTGAATTTTAAAAAATTCACTATAACGTAAATTATCTAAATAAAATATTGTTCCATTCAATGATAGAGATCGTCCCAATAAGATGGAAGTCGTGAAATTTGCTTTTATCGTTTTCCCATTGGCAATTCCATTTAGAGATTCAGGTGGCATTTTTGAAGAACCATCTGCAAAAAAATAATCGATGTTTCCTTCGATCCGACCATCTTTTCCAATAAACCGTAACCAAGAAGTTTTTAAGCCATATGCACTTACATTCATTGCTTCATGATCTTCTAAAATAATTTTATCTTTATAATAGATTAATCGAGAATCCCATTGGAAACGACCTATTATGTTTTCTTTTAATCCAAATTCAGATGTAAACCCAGATATAGATCTATCTATGATTCTATTATTTTCAGATGTGACGTTAGAATTATGCAAATCCCCACGAAAGATAAGGTATTTAGAATTTTTAATAAATACTTGTGACTCCCCAGCTGATTTGGCATACAACCTTTTCTCCCACCCCCGAGGATCAAGCCCACCAAAGTATGAACGATTTTCATACCAAAATCGATGACGGCTAGATTGACCTTTTTCCCGATGAATTATTTCATGTCTTTGTGTACTTTGATATAATTGCACACCGTTTTTACTCAATGAACCCCTCCATCCATATATTGGACCATGAAAATCTAAACGGTGCAAAAATCGATACATAAATGGATTCAGCTTAACATTATTTGTTTTGGATAGGTCAACTAATAAGCGCGTTAACCCATCCATCCGAAAACCGGCTTGATGCTCACCAGTAAAAACTGTATGTGAAATATAGGCGCCATTCTCATCCTGAATATATTCATTTAATGCTGCATCATATCGATAATTCCCTAAGCCAATTCCTAATGAATCATAAATAATAGCTCTAGTTTCATGTAAAGCATTCTGAGCATTAAGTATTAAATCCATCTTAAGTGGACTTTTTTTAGTTCTATAATTAACCGATCCTCTTAATGAATTAAAACTTTCTTGGTTGCGATCATTGTTATTTTTTTGGATTCTTTGACGATAAACCCAAGCGTGCCGCCACCCTGACAAATTAGAGGATTTAATATCCATTTGGACATATTCTCCAGATTTAGCTTCTTCCATCAGATAGTTATTTTCTTTTAAAAAGATGTAATCATTTCTCTTACCTAATCCTACTGAGGAGAACCAATAACTTTTAGAATAATTAATCCCTATAAGCATATCATCAAATCGATATTCTTTCTCGCGCATCTCATGCCCATAAGAAATAAAAGGATTTGCAAAACCTTTTAAAAAAATCAATTCACCACCAACTTCTTGAAAATCAACTTCAGATTGAACTTGATTTAATCTAAGTTTTGCGGTTTTAAGAAATTTACCATAATAATTCAAATTTAATTCTTGTCGATCTTTTTGAATATTATTCTGTTCAAATCGAGACAATTGAATTTTACTTTTCAATTCTTGTCCAAGATTGAAACGAGACATCAAGGAAAACATAGATTCATGAGTGTCTTCATTCTGTTTTGATAAATCCCAAGATTCATTAAAATTTACTTCTCTATCTCTAGTTAAATTCTTAAACCCCTCAGAATTTTGCCAATACTCTATATTATAGCTCATATCTACTTTGCCAATATTAAATTGACTTTGATCCAAACCTATCCGCAATGCGTTGCCATTTGATTGAGCGCCAGACTCTTTTGATAAAATATTACTATTTTGCATTGTGAATGCACTCTCAGCAAAAAGTGACGTTCCTTTTCGAAAATTAATATTAGAGTTGAACTGTAATTGTTGATGACTTTCTGGAGATTTCAAGGTACGTCCAGGTGAATATCGAACAATATTATCATCGGTATCCCCACTACTAATAAACTCATAATATATCCGATTTTGCATAGATATCTTTCTTACATATAAACCTTGAGGATCAATACTAAATGTGACCATATATCTATTATTAGATGAAATTGGATTTGGATTATAATAATATATATCTTGTATCAATTCATAATCACCTAAAGAATCTTGACTTACTCCTGACTGATATACGACATCAATTGATTTAAATGCTGATATCTGATCGCCCGTTAATATTGAACCTATAGCATTATCTTTCTCATTCATGTAAGTCAGGTTATAATTTATTTTTTCATTAAAGTTTCCGCTTATATCTGTCTCTAAATAGTTTGACTTATATATTGATTCATTATATTGATATTCTATATCAATGTCAGAATCAAAATAAATCAAGTGTTTTGGTGTAAATATTAATTCTCCAGAAGTATAATCAATGATATAATCACGATCTTGGCCTCTTTTCATTTCAATTCCATTTAGCCATACTGATTCTGAACCCGCTGAAATAATAACATTTCTCATACCATCATTTGATGTTAAAAAATAAGGTCCTTGATGACCATCCCTCCCCTTGATTTCCAACCGATTATATTTACCCTTACTTTGACCAAAAGTAGTACTTACGGTGACATTATCTTTATTGATATTATTTGTTATCCCCACAATATTTTTGTTACCTCTATTATATTTGCCACTTTTATTTGTAATGGTTATATCGCCGGCAAGTAATTCTCCCGAAGGGTGTGAAACTTTTAAGAAGATTTTGTCGAGCTCATCTAAAGATGCTGTTGTTCCATCCGGTTGAATCGGTAATGTTTCATCAGTAACTATACCTGACACTCGAATTTGGTCATTTAACTTACCTGCGATTTGAAACCGCAAACCTCCGTTTAATATGCCTGTACCTTGACTACTTATCTCTAATCCTCTAAAGAATGTACCGGATGCATTGATTGGGTAAGAAGGTGCCTTCGCAATAGGAGTTAACTCCTTTAAATCCATTGAACTTGAATCTTTATTCACAATAATTAGGCTATCAAGGACAGGCAAATCATTAAGGATGGGGCCAATTTGCTTACCTATAATCATTTTAGTTGAATCTTGTCCCAAAAGAGAAGAAACTATCGAAACTAATAGAATATTTTTATTGAGAATGGACAAAATCAAAAATGATTAATTCTGATTCAGTTAATAGATGAAGCTTATTTTCATGAACAATGGCATCTAAAACAATTAATTCACCAATATTCAAATTAAAGGGATCTTTATCAAAGAATTGAGCCATTCCATCTTTGTTTAATATTAACCAAGATCCTTCAATCTCAATTATTTTTATGGGATCATCTATTTTTATACCAAATCGTCTAATCAATTTTCCTGAGCGTGAAAAAAGATAGAGCTCACTCAAACAATCAACTAATAACACAAATTGATCCTTATAATTGAATTCAAAATCAGATATGCATTCATTATTTATTCCCGCATCTAATAAATCAAGGAATAAATCAAATTGACTAGATAGTGATCTAGTTTTATAAATGCTATTGGTCTCTAATGAATAAAAATAAAAATTCTGTCTAGAATCAATAGAAAATAACTGAGGAGAAATCGGCTCATCTTTCTGGAGCGAAAAAGTTTGGACAAAATTCAACTCATTGTCAAATCGAGTAATCTCACTTTTTGTTCCATCTAATATATAATTGTCTAATTGATTTGATAATAGGTCTACAGGATCAAACAATCCCGACTTATTAGTTCCATAACCACCTCTAAGTTTAACGGAATCTGATGACCATAATCCTATTTGACGACTATCAATATCAAGAAAAATATAACCTTTTGCTGAGTGAGAAAATCTTTCAGGTTTAAAATCAGGTTTTATAACACTTTGGCTAAGATCAAACCTTCCTACCTCTAAGGTAGTTTGAGATGAAACTAATCCAGCAAATAATAAATAAAGAAAAAGCTGACTATAACTCAGACGAAGATTCCTGACTATGGTAAACAGGGTGCAATAAGAACCAAGTCCCAATACCAATCATCACCATAGAGATTAATTGCGCACCCGACATACCCAACAAATATTTTTCATTTACTCTTAAAAATTCAATGAAAAATCTCTCAACACCGGCCAATATCAAATAAGTAAAAAATAAATTTCCATTTACGATTACAGACATTCTTTTTTGGTATAAATAATAAAAGATAAAACACCCAAGGATTGTTTCATATATTGGAGTAGGATGAACTGTCAATACCCCCGGATCAAAACCTGATAGGTTAACCCATGGATAATAAGTTTGAAATACACTGTAAGTTGATGGTGGTAACCCATTAGGGAGTTCAATCCCCCATGGCATATGGGTAGGCAAGCCATAATCGTCGCCCACTAGAATACATCCAATTCTACCAACTGCATATCCAAGAATTAATAGAGGAGCTACTATATCAGCGAATTTTAACCAAGCAAGATTGTTTTTTTTAATTACATAGGTCACTCCTAAAGTTCCCCCCATCAATCCACCAAGGAATACTAGTCCAGCACCAGAAAAAATCATTCCTGTAGGGTCAGCCTTAACCCGATCAAAATTTTCAATAAGATAATAAATTTTAGAGCCTACGATTCCTCCAACTGCAGCTGCAAAAACCATATCACCAGATAAATTCGAATCATAGCCCAATCGCTTAAGATCTTTACTTAGAAAAAAATAACAGAGGTAAAATGCCGTCATCAGCATGAAACCATATGAATTGATAACTGGGTGAAAATTGAACCCAAATAGATTGATATTTCCAAAATCGTAGATTACTGGATACATTTATAACTTTCCTCCACAATTAGCGCAAAATTTGTTTTTTGATTCCACTGATTTACCACAATGAGTACAAAATCCTCCCTTTTTATTAACAGTTGTGGATACTTTTTCAACACCAGCTTTTTCTCTTTTTAACTGGACTGAAAACATCCAACCTACTACTATTGCAACAAGGCCTAAAACCAATAGTGGATGCCATAGGGGTAATTTATGACGTATTGGTGGAGTAATTGAAGAGTTCACTTCTGGAGGACTACTAATTCTTTCATCATTTGACAGTCTATTTTGAAGCACATTGATTGATATATCTCCTGAGGGATTTCTATAACCAAAAGTAACTGTCTTACTTGTATTTACTTTAAAATTATTTAAATGAATTCTTTTAAAGTTAAGACCATGCTGATCTTGAAAGGACTCAGCATCATTCTCAGAAAAAGTAAAACTTTCCGCTACCAATGGTTCTTGGACTAATATATGCGCATCATCAATAGAATGATTTAATCTCAGCTCAAAAGATCCTGATCGTTTATCTTTATTCTTTACCAAGTCATAGAAAATAAAAAGTCTAAACTTACTTTCAACGACATCTACTTCAATTGAAGAGGTTTTTCCTTCTTTAAGAATTGATAGAGTTTTTACATTAGAATCATTAGAAGGGGTTCCTCCCACAAAAAAAACACTATCAGAATTAGATGGGATATTCATTCTTAAAGTTAAAGGAAATTTATTTTCTTTAACTTCAGCATCTACTTCCGCCATGATACCTTCAAAATAATATTCTGGATATATTACTACATCAAAAGAATTAAATGATGAATTTTGGGCATTCAATGCGCTTAAGAAAAGTAAAATAAATAAATATTGTTTCATGTGCATTAATCCCCCTTAATAAAGAGTTCAAATTTAGTGATATATAAATTAATAATTACGTTGAAGTCGTGAACTTTGTCAAAACAAATAAATCATAAATCGTATGAGTATATGCAGAAACTCCAAATCCTCTAATAACATAAATAGTTCCTAGGATTATGCCCGCCATGAAACGTATTGAAAATAAATCTATTTGAGGACTATCACCATAGGGGCCAATAAAATGAAAAATAGAGAAAAGAATAGCAGAAATAAATACTGCCCCTACTTTATTAGCTAAGTTAGACCATTGAAATACAAAGCCCAGCACATAGATCATTCCAGTTATCAATATAACTCGGAATACAAATTCTTCATAAATCCCTGCGCCTATGGCCAAAACAAATTGTTGAATTAATATTCCATCTTTTCCAGCCATTAGCAAATAGGGAAACCATATCATAGATATTGTTAGTACAATTGCCCAGCCAATACTTTCAAATAACATGGTCAGCAAATATTCCCCTTTAATTGATGATGTCATAAGTGAATTTTTCTGTCTTAAAAATGCTATAATAAATCCAAAAAGAAAAGTACCACTAAATCCGTAAACACCATAGACACCAAAAACTTCCATAATTTGACGCATTAGAACATCGGCACCATTCCTTAATAAAGGTAAGTTGCTCGTAGAAATTGTAAATACACCTATTTCATATATTAAAAATAGCGGCATAGTAAAAATAAAACTGTATAAAGGAGTATGTGTCTCAACCCAATAACTCGAATTTTTCATAAGTTATTCCGAATCAATTTGGAGTACAGCTAAAAGCGCCTCTTGAGGAATCTCAACCTTACCAATTGATTTCATCCTCTTTTTACCTTCTTTTTGTTTTTCCCATAATTTGCGCTTACGCGTAATATCCCCACCATAACATTTTGCAGTCACATTCTTTTTAATGGCTTTAACCGTAGATCGAGAAATAACCTTAGTCCCTAAAGAAGCTTGAATAGGAACGTCAAACATTTGCCTAGGAATCAATTCTTTTAACTTTGAACACAAAGCTACTCCACGATGGTAGGCATCTTCTGCATGTGTGATAATTGATAAAGCATCTACTGGCTCATTGTTGATCAAAATGTCCAGCTTTTTCAAATCACCAAGAACAAAATCTTTCAAATGATAATCAAGAGACGCATACCCTTTAGTAGTAGATTTTAATTTATCATAAAAATCAAAGATGATCTCTCCAAGAGGTAAGTCATAATGCAACTGGGCTTTATCAGCCGTTAGATAATTTGTATTAATGTAGGAGCCTCTTTTTTTCTGACACAAAGTCATGATACCGCCAATAAATTCTTTAGGAGTGATGATTTCTGCTGATACATGTGGCTCCAAAATAGATTGAATTTCACCAGTACGAGGCATTTTCGCAGGTGTATCTACGTCAACAATCTCACCATTTTTTAATTCAACTTTATATCTGACATTCGGAGTTGTTGTAACCAAGGATAGGTCAAATTCTCTTTCTAACCTTTCCTGAATAATTTCCATATGGAGAAGACCCAGGAAACCACATCTGAAGCCAAAACCCAATGCTTCACTGGTCTCAGGCTCAAATAATAAAGAAGCATCATTTAATTTTAATTTTTCTAAAGCTAGCCTTAATTGATCATAATCATCAGAATCTGAAGGATATAATCCAGAGAAAACCATGGGTTTAATCTCTTTAAATCCAGGAAGTGGCTTAGATGCCACATTCTCTTTAGTAGTTATTGTATCGCCAGGAAGGATATGAGACACATCTCGAATACTTGCCAATAGATAACCAACGTCTCCAGACTTAAGTTCTTTAGCTTGGACTTGCTTTAGGATAAAATGACCAACTTCTGATATATCATATTTAGTATTATGGGAAAAAAATTGTATAGTATCGCTAGGTTTTATAACTCCATCAAATACTCTAACGTATGGAATAGCTCCCTTATAATTATCATGGAGTGAATCAAATATCATTGCTCGAACAGGTTTATCTGAATTATCCTTTGGAGGCGGAATTTTATTTATAATTGCATCGAATATTTCTTTAATACCTATGCCATTTTTAGCGCTTGCACAAATTATTTCATCTTCATCGCATCCTATTAATTCAATCAACTGACCTTTTACTTCATCAATCCTTGCACTATTAAGGTCAACCTTATTTATTACAGGAATAATAGTAAGTTCATTCTCAAGTGCTAGATAAGTATTACTTACTGTTTGAGCTTCCACACCTTGCGCAGCATCAACTAATAATAGTGCGCCTTCACAAGCTGCAAGTGAACGTGACACTTCATAAGCAAAATCCACATGCCCAGGAGTATCAATCAAATTAAAAATGTATTTTTCTTTATCTGTGTGCGTATACTTCATCTGTATTGGATGACTTTTGATTGTAATTCCTCTTTCTCTTTCAAGATCCATACTATCCAATACTTGCGCTTTCATATCTTTCTTAGCTAGCGTTTTCGTTTCTTCAAGCAATCTATCGGCTAAGGTAGATTTCCCATGATCAATATGAGCAATGATACAAAAATTACGTATTTGTGATGTAGTCATATCTTAAAATTACTTCGTCCTGTGACCAAAGAACGATTCAAAAATTGAGTATTTTCCGAACATTCTTTGTAACTTTATCTTAAATGGATATCACAAAGAAGGAATAATGAAAAAGATTATATTATTATTGAGCATGATCCTATTTGCATGCCAAGAAAAAAAAGATGAAAATAATAGCATTTTTATTGGTACCTGGAAAGTAGTAGAAATGGGAAAATATCAGATATCAACTTGTACTGGGACTATTGATGATGATGAATTCCGAGGATTTAAGGGTAAAGGTGGCACTATTTCGTTAGAAATCAGAGATGATGGTACAGGCAGTGAGATAATAACTGGTCCAGATCCAAGCAAAACGGATTTTATATGGGAAGAGGTTGGAGACCTTTTTTGTTTTAAAGAATATTGTTTAAAATATGAAATGGCCCCCAATAATAGATCTTTCAAAATCAATATGATTAATGAGCCATACTGTTTAGATGAAGACAATGAGGTAACTGAGCACACCGCAAGGAAAGCATGTGAAGATGCCAGTACAAGTAACCTATGGGTTCCTAAAGTATGCAATATGGTAAGGTATAAAAAGGAAATATGATTTTGTTGATAAAAAAAATATTTATAATAAGTCTGATAGCACTCATGAGTTGTGAAGACAAAAAAGATGATAATGAAGATGGTGGCTCTCTAGTTGGCATATGGGAGATGTCTAATATGGGTGACTATGCTAATGCTGATTGCTCTGGCGATATTGATGATACTGGCTGGGCTTTAGCTAGTGCAATTGGACTAAAAGCAACAATGGAATTTGCTTCAAATGGCAAAGGTATATATACATTGAGTTTTATGGGTGAGAGTCAAGAGGTTGCCATGACTTGGAATTCAAATAGTTCACAGATCTGTATGTATGGAACACAATGTTTCAACTATAAAATTAATGGTTCAAATAAATTTATTTTAGATACTCTAAGCGATTCTAACTGTGAAGATGATAATGGCAATGAAACCAACCATAATGATCAATCTTCATGTGAATCAGCAGGAAATATGTGGAATTTACCCAGTTGTCAAATGCAGGAATTCACAAAGAAATAGTTATTTTAATTTTATTTAATAATCAAGGAGTACAATAATGAAAAAAACACTACTTTCTATATTATTCATATCGATGGCTTTCACTACACTAACCTTTGGTCAGAGTATTGTGGTATTTAATTATGCTAAAACTACCTTTTCAGATCAAAGTGCATTTAGTAAACACAGCGAAAAATATTGGCATCCAGCTGTTGATAAACAAATTAAAAAGGGTAATTTAATTAGTTTTCAGTCTTTAACTCATGGCTGGGGAAACGAATGGAATTTCGTCGACATTTATGAAGCAAAAGATTTTACTACTTTTGAAAAAGCATGGAAAGAAATATGGAGTGAGTCAAAAAAGAACACGCCAAAAGATGAGTGGGACGCACAATTTAAACGGGTAATCGAACACAAAGATAATATTTGGAGTGTTACATCTACAAACCGAAAAAAATAGCTTTCTGCAGCTATGATTTAATAAAAAAATCCCCGAATTTCGGGGATTTTTTTATTAACATTTTATCAAATTATTAGTTAGGCTTCACCATCAAACTTAACTGATACTAACTTTGAAACACCTTTCTGTTCCATAGTAACTCCATATAAATAATCGGCTATTTCCATTGTGAGTTTGTTATGAGTTACAACAATAAACTGTGTATCATCAGCAAATTCATTTAAAACACGTTTAAACTTTTGAATATTTACATCATCTAAAGGTGCATCAACCTCATCTAAAATACAATAGGGGCTTGGTTTATATTGATAAATGGCAAACAGCAATGCTATTGCTGTTAAAGATTTCTCTCCAGCTGATAGCATCCTTAAGCCTTGATTTTTCTTTCCAGGTGGCTGTGCCATAATAGAAATATCTGATTCGAGGGGATCTGGATCGCCAATGAGTTCCAAAGAAGCTGTGCCACCTTCAAAAAATAATCCAAATAATTTTCCAAAATTCAATTTAATCTGATCGAATGTTTCTATAAACTTTTTTCGAGCTACCTTATCTATCTTTTGAATCGTTTCCCTTAAATTGTCTTCCGAAGAGACAAGATCTTCACGTTGTTCAATAAAAGTATCAAGACGTGATTGTTCGTCATCAATCTCATCTTGTACTGCCATATTAATTGGACCAATACTTTCAACACTTCTTTGAATTTTTTCTATTCTTAACTCTAAATCATCGACATCTTCATCAACGATAAGATTTTGAGGTATTTCTAAATCATATCGATCTCGAATTCGTTCAACTATAATATTTATCTTCTGTTGTAATTCAATAATCTTCAATTCATTTACCTTCATATCTTCAATTAATGATTCTCGAGTTTGTTGTTCAGATCGAATCTTAGATTGAACATCCTCCATAGATTGGTATGTTCCGTTAACCGTCTCTCTCTTTAACTCCATTACAGATCGATCTTTCACTATTTGAGATGAAATTTTATTTAAATCCTTTTCCTCTATTTTAATATTAGTTTTCAAAGATACTTTTTCCTCATTAAGAATAGAAATTTCTTCAGCAATAGCATTGTCCCGTTTTTGCAATTCTTTAATAGTATCCCCTGCAACACGTTTTTTTAGATTTAGAGTGTCACGCTCATTCTCTAAGCTCAACAGATCTATACGTAATTTCTGAATATTCTGTTGAAAATTATCTCTTTCAGTTTGAACAGTAATTAGTGATTTAGAAGCTGAAGTTATTTTATTTTTTAATTTTGATATTAGCTCTTCGGCTTTATTTAAACTTGGCTCTAACTCTTTAGTTGATTTTTCAAGACTATCTAACTCTCTCTCAGTATCCTTAATCTCTTGAAGTAAATTTCCAAGACTGTCAATGGATTGTGATTGCTTAGAATGGACTTGAATAAGTTCTGAATCAACAAGATGCAGGTCTTCTCTTGCTGTATCTAAAGCTTTTGTATATTTTTCTACTTTTAACGAAGTATCCTCAACAATCTTTTTTTGGGAATCAAGTTTTTTATTTGAAAGCTCAATGGCATTAGATATTGAACTAATTTCTTTTTTTAATAATTTAATCTTATTATTACGTCCTAAAACACTACTGTCCTCATTTCCACTTCGGTGCCTTAATAAATAATTTTTCCCTGAATAGAGGCCATTTAGATCCACTACATCCCAATCTGATAAATCATGTGAGTTCATCGCAATTTCAAGGTCATCAACAATCAAGAGATTGCCAACTAGTAATTGAGCGAGTTTTTTATAATCAGCTTCGATGCCACTTAGCTCATCAGCAATGCCGATGATTCCTTTTCCTTTAGGTGGAAGTTTTTTTTGCTCAATTAAATGACTCATCTCCTTTAGGGGAAGAATTGACAAGTTTCCAAATTGATTTGCTTTTGCTGATGAAAGTATTTTTAGTGCAGATTTTCGATCTTTTGCTACCAAACAGTTCACCCATTCTCCCAATGCACTTTGAAATGCTAATTTATATTTATCTTTCATTTGGAAAAGGTCACCTACTGTTCCTATAGCTTCAGAAATATTTTCAGGAGAATTCAATACATTCCTTACACCTTCAGGATATCCTTCTTTTTGCTCTACCAATTCATTATAAAAAGAAAGCTGACCTTCAAGAAACTCTAATTTTGATTTGTTAGTATGAACTTCCATTGAGATCTCGGTCAACTCTTCGTTATTTTTAGTTAGAGATATTCGAGCATTTGATAATTTTAAATTAGTTTTTTCAAGAGCCTTTTTTAGTTCTAAGTTTTTCTTATCTAGACTCTTTTGCTCTTTCTCCTTCACGCCCTGGTCTGATTCTATATCATGAATCTTAATTTTTAAACGATCAATTACACTCTTCTTTTCTTCAATAAGTGAGCGAGTTTTATCTAAAAGAGATTTGTCATTAGCAATTTTTTGTTGAGAATCCCAACGATTATTTTGAATGGATTCTAACTCTGACTGTGAATCTTCATATCGTTTTTGGACTTTTTCAAAATCTGATTTTTTTAATTTATATTCTTTTAATTGCTTATCTAACTGAGGGCTCAAAGCTGAGATATCCTTTTCATATTGATCAGTTTGATTAGCTAATTCTACATTTTTATCTTTATTTGATATTGACTCTTTTTCTAATCGTTCAATATTAGAATCAGCCGATCTATCTTTTTCAGACCAAACCAAAACATTATTCTGTGACTGTTCTCGTTCCTCTTCTAGAGATTGAAGTGAAGTTTGAAGTGCATTTAATTCTGATTGTTGTTCACCATAAAGGGTTTTTAATTGATCTAATTCCTTTTCATGTATTGATGTATCTGTTTTAGCCTCATCTTTTAAATGTTGAGAATCTTTAACTCTTTGACTTAAAGGATTAATTTCAATTTTGTAATCATGTATTTTTATAAAAGCTAAAGAAAGTTCTTTCTCTTTTAGCTCATCTGAAAGTTTTTCATGTCGCTTAAATCGTTTTAATTGAAGATTAAGACTATGAACTTTTTGTTCAACCTCTTGAACAATATCATTTATTCTTTCCAAATCCTGTTGAACCGCATCAAATTTTCTTAATGCAGAACGACGCTGTTGTTTGTATTTGTTTATTCCAGCTGCTTCTTCAAACATGCGCTTTCTATCATCTGCTGTCTCTGATAAAATCTGCTCAATCATTTTTAATTCAATTACTGAGTAAGCATCTGATCCCATACCAGTATCTACAAATAGATCGTGAATATCTTTAAGTCTACAAGGAGTACGATTAATATAATATTCAGATTCCCCATCACGATAAACTCTACGGCCGATCTCTATATCATTATATTCTAAAGGAAGCTTCCCTTGATTATTATGGACAGTTAAAAAAGCTTCGCAAACTGAAAGTGGCTTTAGGCCATCAGCTCCATTAAAAATCACATCCCCCATTTTCCCAGAGCGTAAGACCGAATATTTTTGCTCACCCAGGACCCAACGAATTGCATCAACTATATTAGTTTTACCACATCCATTAGGGCCTACAATGACTGTAACACCTTCGCCAAATTTCAGTTTTTCTTTTTTTGCAAAGGATTTAAATCCATGGAGATTAAGTTCAGATATATACATTTACGAGGTTAATAATTTGAATAAATCTAATAATTTTATGAGGTGAAAACTATAAAGATAATGATGTTAATATGATATTTTTATAATAAAAATTACCATAATTATATTATGACTTACCCCGGCGGCCAATGCAATTGGCGCCCGCCCATTACATGCATATGAATGTGATAAACGGTTTGACCTCCATCGTTATTTGTATTAAAAATTGTCCTATATCCAGATGATTCAATATTCTCAATTCTTGCAATTTCCTTAGCTGCAAGGAGTATCTCCCCTGCCAAGTTTTGATCACTTATTTCTAATTCATTAATTGAGCTAATATGTTTTTTAGGAATAACCAAAATATGTGTGGGGGCCTTAGGGTCAATATCTCTAAAAGCAATTAGTTTATCATTCTCATAAATCTTATCACATGGAATTTCCCCAGATACAATCTTACAAAAGAGACAATCACTCATCTCTACCTTCCATAATCTGATTAACATTTGCAATAGAAACAATTGCAGCTGATTCACTTCTTAATCGTCTTGAGCTAAGATTCACCAATTCAATCTTTGCATCTTGAAATTGATTTAATTCTGTATTTGAAAAGTCTCCTTCAGGACCAATAATAATATTGATGGTTTTCTGATCACCTGCAATAACATCACTTATCGAATTATTGCCATTCATATAGCAAGCTATAGATAATTCAATATTGTGATCTGATAACCAATCTGAAAGACTTATAGGTTCGTAAACTTTAGGAAAAAGACTGCGGCCTGTTTGTTTGGCTGCAGCAATAATAATTTTTTCTGCACGATCACGATTTAACTTGGTCTTAACACAATGATCCATTAAAAGTGGTTGAATGGTTTTTACACCCAACTCTGTGGCTTTTTCTAAAATAATGTCCATCCTATGACCTTTTATTAATCCAATTATAAGATTTACGGAAAAATTTGACTCGCCATAATTGGAATATGAATCAATAATAAAACCAGAGACGTGTTGATCATTAATAGAGTCTATAGATCCTTGGTGTGCGACACCTAAACCATCTAATAACCATATCTCATCACCTATTTTACCACGAAGGGATTTAATTATGTGATTCGATTCTTCTTTTGAAAGGGTAAAACTATTTTGATTTATTTTACTTGGATGAACGGTAAAATAATTCTCTTGCATTATCTTCGACGACTAGTGCCAAAGGTAAAGGTCACATTCATTGTAGTGCCATCATAGTTTGATCTACCGTCAATTGATCGACCCATTGGTAAAAATTCATAGCCGATCGATGGAGATATGGTAGCACCACTCATTTGTAAAAATGCTACTCCAAAAACAATTTGTCCGCCGTAGGAAGTATAACTAGGAGCGTTTTTCCATCTATTTTTAAACTTACGAGAATCTCCATCTCCATCTATAGCAAAATTTGGACCCAGCTTCAATTCAACAAAAGGTGAAAAGTTATTAGCAATTTTACCTTCAAATGGTAAATATCTAATTTTAGCATAAATAGGAAACATAATTAAAGCCTTATCCCCAACATTAAATGAGTTACCAGTGTAGGGATTGTAAACGGGCAATTCCGTATCATTCTTAATATCAATAAATCGAAATTCAAACCCGTAAAACATTGTTTCATTTAACTGCCAGTCGCCAGAAAAATGGAAACCCGAACCCCATGTACCTGTAGCAAAACCTAGCCCGCGTTTTAATTGAGAATGAAGAGGACTACACAATATAATTAAAGATAAAATAATTATTGATTTTTTCATTATACAATATAATCTTTTTTCCTAATACGGTCTATCTTTTGCCAAGTTTTTTCACTAGAAACTAATCTTTCTACAATTTTATCATTTAAGATAGATTTTTGGAATATTTCATCAACATCTGAAACTTCAAAAGTTGTGTACCAAATTCCCAAAGGATATATAACAATTGAAGGTCCTACTTCACAAGCATCTAAGCAACCGCTTTTATTAGCTCGAACTTTTCCTTTTAATCCATGCTCATTTATCAATTCAACAAAGCGCATTCTAATTTCTTTACTTCCAACCCGACTACAATCACCTTTTAGACTAGAATCTGGTCTCTCATTTACACAAATAAATATATGTTTATCGTACTTCATTACGGTAAAAGAATGATTTTACCAATTTGTTTTCCATTCTCCAAATGATCTTGGGCTTTTTTCACTTCGCTGAAACGGAAGGTTCGATCAATGACAGGTTTGATTTTTCCCGCTGATACTAGCGACAAACATTTATCGAAAGCTTCTATATTTCCCATCGTTGAGCCTAAGATCGTCTGCTGTTTAGAGAATAAATGCCGAATGTCAATACCAACCTTTGGTCCCGTTGTTGCACCGCAAGTGATCAATCGACCACCCTTCCCAAGAATTCGCATACTGATTTCCCAAGTAGCCTTACCCACATGTTCAAAAACAACATCGACACCACGCCCCTCTGTGAACAATTTAACTGATTTAACAATTTCATCATTATGATGATCAAGAACCAAATCTGCTCCTATGGTCGCTGCATGGATACGTTTTTTCTCAGTACTACCGGTTGCAATAACGCGGCATCCTTTTGTTTTGGCTATTTGAATCGCCATTGTACCTACACCTGAATTTGCTCCCCATACTAAAACTGTTTCACCTGGTTCAATTTTTGAGCGATGAATTAGCATGGCGTAAGCCGTTTGTGATGTCAAAGGAAATGCTGCTGCTTCCTCAAAGGAAATATGTTCTGGTTTTAACCGCACATTCCTTTCAGGAACCGCAATATACTCACAATAAGTTCCATTTTGAGTTTCTCCAAGAAAACCTATTGTATCGCAGTAATTTTCCTGCCCACGCGAACAAAAACGGCAATGGCCGCAATAGATTAGTGGTTGAATACAAACATTATCGCCAACTTGGAATTGGGTGACATCATCTCCAACTTGAGTAATTACACCTGAGCCATCGCTTCCTAAAATCATTGGCAAGGGTGTGCCTGGAATGCCTCGCCGTACCCATAAATCCAAATGATTCATTGCAGCGGCTTTTACTTGAACAAGGACTTCATCTATTTTTGGTTTCGGTTCAGGTGCAGATTCGTATTGAACAATCCCAGCATCACCATGTTCATGAATACGAACTGCTTGCATTAATTCTTATTGTTCGAAAAAAACTTACTATCTAAACTATATTTTCCTGGACCAGTAAATGAGATTGTTAAAAATATTGAAAAATAAATCAATGCGCTTTCAGGATTCCCAGTCCCAGTAATATGATACAAAGCAGCAAAAAGCATGGTTAATGATAGTAAAACTGCTGCTGGTTGAGTAAACAAACCTAATAAAATTAATATTGCACATACAGATTCTGAAAAAGAAGCTAAAAAACCAAACATCGGGTTTGCAAAATCAATTAAATCTCCAAAATATTTGGTAAAAGAATTACCGAGCTTTGACCATTTTTCTGGATTAATAATTTTATTCCATCCATGGTTAGTTAGCATATAATAAGTAGGCAATAATCTTAATAATAATAATCCGACATCATAACACTGCACCTTTCCAGTAATATATTTTACAAGAGTATTCATTCTTTACCTTCATTAATGTCTTCATAATCCGCATCAGTAATATCAAGATTTTTATAAGATTCTTTTTGCCTAACTGATTTACCGCGTAAACCTGAAAAAATTTTTGATTCTTTTAACATTATATAGGATATATAAGCAATGGCAATATAGATTATAATTTTAATCATATTTATATACCCGTAGTTGGATTAAAAAATTTTGTGCCAGCAACTGGTTGACGAATATAGTTGATCATCTCTTCTAAATCTTGATGATTATTGACAAAATCAATATTGTTTGTATTAATTATTACTAGGGGTGTATCCTGATAACGAAAGAAATATTCATTATATACTTGATTAAGTGCATCAATATAATCGTCTGAGATATTTTTTTCAAAGTCTCTACCTCTCTTGGCAATATTTTTCATAAGAGTTTCCGTGTCAGCTTGAAGAAAAATAACTAAATCTGGATGGATGACATTCCTTTCCATCATATTAGCAACAGTATCATAAAGAGACATTTCTTTTTCACTAAGGTTTAACGAAGCGAATAATCTATCTTTTACAAACATATAGTCTGTAATCACCAAGTTCTGGAACATGTCAACTTGACGGAGATCTTGTTGTTGCTGATACCTTTGCAATAAAAACCATAACTGGGTCTGAAAAGCATGTCGCTCGGGATCTTCATAAAAATCTGATAAGAAAGGGTTATCTTCAAAAGTTTCAAGAACTAATTTTGCACTCAATTTTTCCGACAGAAGATTTGCAAGGCTTGTTTTGCCAACTCCAATGGTTCCTTCAATAGCTACATAGTACAAATTTCTCATGCGGTCTTTTCTAACTTATAATTCTTTACATTTGAATTATCAGGGCAAACATCCAATAGTTCTGATACACTCCTACCAAAGTCTTGAACCATAAAATCTGGAGCAATTTCCTCCCATGGGACAAGTACAAACTTACGAGCAATTAATTCCGGGTGGGGGATTTTTAAGTGATTTAAATCAATTGATTTTGTTTCATATGCTAAGATATCAATATCGATGACCCTTGGTTCATTTTTTTTATGATTAATTGGACGACCTAGCATCAGTTCAACACCCTGGCATACCTGGAGCATCACTTCAGGGTCAAGATCAGTTTTAATCTCAACTACAGTATTTAAAAACTTGGGTTGGTCTAAATTATATAAAGGATCAGTTTCATAAATAGAAGCTGTTCGTACTACTACAATTTCTTCACGCACATCAAGGGCAGCAATAGCAGAAAAGATATTTGTCTCTCTATCTCCAATATTTGAGCCAATCCCAAGATAAATTAGTTCAGGCATAATCTTCTTTAGTTCGCTTCAACTCAACTTCTACCGTATCCAAGACTCCTTTAACTGGAGCATGCGGTTTCCGAACTCGAACCAAAATCGAATTAATTGGAAAATTAATTAAGATACCCTTCGCTATAGAGTTTGCCAGAGCCTCAATCAAATAAAACTTATCTTTCTTAACACATGTATTAACAGTTTTATATATTTGTTCATAATTAATAGTATCGTGCAATTCATCTGAATTACATGACTTTGTTAATGAGAGCTGCATTTCAACATCTACTTCAAATCTTCCGCCAAGATGTTTTTCAGATTCATTCACCCCATGAAATCCATAAAACTGCATGTTTTTTAATCGAATTGTGCCCATATGAAAAAGAATTTACTCGGTGGGGTATTCTCTAGTCAAGCTGAGGAATTGAATTATAAACTATTTTTCCAAAAGAATGGAGATATTAAACCCCTCATAATCACTATCTGGAAGTTTAGTCGGCACTTTATACTGTTGGTTAGTCAAAATAGAATAGATATCTGGATCTCTAGTTTTGACTTTTTGTCGTGTATTTAATTTCCATTCATGCTCAATTTCTTCAAATCGACCAGGATAAGATTGCCCACCTAAAATACTTGTCAAAGCCCAATAAGTGTACTCTGTAGCCATACAACCATAATCACAAGTATCATCATCATAGGAATACCAGGCACCAGTTGGATACTGAGATGGAGGAGACACAAAATATCCCCCTCTTGCTTTATCCATAGCATTGGCAATAGCTGAGCCTTTAGACTCTCCCCATATATCTGGATAAACTTCTGCATATCCTTCATGGGTAATCAAATGGAGGACTTCTTCAAGGGTTGCATCAAAACGAACATTAACTTTGTCTTTATTAAACGAAGGTATTGTCTCATCATTCCAAAGCCCTTGCAAGTGATCATGATTCGGCATTTTATAATTAGAGTTTTCTGCTTCTCTCTCACTTTCAAACATTATTAAAGTGGCATCAACAGAAATCAACTTTTCTACAACTGCTTTATTATCTACAATTCCATCTTCATCATTATCAAGATATTGAGCCAAAACTTTGGCTGCATGGATTATCTTGGAATCTTCAACTTTTGCTGACGCTAAAATATTTATTCCAAAGATATTTATTTTTTTTGGAAAATTATTGTCTCCATTCTCACTTACTTTTTTATTGCAACTAAAAAATGGTGTAAGAATTAGAAGGAAAATTATTATCCTAGCCTTCTCACTATTTATATTAATTTTCAAAATTCAATCACATTTTAACTGACAATTAATAACTTTTTAATATATTAATACAAATCAAAATATTATTTCATTAAATAAAAAACCCGCTATTTATACAAATAGCGGGTTTTAGTTTTATGAGAGATGTTGAAGAATCAACAAGTTACATCATTCCACCCATGCCACCCATTCCTGGATCCATTGGAGGCATTGGAGGAGCTTCCTTCTCAGGAATCTCTGTAACAGCTGCTTCTGTGGTTATTACCATACCTGCAATTGATGTTGCATTTTGTACAGCAACACGAGCAACTTTAGTTGGATCAATAATACCAGCTTTGAACATATTTACATATTCACCTGTACGTGCATCAAAACCATAGTCACCTTTACCATCACGCACTCCTTGTGCCACAATTGAAGGTTCAACTCCTGCATTTTCGCAGATTTGTCTAAGTGGAGATTCTAATGCCCGGCGAACTATATCGACACCGACGGCCTCTTCATCATCAACTTTAACCTTATCGAGAGCAGAAATTGTTCTAAGCAAAGCAACACCACCGCCAGGAATAATTCCTTCTTCAACGGCTGCTCTTGTTGCATGCAATGCATCCTCAACCCGAGCTTTCTTTTCTTTCATTTCTACTTCGGTTGCTGCGCCAACATTAATGACAGCAACACCACCAGATAACTTTGCTAGTCTTTCCTGTAACTTTTCACGATCATAATCAGATGATGTTTTTTCAATCTGAACTTTAATCTCATTGATGCGCGCTTTAAGACTATCTTTGCTTCCTTTACCATCTACAATTGTTGAGTTATCTTTATCTGAGACTACACGTTTACATTCGCCTAAATACTCTAAAGTAGCATTTTCTAACTTGTATCCAGCGTCTTCAGAAATCACAGTTCCACCTGTTAGGACAGCTATATCTTCAAGCATTGCCTTACGTCGGTCACCAAAGCCAGGAGCTTTTACTGCAAGAACTTTGAATGTACCACGAAGTTTATTAACAACTAGTGTTGCTAATGCTTCGCCTTCAACATCTTCAGCAATAATCATTACAGGCCTACTCGTTTGAACAACCTTCTCTAAAAGCGGAAGTAGGTCTTTCATATTTGATATTTTCTTATCATATATCAATATATAAGCATCTTCTAATTCAGCTTCCATATTATCAGAATTAGTTACAAAGTATGGTGAGAGATATCCTCTATCAAATTGCATACCTTCAACAGTCTCTAAATATGTTTCACCCGTTTTTGCTTCTTCAACAGTAATAACGCCCTCTTTTCCAACTTTGTCCATAGCTTCAGCAATTTTTTCACCAATCTCACGATCGTTATTTGCTGAAATAGACCCTACATTAGCAATCTGCTCTGCATCAGGAAGATCTTTGCTTTGAGATTGAAGTGCCTCTACTACGGCATTAGTCGCAGCATCAATGCCTCGTTTTATAGACATTGGGTTTGCACCAGCAGCAACATTTTTTAACCCTTCAGCAACTAAAGCTTGAGCTAAAACTGTTGCTGTTGTTGTACCGTCACCAGCAACATCAGATGTCTTAGAAGCTACTTCTTTAACCATTTGGGCTCCCACATCTTCTAATTTATTTTCCAACTCAACTTCTTTAGCAACAGTTACTCCATCTTTGGTCACAGTAGGTGACCCAAATTTCTTTTCTATAACAACATTACGTCCTTTAGGTCCAAGTGTTACTTTTACCGCGTTAGCAAGTTTATCAACACCAGCCTTTAGGGCATTACGTGCTTCGATATCATATGAAATTTCTTTAGCCATTATGATTTACTCCTTAAAGCACAGCGAGAATATCACTCTCGCGCATGATTAAATATTCAGTTCCTTCAAATGAGAATTCAGTACCACTATACTTTCCATAGAGTACCCTATCTCCTTTTTTAACTTCCATTGCAACAGTCTTCCCAGAGTCTGAAGCTTTTCCTGGGCCTGCTGCAACAACAGTACCTTGTTGAGGTTTTTCCTGCGCAGTATCAGGCAGAATAATGCCCCCTGAGGACACATCTTCAGCCGGTGCAGGTTCTACTACAACACGATCTGACAAAGGCTTTACTTTAGGTGCCATTTTGTATTCTCCTATTGTGTTTACGTTTTAACATTTATTTTCAAATTATTATTATTGATATATATATACGTATATGCAGCGCGGAATTTATATAAATTGAACCATATTTCAATGATTTTTAGCAATCTATCAGTAAGAGTGCTAAAAAATATAATAACTATTTACCAGTACTACCGAATCCCCCCTCTCCACGAGTACTTTCAGAAAGCTCCTCTACTAATTTGAAATGGATTGGAGAACCGTCCATTGCAACTAGCTGAAAAAGTCGCTGACCTGGCTCAACGGTATAAGATTCTTTCTTTATATTATCTACTACTGCCATAATTTCACCTCTGTAACCCCCATCTATAAGCCCAATAGAGTTACACAATCGAAGAGGTGTTTTAGCAATACTAGATCTAGGCATAAGTAAGTATGGCTTCCCATCATTAGTCTCACATGCAATTTGAAGATGAATTAATGTTGTCTCATCAGCTTGAATTGTTTGTTGATTGATGATGTAGACATCTAATCCTGCATCACCATCGTGGAAATGGCCATGATTTTCATAAAGTTTTTTTACTTCAGTATTAAATGGTTTGATCTTTAAATTCATTTAACAGTCTCTTTTTTTAACGTGTTACCAAAATAATATATTCCAATACTTATAATAACAATACTAAAACCAATTAAAGATTCAAATGGCTGTATTCTAAAAGTATAAAACAAAATCCATGTATTCAAAATAATGAAAATTGCTGGGGTAAAAGGATACCCCCATACCTTATAAGGCCTATCCAATTCTGGCTTTCTAATTCGAAGTGCAAAAAGTCCTAATACTGTCATCGTTGTAGATATGATTAAAGAAATTCCGGTGTATAGCAATACTTGCTCGAATGATGATGATAAAATAAATATCATACAAATTATTAATTGTACACAAAATGCTATAACAGGTATGCCTTCATCATTCTTCTTGGATAGAAAATGGAGATATTTATGATCTTCTCCCATTACTTGCATTATTCGAGGTCCTATAAAAATATAGCTACTTACAGTTGAGATCAATAGGATGGCAATACCTAACCCAACAATTTTTGCGCCAACTTCTCCAAAAATATTTACTCCAGCAATATATCCTACTTCTAATTCATTGATCATTAAAGATTTGGGTGTGGAGTATAGAAAAACATAATTCAATAATACATAGAGTACCATAACAAATACTGTACTTAATAATAATGATTTAGGAATATTTATTTTTGGCTCGACTATTTCTCCAGCAATATATACACTGGAATTCCATCCTGTATAAGCATAGGATACCCAAACTAGACTGATAGCAAAACCAGAACTAAAAAGAAGTTTAATATCACCGACCTTAGGAAATATACTAATATCTTGAGGGTTTGTATTTATCAAACCCATTATAATGAACAATAGTATCAATGCAATTTTAATAACCGTTGTACCATCTTGAATGAATGTTCCTATTCTAATTGAGTTCCCATGAATAAGATGAAATATAATTACAGAGGATGTTGCTATAATGGTGGCATCCAATAATGGAAATACAGCTGATAAATATTTACCAAGTGCCATAGCCGCGAGAACAGCCGGCGCAGAAAATCCAACAGTCGCAGAAACCAAGCCACCTGCAAAACCTAATGAAGGATGTATACTCTGTGATAATAAATGATACTCACCTCCTGAGCGAGGAAGAGCAGCAGCTAATTCACTATAGGCAAGAGCTCCAAAAAGTGCAATAAAACCACCAACAACCCATAACATTAATAAGGGAAAAATAGATTGAAGGTCATTAAGCTGAAAGCCGAGGCTCGTAAAAACCCCTGTTCCTATCATAGATGAGATTACAAAGGCTGAAGCGGTCCATATAGAAATATGACGTTTATTCCTTTTTGATTGCCTCACAATTAATTTATACTGCTCGAATTTTAACGATAAGCATTATCCAACCAGCAATGAATGCTAAACCTCCTAAAGGAGTAATTGCACCCATCCAGCGAGTTCCTGTCAGAACCAATAAATAAAGACTCCCAGAAAAAATTAGGATGCCAAAGGATAATAAAATAGCAGGAAACTGAATTACATCTGAACTATAATAAAAACCTAAAATTCCCATTATAATTAGGCCCAAAGCATGATACATATGATAACGTACACCTGTTTCAAAAATTGCCAAATCTTCAGGCGAAACTCTACTTTTTAAAGAATGTGATCCAAAGGCACCTATTAGTACTGCAATTGCTGCTAGCAAAGAGCCAACAATAACCCAAGTCTTCATACTTCTTTATTTTTATGTATCAAGGTACGAATTGGGAAAGGAATTTCTATATTTTCTGATTGATATCTCTTATGCAGTCTCCTTACGAATACATCAATTATAGGATGTTGATCTCCATATTTTTCACCACTGAAGTACACTTTAAGATCTACACTAGATGGACCAAACTGAAAGCAACGAACTACAGGGGTTGAATCTTTTTTTGCACCATCAACATCTTTAATAACACTTTGAGCTACGTCCTCTGTGACCTTAATAACATGGTCAAGGTCACTATCATATGATACTCCAACTGAGACACGGATTGAAAAGCTTGGGTCACCTTTATCATAATTTTTAACAATCGCTGCAGAAATTTTTGCATTTGGAACTGTGACAACATTATTTGTCCTCTCCATAAGTGTCGTATGCCTCCACGTTATATTTTGGATATATCCCATATAACCTGTATCAAGTTCAACAAAATCTCCAGGCTTTACTTTCTGTGATAACAAAATATGTAATCCAGCAAAAAAATCAGATAAAGTATCTTTCAATGCAAGTGATACTGCAAGCCCACCAACGCCCAAGGCTGTAAGTAAAGGAGTAATAGAAATACCAAGTGACTGAAGAATAACTAAGACTCCAACAGATACAATAACAATACGTGCTAAATTTATAAAAATTGTTGTTGAAGGAAGGTTTGTGCCTTGCTTTTCTGCCCAATAGTTCAGTAAGCCAACTCCAATTTTAGAAGCTGCTAAAGTAATAGACAGTATCAATATTGAAATAATTATTTTGCTTATATAATTATGATAAACTGTGTTTAAAAATGGTATATCAGTAGAAGCAATATTTAACGCAACTAAAAAGAACCATAAAACAATATGAGATTCAATCGCTTCAAAAATAACATCATCACCCTTCCATTCAGTTCTTTCTGTTAATTTTTTAATTCGATGATGAATAAATTTTTTAAAAATCCAACCCATTATTACACCTAACCCAACAGTAGTTAATGGGATTGCATATGATACGATATAGTCTAAAACTTGTTGATTCATGGATGCAAAATTACAATCTTTGAGATTGTTTATTCATTGGTTTCATAAGTTATTTCATGAGTTATGATCTTCCTGCCTTCTACAAATAAATTTATTATTGTTGGATTCCTTTGATCGTCAAACCACCATTCCATTCCATGCTTCTTTTCGCCCTTGTAGATACACTCATATTTTATGTCTCCTGATAAAAAATAGTCACTATCAATGCGGGTCCCTGTTATAAATAATTCTTCAGTTTCTTCAAGACCGTTGAAATTCCATTTCCTCTCATAAAGAATTAAGCCATCATCCATACTAAGAACCCTTTTAAATCGACCATTGTCATGATACTCAAATCTCGCAATTTCATTATCTTTTTTATAATATGATTCACGTTTGATCACATCAGATAATGAATAAATCTGCATAATTCCATGTAGCATTCCATCTTTATATGTAGATAGAGATGCAGGCGAACCATTTGAAAACCACCGCTTAATCTGCCCATGATACTTATTTGAGAAATAAGTACCTACTTCTTCTTTATTCCCATTTGGTGACCAAATCTCATAATCACCCATTTTATCATCGGAATTATATGTCGTTTTACTTTTTATTTGTCCAGAGTCATAATATGTCAATAATTCTCCATTAAGCTTATTCAAGCTATAATCAGACGATCGCTTTAATTGACCATTAGCATAATAAACCATTAAAGATCCATTCAATAATCCATTGGAGAATGTTTTAATTGAGTCTAGTTGCTCGATTTCAGACCACCACTTCCATTGACCATGGGGCTTTCCTGATAAAAATGCACCGATGACTGACTTAGAACCATTGTCATGCCATACTTTATAAGATCCATCTAAAACGCCATTGTTATAATTGACTAAGGAATCTAATTGATCTTCTGTACGTTGCCATTTCCACAGTCCATCCTGAAGATCATTCTTAAATGACCCTGATTGAACTAATTCTGTATCATTCCATACATTAAACTTACCTGATTTAATACCGCGATTATAAGTCATTAACCTTGATTTTGATCCATCCTCTAATCTCCAGACCCATTGGTCATGAGGTATATCATCCAAATACGATCCGCTAACTTTTTTACTACCACCAGGATAATATTCAACAAATTTTCCATTGAGTTTTCCATTTATATAATTTTGTCGGATAAATAACTCTCCACTAGAAAAAATTTCGCTTTTACCGTTAAACAATCCATCTTTGAAGGTATGTATTGAATCAATTGTACCAATTTCATCATTCCAAACCCATTTACCTATTTTCTTCCCTGAATGATATTCACCTTTTGTTCCAATTCTCCCATTCGGGTGATATTGAATAAAGTCTCCGTGCATTTTTCCATTAGAAAAAAGAACCTCCGAAAAAGTTTGTCCATTAGTGTAATAATCAATTCGTTTGATGACTATAACTGAACTCCCGCTCTCTTTTACCCATTCTACTGTTTTTTTCTCCTTATTTGGATAGCGATCAATCACACGTACAGTTGGTGGTGCGCACGCTGATAAGATCAGTAGGTATAAATAAACTATGTTACGAGTAACCATGCCCAAAATTACTATTGATTATCAATAGTAAAAATCCTGAAATCAATTTTAGATATGTTGCCAAATAATGTTCTAAATTCGCGTGCTGTAGAAATATATATACAGGATTATTTAAATGATTGCGGCCATTTTAAAAGAAAATATTCAAGGGGAAACCCGTGTAGCAGCTACTCCTAAAACTGTTAAGGAATTAATTGATAATGGACTACAATTAAGAGTTCAGTCTGGTGCTGGTGAGTCTTCTTTTCATTCAGACCAAGCATATAAGGATGCAGGCGGAGAAATAACTCCTGATGTTTCTTCTACCCTAAGTGGTGCTAATATTGTATTAAAAGTATCACCTCTTACATTAGATGAAGTTGATGCACTAGATGAAGGGAGCATTTATGTCTCACTTCTCCAAACTACCAAAGAGATAGATCTCGTTAAAAGACTAACTGAGAAAAAAGTGACTGGATTCTCAATGCACTTAATCCCTAGAACAACTTTGGCCCAAAGCATGGACGCATTAAGCTCTCAAGCGAATATTGCTGGGTACAAATCTGTTCTAGTTGGCGCTGCTCATTTAGCCGTTTATATGCCTTTACTTATGACTGCAGCAGGTACGATTCCACCTGCTAAAGTCCTTATTGTTGGTGCCGGAGTGGCTGGACTGCAAGCGATTGCAACTGCTAATAGATTAGGTGCTCAAGTTGAAGCATTTGATGTCCGACCTGAAGTAAAAGAACAGGTGGAATCATTGGGAGCAAAATTTATTGAAATTGAATCACAAGATAAAGAAGGTGTTGGAGATGGTGGCTATGCTAAGGAAACATCCGATGATTATAAAAAACAACAAGAATTGAAAATTAAAGAACGTACTGCAAAATCCGATTTAGTAATCACAACAGCGCTGATTCCAGGTAAGCCTGCACCAGTTTTAATTAATAAAGATATGGTTGAAAACATGAAAAGAGGGTCAGTGATTGTAGATTTAGCTTCTGAAAATGGAGGTAATTGTGAATTGACACAAAAAGATAAGGTGATCAATCACAATGGCGTAATAATTGATGGGACCTCAAATTTCCCCGCCACAATGCAAGTACACGCTTCTCAACTATATGCGAAAAATGTATCATCATTTATCAATTATATGATTAAAGAGGGTGAACTAAATTTAGATCTTGAGGATGAAATCATTGCTGGTGCAATGTTTACTCATAAAGGTCAAATCACTCATCAACCAACTATTGAATTAGCAACAAATACTTAAGGTAATATTATGGATATGATCAATATTCTGACTGTATTTATTCTAGCAATTTTTGTTGGGAATGAAATTATAAGTAAAGTACCTCCTACATTACACACGCCGCTAATGTCTGGATCTAATGCTATTTCTGGCATTGCTATTGTAGGTGCTATTATTGCAACAAAAGTAGGAGGGGAATTAGGTACATGGCTAGGAATGGTTGCAGTTATTTTTGCTACAATTAATTGCGTTGGCGGATTTATGGTTACTAATAGAATGCTAAAGATGTTTAAGAGGAAGTAAAACCTTGGAATATACAAACCTCGCCTATGTAGCTGCTGCCGTCTTATTTATCATAGGAATAAAACGACTCGGTTCCCCAAAAACCGCACAAAGCGGCAATACAATTGCATCGATTGGAATGCTTATTGCTATTATTGCAACTGTAGCATCATTCAACCTTTTAGATTTCAAATTAATTGCTATTGGAATGATTATTGGCTCAATTATTGGTGCAACTTTTGCGATTCGAGTTCAGATGACACAAATGCCTCAAATGGTTGCCATTTTCAATGGCTTTGGGGGCGGGGCATCTGCGCTAGTAGCCGCTTCAGAATTCTTTACTAAGCATGGCACTGCTGATCTGAATACATTTATTTCTGGAACAATTATATTATCCGTTTTTATAGGCACACTAACCTTCTCAGGTAGCTTTATTGCTTTTGGGAAGCTTCAAGGGTTTGTTAGTGGGAAACCTATTGTTTTTTCGGGACTACAAATTCTTAATGGTCTTATGGTAATTGGAATAGTGTTGATTGGTACTTTAATAACGATTGGAGTTAACCAAGATTTAAATCTATTCTATGGAATAGTTGTTTTGGCAATTCTATTAGGCGTTACACTTACAATTCCAATTGGCGGAGCAGATATGCCAGTAGTAATATCTTTGTTAAACTCTTATTCTGGCATTGCTGCCTCTGCAACGGGATTCGTTCTCATGAATAACGGGCTTATCATTTCTGGCGCTCTCGTAGGTGCATCCGGACTTATTTTAACTAATATAATGTGTAAAGGCATGAACCGATCTTTAGCTAATGTGATTTTTGGTGCAGTTGGACTTGAAGAAGAAACTTCGAGTGCTGATGGAAAACAAATTAATGTCAAATCTTCCACTACAGATGAGGCAGCAATGATTTTAGATGCAGCAGATAAGGTAATTATTGTACCTGGTTACGGTTTAGCTGTTGCACAGGCACAACATGCTGCACGCGAGGTTGCAGAACAATTAGAATTAATGGGAAAAACTGTTCTTTATGCTATTCACCCAGTCGCTGGCCGTATGCCTGGCCATATGAATGTTTTGCTCGCTGAAGCGAATGTACCATATGATAAATTAAAAGATCTAGGTGACATCAATCCCGAGTTTGAAGATTGTGATGTGGCTATTGTACTTGGTGCAAATGATGTTGTGAATCCAGCGGCTCGACATGATACCTCAAGCCCAATATACGGAATGCCAATTCTAGATGTAGATAAATCAAGAACGGTTATTGTTAATAAAAGAACAATGAATCCTGGATTTTCAGGTATTCAAAACGAGTTGTTTGGTTTTGAAAATACTGTGATGGTCTTTGGTGATGCTAAAGAAATGCTCACTACACTTTATAAAGATCTTAAAGAATTATAATTTCTATTGTATGCCTCGCGTATTGATAAATATGCTAATGATGACCACTATCCTTACAACGTTAGCTGTAAGTCAAAATAAAGGAAGTGTTATTATGTCAGAAAAAAAACTAGAAAGCGCCATACTTGGCGGTGGTTGTTTTTGGTGTGTTGAAGCTGTATTTGAGCGCGTTGAAGGAGTTAAGACTGTTATCTCAGGTTATGCAGGAGGACATAAAAAGAATCCGACTTATAAAGAGGTTACGAACGGTCAGACTGGCCATGCAGAAGTATGTGAGATTATGTTTTATACAGATAAAATTTCATATGATGAGATTTTAAATATTTTCTGGGAAGCCCATGACCCAACAACTCTAAATCGTCAAGGGAATGACCGCGGAACACAGTACCGATCCGCAATCTATTACCAAGGAGATAAACAGAAGCTTTCTGTAGAAGAATCTATTAAAAAAGCTGAGAAACTATTCGATGATCCGATTACTACAGAGGTAAAAGAATTAGATAGGTTTTATAAAGCAGAAGGATATCACCAAGACTATTTTGACAATAATCCTAATGCACCGTATTGTACGTTCATAATTGCGCCAAAAATCAAAAAGCTGCGTGAAAAAGGGACTATCTGGAATGATGAATAATTGGAGATAATTAGAACATCCCGTTTAATATTATCCGAATTAACTATTAATGACGCTAATTTTATCTTCAAATTATATAATGACCGGGACTTTATCAGATATATAGGTGATAGAGGGATTGCTTCAGTTCAAGATGCAGAAAGTTTTATTTTAAAAGGACCTATAAATAGTTATAAAATAAATAATTATGGCCTTTGTCTTATTTCATTATTAGATAAAAAACCTATAGGAATCTGCGGTTTGTTAAAAAGAGATAAGCTTGATTCACCAGATATTGGTTTCGCAATACTCCCAAATTTCCGAAAACAAGGATATGCAGTTGAAGCATCAAGAGCTATACTTAATGATGCTAGAGAAAGACTACAGCTAACAAAAATACTGGCTATTACGTCATCTGAAAATATTGCTTCGATTGAACTATTATTAAAATTAGGAATGGTTTATAAAAAAATGCTGAAAATAGATTCAGATAGCAAACCCGTTCAATTGTATAGTATTCAGTTTAATTGAAAATCCTTCATTGTCTGAATTAAAGCATCCACACCTTCTTCAGGCATTGCATTGTAGATAGAAGCTCTGAAACCTCCGACAGAGCGATGACCTTTTAAAGTTTGCAATCCACGTTGATTACAGTAAGATAAAAAACTTGATTCATCACCTTGCTCAGCAAAAACAAAAGGAACATTCATCATTGATCGATTTTCAACTTTAACTGGACTTCTAAATAATACATTATTATCTATTTCATCATAAAGTTTTTGAGCTTTCAATTTATTTTTTTTCTCAATACAATCAATTCCACCAATGCTCTTTAACCAAGTTAAAGTTCGATTGACAGCATAAATAGACATTACTGGAGGCGTGTTAAACATGGACCCCTTATCAATATGGGCTCTATAATTCATCATGGTTGGTATTTTTCTGTCAACTTTATCTAATATATCATCACGTATAATTACCATTGTCACTCCAGCTGGACCCATATTTTTTTGGGCACCAGCATATATTAATCCAAACTCCGATATATCAATTGGCCGACTAAAAATATCAGAAGACATATCTGCAACCAAATATCCATTTGAATTAATTGGCTTTGGAAAATCATGCCACTGTGTTCCATAAATAGTATTATTACTGGTTATATGTAGATAAATCGCATCTTCACTTTGAGCGAGCTCTTTAGGAATATGATCATAGACAGATTCTTTAGATGAACAAACGACATTCACTTTACCATATAATAGAGATTCTTTGATTGCTTTTGCTGACCATATACCTGTATCAGTATAATCAGCGGTCATATTATCATCCAGTAGATTGATTGGTACCATTGAAAATTGAAGCGATGCACCTCCCTGTAAAAATAATACATGGTATCCGTCTGGTACATTCAATAATTCTCGAGTTAAAGACTCTGTCTCATAAACCATATCCATAACTGGTTTTGATCTATGGCTCATTTCCATCAAACTTAAGCCATGCCCATCATAATTTATTGCGGCTTCAGACACAGCTTCTAGAACTGAAGCGTCTAACATTGCTGGGCCTGCACTAAAATTGTATATTTTTGACATTAAATGCTTTGGATAAGGGTATATAAATTATATCTATGATCCACTTAACTAAAACAAAAAACCCCCAATAATGGGGGTTTTTTTAACAATTAAAATAAATTAAAATCGCCGTTTGTTTTTTTGTTTTCCACCGCGCATCGGAGGTCTATAACTTTCTTTCATTCTTCTTTGCATTTGTTGCTTTACAGTCGGTTCAAACATTAAAAGTCTTACTTGCTGAGTTGGGTCCAATATATCACCTGATTTTTTAATAAAATTAATTCTACCTTTGGTCTTTTTCTCTTCAAAGGATTTTATATTGCCTAATAGCTTATTAACATCAGACTTGGAAACTTTCTCACCTTTTTTCACTTTAGTAAAAGTAGGATAAAATAATTCCTTTTCCTCTTTGCGAATTTCCATCAGTTCTTTCTGATGTACGCGCATTACAGGGAAAAACTTTTCTGCCTGATCTTCTGAAAGTTCCAAATGATCGGTCAATTTCCAGATCATCATCATTTCCATTCTTTCACTATATTGGCCACCTGGTCCTTTTGGTTTCCCAGGTTGAGCCAATAATAGTCCTGTGGCAATTAAAAAGATCGATAGGATAACATTTTTTTTCATTCTACACCTCTATTATTCATAGCAATGACAGGTTCATATTGGATTTCATCCAAAAATATTATGGTTTCCCAAATATCATCGCTTGTATCTACTAAGTAGGAAGCAATGTCATAAACATACGCTTCTGTTTCTGAATCCATTACTTCTAACGGTTGGAGATCATTGGACGCATAAACAGTAAAATCATCAGTTAGCTGACTCATTGATGCAAATCCGAATATGGTCAAAAATACAGCTGCCGATACTCCATTAAGAAAACCAATATTTTTTGCAAATCGCCGCTTACGCTCTGCATGCAAATTATTTATAAAATCATCCGTATCTATAGTTTGATCTTGAGATAGGATAATATTTTTTAATTCTTTTTCAATATTCATAATTCAATTCTCTAATTGATTTTTCAAAGTTTTTACAGCATGATGATAATTCACTTTAGCTGAATTTTCACTAATTCCCATGAGCTTAGCAATATCTTTATATGGCATTTCATCAGAAATCCTCATAGTTACAACCATTCTCTGCCTAGAGGGTAACTTTGAAACTGCATTCCATAATTCATTACGTTTCCATTCATCTTCATTCGAGGTATCCATATAGATTGGCTCAGGTGCTTGGTCCAAATGGAGCAAATTGCGCCACTTGTTCCTCTTGAAGTAAGTATTCGACATATTAATGTTTGCGCGATAAAGATATGTTTTAAACTTTGACTGAAATTTAAATTTTTTAAGAGCCTTATACATTTTGATAAAAACATCCTGAGCTAAATCCTCTGCTTCAATTGGATCTGATGTGAACTTGATAAAAAACCCATATGTATCTGGCAAATGGCGTTTAACCAATTCATTAAACGCTTCTTCGCTTCCATTTTGAAATTCTTTTATAAGTTCTTCGTCTGTTCTCATGCATATACCTATTAGACAATAAAACGATTAAAAAGTTAAAATGTTCATGTAAAAAAAAAGGCTATCTCAAAAAATTGAAATAGCCTCAATTCAAAATTAACTATAAAATTAAATTATTTTTTACCGCCACCGTCGCCACGATTGCCTTTATCATCTCTTTTTTGGCCACAGTGTTTTGAATATTGCATGCTCAATGCAGTATAAATTTTAATTGTTTCAACCTGTTTCTCATTAAATAGTGCTTCAATTTTACTGTTTCTGTCAGCAATTAATTGTGTAAGTGCTTCCTTAAGATCTTCCCTTCCCATCTCCTCAGCTTTTGCTTTTTCCATTAGCGATTTTTGTGCCTCAGCAGATTCTTTATTTATTGTTTCTAAGGAAGTTTCTTGTTCAGAACTCATTTCTAAAGCACCTACCATAGCATCATGAGCTGCTTGTCTCATTGCATCCATTTTTTGTTTCATTTCTGCAAGCATAGCATCAATTGCAGCTTTCTGATCGTCGGTTAACAATGCGTCAATTTCTGCGTCCATAGCTGTTTCTAGAGCTTCTAACTCTGCTTTTGCAGCATCTCTATCTAGAGTACCATCTTTCACCTTATTCATTACTGCTGACATTTGAGTTCTATATGATTCTAGTATGGTTCGAAGAGTCTCTTTTTGGGCGTCATCTAAAACTGTATATAACATTTTTATATCGGCTCCACCACGATGAGGACCTCCAGGTCTATCGCCACCTCTCTTGTCCATATTTGCCCCGTATAAATAAGGAACTAGCTGGTCATCCATCCATCCAAAAAGTCTCTGTTTTTCATCATCAGAAAGCTCAGCCTGCAATTCTGCAGCCACTTTCCATAAAAATCCAGGGTCACGACGATGTTTTCCATCTTTTCCATGTCGATTAAGAGCATCATTGAAAGCATTAATGCTACTTTTGCTTAAACCAATATCAGCATCTAAACCGTCAGACAAGGCCTGAAGTTCAGGGTCTTCAACAAAGATATCTTCTTTCATTAATTTTTCACAACCAATCGTTGCAAACAATACCAATAAAAGAAATAATGATAATTTTTTCATAGTTGTTCCTATAATAATGAAAAGCTTCGCTTCAATATATTTAGACACTCAAGATGTGCGAAAAGTTAAAAAGAAAAAGAGGGCTGAACTATATAATTAGTTCAGCCCTCTTTAATGTTGATTTAAAGGTTAGGTTGTAATCTTAACCTTTATTGCTCTTACTTCCGCCTTTTCCTTTTTTTCCCTTTTTACTTTTGTGTTTTTTCTTACGCAATGAAAGAGCTTTATGAATTTTAATAATCTCTAATTGGCTATCATCAAAGATGCTTTCCATTTTTTCATTTTTTGCAGCAAAAATATTTTTTAATCCTTCTCTTAGTGTATCTTTGTCGATATCACCATTTTTTGATTTTTCAAATAGAGCTTTAGCTGCATCTCTTGCTTCCTGATGAGCTGCATCAAATGCAGTTAATTGATCAGCCGTCATTTCAAGCACGGCTACCTTTACAGCTTTGGATGCAGATCGATAAGCCTTTCGTTTTTCTTTACGATCAGCTTTATTTTGCTCAAGTTGAGCTTTTTGTTCATCAGTAAGTAGGGCATCAATCTCAGCTTTCATTGCTTCCTTTAAAGCATCCTTTTGGGCTTTAGCATCTTCCTTAGAAAGTGTACCGTCTTTAACCTGACTTTGAATTGTTTTAAATTTTTCTTTATATGCAACCTTTATAGCTTTGAAGGTTACTTTTTGGTCATCTGTTAATACTTTTTTAATACCGTCAAAATAACTAGAGCCTTTTTTCCCTTTGCTACCTTTTCCTTTTTTACCTTTTAAGGTTTTCAAACTACCAAATAATGGGATTTCTTTTTCTTCCATTTTTTCAAAGAGACGAGCTTTTTCTTCTTCGGATAATTTATCAGCTAGTTCACCAGAAACTTTCCATAGGAACCCTGGCTCCCTATGTTTTCCTCCACGCCCATGTCGATTTAGAACATCATTAACCGCACTGGCAGATGCTTCACTTAGTCCCAGGTCGTAGGCTAATTCAGAGGAAAAGTCCTGTAATTCCGAATTATCTAATTCAACTCGATTATCTAACATTGGATTATCACAGCCAATAGCCATTAGTAATAAAGTTGAGATTGGCAAGATTAGTTTTTTCATGATTTATGTCCTTTTTTTCAATTTTATTGATTTGTTCATTTAGGTAATTAGATAATGAATATCTATAAAGGTTAAAAAACTTAACTAATAAGTTTTGAAATACGACGAAATATTTTTTATCAAATAACTATTTCACTAACTTCTACAATGCCATATTCCTATGGAAACTTTAAAGCAAGTCCAATCCAAGATGAGGCCATTAATCACTCTCCTTCACCATTGATGATCATTGCTGGTGCTGGCACAGGAAAAACATCAACCTTACTTCACAGGATTCGTCATCTTATTACTTCGGACACTATAAAATCAAAAAACACCCTGCTGCTTACCTTTACTGAGAAGGCAACTGCTGAAGCTCAAAATACTTTGAAATCCATTATGGGTGAGCAGGCAGATTCCATTTTTGTCGGGACCTTTCATAGTTTTTGTCATTCCATCATGAGACGATATGGGCCTGAAAATCGATTGAATGATGTGCTTTGGGATAAAAATGATGCTCTATATTATCTTATCAATCATTTTGATGATATGGATTTTATCAAATCAAGAGTCTTCTCTGAAAACCCTATGAGTACAATACAAGATTCCTTCATTCCTTTTTTTGGACGCGTGAGTGATGAACTACTATCTTTAAATGAGCTTGAGAAAAAAATAGATAATTTTGATGATTCTCAAGATTGGATCAATAAAAACTTCCCAGGAATCCATCCTGACAATACAAAATTTGATGATATACCTTTCCAATTAAGAGATTTGGTCAATGCTTATTCCTTTTATAAAAAAGGGAAACTAGATCAACAGGCTCTAGATTTTGGAGATATGATTGTTGGTTGTTACGAATTACTTAATAATAATGAATCCGTATTAAAAAAAGTTCGAAAAGAGTTTAAACATATTTTTATCGATGAATATCAGGATAATAATTATGCTCTCAACAAGATTGTGAATCTCATAATGACTGAGAACCCCAGTATCACAGTTGTAGGAGATGAAGATCAATGTATATACTCCTTCCGTGGAGCAAATTATTACAATATTTCAGACTTCAGAAATCGGTATAAATCTCATTCAAATTATGCTGAAATCACCCTATCTGAGAATAGACGTTCAACACAACAAATTCTTGACATGGCTAATGATACTATTAGCCATAATCCAAATAGAACACCAAAAATTTTGAAATGTCCTGATGGCAATGTCAAAACTGGATTAAAACCTTTGTGGATTCAGGCAAACAAACAAGAAACACTTGAAAAAGTACCAACTCTGATACACTCACTCATTAATAATGGAGATGCTTTATATGGTGATATTGCTGTTATTTGCCGTGGATGGGGAAATGTTACAGCTGTATCTAATGCAATGCAGAAAGCTGCTATTCCTGTTGATGTTCATATTGAGAAGTTCTTTGATGTACCTATAGTTAAAAATGTCTTATCATGGGGACATTTAATTATTAAAGATCATAAAGCTGATATTGCACTTTATAGGATTCTTAAACAGCAATGTGGCGAAGAATGGACAACAAAATTCTTTAAATCACTTGAGAGAACATCTATAGATGATAAACTTGTTCATCTAGAAAAGCTTCAACCTGATTCAACCGATATTGGATTTGTACTCAAATCTCTTTCAACTCTTAATAAAGCCCATAATAAAACACTCAAGGCGGATGAGATGGTCTGGCAAATCCTCAAAATATTAAAATCTTCACCATTTATCAAAGAACTTCGAACTGAATATCGATATACTCATCGATTGAATTTAGCTAATGCAGGTAAAATATTGGATCTTGCAGAAAAATTTGTAAATAAGGATCCAAGTGGAGAATTAAACAAATGGCTAAGATTTATGGATATTATGGCTTTAGATAAAAATCAAAGTGCAGCCCAACCTGACATTGATAATAAAAATCTCGCTGTACAAGTCATGTCTATCCATCAAAGCAAGGGATTACAGTTTCCCATAGTAATAATCCCATTCCTCTATAGTGGTAGCTTCCCAAGCAGATTGATTAAACCTAAAGTTATTGATCGCCTTCCAACATCTTGGACAGCTTGGGGGCAAAATACTGACTTCGATTTTCGAGAGCTTCATATCCAAGAAGAAAGAAGGGTTTTCTATGTCGGAATTACAAGAGCTGAAAACCAACTATATTTGTTTGGACCAACCAAAACTCAATCCCTTTTCACTAAGGAATTAGAAAAAATAAATCCACAACCCATGGAGATAAAAGAAATGGATAGCAATTCAGAAAAACAATTTTCATTAAATGAAAGACAACAACAATTATTAGCTGATCTGAATCGTGAGATTGCTGCAAATCAAATTGACAATGCACGAGATATTCTTTCTGAAATGGAAAACAATACAGGCATTATCAATTCAGCAAACTTTGATGAGGAAAAAACAAGTAATTCTACTCTTAATCTTTCATCAAGTAAAATTAACACTTATAATTCCTGCTCATACAAGTATAGGCTTAAATACATAGATAAAGTGCCTGAGCAAAAGACTCGAGCTAGTTCAGAGTTTGGATTAATAATTCATGCCATTTTAGAAGAATATCATAGTCTACCTAAAGAAAAACAAACCAAAGATGTGTTATTAGGTTTACTAGAAAAATATTGGCGTGAAGATTCTTTTGAATATCGTTTGCGGGCTGATGAATTCAAAAAGCAAGGCGAAGAGGTTTTATCTGACTACTTCCAATTTATAAGCGAAAACCCACCAGATGTTGCCGATGTAGAAAGGCACTTCTCATATACAATGAAAGATATTAATGTAAATATCTCTGGGAAAATTGATCGTATTGATAAGGTGGGTGACTCACTAAATATTATTGATTATAAAACTAGTCGAAAAAAAGAAAAAGCTAAAAACAATATTCAATTAGCATTGTATATCCAAGCAATCAACAATGGCGCCTTAACTGATATATCTGGCTCAGCAGGGAATGCTATTCTTCATTATTTAAGATTTGGTGATGACCCTATTTCATCACATCAATTTTCAGAAAATGAGTTAGATGAGTACAGTGAAAAAATTCGCAAGGTTGCTGAGGGGATAAGATCAAAAACTTTTGAAACGAAAAAATCAGACTTTAATTGTAAAAACTGTGATTATAAGGAATTTCTTTGCCCAGCCTGGGAAGAATAATTAATTCTTTTTCAAATATTTGTCCATTTGCTGTTCTGTCATAATACATCGAAACCCAGTATGCTCTAAGCTTGTATCGGGGCTTGTTTTCATTCTAGCTGTAGATCGATAACCTGCACAGTATTGATCATTGCACAAAAAGGATCCTCCACGTGTAACCCGTTTAGGTACTGTAGGCTCTAATGGATCATAACTTGAATTCGGTCCAAGTGGGTTTTTTCTATGATTTTTCATTGAGTATGTATTTGGACGGTACCAATCTCTGACCCATTCCCATACATTTCCTGCCATATCATACAATCCGATATTATTTGGCTTATAATATTTAACAGGATTTGTTTTCAAATGTCCATCGGTACGATTATTGCTGATTGGGAAAATACCTTGCCAAATATTTATCTCACGACGATTTGAAACACCCCCTAATTTTGCCGCATATTCCCATTGAGCTTCCGTTGGTAATTCCATATTTAACCACAGTGAATATTCCTGAGCATCATACCATGAAACATGAACTACAGGATGGTTACCCAATTCATCTATTGATGAGTCTTTGCCGCCAGGATTTTTCCAACTAATCTGAGGAGACCATTGCCACCAATCAATACTAGAAGTAGGATATGCGGGTTGATCACTATTAATAAATGTTAATGATCCAGGAACCAATAATTCTTTTGGAGGTGGTGGTGTATTCTTTGGTAATTGTGACATAATATCATCTAACGATGGTGCTATTTCTGCAGTTGTAACATAATTGGTTTCCTTAACAAACGCTTCAAATTGATTATTCGTAATTGCAGTTTCAGAAATCCAAAATCCATCTAATTCAACTTTATGTATTGGCATCTCATCATTCTTTGCCATTGAATCAGAGCTGCCCATCATGAATGAGCCACTGGGAATCCATATCATAGTCATTTCACCATCTCCAACGAGAATCTTAACTTTATTCAATTTTGGATTGGAATTACACCCGAAAATAAAAATAAAAAGAATTAAATATTTTTTCATGATTATTGTGAGTTCAATCTAATGACAATAATTTTCATGGTGAAGTTCATAGGACACTTTTTTCTGTTTCATTTATAATTAGACGATTAAATTGGCGTTATACACTTTCCGTAAAGAGGAGGCAATTGTGAAAAGATTTATCCAATTTATTTTGATTTTCAGCATCGTTTTTGGTGCAAGCATAGATCAAAAAACTAAATCTATGGAAAAAATGACTGGCTTTTTTAATATGTATTGGGATAAAGCCACTGGAAAGATTTGGCTAGAAATTTCAAAGTTCGATCAAGAATTTTTATACGTTAATTCTTTGACTGCAGGAATAGGATCTAATGATGTCGGCCTAGATAGAGGCCAACTAGGAAATGAACGAGTTGTATATTTTCATCGAGTTGGACCGAAGATATTGTTGATTCAACCCAATTATTCCTATAGAGCAAATACTAGTGATCCTAATGAAAAGCAATCTGTAACTGATGCATTTGCCAAGTCTACCCTCTGGGGTTTCAAAGTTGAAACAGAAGAAAATAATCGTGTTCTAATTGATGCTACTGATTTTTTCTTACATGATGCTCATCAAGTGGTGACACGTCTTAAAGGTAGAAAAATGGGAAATTACAAATTAGATAAAAGCCGATCAGCTATCTACCTTCCTGGTACTCTTAATTTCCCAAATAACACTGAGATTGAATCTTTAATCACCTTTACAGGTTCTAATCCAGGATCATATATCCGCCAAGTTACTCCAACTCCAACATCTATAACCGTTCGTATGCATCACTCATTTGTCAAACTACCTGATAATAAATATAAACCAAGAAACCATGATCCTAGAGCTGGATATTATGCACTTTCATTCCAGGATTACGCAGTACCACTTGATGAATCTATTTATAAACGTTATATAACAAGACACAGACTAGAAAAAAAGAATCCTCGAGCTCGAGAAAGCGAAGCTATAGAACCCATAATTTATTATGTTGACCCAGGTGTGCCAGAGCCAGTTAGAACAGCTATGTTAGAAAGTGGAAGCTGGTGGAATCAGGCCTTTTCAGCTGCTGGTTATAAAAGTGCCTTTCAAGTTAAAATTCTGCCTAAAGGCGCGCACCCAATGGATGTAAGATATAATATGATCCATTGGGTTCATCGAGCTACAAGAGGCTGGTCATATGGTAGCTCTGTTACTGATCCAAGAACTGGTGAGATTATCAAAGGAAATGTTTCGCTTGGTTCGCTTAGACTTCGTCAAGATTATCTAATTGCGACTGGTCTGCTTTCTCCATATAAAAATGGAACAAAAGTTCCTGGTTATATGAAAGAATTGGCTTTGGCTAGAGTAAGACAATTAGTAGCACATGAAATAGGACATACAATTGGATTGCAACATAATTTTGTATCAAGTTCTGATGGGCGCGAATCTGTAATGGATTATCCTCATCCAACAATATCTCTAAATCGTAATGGTGATATTGAATGGAGATATGCATATGATGTAGGAATCGGTGAATGGGATAAAATTACAATCGCTTATGGCTATCAAGATTTTCCTGAAGACACAAATGAAGATTCAGCATTAGAAGATATTATACAAGATGGAATAACAAGAAATTTGATTTTCATTACAGATAAGGACGCAAGACCACTAGGATCAGCTCATCCAAAAGCACATCTTTGGGATAATGGAAAGGATCCAGTATCAGAATTATCTAATTTGATGGAAGTTAGAAAAGTTGCCTTAAACAATTTTGGAGAAAATAATATTCGTGTAGGTCAACCGTATAGCGATCTTGAAGATGTTTTAGTACCGATTTATTTTTTGCATCGATACCAGATTGAGGCAGTTGCCAAAGTTATTGGAGGATTGAATTTTACATATGCATTACGTGGTGATGGACAATTGATTACTGAATTCCTTGATCCAAATTTCCAAATTGAAGCTTTAGATGGACTAATTAATACTTTACAACCAAGTTCTCTGGTTTTAAGAGAAAAATTATTAAGGCTAATACCACCTAGAGCTTCTGGGCGAGAAAGAACAAGAGAATCATTTAATTCTCGAACTGGAGTAACCTTTGATGGCGTTAGCCTTGCAGAAACTGCAGCAAGTTTGACTTGCAGAGCCCTACTGCATCCTGAAAGAGCAACCCGTTTAATTGAATATCATGCTAGAGATTCAAAACAACCAGGATTTGAAAAAATTATGAATCGAATTACAAATGGAACATTATTGCGTGCAGCTCCTAGCGGTTTAAGCGGAGAAGTGAAACGAAATGTGGATTTTGTAATACTTGATCATTTGTTAAGTCTGGCAATAAACAATAAAACTTCACCTGCAGCAAAAACAATTATACTAGCCAATATTGAAACATTGAATTATCAGTTTAAGTTGCTAGGGGGTATACCAACAAATTATAAAGAAAGTTCACAGATAGATGAATTGAAGAGTGCAAAAAGACAAGTAGATGAATTATCAGAGTATACAAATTCAAAACGAGATCGAAATCACTATAAAATGCTTCACAAACGAATTCAATCTTTTATTGATACTCCAGAAGATTTTAAAGCAATTAAAGTACCATCAGCGCCACCTGGCTCCCCTATTGGTTCTGAATTCGGCTGCACTTTTGAAACTTCTATAAAAAATATTATAAGTAATTGAGGAAAAAAATGAAACAAAAAACCCTATATATACTGGCATTACTATCTTCCATTTTATTCGCAGATGGTTTAGATATGAAAAAATTAAAAGCTATGAAAGCAAGATCTATTGGTCCTGGAGGTATGAGTGGTAGAGTAACGGCTATTGACGTTGTTCTTTCAAATACAGATGTTATGTATGTAGGAACTGCCTCAGGAGGATTATGGAAGTCTGAAAGTGGTGGAGTTAAATGGGAACCCATTTTTGATGATCAGAAATCTGCCTCAATTGGTGATGTAGCTGTTGATCCAACTAACTCAGATGTTATTTGGGTAGGCTCAGGTGAAGGTAACCCAAGAAATAGTCAATCAGCTGGGTACGGCGTATATAAGAGTATTGATGCTGGTAAAACATGGGAATATAAAGGTCTGGGTGAAACTCGCAATATTCATAGAGTCCTCATTAACCCAAAGAATCCAGACATTGTTTATATAGGTGCCCAAGGCTCAGCTTGGGGAGATAGTGAAAATCGTGGTATTTATAAAACTACAGATGGCGGAGATACATGGGAAAAAATCCTTTATATTGATGAAAGTACTGGTATTGGAGAGTTGGTTATGGATCCACAAAACCCCAATAAACTCATTGCCAATATGTGGCAATTTAGAAGATGGCCTTGGTTTTTTAAATCTGGAGGGGCCAGTTCTGGTTTATACATCACATTTGATGGAGGAAATAAATGGAAAAAATTATCGGATAAAGATGGACTTCCTAAAGGTGACCTTGGACGTATGGGCCTTGCAATTGCTCGAAGCAATCCAAAAATTATTTATGCCTTGATCGAATCAAAAAAGAATGCTTTATATAAATCAGAAGATGGTGGCTTTAAGTGGAAAAAAGTTTCAGATAAAAATATTGGGGGTCGTCCATTTTATTATGCAGAAATATATGTTGACCCTATTAATGAAAATCGTATATATAATCTACATACCTATGTTACTGTTTCAAACGACGGTGGAAAAACATTTAAATCTCTTATGACAGCTTATGGGGCCAATGGCGTACATCCAGATCATCATGCATTTTGGGGCCACCCAGATAATCCGCATTTTATTATTGAGGGCAATGATGGTGGATTAAATATTTCTCTTGATCGTGGTAAAACATGGCGTTTCGTTGAAAACCTACCCGTAGCGCAATTCTATCATATTAATTATGATATGGATTGGCCATACAATGTTTATGGTGGAATGCAGGATAATGGTTCATGGCGAGGCCCAGCGTATGTTTGGCGTGCAGGAGGAATACGAAATTCTTATTGGGAAGAATTATTTTTTGGGGATGGATTTGATGTCGTTCCCCACCCTGCAAACTCTCGATATGGTTATGCAATGAGCCAACAAGGGAACGTTGGACGATATGATCTAACAACTGGCCACACACAATTGATCAAACCCGTTCATCCTGAGGGAAAATATCTGAGATTCAATTGGAATGCAGCTATTGCTCAAGACCCCTTTGATGAAGACGCAATTTTTTACGGCAGTCAGTTTGTTCATTATAGTACAGACCAAGGCAATAACTGGAAAATTATCTCACCTGACTTGACAACAAACGATAAGACTAAACAGGAACAACATAAAAGTGGGGGATTGACTTTTGATGCTACTGGCGCAGAAAACTATACAACAATTTTGGCAATTGAGCCTAGCACAGTAGACAAAAGTGTTATTTGGGTTGGTACTGATGACGGCAATGTTCAACTAACTAAAGATCGAGGAAAAACATGGAACAATATGTCAAAAAAGATCTATGGAGTTCCTAAAGGAAGTTGGGTCCCACAAATAGTTTCTTCAAGTTATAATGCAGCTGAGGCTGTCGTAATAATTAATAACTATCGCCGAAATGATTGGAAACCTTACGTCTTCAAAACAGAGAATTATGGAAATTCATGGAAATCAATAGCTACTGAGGAAAATGTATGGGGTCATGCTCTTAGTTATGCTCAAGATCCTATTGAGCCAAAGCTACAGTTTCTTGGTACAGAATTTGGATTATATGTTTCTATTGATGGATCTAAAACATGGACAAAATGGACAAATGGTTTTCCAACGGTTTCTACAATGGATTTAAAGATTCATCCAAGAGAGCATGACTTGGTAATTGGGACATTTGGGAGAGCTGCATATATCTTGGATGACATCAGGCCTCTTCGTGAAATGGCAAGGTCAACAGATAATTTATTAGAAAAACGACTACACTTTTTTGAGCCTCCAGTTGCTGTACTATCAATAAATCGTCAAGCTGCTGGAACGCGCTTTGAAGCAAATGCAATTTTCTCTGGAGAAAACAGAAAAACTGGTTCAATGCTAACTTTTGTATATAATCCAGAAAGTGAGAAAAAAGAAAAAAATAAAAATTCTGCTAAAAATAAAGAAAAGAAGAAAAAACCTGTTGAAAAAAAAGAAAAAGTTAAAATGGAAGTCCTAGACTCAGACGGAAATATTATCAGAACAGTAAAACATAATGTGGAGCCAGGATTAAATAGAGTTTATTGGGGACTAAGACGTAAAGGCGTTCGAAGACCAAATGCGCCAAAACCTACAAAACCTGACGCTCGTGAACCAAGCGGCCCCCCCGTGTTACCAGGCGAATACACTGTTCGATTATCTCATGGTAAAGAATCAGTAACTCAAGTTGTTAATGTTATTACTGACCCACGAGTGGGGATCAACAAACGAAATTTGGAAAGACTTGAACCTATATATAAAAAACAAATGAAAATTACTTCATCGGTAACTAAAGCAATGGATCAAATACGTGAAGCAAAATCAATCATAACCTCGGTAAATAAAATGTTAGAGGTAAAAACTAATAATTCGCATAAAGCGCTTCAGAAAAGTGGTAAAGCGATGTCGGATAGCTTGAAGATTTTGGAAGAACTTATTGTCAATAAAAAAGGTTTGCAGGGCATTGTTCGTAGTCCAAACATTTTAAGTGCAAAGATTCAAGGTATAGGTAGATATTTATATAGCAATTTGACTGGGCCGAATACAAGCCATGAATATTTATTGAATTATTCAGAAGTTGAAACGGAAAAAGTTCTTAATCAAATAAATCAATTTTTTCTAAATGATTGGCAAGAATATCAATTGAAAGTTGAAGATGCTGATCTATCATTGTTTAAATCCTATAAATCAATAAAAATAGATTAAATAATTACAATAAAACCAAGATTCATCCTCATCTATTAATAAATGGATTTGATAATAATAAATTATTTAGCAAAATCAGTATTATGAAAAATACTAAAAACTTACTAAATGGGATAGTTCCTATAATTTTATTAGCTATAGCATCAAGCTGTGGGTCTCCATCAACTAATAATAATACTGAAGCTATAAAAGCTATGGATGCTAAAGTCAAACTTGAAAGAGATTTAGCTATGTATGAAGATACATGGGATAGATTTTTAAAGGGCGAGACTGATATAGTAAATGAGGATAGATTTCAGAAGGACGTAGTAGTCGTCACAGCTGAAGGAAATCTTGTTGGAATAGAAGCATGTAAAAATTATTATATGAATTATCTTACCGGTTTTTCAGATATAGAGTTCACTATTCTTGAGGCAATAGGCCAAGGAGATAAACTCGTAAAGCATTGGAATTTTAAAGGTACACACACAGGAGATTTTTTTGGTATGCCAGCTTCTGGAAATAAGTTGGACCTTTCGGGAACCACGCTTGTAACAATGAAAGATGGTAAGATTGCTAAAGAACAAGATTTTTTTGATGTGATGTCTATGGTATCCCAACTAACAGCTGGGGATGTAAATGCTGATGGAACAAAACCTGGAGTAAATTAATTTCCAATTGCCAGATTAATCTCACTTTCTAAATCATCAAGATTAATCATATACATTTGTAAAATAGATATTTTGTATTCCAGATATCTTTTAAGCATAATGAGTTTGGCTTTTAATTTATCATCACTATTAATTGCATCATTTAAGATCTCTGAATAACGATTAATAGATATCTTAGTATTATCTCTTGCTAAAATTACATCAGGGTGATTTATTGTAAGAAAAGGAAGGAAGCTTTGCTTTAATTGTTTTTCATGCTCAACTGCTGTTTCAATGTATGAAAATGATGTATTATGTAACCGACTTAGAAACTCTTTAACTTTATCAGAATTAACATACTTAAGATCCCCGGAATTAATTATTGAATAGTATCTATTCAAAGGAGGATCAAAGACTCTATAAAGAACCATGAATGTCTCAATTCTAATCTTACTAGTTGTAATCTTTAAAATAGATTCAATATCAAAACTTCTATTATTAGGATATAGGAATTCATTTAACAAGCTAATATCCATCTCCCATGTTTTTTTTATTCCATCACAGTAATATTTAATCTCATTATTTTCCATTTGAAGGCTATTCAATACTTTAATTCTTTCTTTCTCATCTTGATTATCAATGGTAATCTCACTCAACTGGAATGAAACTGTTATACCCAATATAATCACTAAAAACTCGATTGAATATTTTATAAGATATTTTTTTATCATTTTATGAATGAAAATATTGTATCACATTAATCATTTGACCGTAACACTCCAATCAAGTATTCCAGTAAAATTTTTGGTTATAATCATGGCTTTCTTTGGTTGGGTACTTGCTGTAGTATTTAATTCAGCAATATCACTAATTATTGAATATTTGTAGATCTCTCCTCCACCATCATCTTCCAATTTAATCAAAGTAGTATCATTACCTTTGGTTTCGGTTACAATTAAACTTGAAGCAAGATTTTGGCCTTCTGGTAAATTGAAGGATAATTCTATTGTATTTTCTGAACTATAATTGTCTGCTCTCAAAATAAAAGAAAAAGCAGACGTCGTATTAATAACTGCAGGCATATTTTCCACAAGACCATGATCTGCTTCTGAAGGCCCAACACATCCTATGAAAAAAGTAGTGACAATAATTATAAATACATTTTTCATTCGCTCAATTTTTCTTGATCATCTAATTGACCTAATTGAAGTTCATTAATTTTATCCATTGGTTTTTCTAGTTGATTTTTTCTTGTAGAAACTAATTTCTCAAAATGACTTTGTACTGTTCCAATTGTGTTACCCAGCTTATCCATTTGAGCTAAAAATTCATTCCACTGTTTCCTAAATACACCCATTAGCTGCTGTACTTCACTTGCTTTTTGTTCCATAGAAAAATTTGATACAGATTGACGAATTAATGAAAGAACTGCATATAGTGTTACTGGAGAACAGAGTAAAACTTTTTTTGATAGTGAAAAATCAATTATATCTCTGTCCTCTTGGTTGAGGAATGCATAAATACTTTCATTGGGAATGAACATTAGAACATAGTCCACAGTTCCTGATTCGGGATCAATATATGTGCGCTTTTCTATAGATTTAATATGATTTCTAACGTCGGTCAAGAAAGCTTTTTTCTCTTTATCTTGTTCACTTTCGTTATCAGTATCTAAAAATTTTTCATAATGGGTTAATGGAAATTTAACATCCATATTTATACATTTTTGATCAGGAAGCATGAAAGTAAAGTCAGGACGACCCTCATCCATTTGTGATTGCTTTTCAAAATTAATACCCTCTACCAATCCCATAAAATTGAGAATATCTTCTACCATCTTTTCACCCCACTGTCCCCTAGCTTGAGAGCTTGATAAAACACGTGAGAGTTTGGTTGTGGTATCAGCTAGATCTCCAATGCCTTTTTGTGAAGTTTCAACTTGGCCTTTTAACTCATTAGTTGATTTATCCAAACCTTCTAATTTCTTTTTCATTTCAACTAAAGATTGATCAATTAATCCTTTTTTTTGTTCTAATTGACCATCAGATGATTTAATCAATTCAGAAAATTTGTTTTCAGCAAGCTTCAGGAATGTATCCAGATTTTGATCCAACGCTTGTTTTGAAAGATTGCCAAATTCTGCTTTCAAATGTTCCTGATTAGATTGGACAGAATCAATCTCTTTTTGACGGATTAACCAAATGATTAAACCACCCAAAAGAAATCCAAATAAAAATAAAATGATACCTATTGTCAGACTCACTATTCTGTTTCTCCCTTCAATCCTAACTCTTCTGCTTTTTCAGCAAGTGCATCAATAACAAATTGAATATGTTCAGTTAAATCTACACCCAATTCTTCAACACTTTGAAAAATATCTTCCCTTAATACAGAGGCAGCAAATGATTTTTGTTTCAATTTCTTTTTTACTGATTTCGGTTTCACCTCAAAGATAGATTTTGAGGGACGAACATATGTTACAGCAAAAATAAACCCGGTTAATTCATCTACAGCAAATAAAGCTTTAGCCATATCTGTTTCTCTTGATACACCAGTATAAGTCGCATGGCCCATAATCGCCTGGGTTATCGATTCTGGATAACCTTTCGATTTAAGTATCTTATTACCTTTATAGGGGTGTTCTTCAATAGTTGGATGCATTTCATAATCAAAATCATGCATAAGACCTGTTATACCCCATTCATTAGGATCTCCATTATATTTCACTGCCATTTTTCGCATGGCCTGCTCAACTCCCAGTGCATGACGACGGAGACTATCCGTTTTCGTATATTCATGTAGTAATTTCATTGCTTCTTCTCTTAAAGGATAATCCGACATTAGATACCTATTAAGTCTACCACCAAACGAATCATTTCACCTGTTGCTAATCCATTGTTTTGATAAGGAAGATCTTTATTGCCCCAAGCTGATCCGGCAATATCGAAATGGCACCAAGGTATATCTTCTTGAACAAATGAATTGAGAAATGCACCTCCAGCAATAGAGCCAGCTTGTCCTGGCGCACCTAAATTTTTAACATCTGCAATCTTTGATTTTACTTGATCTAAATATTCTGTCCAAAGTGGGAATTCCCATACTTTTTCACCCGTAACCTCTGATGAAGATTTTATTTTTTCTATTAAGGATTCATCTGTTCCCATTATGCCAGTTGCAACATGTCCTAATGCAACAACAACTGCGCCTGTAAGAGTAGCAAAGTCTAAAATAAATTCAGGATCATAGTGTTTAGATGCATAAGATAATGCATCAGCCAAGATTAGTCTTCCTTCAGCATCAGTATTTAAAACTTCAATTGTTTTTCCATTGTATGCTTTAAGGATGTCGCCGGGCCGATATGCTTTATCTCCACTCATATTTTCAGTTGATGGAATTATACCTACAATATTCATTTTTGGCTTCAATTCAAAAATTGTTTTCATAACACCTAGAACGACCCCGGCACCACACATATCATATTTCATTTCATCCATTTTAGATGCTGGTTTGATAGAAATCCCTCCACTATCAAAGGTCAAGCCTTTGCCAACAAGGATTTTTGGCTTTTGGGATTTTGGACCGCCCATATATTCAATGATTATAAACTTAGGCGGAATTTCTGTCCCAGAGGCAACGCCAGATAGTGCTCCCATGCCCATTTTAGTAAACTCATCTCTTTCAAAAACAGTTACTTTCATATTAGCAGATTTTCCAATTGATTTTGCATTCTCAGCTAAATGAGATGGAGTAGCAACATTCCCCGGCCTGTTTTCTATATCTCGTGCCAGACAAACTGCATTAGCAATCGTAAAACCTTTTAATACAGCTTTCTTAGAGCCACCAATAATTTTAGCAGAATTCATTTCAAATGGATCATCTTCTATCGTTTTGAATTCATTGAACTGATAACTACCAAGGACTAACCCTTCAGCAACAGCTTGAGATGTATAGCTATCTTTAGCATCTTTAGGAATTAACAAACTTACAGAACTTACTTTATGCTTGATGCATAATTTTGATACACCAGCAGCACCTTTACGCAATATTTCAGGATACAATTTTCCTTCTTTACCTAATCCAAATACAAAAGCAATTGTCCCTTTTTTGCCTACAACAATTTTAACCTCACCAATTTTACCTTTAATTAGATTTGCAGATAATGCATTTGAAATTCCTCTACCCAATTCACGATTAACACCTTGGAGTTGACGTGATAGTTTTAAATTATCATAGATTCCTACGGCTACTGCATTTGTTTTATTTTTGCGCCAATCACCTGATTCATGCTTAATATTTGAGAGATATGACATATATTATACCTTATTTTACTGATTTGGGATTTAAGTAGCATTAAAATTACTATTTTCGATTCTATTTTCAAATAATGCAATAAATAAATTAACTTATTAAGTATTTAATGATCATAATTAAAGGGAAAATGGTGAAATGATGTATAATCCAATAAATTTAGAAAAAAAATTCAAGAAATTTTCTGATTACTGGTCTCCAAAAGTTATTGGGGAGATGAATGACTATCAATTTAAAGTAGCTAAAGTTCAGGGAGAGTTCATTTGGCACCAACATTTGGATACGGATGAAACATTCTTTGTAATTCAGGGGCTATTGACAATTGAGTTTAAAGATGGTTCCGTGGATATTGAACAGGGTGAGATGTATGTTGTTCCCAGAGGGGTAGAGCATAAACCTACGGCAACTAAAGAATGCCATATTATGATCATTGAGCCCAAGGGAGTAACGAATACAGGAAACAAAATAGATAGTAAATTAAAAGCTGATAACGATGTATGGATATAGACTTTTCTTCGTTTTATTTCTAACTTTTTTATTAGAATCATTAAATAGTGAGGTGAAATTTTGACTTTTCAGGATCTCGGAAGTATTGGTGAACTTATTGCTGCAGTTGCTACCGTTTTAACGCTTGGGTATCTTGCTATTCAACTTAGGCAAAATACTCGTGCATTAAGGTCTCAAACCTTCCAACAGAGCAGTATGGACATGAGTCTTACTGCTAATGCAATCTCTAGCGATAAAGACCTCGCTTCTATTATTATTAAAGCAGCAGACGGACTTAAGGCTCTCTCAGACGTGGAGCGTCTTCGATTCCATTTTTGGATGCTTGTTGCTATTCGGAGATTTGAAGCTATATACGTGCAAGGAATATATGGATCGATAGATCAGGTTCGAATTGAAGGCTTTGAACGATCAATTATATCCTTGATTTCAAATGGAGGTTCAGCAGAATGGTGGAAATCAACAAAGAGTGCATTTAGTTCAGATTTTGTAATTTATGCAGATAAGCAGCTTGCTTCAGGTAAATTTAGTGCGCCTGTACATCCAGCTAATTAATAATATTATAATCTAGGTTAAGTTTAAAACTTAGTTTGACCCGCTGATAAGACTATCAACAACACTAGGGTCAGCTAGTGTTGATGTATCACCCATATTCTCAAAATCTCCTTCAGCGATTTTCCTTAATATTCGTCTCATTATTTTTCCAGATCGCGTTTTAGGTAAAGCTGGAGAAAATTGTATTTTATCTGGCTTTGCATGAGGGCCAATTTCTTCAGCAACTTTTTTATTAATATTAACTTTAATATCATCACTTGACTCTACTCCAGTCATAAGAGTAACGAAAGCATAAATCCCCTGTCCTTTAATATCATGAGGAAAGCCTACTACTGCAGCTTCAGCAACTCCTTCTGTCTTTCCAACGCCTCCTTCAACTTCTGCCGTACCAATTCGATGACCTGATACATTTAAAACATCATCTACTCTCCCTGTAATCCAATAATATCCATCTTTATCTCGTTTTGCACCATCTCCAGTAAAATAATATCCTGGAAATTGTGAAAAATAAGCATCCATAAAACGTTGATGATCGCCATATAATGTGCGCATCTGCCCAGGCCATGATGATTTTATGGCTAATAAGCCTGAGACATCATTGCCTTTAATCTCATCACCTTGTTCTGTGAGAAGGACGGGCTCAATTCCTAAAAAAGGCAATGTTGCTGAGCCTGGTTTGGTGGGTGTAGCCCCAGGTAAAGGAGCTATCATAATACCTCCTGTTTCTGTCTGCCACCATGTATCTACAATTGGGGATTTTTCTTTACCAATAATACTATGATACCACATCCATTCCGGCTCTTTTATTGGTTCGCCAACTGTACCCAACAAACGTATCGATGATAAATCATGATTTTCAACCCAACTATTACCCTCCTTCATAAGTGCCCTTAGGGCTGTTGGCGCTGTATAAAACAAATTAACCTTATGTTTATCTACTACATCCCAAAACCTACCATAATCTGGATAATTAGGGACGCCTTCAAACATTATTGTTGTTGCACAATTTGAAAGAGGACCATATACGATATATGAGTGACCAGTAATCCATCCAATATCAGCTGTACACCAGTAAACATCTTCAGGTTTATAATCAAAAATCATTTCAAAAGAAAAATTGGTATATAACAAATAACCAGCAGTTGTATGAAGAACACCTTTGGGTTTACCAGTTGATCCAGAAGTATATAAAATGAATAAGGGATCTTCAGAATTCATTTTAACAGGATCACATTCTTCACTTGCTAAATACATTTTATCATCCCACCAAACATCTCTATTTTTATCCATTGCTACAGGTTCCCCTGTTCGCTTTACGACTACCACATATTTAATTGACGGGGTCTGAGAAACAGCTTTATCAGCATTACTTTTCATGGGAATATTTTTTTTATTACCTCGAACTCCAGTGTCTTGAGTAATTAATATTTTACATGAAGAATCATTTATTCTATCTCTTAAGGAGTCAGAGCTAAAGGCGCCAAAGACGACAGAGTGTACTGCTCCAATTCTTGCACAAGCCAACATAGCGATAGGTAATTGGGGAACCATTTGCATATATAAACATACTCTATCACCTTTTTCAACGCCAAGACTTAGAAGAACATTAGAAAATTTTTTTACTTCTTTTAGGAGATCTTTATAGGAGAAATGTTTATCCTCTGCAGGATTGTTTCCTTCCCATATTAAAGCTGTACGATCTCCATTTCCTGATTCAATATGTCTATCAAGACAATTATAACTTGCATTAAGACTTCCTCCTTCAAACCATTTTATATCTCCTTTAGAATAATCGAATGATCCAACAGAGTCCCATTTATTATACCAATTGAGTCGGCTAGCTTTTTTTTCCCAAAATTTATTTTGATCTTCAATAGATCGTTTATATTCTTTATAATAATAATCCATTGATTTGATATGAGCTTCATTAGATAATTTTTCTTGTGGATAAAATAATTTTTCTGACAACTTTTGCTCCTTATTCTAAATAAACATTTTTTGAGAGTATCCATCCAGAAGAATAATTATACGACTTTTGTTTTTCTAAATAAATTCTCACACGACCATATAAACGATCTCCAGCAACTTTTGAAATTGCTAACTGCTCACCTTCATTTAACAAAAATAATACATCCGATCCATTTTCTGGGCCTTTTCTAAATGGTGCCAGATCAGTTATAACTGAATAAATAGATTCTCCTTTTAAGAGACTTAACTTCGAAAGCTTCACAGTTTTTTCAGATAATCCTTTTGGGACGATAAAACTCTCTGTCCATATTGGGAATAGGCCATTTGTATTAATTAACATTATAACTTCATCCTCTATTCTTCTTGAGACTGAAACCCTAACTCTTGTATAACCCATACTATCAGCCATAGTTGTTGTTAATACATCACCAGATTGAGTTATTCTAATCTTGCCAAATGAGACAGGTTCGCCAGTTGCCTGATCAACTATATTTAATTTTATTATATCTGATACATAAGTAACAATAAATGGGTGCAAATCAATCTTGCTCTTACCTCCATTAAACATCCTATATTGCACATCGTAGTCTCCACCTAAAGGTTCTAATTTCGCTACATTTCCTAAGTTATCAGGATTCAAAATGTTTTCTGGAATCACTATTTCTAATTTTTCACCTGGGAAAAATAATTTAGTTATATATGGTTCAGCTGGTCGATTACGTGGGTAAAGACTTAATCGATATGCGGTTGGCGAAACTGTGGCGGACTTTATTTCAGCTTTTATTGTAACTAAATTTGCTTCTATTCCCTTTGCAATATTTATAGAATCCAGTTGGGATGTTTCTTGTTGTGCAAAACAGTTGGTATATACCCATAATAAGAATATAAATATTTTTGATTTATTAAAGAGATTTCCCATGAGGCATTTTATGATATTTTCCATCATTATCTTTTTTCACAGAAACCATTACAACTGTTGCTACACAAGCTAATCGAGGCTCTGAATTTCGACCTTCAGCATATGCCTCTACTTCAATTTTATATGATGTGGTTCCAATATCAACTACTTTTGCAGTAAAATTAACCCAATCACCCAAATAAACTGGTTCCTTGAATTCAACTTGCTCTATCGTTCTCGTTACTGCTCCATCAACATCTGTACCTTTTAATAATCTATGAGAAACTTTTGCAGCGGCAAGATCAACCCAAGCAATCATTTGTCCACCAAATAAGGTTCCAACAACATTAATATGGTCCGGCATAACAAACTGTGAATATTTTGCTGAGAATTGATGCATTTAACTATTTCCTTTCGTAAAAAATATGCATTATAAATTACAATGTAAAAGCCCCGCAAATAGACTCTCGAGAAAATCTTTTTCCTCTGAAGAGCACGCCACACCTGCGGGGCTTACTTAAAAAGTTTATTTGTTTTTCACTATTTAATTCAAGTCTTTTATTATTGAGCTTCTTAATATGATTCAGATACTCTTTCTCCTTCCTGTAAATCAACTTTTGTCAAAAGCAAGCCGCCAGAAATAAACAGTATAATTATTGATAAAATACCTAATCGTGGATTTCCAGTGATTAATCCTATATAGCCCATCATTGGAGGTCCTATGATAGCTGCAAATTTTCCTAACATATTATAAAAGCCAAAGAATTCAGCAGCTTGTTTTTTGGGGATGATTCTTGAGTACATTGATCGGCTTAAAGCCTGTATACCACCTTGGAAGCATGCTATCATGATTGCTAATACGTAAAAATGCCATTCTTTAGATACAAATGCACCAAAAATTGTAATAAATGTATACCCAATAATAGCAGTATAAATTGCATTTTTAATTCCAATCTTAGATGAAAACCAGTTATAGATCAAAGTAGCCGGGAAAGCAACAAATTGAACCAGTAATAATGCTGTTATAAGAGAACTGGCAGGAAAGCCAATACTTGTTCCATAGTCAACTGCCATTCTAATGATTGTGTCTACACCATCAATATATAGCCAATATGCCATAAGAAAAGTTCCAACGACTTTAAGTTCCCTAATCTTAGTTAGAGTTGATATAAATTGGCCCCATCCTTCTTTAACTGCTGAACAAATTCCAATAGGATCATGAATTTTAGGTTCTTTTACAAATAGTATGATTGGAATAGAAAAAACAGCCCACCAAACAGCAACAGATATAAATGATAATCGTATAGCAGTTGCCCCATCAGGAATTCCAAAATAATGTGGTTGCAAATACATCAATACATTAATTAAAAAAAGTAATCCTCCTCCTATATATCCCAAAGAAAATCCCATAGATGATGCGTAATCAAACTTATCTTTAGATGCCACAGCTGGTAATAATGAATCATAAAAGATATTACCAGCCATAAAACCAATAGAAGCTATGATATAAAATAAAATGGCGATCTGCCAATGTCCTTGATTAACTATCCACAAGCCTCCAGTCGCAATTATTCCTAGAAATGCAAAAAATATTAATAATTTTTTCTTTGCTGTACCTCTATCAGCAATCGCACCAATAAATGGAGCAAGCACAGCAACTAAAATAGATGCAATGGAGTTGCCTAAGCCCAAATACCATGTACTAAGTGTTACACTATCAGTAGTTGACCAATATTCCTTAAAAAATACTGGGAAAAATCCCGCCATGACCGTTGTTGCAAAAGCACTATTTGCCCAGTCATATAAAGACCAAGCTAGAATTGATTTTTTTGAATTGATCATTTATTAATTTAATTAATACATAAATATAGCGTACTACCAAGCTTGGAAGTAAGAGCTTATACGAATCCAACTTGATCTATACCCAAATGAGTGTTTTGTTAATATTGGTACAAACCACCTTGCTCCTATCTCTAATTCGAAAGGTATAGGTCCAAACCGATCGAAAGAGTCAACATTTAATAGATTAATTTTTATTAATTGAGACGATATTGATTTTTTAGTATCAAAATTTTGGCGTTCCACCATCCATTTATCCCAAGAATCATTATTTGAAAAATAATTATCTCTACCTGAGACCATCCAATCCATACCCATTGAAATAAAACATTTCTTAGGTAACACTTCTATTTGTCCAATTAATGAACCATATAACTGGTTTCCTTTATCATACAGGACTGAACCAATTGAACGCGCAATAGAGTCTGGGCTTATAGTTTCGTTGACTGATAAAAAAGAAATTTCAGGGTTAATTTCATTTCTGCTAAAAATTGAAATACTGGTCGACCAATTAATATTAATTAATCGACCTTTTATTTTCCTATAAAACTCTCCAAATGTTTTTACTCTCCATTGAGTCAACCCTCTTCCTATAGGTAAATGCTTAAAGTGATATGGTATGCCATTCTCGTCAACATCTTTTGAATTAAATTTTTCTAGTGGTTTAGCAAAGGGCATTATCATATCAACTCCACTATAAAGAGAATATTTATTTTTGCCTCCTCTCCAAGAAGGATTACCAATAACTAATACGTTAAATCCTAAAGTTACATCTCCTAATCCTGATGTAGATTTGTTTTTTGGATGAAATAAATGCATCAGGGTGTCTATATCCGCTGAAGGTGAGAGCCAAGTATGAGTTTGTTTGAAGTTTTTTATTATAGGAATATTCATTATAAAGTTAGAACGATTTGTAACTCCATACTCAATTAGAATAGATTGCGTATTTATATTATTTTCCCAATGCTGATTAATAATATGAACAGAGGTATCTAATTGATAAGGAAAGTCATTCCAACCATTCCTTCCATCATGACCTTTCCAATTTCCTACTTTATTATTTTGCTCAAGACTCAGTCTCCAAACATTTTGAGGAATTGTAAAATGAGTTTGTGCAATAGTTATAGTAATAAAAAATAAAGGGAGGAAAAGTCTTATAGTCATCGATTATTCATACAGAAGAAATTTTTGTCTAAACTCATTGAATTTCAGTACATCTTTTAGCCATAATGGGGGTAAATAATTTGCTGGTTTCCCTTGAGCAGCAAAAAGTCTTAGTTGGCTATGACCAAATAACATATCAATGCGGTTTAACTCATCCCATTTGAATTCTTTTGGGTATAATTGATTTGCTAAAATCATAATTGAGGTTGCCGTTGCTAGTGGATCAAATCGGTTTGGATCTGTTATAAGAATATCTACTCCATTACAAACTTTATTTACATGCAATGGGATTGCTTTATCCGCTGGTTTTTTTCTTGGTATATATTCGACTACTCTAAATTCTACGCCAGGTAAATTGAGCTTGATTAATTTTTCAGCTAAATGAAATCCAGATAGCCAAGGGGCACCTGCGCGCATATATGGACGATCAGTTCCGCGACCATCATTTAAATTGGTTCCCTCTATTAATCCAAAACCAACGTATGATAAATTTGCCCTAATATCTCTAATGTTTGGGTGAGGGATTATCCAAGGATGCTCTGATTTATCCAACCAATATGATCTCTTCCAATTAGCCATTGGAATAATAGTCAAATTCGCTCTTTTCATATCTTTAATCCATCCCATCTCATTTGCCATGATTGAAAGTTCTCCAATAGTCATACCATGACGTATTGGAATTAGATGATACCCTTCAAAAGACTGAAATTTTTCTCTTACTACTGGGCCGTCTATTCTATCTCCTCGAAGTGGATTCGGTCGATCTAACAATATGACTGGAATTCTCCATTCGCTTGCAACTTCTAGAATTTTTGTTATTGTTGCTAAATAGGTAGAATACCTAACTCCAGTATCTTGAAGATCAATTAAAATCAAATCTAAGTCTTTCACAGACCATTCTGGAGGTTTGACATTTCTACCAAAAACCTCAACTATTCTTGCATTATGAATTGGATCAAATTTTTCTTTTCCTTCAATTTTAAATCGCTCATTTTGATCAACAAATAATCCAAATTGTGGAGTAAATATTACTTCTACATTAATTTTAGAATGAGATTTTAATAAATCTAAGAGATGGACTCCTTTTCTATTAACAGCAGTCTGATTTGTAAAAACTCCTATGCTTTTACCATACAATGGTTTGAAATCCATTTGCTCAAGAATGTCTAATCCATAAAATACCGATGAATGAAAAGATAAATCTGGAACTGGCATTACTACACTATAGTTGTAGGTTTGGCTAGAAAGAAGAGTCAATCCAAAAATATTTAATAATATTTTACGTAGAATATATTTTTTTCGTATCATAAATAAGTTAATATAATATTTTCTATCAAATTAATCTTTAAAGATCCTTTCAGTTCTTCCACCGATACTCGTTGAAATAACATAAGGAGTAGAATCGATATGTTTTGCTATGGTTTCCATCTTAATCTTTTCATTCCCATTTGATCCGAATAATAAAACTTCATCTCCAATTGCTGGCTCTACTTCTTCAAAATTTACCATAAATTGGTCCATACAGATTCGACCAGCTATTTCAAAAGATCTACCTTCAAAACTTACAAAACCCTCTTTATACCATGGCCTAGGTAAGCCGTCAGCAAACCCGCACTGAATCACACCAATATTTGTATCTGACTCCGTTTTATAAACTCCACCATAACTCACTTTCGTACCGGATAAAGCCCGCCTAACCTGAACTATAGATGCTTTAAACTCCATAACCGGATTAATTATTAATTCTTGTGGTACTTCATTAGAAGGATATGCGCCATACAGCATCATCCCTACTCTAACATGTGTCATTCTTTTCTGATTAAGATTTAATAAAGCCCCACTATTTGAAAAATGAATAGCTTTAAATGAAACTCCCATTTCATCAGCTAATTTTAAAATGGCATTAAACTTTTCGAGTTGATTGAGCGCATAAGATAAATCCCCTTCATCTGCAGTTGAAAAATGAGAATAAATTCCTTCACAATTAATTTGAGGATACTTTTTTAATTTTTTTATTGTTTCAAATGCATCATTATAATCAATCCCAAGTCTAGTCATACCTGTATCCACTTTTAAATGAAATATTGGTGAAATTCCTCCATTGTTAATATAATTATCTATTTCCAAAAGATCAGACTTATCACATATATTAAGAATTAAATTATTTATTACTGCATCACTTAATCGATGTATATCCATTCTACTGAAAACTAATATTTCTGATTGAACACCTGCATTGCGAAGTTCAATCCCCTCATCAATCGTAAATACTGCAAAAGATTTACAACCGCTTTTCTCTAGTGCCAATGCACATTCTACGCTCCCATGTCCATATGCATTTGCTTTCACAACGGACATTATTTGTTTATTTGGAAGTTTTTTCTTTATTAACTCATAATTGGCGCATAACCTATCTAAATGAATTATAGCTTTAGGGTTGCTAATCACGTCAATCGATATTTATCTAATAAATAGGGTTTAAATGAATTGAAATCTTTAAAAATCTTAGTGCTACATGCCATAATCCACCCACTCAAATCTGCTGCAGGAAGTTTATTAATCAAAAAAACTGGCTTTTTTGATTCATAGGCTATTGTTACTTCTGCATGCGTCCCTGCCCCCTTTAGTACATTATGGTCCCAGAGACAAATAACGTAATCAGTATGATGTCGAACATTATCAATATCATAATCAACACAAAGACGAATAAAATCAGCATATTTGTTTGGATCTGAAATTTTCCAACTTCGATAGTCATTCGCTCCATATTTATCAATTAATTTTGCTGATTGGATAACTGGGTCATAGACTTCATGACCTAGGTTGTCATATAACCACTTAGTTAAATCTTTTCGCCAGCCGGATCCTTCATCATTAGCGAATTCCATCGCTCCAGAGAGGTAAGCAATCATTGTTTCAAAGTCCGTTTTAATATAAAACCATTCATCCACATCCATACAAATCCTGTTAATATTGGAACTAAGATCCATATCCAATTAATATGAGATGAAAAAAGAAAACGTCGTAATTCAGAAAGAACCAAGCTAAAAGGGTTATAAGTAAGTATTGTACCAAGCATTTTTGGGTAAAATTCAAATTCAAATAGAATACCGGTTCCAAATATCATAAAAAAGAATAATATTATTATCATAGATAAGTAGGTTGTAATTCTCTCAGTTAAGATAGAGATAGTTAATAGTAGATTAACAAAAAGAAATAAAAAAACAACTCCAAAAAGAGGGATAGCTAGATAAAAATACCAATATATTGACTGATATAAAAAGGATGAAAGAATAAGCATAGATAATATTCCATAAATGAGTGACTCAACAATAGCAGAAAGTAGAAATCCAGCTACTAATAAAAACTTACTATATGGTGCCAATGTAATAGGTATGAATGATTTTTTATGGATTCTTAAATCAAATAAATCTCTATGTAAAACACCATAGGCGGACAAAATAGAAACCAGCAAAACAATACCAGGGAATACCCAAATTTCATAGGGAATCTTATCTAATGAATAAATAAAGATATTTTTCATTACCATCGTAAGAGTGATATGCAATAGTAGCGGGATCAATACAACAAATGCAATTGTTGACATAAATCTATGCCTTAAAAGCCAATATCTTCTAATTAACAATGCTCTAATCAATGTATACCATCTTTTGCATATTTTGCATCCATGAGATCTTGTAATCCAAGTTTTTTTACTCGAATATCCTTCATTACAGAGGAAGAAGCAGCATTTAATACTTCAAAGAAGACACCTCTTTCGCGTCCATAGAAATGAATACTATGACCAATGCGAGAAGGATTTTTGACTTTTGGCAATTTAGATAATGTCTTAAAAAGTTCATCAGAAAGATCTTCAAATTCAATTTGAAATTGGTGGTATTCGAATGTACTTCCAAGAAGACGATCTAAGCTTCCATCTAAGGCAATTTTACCATCTTCAAGAACTAAAATTCGATCGTGAGCTTCTTCTACTTCCTGTAAGGATTGGCTAACATATACGATGGTTTTTTCTTTTTTAAAACGAAGTAGTAAGTCCCAGGTTTGTCGATAAGATTCAGCATCCATAAAAGCAGTTGGATCATCTAAGATAAGTATTTCAGGGTCATGGATTAATGCGCGAATAATCATCCCTTTCTTAATAATACCAGGAGAGATATCCTTAACCATTTTCTTAAGATAAGTTGTAATATGAAGATCTCGAGAAAGTTGAATCATTCTAGTATTAATTGTTTCCATGCTTTCACCATAAAGCATGCCTATAAAACGGATATTTTCCTCAAGTGTTAACCATGGATCAAGATCTAATTCGTGAGGAACAAACCCTAGAGATAGCATAGCTTCATTACGCCTTTTTTGTGAATCTAACCCATTAATAAAAATCTGACCATATTCTTGATATTCTATACCAGAGATAACTCTTAAGAGCATTGATTTACCAGCTTCATTATCGCCTATAATTGCTACTAACGTTCCTTTTTCTATACCAAAAGTCAAACTGGCAAGGATTGTTTTGTCTCCTACCAATTTTCCTACTTTTTTTAGTGTAATACTTGCTTCCATTAATGTGCCTCATACCAAGATTTTCCATACCCACAGTCAACGACTATAGGTACACTTATGGGAAGAGATTTCTCCATTTCTTCAACAACCATTGATTGAAGTATTTCAATTTCACTTTTAGGAACTTCAAAAACTAATTCATCATGAACTTGCAAAATCATTTTTGTCACCATTTTATCAGATTGCAATTTATGTTGAATAGCAATCATAGCTAGTTTAATCATTTCTGCATTGGTTCCTTGAATAGGCATATTTATAGCCATCCTCTTTGCTGCTTCACGATGAAGATGGTTGCTGCTATCAATATCCCATACTGGCCTTCTACGTCCAAGCATTGTTTCTACAAATTGATTTTTACGAACTTCTTCAAGCGTTATATCAATATAATCTTTAATGCCTGAATACATTTCAAAGTAGGTTTGAATAATTGATTTCGCCTCCTTTAGCGGAATCCCTAATTCTTGACTCATTCTAAATGGGCCTGCTCCATAAAGTAATCCAAAATTAACTATTTTTGCTGTTCGTCTCATCTCAGGATGAACATCTTTCATAGATACACCAAATACTAATGCAGCAGTTCTTTTATGGACATCTTCTCCTTTATTAAAAGCATCAAGCAAAGCTTTATCCTGGCTTAAATGTGCCATAATTCTTAATTCGATTTGAGAGTAATCAGCTGATAAAATTAATTTTTCAGGATCATTACTTTTAAATGCTTTACGAATTTTTTTACCTTCTTCTGTACGAATTGGTATATTTTGGAAGTTGGGATTACTGGATGATAAACGACCTGTTGAAGCTATAGTTTGATTAAATGTGGAATGAACTCGTTTCGTTGTATTATTGATTAATGCTGGTAAAGCATCAATATAGGTATTTTTTAATTTATTTAATTTTCGATATTCCAAAACTAATTCGGGTAAAATATGCTCATTCTTCAATCTCTCTAATACATTTTCAGCAGTAGAACGTTTCTTTACCAAAGGTAAACCTATTACATCAAATAAAATTGTTGCCAATTGTTGTGTGGAATTAATATTGAATTCAGTCCCTGCTTCATTATTTATTTTGATTTTAAGTTGATCGATTATTTTACCAAGATCTGTTGACATTTTTCCTAACATTTTTGCATCAATATATATCCCATTATACTCCATCTCTAAAAGAACGGATAATAAAGGAATTTCAATCCTCTTAAAAAAGGTATATAAACCCTCTTCTTTTAATTCTTTAATTAAAATATATGTAAGCTGTAAAGCAACATCTGAGTCCTCTGCAGCATAAAAGGTAATTTTATCCAACTCTACATCAGCCATGGAAGTTTGTTGCCGACCTTTACCTATTAAATCTTCGATAGGAATCATACGATAATTCAATTTCTCAAGACTTAAGGTCTCCAATTTTAGATTTCTAGATTCAGGTTTTAGTAGATGAGCAGCAATCATGGTATCGAATTTTATTCCTTTTAGATCTATACCATGACGCTTAAGAATTAATGCATCAAATTTTATATTTTGCCCTGTTTTTGGAATTTTATCATTTTCCATAATCGGTTTGATAATATCTAGAACAATTGACAATTGGTCATCAAACAGATCTGAAGCTTTCTCTTTGAAATGAATAGGTAAATAAACACCTGTATTTTTTCTATTAGAGAATGATAATCCTACAATATCACAGCTCATAGTTTCTAATGAGGTTGTCTCAAGATCAAATGACAACCAAGAATCTTCTTCAATTGACTTCACAAAAGATTTTATTTCTTCAATTGTTGTAAGAGATTTATAATTTTTTTCAGGTCTTTTTTCAATTGAAGGCGTTTCACCTTTTAATGTTCTTAATTGATTTTGAAGTGCTTGAAACTCTAATTCCTGAAAAAGTGAATCTAGTTCATTAATATTAAAGCCATCTGTTAACATATCATTAAAGCTTGTGTCTATTTTCATTTCAGTATCAATAGTAACTAATTCTTTGCTTAACAAAGCTTCATCGCGACAATTTTGCAAACCTTCTCGCGCACGTTTATTCTTTACTTCATCAGCATGGTCTAAAGCTGATTCGAGTGATCCATATTCATGAATTAACTTGACGGCAGTTTTTTCACCAACCCCTCTCACTCCTGGAATGTTATCAGATGAATCTCCCATAAGACCTAATAAATCAATAATTTTTTCCGGTGGTACACCCCATTTTTCTTTTACTCCAACTTTATCGTACACTTTAATATCAGCTTGCCTTCCAGATGGTGCATATAGAAAAATATTGTCATTAACTAATTGCATAAAATCTTTATCACCACTGACTATGTAAGAATCCAATTCATTCAGATCAGCTTGCTTAACTAACGTGCCTATAATGTCATCTGCCTCAAATCCAGGTTTTTCAATAGTGGGAATTCTCATTGCATTTAATAATTTCCACAGGTAGGGCAATTGATCTTGCATTTCTTCAGGCATTTTCTCTCGAGTTGCCTTATAATCCGGATATTTTTTATGTCGAAAAGTTTTTTTAGATGAATCGCTGGCTGCTACGAGATAATCAGGTTTTTCTATACGTAACAATTTTAGGACTTGATTAGTAAAGCCAAAAAGTGCTGATGTGTGCATACCTTTGCTATTAATTAATGGATTACGTATCATCGCAAAATGAGCACGATAAAAGATAGCATATATATCGATCAAGAATAATCGTTTTCGTTTAGATAAATTATCTTCCATAGAACAGTCAATTTAATTGAAATAGGTTATTAGATATAACCCTAAGTCTTTTTTGATTAAAAAGAATATGAAATACTTAAAAATGAATTCCTTGTAGATCCAGGCCAGTAATAGGCATGATAACCATCATAGTCATATCCGTATCCGTAAGTTGAATAGAGTTTATCAAATAAATTATTAATTTTTAACATCACCTCTAGCTCATTCCATTTATATTGAGCACCAATGTTCCAAATTCCATAAGAGTCAATTTTCCCAGCTTCAGTATTGTCTTTATCAATATACATATGTCCAACACGACGCCAATGCAAAAAAAGTAAACCAGAATTAATTGGTCGATAATGTAGAAAAAAATTAAATAACGATTCAGGCACATTAGGTAGACTCTTACCATTCGAAAAATAATTCATAACCATAGATCCATTTGCAGATGTACTCCATCTCCTATTTAATATAAATCCGGTTTCCCATTCAAACCCCATATGAGCAGTGGAATCTGCCGAATAATATTCGTATTCACCTTCTTGGTTTATATCTATATTTTTTAATTGTTCATTTAAGTATTGAATATTATA
>Ga0208411_1000062_pt1 | contig 79427 bp, 72 predicted proteins | sample ETN01SmetaG_4_FD_185793 | JGI IMG/M metagenome (GOLD analysis project Ga0208411, IMG submission 185793) | Marine microbial and viral communities from oxygen minimum zone, Eastern Pacific Ocean - ETNP2014F12-01SV261 (SPAdes) (version 2) | ecosystem: Environmental > Aquatic > Marine > Oceanic ... | reverse complement strand
GGTCTGTTGTGATCAAGCTTCACCAAATGTTTTTGGATTCATATTTTCAGGAAAAGTGGCGTTTCGCTGAAAACCCTCTTCAGAACAGGTCATCGATGCCTAATACGCTCTGCCTAGGTAGATGAGCCTGCCGACGTACTGGCACATTTTTCGCCGAGATGGTTGACGAATGATGGGGTATAGGACTTAAAGGTCAATCAGAGATGCCTCCTCAATGGATTGGGAGTTCACAGAAGACGCCGCCTTCCTTGCTCTTTGCGATGCCTTTCGCGAGAGCGGTGAATCATCGGCTATCGAGTTCCTGGCCAATGGTGAGGGTGCTTTTCATTTTCATGAGCTAACGCAGAACGCGGCCGGAGAGGGAGTTGACCTAAGTGATTCAGAATCACTAGAGGAATTTCAGCAAGAAGTCATAGATACAGTGGAGAAGCTCTGTCAGGAATTAATTTAGAGTTATACATCTAGCTCCGAATTGATATTCGTAGCTAGCGTACTTATTAATGAGTACAAATTTAAACGCTAAAATACTTTGCTTGGCTATGTAGAGCAATAATAGCTGTAGTACTTTGCTCGGGTTCTAATTGATCATTTGCATCCATTTTTAGTTCTATCCGTTCAGCACCTAACCATTGGAGTTGTTGTCTTGAGTCACCTAAATTTGGACATGCTGGATAGCCAAAGGAAAAGCGACAACCTCTGTACCTCTGAGCAAGAATTTCGTTTATTGCCTGTGGTTCAAGATTCCCAAAACCACATTCACAACGAATACGAGCATGCGACCACTCAGCTAATGCTTCGGCCAACTGTACAGTTAATCCATGGAAAAATAGATAATCAGTATAAACATCTGCATCAAATAATGTCTGGGCGAAAATGGTGCATTCCTTACCCATTGTTACAGCTTGCATAGGTAGGATATCAGTTGGTTTTCCATCTTTAAGCTCATTATAAAAATCAGAAATGCAGTAGTGCCTGCCTCCACGTTGTCTAGGTAGATTAAAACTGCCAATTGGATTTATACCCTCATTGTCAAATACGATTAACGAGTTTCCTTCTCTTCCGCAAGGAAAATATCCGTATGCAACTGCGGGCTGCAAGAGGTCTTCTTCCTTTATTCGATTAATCCAGCTAAGTAGGACTGGTACTGCGTTGTCTTCTAGGTATTTCTCATATTCACCACGACTCTGGTTATTCGACTTTCGCATTTGCCACTGACCTTTAAAAAGAGCATTACGGTCTAAATATTTGATAATCTCATCGATAGGTATCTGATCAGCAGTTAGGACTTTTGAGCCGATAAAGGGTGCGGTAATTGGATCTTCTGTAGACACCTCAATTGATCTATCGGTTGATATATTTACTGATTTAGAGTTATTAGTCTTTGGTTCACTTACGTTATCATTTTTATTATTAGTTGCCTCTTGATTTGATTGCTCACCAAGTATTAAACCATCTGGTGTTCCGTCAAGAAATCCTTTGATGTCATCCCAGCGGTTATTCTTGCAAGCAGCCACATAGGAATCCATGAAGCGGAGATCCGTGAAAGCATCCTTACCGTAGATTACCTTTCCATTATATGAACTGCTGCAATCATTATTGACAAATCTAGGAGTAAGAGCAGCGCCTCCTAGTATTACGGGGACGGTAATGCCAGCATCGTTAAATTCTTTTAGATTACTCTTCATAAATGCTGTTGATTTTACGAGAAGCCCACTCATGGCGATGCAATCGGCATTGTATGTTTTTTGTGCTTTGATAATCGCCGCGCTATCTTGCTTAATGCCTAGATTAATAACTTCATATCCATTATTTGTTAAGATTATATCAACAAGATTTTTGCCTATATCATGTACATCTCCTTTTACTGTTGCTATAAGGAATTTAGCCTTTGAGTTATTGCCGCCACTAGACTTATCCATATGTGGCTCAAGATATGCAACAGCAGACTTCATAGTTTGGGCTGACTGGAGAACGAATGGAAGTTGCATTTGTCCAGATCCAAATAGTTCGCCAACTACCTTCATTCCTTCAAGAAGGAATGTGTTTACGATCTGCAGGGGCTGATAAGTGTGCAGCGCTTCATCAAGAGCTTGATCAAGACCTACTCTTTCACCATCGATAATAAATTGCTTAAGACGTTCCTCTATAGGTAAATCGGCCAATGAAGGACCGGAAGCCCTTGCCTCTTTAGTGCTAACTCCTTCAAAAAGTTTAGTCAACTCTGTCAAAGGGTCATATGTGCATAAGTCTTTTTCAAAGCCTCTTAAATCGTGTATTAGATCTCGACATATACGTTGGTGTTGTTCACTTATTTTGCTAAGCGGTAGAATCTTAGATGGTGATATTATCGCTGCATCCATACCGGCTTCGCAGCAGTCATTTAGGAATACCGAATTCAGTGTAATCCGTGCTGCAGGAGAGAGTCCAAAACTTATATTAGATACACCCAGTACTACATGTGCACCATGAAGTTCATTTCTGATCAGCCGAATAGCCTCTATAGTTTCTGATGCATTTTTACGGTCTTCCTCAATACCAGTGGATATAGGAAGTGCTAATGGATCATAAAATATTTCATGCGCAGGAATACCAAATTTAATAGCTGCCTGGTAAGCACGTTTGGCAATCTCGAGTTTCTTTTTTGCAGTTCTAGCCATACCTTGTTCATCTATGGTACCAATGACTATTCCAGCTCCATACTCCTTAGCGATTGTTAATACCTGATAGAACCGTTCCTCACCATCCTCATAATTTGTTGAATTCAGGATGCATTTGCCACCAGCAATCTTTAGGCCAGCCTCCATCTTCTCCCATTCTGTTGAATCAAGCATCAAGGGTAGATTGATGTTGGTTACAAGTCTGCTCACCATCTCATGCATGTCATTTATCCCATCACGTCCTACATAATCGACATTGACATCAAGAACATGTGCATTCTCTTTTAGTTGTCCACGAGCTACAGCAACTAGGCCATCCCAATCTTCGCTATTTAGTAGGTCCCTTACTTTCTTAGAGCCGCTTGCATTAAGACGTTCTCCAATGATTAAGAATGAATTATCCTGGTGATATGGTGTAACTCCATAAAGAGAGGCTGCTGAGGGTTCATATCCAAATAATGTTCTCTTTTCTACATCCTTACCACGACGGCAAGGGCGTTCTGCTGCTCGCATTTCTCTAGCAAGTTCTGCCAATGCCGAAATATGTGCAGGAGTCGTTCCACAACATCCTCCAATGACCTGAACACCTAGATCCTCAACGAAGTGCATAAGTTGCATCTTTAATTCCAAAGGCTGCAATCTGTAATGAGCAACACCACCTACATTTTCTGGCAATCCAGCATTCGGTATGCAACTAATATGGAATGGACAATGATTAGATAAATACTGAATATGTTCCTTCATCTGTTCTGGTCCTGTTGCGCAGTTCAGACCGAGAATGTCTATCGGGAAAGGTTCTAGTATTGAAACAACAGCAGAAATGTCAGAACCAACAAGCATGGTGCCTGTAGTCTCCATTGTTACAGAAACCATTAAAGGACGACGTTCACCTAATTTTAAAAATGCAGATTCAACACCTTGTAAAGCAGCCTTTATCTGCAAAACGTCCTGACATGTTTCAATAATAAATAGGTCAACATCTCCAGCTAATAATCCCTCTGCTTGTTCTTGATATGAATCACGCATTGCATCAAAATCAATATGACCAAGAGTTGGCAATTTTGTAGTTGGGCCCATTGACCCTGCTACAAATCTTGGCTGCTCAGGTGTGCTGAACTTATCAGCAATTTCCTTTGCCAACTGTGCTGATTTCTTATTTATTTCATATGCGAATTCTTCTAATTCATATTCTGCAAGTACGATTGACGCTGCTCCGAAGGAATTTGTCTCGATAACGTCGCACCCTGCTTCAAGGAAAAGACGATGTACCTCTTGTACCGCATCTGGTCTTGTTAGGACTAGATGTTCGTTGCACCCCTCTAGTGCTACGCCGCCAAAATCATCTGCAGTAAGTTCTAGGCCCTGCAGAGATGTGCCGGTAGCTCCATCGAAAACTAATACCGGTCGCTCTGGGGAGTAGAGGCGAGCAAGAAAAGCCGAATCAGTTTTCTTGACTTCCAGGCTCTCTGATGCCATCGAGTTGTTCACGTCTTGGCGTGATCCTAGATAGCTACCTGCTTACAGCCATGAAGATCTCTTTAAATTCATTGATTGCTCAAGGCAATGCGCGTGATCCAATGCTCATAATCCTTGTCGCGTCCTTCCGTAATCTCTATGAGACGCTCACGTAAGGCATTCATGACCGGTCGCTCCGTTGCTAAGGCGGTCGATTCAAGCTTCCTTATTGGCGTTATTTTTGCGGCCGTACCTGTAAGGAATACCTCATCAGCGATAAAAAGCTCTGTTTTGTCAACTGGTCGCTCTATCACGGGTATACCCATCGCATTGGCAAGTTCGATAACACTTGCACGGGTGATCCCTTCCAGTATGTCTTGATCAACACCAGGTGTTATTAACTGTCCATCCCTTACAAGAAAGAGGTTCATGCCGCTAGCCTCACTGATCTTTCCTCTGCTGTTTAGTAGCAATGCTTCGTCGAATCCACTTAATACCGCTTCTGTTTTGGCTAGCGAACTAGTGATATAGGCGCCACTAATCTTGCCTCTAAGAGGTAGAGATCTGTCCTCTTGACGTGTAAAGCTGCTAATTCGACAGCTGACTCCTTCTGGTGACAAGTAGTCGCCTAGTTCGAGTCCATAGATAAAGAAATCTGTCTCGATGTTGTGTAGACGCGGGGCTATTCCCAGATCACTTGTATAAACAAATGGTCGAAGGTAGATAGGTGTTTTTGGCCTATTTACCTTGAGAATTGACTCCAGAGCAGCAATTATTTTCGCTTCACTTAGTTCAGTCAGCAACAAGCGAGCACTTTGACTTAGGCGCCTTGCATGTCGATCTGCTCTGAAGAGCAAAATTGAGTTGCTGTTTTGAGGATCAGGTATAGCCCGCATCCCTCCGAATGCACCCGTCCCGTAGTGCAAGGCATGAGTGGCGATCGAGACCTTGGCGTCTTCGAATGGAACGCATTTCCCCTGGAACCAGGCATAAGGCAGGAACTGATGCATTACTGGATAGGGACCTAATCTCTAGATTTTCTCACCACCTCGACTCAATCCAGCAATTCTTCGCCAGCAAATGAGCTAATGCATCGACTAGCAAGCCTGCCAGGAGATGGTCCATTAGAGGATGTGCTGCTCGTAGAACAGCCATCAGCACCAATCCTTCTGTTGACCAGTGCAAGAACTGATATCGCAACACTTGCTTCTGTTCTGGATCTTCAAGAACAGCACGGCTGGAAAAATCGAATCCGTGCACTGCCATTAACAGCTCTCGATCATCCTGCGCAGGTTGATCACTATCTAGCCACTACGGCATCAAAAGCAAAGTTGATTGTCGTCCGTCTTCTAGGGGGACGAGGGCACTGGAGCTATGGGCTTGAACAGCTGAGCTTGTGGAAAGAGGGAGATGCTCAACGTGAGCTCCTTATTCTCGCGGGCACTATTGATCAGGATTTAGAGCTTCATGCCCTCGGTAGTTACCCCATACCTTTGGCTGATCGACTGGCTCTGCTCATGCGAGAAGGCGGTGTTGAAAATATGTTGATGCTTCTTGATGTGTTTGACGATCTTTTTAATGACAAGCCTCTAACGCTCGATCACATCAAAGTCAAAGCCATGGCTGATCCTGCACCTTGGGATTGGCAATCAGAATCAGGGCCCAAGGTGGGAGTAGTGCTCTATCGAGCACTTTTTCAAGCTGGTGACTTAGCTTTCCCTAAAGCTATTAATCAGAAACTTCGTGATCGAGGGCTGGTTCCACGAGCTATCTGGGTCAGTAGCCTTAGGGATCCAGCGGTACAAAAGGGTGTTGCCCACCTGTTTAAGCAACAAAATGTAGAAGCTGTTCTGACGACGACCTCATTCGCCTCTGTGCAGTTTGAACAGGTAGGTCTTGGTTCGGTCCTATGGGATGAACTTGACGTACCTGTTTTGCAGGTACTTAGCAGTGGTCGCCCGCGACAGGAGTGGATAGATAGCAGCAGAGGTCTTGATCCGCTTGATCTTTCTCTACAGGTCGTTCTACCAGAACTTGATGGACGCATTACAACTCGTCCAGGGGCCTTTCGCTCTATTCAACAGACACATGACTCTCTTTCAACAGTTGTTCAAGGAATGGAGCCCGATGATGGCGGTCTTAACTGGACAGCAGATCATCTAAAGAACTGGATCAAGCTTCGACAAGCTCAACCATCACAACGACGCATTGCGCTTGTTTTAGCAAATTACCCTATCCGGGATGGTCGAATAGCTAACGGAGTTGGGCTCGATACTCCTGCTAGTACAGCCTCAATCTTGAAATGGTTGCAGGAAAGCGGACATGAGCTTGGTTCTGATGCAATTCCGGCTGATGGTCAAGAGTTGATGAAATGCCTGCTCAGTTCACGTACCAATGACCCAGAGAGTCAAAATCGACCAGCGCTTTCATATCTATCGCTTTCTCAATACTTGAGCTGGTGGGATTCATTACCAGCGAATTCCGTCGAACCTATTTTGAAAAGATGGGGTTCACCGGAGCAGGCAATTGATCTGGAAGCTGATGGTTTCCCTATACATGGCATCAGCTTTAAAAATGTCGTAGTACTAATCCAACCAAGTCGTGGTTATGACAGTGATGAAATTTCAGATTTACATTCTCCCGATCTACCTCCACCTCATCGATACCTAGCCCAATACCTATGGATTAGCCAAGTCCATAGATCTAATTTATTGGTACATATTGGCAAGCATGGCAGTGTTGAATGGCTGCCCGGTAAGGGTGTGGGACTCAGTGATTCGTGCTATCCGAATCTTGCGCTAGGACCTTTACCTAATGTTTATCCCTTCATAGTCAATGATCCAGGAGAAGGCTCTCAGGCCAAAAGAAGAAGCCAAGCTGTGATAATCGATCACCTCACACCACCACTTGGCCGTGCTGGGCTACATGGCGATTTACTAAAGATTGAAGTTTTGCTAGATGAATATGTTGAGGCAAATCAGTTAGGTGCTGAAAGGGTCTATATTATTGAGTCAAAATTGATTAATCTGCTAGAGAAGAATAACTGGCCTGGTTTACCCAAGGTATTAGACGAATCAAAAGAGAGTAGGAGATTATTGCAAAAGAGTTTTGACAATGCTGAAACCTACCTCTGTGAACTCAAAGAATCTCAGATAAGAACAGGTCTGCATCACTTTGGCAAGGCACCTACCCACAAGGCCGCCCTTGAGCTATTACTTGCAATTGCCCGAGCACCATCTAATGATCAACCTGGCTTAACACAATCAGTTGCCACCAAAATTGGTCTGGAGCTAGATCCTTGGTCCGACGAGGAGGGTGAGATAATCTCTAGCCATGACAAGAATATACTAATCAAGTTCGGCCTAGAACCTCCCCGTAGGATTGGAGATGCTGTTGCTTGGATTGAAGAGCAAACTCTGATTCTATTAGATATTCTTCTTGTACAATCAAATGAACAAGATACAAATATCAACCATAAACTACTAATTGAGCCATTGAGGAATTGGCTTAATTCTTCAAATTACGATCCTCATTTAAAACTTATCAAACAAGATCTCTGGCCTCGGCTTATGGCCTGCGCAGAGAAGGAACAATATGCTTTTATCAACGCTGTATCGGGTAGGCGCATAACTAGTGGTCCTTCTGGTGCGCCTACACGTGGCAAACCAGAAGTACTACCTACTGGCAGGAATTTTTATTCAGTTGATCTCAGAGGACTGCCAACAGAGGCCGCCTGGGACCTAGGCAAGCGAAGTGCTGAACAGTTGCTGGACTTGCACCTTCTAGAGCAAGGTGAGCATTTAACTCATTTAGCCCTCTCTGTATGGGGAACAGCAACTATGCGTAATGGTGGAGAAGATATAGCCCAGTTATTAGCGTTAATTGGAGTTCGACCAGTATGGGATGGTCCGAGTCGGAGAATGGTCGGTTTAGATGTTATTCCAATAAGCCTTCTCGGGCGTCCAAGGGTAGATGTAATCCTGCGAATATCAGGACTCTTTAGAGATGCCTTCCCGCAGCTTGTTAGCTGGGTGAATAAAGCACAAATACTCGTATCTAATTTAAAGGAAGACGCTAAATTGAACCCCCTAGCTGAAATTACACGTCAGAAAGGTCCTCAGGGCCGTGTATATGGATCAGCCCCCGGAGCATATGGAGCAGGTCTTCAAGCATTGATTGACTCAGGATCCTGGAATAATCGAGCAGATCTTGGGGAGTCTTATCTTGCTTGGAGCCAATGGCGATACAGCGGTGAGTCGGATCCAACTTTAGATCGAGATGGACTCGAACGAGGTCTGCAAAATGTTCAGGTAGTTCTTCACAACCAAGACAACCGAGAGCATGATCTATTGGACTCAGATGACTATTACCAGTTTCATGGGGGACTAGCAGCTGCTGTGGAATTGACCTCTGGGCAGCGACCTCATCTTTGGTTTGGTGATCATTCACGCAGGGATCGACCGAGAATGCGACCACTTGAACAAGAAATAGACAAAGTTGTACGAAGCCGCTTGTTAAATCCTCGTTGGATCGATGGAATGAAGCAGCACGGCTACAAGGGAGCTTTTGAAATGGGTGCAAGCCTTGATTACCTGTTCGCCTATGACGCAGCTACAGATCTGGTTCCCGATTGGTGTTACAAAGCTCTGTATGAGCATTGGCTAGAAAATAAAGCAGTTCAAGATTTTCTTAGTGATAAAAATCCTTGGGTTCTTAGAGACATGGCCGAACGTTTGCTTGAGGCTGCAAATCGAGGCATGTGGAATTCAGCAGATCAGCGTGAATTGATCTCACTTAGAGAAATTGTGAATACAAGTGAAGCAAAGATCGAAACAAATCAACTTAACTGATGATTTTATAATTAATTTAAGCAGTTTCGGTTATGTGATTTAATCTCCTTATGTTGATTTAATAACCAATATACAAATTTATATAGATTTAAGTCATTTTGGTAATTTGAAGTATAAACCAATCAAAACTGAAAATAAACGAAATCACAATCATCAGGTTAACGACCGCTAAGATCAAACCCATGCGTATCAGTACCACAGGTGCTTAACAGACCAAGATCCTTCAACTGTTGATCAATGGCCTCACAAATAAGTGGCGTCGGACGCCACTTAGAGAGACAATCGTAGTCATACCAGGCTTCCCCACCATCAAAACCCATATCAGAGGCAGTGCTAATTAGCTCAGTATGACCAATACGATACCGAGCCGGATGAGCGAGTACAGCTAAACCACTAGCTTGATGAATTGCCTTAAGAACCACTTCAGCTCGTAGAGATTGGCCAATGGCTGAATCATTTTGGCTATAAGGGTGAAGAGATTGGTGACCAATCTCAAAACCAAGTGCCAGTACATGGACAAGACAACCTTTAAGCAGGCAACTTATCTCTATGCCACTCCAAAGGGTTGGGACTTGTAAACCTTTGTTTAATTGAATATCAAGCCAATCCTTCATCAACTGGTATGCCTGAGTGTTGTGGTGATCCGTTACGGCTAGGTGCTTTATGCCTCTTTCCGTAGCCTGAGATATTAATTGCAGGGGCTCTAGGCTCCCATCACTGAATGTGGTGTGGCAGTGAAAATTAAGAATATTTGGACAACTTTCAGGGCCAGTAGCCAAGAGGATTCGACTGAGTGGATGTTTATCATTCATCACTACTTGAATTTTTTTCAGGTGATTGCTGCTGCAATCTTCTCCAACGTGCATAAAATTGAATTGATGCGGCCATAAACAACACCAGACCTACCATCAACCAAGTTGCAGCTCCCGTCGGGAACTGGTTTTTGAAGACAACCAGCATCACTACAATTACTAATATCAATGTAGGTAGTTCATTTAGAGCTCGAAGCTGACGGCCACTCCAGCGGCATTCCCCACGAGCTAACTGACCCATTAAGCGATAGCAAAAGGCGTGATAGACAAGAAGTCCGGCAACAAAAACAAGTTTTGCCTGCATCCAACTTTGATATAGCCAACTTGGCTGGGTGATCAATAGTCCCACCGCCATAGAAACAGCAAGAACCATGCCTGGGGTAGTGATGATATTTACGAGTCGCCGCTCCATGAGCATGTACTGCTCCTCAAAGGCCTCTTTGATGGGCGGATCCAGTTCAGCAGCTTCAACGTGGTAGATAAACAGGCGCACAAGATAAAAAAGTCCAGCGAACCAAACCACCACCCCAACAATGTGGAGTGTTTTAAACCACAGGTAAGCCTCAGGAGATAAGGTCATTGGAGGGCTAATGGCAGCTTGTTGACCTTAGGAAAGCCCGATGAATCAAAAAGCCTTGAGTAATGCTCAGTCAAGCACCTCCATAGCTTTGTCTTCCTCTGGGTGGAAGTAGGTCCAAACCTGTAAGGCAAGTGCTGGACCAATGCCTGAGACCTTGCTGATTTGCTCAACCCTAGCCAACTGAATAGCCTCAACGGACTGAAAGTGCGCAAGGAGGTCACGGACTCGTTTTGGACCGAGTCCTTGTATGTCACTTAGACGTGATCGTTTCATTCGTTCCCCCCTTTGTTGGCGGTGAAAACTGAGCGCAAATCGATGGGCTTCATCTCGGAGTCGTCTGAGTAGAGCAACACCCAACTGATCAGGTTCACTATCTAGTGGTGTTTTTTGACCTGGTACAAAAATTTCCTCACGCTGCTTAGCTAAAGAGCAAACGACAAGATCCTCATGAAGGTTCAGCTCACGGAGTGCTTCCATAACTGCTGAAAGCTGCCCCTTGCCTCCATCTATCATCACCACATCAGGCCAATCATTAAGACCATCAGTCTGTAAGGTGCTGCCACTTCTATGTCGTAGTTTCTCTATATCTGCGCCTTCATTTTTGACCCTTGCCCAACGACGGAAACGTCTACGCATAATTTCTACCATAGACATGAAGTCATCACTATGGCCAGGCTTAATACTACTACTTTTTATTTTGTACTTTCGGTAATGCTGCTTGGCTGGTAAACCATCAATAAATACAACCTGGGAAGCAACAGCATCGCTTCCCTGTATGTGACTTATGTCGTAACCCTCTATACGTCTCGGATGTATATTGAGGTCGAGCAGCTGGGCTAAATCCTCGGTTGCTAACATTTGCTGTTCCTGCCCATGTTTAGCGCGAGCAAGTTCAAAAGATGCGTTTCTCTCTACAAGTTCAATGAGTTCAACCTTATTTTGACGTTGAGGGAAAACAACTTTTACTCGACGGCCACGTTGCTCACAAAGCCACTCCACAAGTAAATCATGCTGAGGCAATCGATATTGAACAAGTATTTCAGGAGGTACTTCAACAGGCTCAAGTTGGCTGTAGTGCTCCTCAATTACACGTTGCAAAACATTGCCAGGTTCTTGATCAGCAGCATCTGCAGTGAAACCAAGTCGACCTACTAGTTTACCGGCACGCATCTGGAATAATTGAACAGAAGCAAGACGTTCATCACTTGCTAATGCAAGAACATCACGACTAACCGTTGAATCTGGAAGGCTCATTTTTTGCCCCTCATTAAGCTGTTCTAAACCTTTCAGCTGATCTCTAAGCTTAGCTGCAGATTCATAATCTAATCTTTCTGAATATCGTTGCATCTGAGTTTCCAATAAAAGTCTAAGTTCTTCATTCCTGCCCTGAAATACCATCGCTACCTTACGTAGGATCTGATGATAGTCTTCTACACTTATCTTCTCTTGGCATACGCCAGGGCAGCGACTAATTGAATAATTGAGGCAGGTACGATCTTGATGCAACGGACGTGGTCGTTGGCGCAAAGGGAATGAGCGTTTGACCAGTAATAAGGTCCTCCGCAGAAGGCCGACATCGACATAAGGACCATAGAAGCGATCATTCTGACTACGGAGGCGCCGCCGTCTGGTTATAAATATCCTCGGGTAAGGCTCACTCCATGTTATGCATACATATGGATATTTCTTATCGTCCTTCAACAGTACATTAAAGTGAGGCTGCTCGTTTTTTATAAGATTAGATTCAAGAACCAGTGCTTCGGTTTCGCTATCAGTAATGATGAATTCTATTTCATATATTTGACGCACCATTAGACGGATGCGAGGACTAAGGTCTTTACTACTACGAAAATAACTTCTTACACGACTACGCAGAGATTTTGACTTGCCAACATATAACAGTCGATCATCACTGTCGCGCATCAAGTAACACCCAGGCTCAGCAGGAATTTCTTTTAACCGCTGTTCAAGTCTTATTTGATCAGTGAGTAATGAATTGCGATTTGATATTTCGCTCAAATTATTATTATCCCCCGTAGGACCAACCTGTAGAGGCAAGGTTAAGTGCTTCACTATCTTGATTGAGATGGGCAGATTTCACCTCTCCAACAAAAACAGTGTGATCACCATGTACTACCTGACCCACAAGTTCACATTCAACTCCCCCAATAGAGTCTTCAAGCAAAGGTAGACCAAATTCGCCAAACCGAAATGGGGCAGACTCGAACCGACCTCCCATGGCTGACTGGGGCTTGAAGAACACCGCAGCAAGATCTTTCTGATCAGCACGCAGCATGTTTAGCGAAAAAAGTCTTGTTCTCTTGATAATTCCATGACTAGATCCCTCTGATCTAACAGCCATAACAACTAGGGGAGGCTCAAACGACCCTTGAGTAACCCAACTTGCTGTAAAACCGTTTATTTCATCATCTTCTCGGACTCCACAAATAAACAGACCGTGAGGAATTTTGCGCAACAAAAGCTTTTTCGCTTCTAGATCCAGTGCCATTGATAATGAATTCATCTCTACAAACTCTAGGCAGCTCTTCTCTGCATAGGATCCAAAGGTTGCTTGGTTGGATTATGAGAGCCCTTTACCCCGGCAGCTTCGACCCGCTTACCTTTGGCCACTTGGATTTGATTGAGCGTGGTTGCGAGCTCTTTGGGGAGGTTGTTGTGGCGGTGCTGAGCAACCCAAGCAAGTCACCTGCGTTCACATTGGAACAAAGGCTTAGGCAAATCGAGATTTCTACTGATCATTTGAAATCCGCCAGCGTGATCAGCTTTGAAGGCCTAACAGTGAGCTGTGCTCAGCAAAACAACGCGGATCTCATCCTGCGCGGACTGCGCGCAATGAGTGATTTCGAATATGAACTACAGATTGCTCATACAAACCGTTCTTTGGCTCCTGACTTGCAAACGATATTTCTAGCGACTGAGGCTCATCACAGCTTCCTAAGCAGTTCTCTGGTAAAGGAGGTCGCTCGTTTTGGAGGCAGAATTGATCACATGGTGCCTGAAGTGGTGGCAGAAGACCTCTCCAGGTTATTTAATTGAGCTTTAAACCACCCCTGTAATGAGCGAGCCTAGGTTTACCGTTCTCGATCAGCTCGACCAACTAGAGGAGATCGTTCTAGAAGGCAGTCGAATCCCCTTTAGTGGCGGTCGCCTAGTAAACGAGCAAGAAGCAGTTGATGTTCTCGATGCTGTTAGGGAGGCCTTGCCTTCGCAGGTGAATCAGGCAAATCAACTGCTCCAGAAGCGTCAGGATTTCATCACAACAGCTCAAAAGCAGGCTGATGAGATTGTTCAGCAAGCAAATCAACAGCGCGAGCAACTGGTAAGTGCGGCTTCCGTAAGACAAGAGGCTGAGCGACAGGTTGCTGAGCTTCGTGATCAATCCCGGCAGCAATGCGAGCAACTCTTGCAAAAAACCAGGCAACAATCCGCTCAGATAGAGCACGATATGCAATCGAAACTGGCTCAACTTGAGCAGCAGTTCGCCAGCCGTCGACAACAGCTTGAGCAGGAGGCCCTTGAACGTAGACAGCAACTTGATCGTGAAGCCAATGAATTAAAGAGACAGCTAACAGAGCAACACGAACGCAACCGTCAACTTGCAATCCAAGAACTAGATCAAATAAGAGATGAGAGTGTGCGCTTACAAAAAGAAGCCCAAAACGAAGCAGAGCGTCTTCATAACGATGCACTCCAATACAGGCAGCAAACCCAACAACAATGTGAATCTCTAATCCTCCGCAGTCGTAATGAAGCAGCTGGAGTGCAGGACGGTGCAAACCGTTATGCAGAGCAAACTCTTGGAGAACTTGAGCACCGCCTCAAAGAGATCGGTCAAGTAATAATTGCTGGCAGGCAAGAGTTGGTCAAAATTCAGACTATCTCCAGTTATGAAGATGCCAGGGCCTCTGATAAGAGCAAAGATAAGGCCGTGCCAATTAGCCGTGCTCGTCGAGCTGCTTCACGGTTAAGGCCGATGAAGGGCACGGGCTGAAGCGCGCAGTAGCCTTCAACAACTGACCAATAGTTTCATTTGGATAGCTAGCCCCATTAGCCAAAGCACTCACATAGCGAGGACCATCCTTAGTGTTAAGAATCCCCGAGACTGAACGAACACCAGTCAGGGTTCCAGTCTTGCCCCAAAATTTTCCTTCTAGCTCAGAACCTCTATAGAGCTTGCGAAGAGTACCTCTTTGACCTGCTATTGCCATAGAGGCTTGGTAGTAAGCAGCTAGGGGATGATTACCCATGCGCATCAACAACGTTGCCAAAGCCTGGCTAGTAAGCCGGTTGTTTCTAGATAGACCACTACCATCAGCTATCTGCAGTCCACTTGTAGGAAGATTCTGTCGCTTCAACCACCGCATAGCCTCCCAGGAGGCTTGCTTAACATCCCAGCTATCAGCAGCATGACGGAGCAATACTTCCGCAGTGAAGTTATGGCTCTCTGCATTAGCAAGACTGAGTAAGGCATGCATTGGTGCTGAATCTTCCTTATGTAGAAGAACAGAATTAACTGTTTTGTTATTGACTTGATCGTGGTCAACAAGCATTAAATGAGCCTTGCCACCTTGGCGTAGCATCTCACTTTCAAACAAATGTTTTAAGCGATTAGCCGGGTTGATTACTGATAATTCAAGAGCATTGCTTGTAAGAGCAAGACGCGTAATTGGAGCCCCGTAGGCGTAAGTACGGTCTACGGGTTCCCAGTCATTAGGCCACCAGCGGTGACGAGGCTCCTCTCTGATTACTAGTTGAACAACTTCACTAGATGAATGTGTTCGTGATCCTCCCTGTCCAAGTGCTGCCATTGCAAACCTTTGAATCTCAGAGATTCCAAGGTCGGGATCTCCTTCACCACTAATTTCAAGTACGCCATCAGATCGTCGTACTAATTGAGTGCGCAACTTGAAATCAGGTCCAAGCCGGTCGAGAGCAAACGCAGTTGTTATTAACTTCTGATTGGATGCTGGAATTCTTGGAAGCTTTCCGTTGACATCTGCAAGAAGTTGACCATGCTGATCAAGCACACTCACACTCCAGGCCCATTTCTGCTTACTCAGCAAGGAATGTAGTTTTTTCTGTAAAGGCGGACATATCCGTCCATATTGAAGTGCTGGATAGCCCTGGTTTTGGCTTGGGGGCGGTGGATTAAGGAGTGGTAGTTCAGCTTTAACATCTGAACCAATCAGAGTTACCCCTATTCCCAGGAATGGGATAAATAACATGGCAGCTCTTTGTTTATATTCGCGTAGAACAAACAATGTCATCACTGCGCTTTTACGTTGCTGACCGTTCCATTTATCCGATACGTAGAACCTTCTAGCTCTACTGGTGTTCCAATTTTTAAATTTGTTCCAGCTAAAACAACACCACTCTTAGAGACTATGCCGTCACCGTGTAGTACAAAACGAGCCTCAAGAATACTATTAGCAGCAATATTAGGATCTTCTGCTGTAACAACAGAGCCATCTGGCTGAACAGCAACGAGTTTTTTAGTGAGATCTAAAATATTTGATAATTGCAAGGAACCTGCAGGTTGATTACGTATTATGATACTAGTGTTGCCCTGAGCTAATGCAGTTTCTATCAGCCCCACTGGGTCTGCTGCTGGCACATTTCGAACATCGACTGTCAGCTGAATTGGTCTCAAGACTCCGGTGGCTTTGGCAATTGAATTACTTAATTTTGGACTCCACAACACACCTCCTAGAGCAAGCAATGCTACTAATGCAGCCGCACCGTCAAGGAGCGTGAAGCGACTAAACAAGGTGGGGCGCGTCATAAAATCTGATCAGGCATTTATATTAATCAGTTGAGTGCGATCAATCAAGCCGTCTATAGCACTTTGATCGACGGATTGAAATACATTGCACTATGAGCCCAACTCTCTCTGGGAAGGCAGAGCCATTAATAATGCAGCGTCTATTGTCTCCGCATCTGGGCGCTGCTCATAGGTTGCCACCTGGCGATACCCATCATTATCAGCGCGAAACAGGCACCATTCACCGGGATGTATGCGCATCAGCGCACCAGCTTCTAAAGGTTGTAGCCAGTAAGCCTTACGCCATAAAGATAAAAATCCACGTCGACGTTCTCTAGCCACACTGCCTATACCAATAGTAGTACTTTCAAGACGTCCGTTTAACATAACAATAGGACCAGAATGCATATTGCTAAGACTTTCGAATTGTAAGTAGTCGCTTGGCTCTGGTGCCACGATTAGCAGAATACGATCGTCATCCTCCTCGCTCTGCTTTTCAATAAGATCATTAATTGAAAAAATTTGATCTGCAATATCAGGATTACTATTTTTAGCAAGGGCGCAAGCTCCAACGTCGGGCCAAACGAGAAGAGTTGGCATACCTTTTTGTTGAAGACTTTTCATCAGGCGGGTAGCAACGGGCATCAATTTGAGGCCCTCAAACTTCAAGTTCACCTCCCATCTTCCTTGGGGTTGATCTCTTAGCGCGGTTTCAACTGCCGCCAAAACCATGGCTTCAGCAGAGAGAAGATCAACAGGAAGCATGGTTATAAAAGGGAAGGAAGGGAATTAGATGAAAACTCAGTGTTTAGACCACTGAAGCCACAGCGTAAATGGCCTTTTGCAATAGATCGGGAACATCCTGCATCTGCTCATCAATTAACCATGGACCTAAGCTGAAACGTAACCCAGACTGAAGCCATTCAGAATTAACCTGCATGGCCTCAAGCACCATGCTGTTCTTTGACTGTCCTGCCATACAAGCACTACCACTACTTGCAGCCAGACCCAGTTTGGCAAGTTCGCGCACAACGGCCCTTCCAGAGAGGGGTTGATTTTGCGCTGTACCGACAAGCATTGATATGTGGTGTGGCAAACGATTAGTTTGATCACCAGTGAAGTAAAGCCCTGGAATGGTCAGAAGATTTTTTTGTAATGCATCTCTCATTACTTTCACCATCGAAACCTGATTCTGTTTAGATTGATCAAAATCTGATGCCAATTTTTTCATCTGTTCGAGTGCCGTAGCCATTCCCGCAACTAATGCGACGGGTTCGGTCCCAGCGCGGAGACCTTGTTCTTGACCACCGCCACATTGCAAGGGCTGAATAGACGATAGGAATTCTGGGCGCACAAGAAGCAAACCAATGCCCTTGGGGCCTTGGAGCTTGTGAGCAGATGCACTAAGTAAGTCAATCGGCAGAGAAGCCCAATCTAAAAGACCTTGGCTAAGTACTTGTGTGGCATCGGTATGAAATGGTATGCCTCGATCCCTGCAAGCTCTACCAATAGTTTTAATGGGCTGGACTGTACCAACCTCACTTTGGCCCCAAATGACTGATACCAGACGAGTTGGGGGCGCCAGCATGCTGTCAACAGCCTCTAGCTTTATGCGACCCAAGGCATCTACAGGCCATGTGAAAACTTCCCATCCTTCACGATTGAGCATCTGAGCTACTGCAACTACAGCTGGATGTTCGACCGCTGAAATAACGAGGCGACCAGGCTGCATTGATCTAGCAGTTCCTAATAGGGCCAGATGTATTGATTCCGTAGCACCAGAGGTAAACAACACATCAGTTGTATTTGCCATCAGACAACTTGCGGTAGTTTGTCTACTTCTTTCAAGCAATTCAGCAGCGCAGATTCCTGGACCATGGATGCTAGATGGATTCCCCCAGGCAATTTGTTGAACCTCCATAATGCGCTGAATAACCGCAGGCCCTGGAGGGGTAGTGGCACATGCATCTAGATAGATCTCAGGCCTGCTGGAATTAACTCTGACCATCCTTTTCAAACTGGGTTTGAGTGCTTTGTGCCAATGAATCGTTAGTTAGCTTGGCAAAGCTATTAACAGATGAACTGATAAAAGATTGTTCTTTTCTATTAAAAACCTCGACATTAGTGCCCCTATCTGACTGTTGAGATGCCTTGCAAATTATTGGCGTATCAATATTAATCATGGGTTGTTGCACATCAACAACTTTTGACTGCTTTTCGTCACTTACATCCTCTAAAAAGCCTGGCATCAAGGCAGGTGTCATCACACCGTCAAATACCGCTTGAGCTGGGCCGATCATAAAAACAGATCCACTACGTCCTGGCCAACTGATATTTAATGGACCTCCTGGCAGGCGAACTTCAGCTTGTTCACCAGAAAGACCAAGTAAGCATGCTGCTACAAGCGTTGCACAAGCACCAGTGCCACATGCCAATGTAGGCCCTGCGCCACGCTCCCAAACACGAATCTCAAGTTGATCAGGTCCATTTACTTTCAAGAAATGGACGTTTGTTTTGGCAGGAAAAGCTGGGTTTTGCTCAAGTGAATGTCCCCAATTCTCAAAAGGGATTGAATTGAGATCATTAACAGGTACAACCACATGTGGGTTACCCATACCGACGGCCGCAACCTTCAATGTTGTGCCATCCATGGAGAACTCGCCTTGTGGCAAGCCAGAAGGGCCGCAGGGCAATGTGGTTGGTATTGATTGTGGATCTAAATACGGAGAACCCATATCAACACGTATTTGACCATCGTTGAGAAGAGCAGGCTGGATGATTCCAGCCAATGTTTCCACCCTCGAGTAGTCACAGGTGGTGTTGCCGTCAACATCGGCTACAAAACGAGCCAAACAACGTATGCCGTTCCCGCACATCTCAGCTTCGCTACCGTCGGCATTAAAAATTTTCATGCTTAGATCAGCCTCAGATTGAGGTGGTAGGGCGAGAATTAGACCATCCGCGCCAACCCCAAAACGACGATTGCAAATCAGACGTACCCAGGCTGGATCAGGAAACCGCACACGTTCAGGCAACTGTCCTTGTCGACCATCGATTAAAAGGAAGTCGTTTCCAAGTCCCTGATATTTGCTGAACTGCAACATCACTTACGCGTAGCTAACCCAATCCTATGGAAAATCATCCCCTTAACCCAAGTCTCCCTGGCGTTCGACTCATTCAAGGGTGGGTAAGGGACGAGATACCGCTAAGTATTGAGCTGCCTAATGGCCTGCGCCTGGAAGGGCGTCTGCTCTGGCAAGATCCCGAATTCCTCGCTCTAGAGCGCCCAGATTCACCTCAACCAGTTTTAATTAATCGTCGAGCTGTTCTGCTAATCCGACCACTTGGCTGAAACATCTACCCTTTACTCCCCAGCTGTGGCACGATCGCAAGCTGGTGAAACCTCTTCGTGACAGAGTCTTCCCCCCCAACTTCAACAACAAGCCATAGCTCAGCTCGCTACGAGCCTATTGAGCTGGAAACTCGATGGCAAAAGGAATGGTTACGCCAAGGACTTGATCAAACTCCTGAAATTGGTGCGAACCAAAAATGCTTTTACGCGTTGTCGATGTTCCCGTATCCCTCCGGGAGTTTGCACATGGGGCATGTACGCAACTACGTAATCACAGATGTGATTGCCCGTGTACAGCGCATGCGAGGTGATGCTGTCCTTCACCCGATGGGATGGGATGCCTTCGGGTTGCCAGCAGAGAATGCCGCAATAGCAAGAAATGTGGATCCAGGAGACTGGACTGATCAAAATATTGCCCAAATGAGGGCACAGCTAGATCGATTAGGTCTATCAATTGACTGGAAAAGGCAACAGGCAACATGTAGCAGCGACTATTACCACTGGACACAATGGTTGTTCCTGGAGTTATTTGATGCTGGATTGGCTTATCAAAAAGAGGCAACTGTTAATTGGGATCCTGTTGACCAAACAGTACTAGCGAACGAACAAGTTGATGCTGATGGTCGATCCTGGCGTTCAGGAGCACTTGTTGAACAACGACTGCTCAGGCAATGGTTCCTGAAGATAACTAATTATGCAGACGCATTAGTCGATGATCTAGATCAATTAACTGGTTGGCCTGAAAGGGTTCGCACGATGCAAGCCAACTGGATTGGACGCTCACAAGGTGCAGAAATAAACTTCAAGGTAGATGGTCAGACAGATGAAATAGTCACTGTATTCACGACACGTCCTGACACTCTTTTTGGTGCAAGTTATCTGGTCCTAGCACCAGAGCATCCTTTAGTAGATGTTCTTACAAGTTCCGAGCAAGAAATAGCTGTAACGGCATTCAGGGATCTTGTCAGCCAACTAAGCGTCAAAGAGCGCACAGCTGATGATCAACCTAAACGTGGCGTACCTATCGGTTCATTTGTTAGCAACCCTGCCAATGGTGAGTTGATTCCGCTATGGATTGCTGATTATGTGCTCGCTGACTATGGCACGGGTGCAGTAATGGGCGTACCTGCACACGATGAGAGAGACTTTCTTTTCGCTCGTAGCCACGAACTTCCCATCAGAGTTGTTGTTAATTTACCGGGCACAGATGAGCATCTAAATGATGGTCAAGCCTGGTCAGGACCCGGTGTACTTATCAACTCAGCTGAATTTGACGGTCTCACAACAGAAGAAGCAAAGCGGGCAATTACAAATCATGGTTCCACTAAAGGTTGGGCAAAAAACAAAGTTCAATATCGATTACGCGACTGGTTGATATCTCGTCAGCGCTATTGGGGTTGCCCTATTCCGATGATTCACTGCTCTAGCTGCGGAACAATTCCTGTTCCGCAAGAGGACCTTCCTGTAACCCTGCCTAGAGATATCAACCTTTCTGGCAAAGGTGGTTCACCTCTTGAACAACAAGACGATTGGGTTAACGTTACATGTCCATGTTGCAAGAGGAATGCCCGACGAGAGACAGATACAATGGACACATTCATGTGTTCATCTTGGTATTATCTTCGTTTTGCGGATCCTCATAACAAGGAACATCCGTTTGATAAAGGTATTGCAGATAAATGGCTGCCAGTTAATCAATACGTAGGCGGTATCGAACATGCCATTCTTCACCTACTTTATGCGCGCTTCCTAACTAAGGCACTCTACGAACGAAAGCTTATAGGGTTTAACGAGCCCTTTGAGCGGTTGCTTACTCAAGGGATGGTTCAGGGAATAACCTATCGCAATAGTAAAACTGGACAATATATCTCGCCAGATTTGGTCTTGGATGCAGATGACCCCAGAGATCCAGAGACAAATGAAACTCTTGAGATTTTATTTGAGAAGATGTCAAAATCTAAATATAACGGCGTAGATCCAGCAATAGTAATTGATCGTTATGGTGCAGATACAGCGAGAATGTTCATCCTATTCAAGGCGCCCCCTGAAAAAGATTTGGAATGGGATGATGCCGATGTAGAAGGTCAGTATAGGTTCCTACAAAGACTTATTCGTTTGGTTGATAGTTGCACGAATACCGATAGCAATATATCAATTAACACATCAATAAAGATAGCTGATTTCACTGATCTGAGTGATAATGAATGCGAGATAAGAAGGGCAGTACATTCTGCAATAGAAGCTATTACTGAAGATCTAAGTGGCGACTTCCAGTTAAATACAGCTATTTCAGAACTGATGAAGCTATCAAATGCATTGAGTGGTTCGTTGCATAATATTAGCGCTAATGTTGCAGCAGAAGCACTTTCTATTTTAGTACGTCTACTTGCTCCCTTTGCACCTCATCTGGCCGAGGAATTTTGGATGAAACTTGGAGGAATAGACAGTGTCCATCTCCAGCCATGGCCAATTCACGACCCTAGTGCACTTATAAAAGACACTATTGAACTCGTGATTCAAGTCAAAGGGAAAGTAAGAGGCACGATCCAGGTCCCAGCTAATGCTGATAAAAGCACTTTGGAACAATTAACACTAGCTAGTGATATCGCTATAAAGTGGTTAGAAGGAAAAGAACCAAGAAGAGTTATCGTAGTGCCAGGTAAGTTGGTGAACCTCGTACCTTAAATAATTGGCACTGTATCGATCGTTTAAATAAATATTATTCCTTTTGCGACAAGTGACTTTTAATAATCATTGGGAAACAACATTTAAACCTTAAATCTTGTTAATTAGCGAACTGCTACAAAGCTCACAGCTTGAAATCACATTCGAAATCTACTACTTGATTATTCAAACTAAACTTATAGACTATTGATGAGATCATTTTAGGCCTTCACGTAATCCCAGAGCAGAAGTACCTTGACCTAAGGATGTATTGTGAAAAAGTTTAACATTGGTAATTTAATGGATATTAGCCATATATTTTTAGCCAAGGAACTTGAGAGTATTCATAAAATTGATACCATCTTTATTAGCATTAATTTTTAGTAAAGCGCATAGAGGCTGGATGGGACCAATTACCTTGTGCTGAGTATCCCCGATCGTTGGCATTTAGATGTCTTAAGATCCAAAAGACTGCCTCATCAGATCCTTCGCCAATAATTTGTTGGACTTCATCGACTGAGCGTTCTACACCATCTGAAAGTACAGCTTCTACTTGAGACTGTAAGTTGAGAATTGAAGCAGCGGCCTTCTTGCCTGCTTCAACTCCTGGTTGATGATAGGCATTGATATTAACCAGCTCTCCATAAAGGCCAACGGCTCTCTCAAAGAGTGCAATTAATGCACCAAGGCGTCGAGAATCAAATCTTCGCATAGAGATGCAGATGCTTTGTCGCCCACCTTCTGTGAGGGCTGAACGTGTGCCTTGAAGGAAACCATCTAGAAAATCACCTGGACGTTCGTTGTTAATCGCACCAATATCTGCCCCATCATCAAGCACTTCTATAAAAGTAGCGAAGAAGTTATCGACTCCATCTCTTAATTGCTGTACATAGGCGTGCTGATCTGTAGAGCCTTTATTGCCATATACAGCGATTCCCTGATGGACAACATTGCCATCTCGATCAAGGCGCTTCCCAAGGGACTCCATAACGAGCTGCTGAAGATAACGGCTGAAAACCTCTAGACGATCTTTATATGGAAGAACAACCATGTCACGACGCCCCTGGCCATCACCTGCAACAAACCAGGCTGCAGCCATCAGGGCAGCAGGGTTAGTTCGAAGATCGGCAACACGTGTGGCCTCATCCATCTGGGCGGCACCAGCTAGGAATTCACGTATATCACTACCAATCAATGCTCCGGGTAACAGACCAACAGCGCTGGTGATGCTGGTTCGCCCCCCAACCCAATCGAACATGTCAAAGCGCTCTAACCAGGATTCATCCTGCGCCTGTTTATCAAGTCGGCTATTGAGCATCGTCACTGCGACTGCCTGCCTAGCCCATTGACCTCCCATCTCCTCAAGGCGGAGGCGGGCTTGCTGCATGCCCAGGTGTGGTTCCGGAGTTGCTCCGGATTTACTTACGGTGATTACCAATGTGGTCGTAAGAGCCTCTCGTAAACCGTCAAGAACACGACTCATGCCATCAGGGTCCACATTGTCAAAAAAGTGGAATGACAGCCCCTCACCTTGATTCTCAAGCGCACGAACCATGAGAAGAGGGCCAAGGGCACTGCCTCCTATGCCGATCCAAAGCACATCGGAAAACTTCTTTCCATTTGGAGCTTTGATAACTCCATTGGCCACATTCCGACTGAAGGTCTCAATCAGGTTGATTTCATGGGCGATATGTTCACGAGTCTCGTCATCCGGGGCTAGTTGGGGCTGACGTAGCCAATAGTGGCCAACCATTCGCTGTTCGTCAGCGTTGGCAATGGCGCCCTGTTCAAGAGCTTGCATCGATTTGAATGCCAGCTCAAAGCGCGGTCGCAACTTCTCCAAATCGCCTGTGTTGATATGCATACGGCTGATATCGAGCCATATCCCCAGGTCATCTTGAAACCAAAGCAAATCACAGAAACGCTGCCATTGAATCTGGGCATCACTGGTGCTGAAATCCGGGAAGCTCATCGATGTTGCTTTTCTCTCACTGCTCGAAGCTATCCATGATCTGGGCAATTGCCCATTTTTTGGGATATTACAGTTATTGTCACCGGATGCTCAAGGCACTTAACAAATACCCGAAAGCGCCTAAAGGGCGTTTTCTTACAGGCTTAGCACTTGTCTTATCAGGCTATCTGATGGTTCTCAATAATGAGAATACGTATCGATATGCTCACCAAATCCCGATCTCAAACCAGCTAAGAGCTGTTTCTAACCAGGATCAACTAGATCCAACTGATTTCACAGCAGAAGAACTCCAATATTTAGAGAGACGCTTTGGGGTGCATGGTCCACAACCTCTTCTGGCACAACTCTTCTTTGAAAGCTATGGGCAATTTGCTCCCGTACGCCACCAGACACTTTCGCAACTCGAGAATCTGCGATTTACGCTGCTCTCGGACTCAGCAAGACTAAACATCAATCCGATGCTAGTAGCGGCTGTTCTTTATGAAGAGATGCAGTTAGCCAAGCCTGTAGAGAATCACCCAATCGCAGCTCATTCAGGCCTATTTCGTACCCATGGTCCCGCCCAGCTCAGTGTTCAGGAGTTGGTTTACCAAGGAAAATTGCCGAAGGACCCTAGCGCTGAGGAAATTACCCAAGGACGCAATCAATTGCTTGATCCGCACCAAAATGTACGCATTCTAATAGGAAAGATAGTGAGATTAAAAAGAGAACTTGGTTTACCCTTGAATCGCGAGCTACAGATAATCAATTCGCCTAAAGATGCTAAAGGTATAGCCATGCTTGCGTATTTATATAATGGCAAAAGTGATTATCCACGCCGCGTACTACGACATATGCAAGATCCAGAGTTACATGGAATCATTTACTCTCAACGCTCCTTATCTGAACTTCCCCTTATCTAACTTTCCCTTACGAGTACAAAGATGATCGAGTGCCGCTAATCGAATCTGAAGATCCTTCCAAGAGAAGCTGCGAGGATCGGAACGTTCACCTGCAAGGTCAACATGTTGATGAGTGGTTATATTCTGTGCAGGAATAGAAAAGCGATGCATCCATTGTGAAAGAACCAATGCGAGTGAATCATATTGAGCTTGCGTATACCCACTATGACTAGGTCCAAGATGTCGTCCATCCCAGGGTGTTTCAAGGCTTAGGTGTAATGCGAAATTATTAACTGACCCTGTTAAGCGAGGGTTTGTAACAGCCCATTCTCCAAGAAAAGCTGAATTACCTGCCCCATAGGCTCTTAAATGAGGATCAACTAAATCAGCAACTTTTCCATCTAAACTAATCATAGTGTGATAGCTCACCTGCCACTCATCCTTAGGGTGATTATCCTTAAATGTATTGTATGCGGAAGTTAAGGAGCCTGATGTCTCATGAAGAATAACAAGGCGTGGGGAAGTATTAAGTCGGCGTCCATATATATCCCAATGATGACGTTTACCATAGTTAGACTCATGAATTGGCCAATCTTTGCGATCATTTATTAGTTTCTTTTGAAGCAAATTAAGCCGTAGTAGAATATTTGGATCAATGCCTGAACATTGCTTCCTCAACGGTGAAGACCAGGAGATAGCTCTTGGGGGTTTTGATGATGCAGATGTAAGGATATTATCTTTTGCTGTGTTGTCTTGCTCATAAATCAGTTTAACTGATTGGCCCTTAGATTCATGATCATCATCTTGATTGGATACTTGATCATCAACTAAATACCAACCAAGTCCTATAATTATCGATAATGCACAGGCACCAAGTGGTAAACGAAGGAACTTGAGTCGTGGTTGACTCTTCCATGACTTGATGAGTGTTGCTAAATAATCTGGAACCATTGTTCACGCAGTTTACTGGCCTGTGTTGGTGCTTGATCATCAATTGTCATGATCCAGTGATCCACACCTGGTGGATCACTGCCAATTGTAGTCTCGCGAAGGCGTCCTCTTCTTGAATAGGTGATAGTTACAGAGGGATCCTCTGGGAGCAGAGTTTTCATTTCGTCAACATGGCTTAAGCGAAAACCACCGACAGCGATTAATTCATCACCAACAACAAGTCCTGCTTGATGACCATGACTTCCAAAGGAAACACTTGTGATTTTAATTAAGCCTTCTCTTTGAACAAGGGTTAGCCCAGTTTGTCTCTCAGTTGATTTTATAGGCTCAAGCTTCAGACCGATATCATTAACTACTGATTCAAGAGGGAGACTATCCAATTGATCAAGCCAAACATCAAGATCGCTGGCAAGAGTGGGTTCTACCTCAGCAATTGCAGCCTTGATATCTAGCCTTGAATAACCTCGCGCAGTACGACCGAACTTTAACCAAAGACTACGAAGAATGCTCGCTAGAGATGAGTCATATTGCCTAAGACGTACATCTAGACAAAAAGCTATTGCAGCACCAAGCCGATAGTAACTTACTTGTATATCAGAATTGGCTGGGTTTGATTTGTAGAGCTTCACCCAAGCCTCACGAGAACTATCTGCAAGTGTTTGATATCGTCGACCAGGCTTTGTAAGTAGAGGGGAAAATTCTGCTGATAGATCCTTTAGCAAAGTAAGGCGATCGCTCAAGTTGGCCAAAAAAGGCAAGGTAAGATCAAAGTAGCTGGTGACACCTTCAGCGAACCATAATGAATCACTTACAACTGCCTTAGTATAGTCATATGGGCGGTACTCACTAGGCCTAAGACGTCTTACATTCCATTGATGAAGATATTCATGCCCTATAAGTTGTAGTAATTTTCGGTAGCCATCATTCTCGCCAAGTGAATTCCAAGAATACTGAAGTACAGCACCATAATCATGTTCGAGACCTCCGTATCCTCTATCTAACATCTGGATTACTAGTTGGTAGCGATCACCAGCCGGAGGAGGTCCATCCATTAAATGACATGTAGCACAGCAAATATCACTGATATCTTCTACAAAATTTGAAGGCCAACCCATTGGAGGCTCACCTATACATATTAGCTGATGATTGTTTTTGTTTACTGTAAAGGATGTAGATTGAAAACAGCCAGCATGTAAAGGTGCATCTACAAGCTGGTCATAATCATCAGCGATGAAAATCTCCTCACCAGTTAGTGGAATATACGTATTCCATCCATCAGGCACAACAACATTTAGCCTATGTGTAGACCAACGATGACTACCTATTTCAACTACAGCGGCTGCAAGACAAAGGGAAGAGAAATCAGGGTCCAGATAACAAGTACGTACAGTGAGTTGACGCGCCTCAATGACGTAGTTCAAGGAGAGAGGCTCTAAAGAGTCTAGCTCTGTCTTCCAACCACTTGAGCTCACCCGCTGTACAGGAACTAATTTTGAGTCTTGCTTAAGGTTGAGACTATGAAGATGCTGAACATGCTCCCTAATTGTGTATGAACCTGGTGTCCATATCGGAAGTGACCATTGCAGACTTTTTGATCTAGGTATCCATTTCAGTGTGACCTTGATGGACTGAGATGCTGGCTCACTTAGATCAAGGTAAATATCTACAATTTCATTCATCTAAAGTAAGTCCTACAAGGTTAGTCTACTAGCTTTTAAGAATAGCAATCTTGCTGAGTCCATAGCCAGATCCAAAACACAATGGCGGTACGTTTTCGTTAAACGTAACAAACCTGGTTGATGAGCAGATTTAAACAAGTGTTAGCAATATTTAAAATCTAGCACTAAAAGAATGTAGAAGCGCTCTAGCTATGAAAAGCATGCAGTCCATGCATTGTTAAGATCACAGTCCCACTATCTGGGCTGCAACACTTAATGATTAGTAGCTGCTAATATTTTTTCATCCGTCAATACAGTGGGTAGTATAAATAAATTGAATAAGGATCTACTCCCTCATTCGCCAAAACCAACTCACTCCACTGGCGATCAAAAGGCAGAAAGCTTGTCGCTTATCTGGCCTCAACCAACAACTTTGCAGCGATTCAACCCTCCATTAAGACTTGGTGTCATGGCTTCCGGAAACGGCAGCAATTTTGAGGCCCTCGTAAAGGCAGCCAAAAGATCTGAACTTGATGCCCATATATGCGCACTAGTGGTAAATAATCCCAACTGTGAAGCACGTCGCAGGGCTGAACGCCTTGGGGTGAAGTGTGTAGTCCACGATCATCGAGATTTCGACAGTCGGGAAAAATTGGATCAGGCTTTAGTGAAAACATTTTCCATGTTGGCTGTCGAAGGTGTTGTAATGGCTGGTTGGATGCGCATAGTCACATCAATCCTGATTGATGCATACCCAAATCGACTACTCAACATTCACCCATCACTGCTGCCAAGTTTTCGAGGTTTAGATGCTGTCGATCAGGCAATAAAAGCCAGAGTTCCGCTCACTGGATGTTCTGTTCACCTGGTAGAACCCGAGGTAGATGCTGGCCAAGTGCTGGCACAGGCCGCAGTACCAATCCTGAGTTCAGACAACCATCTAACCCTCAGCAAACGAATCCAGCACCAAGAGCATCAACTCCTTCCCATAGCTGTAGCTATAGCTGGTGAATGCTGGAGAAGTGTCTAGATGATCTAGGGATAAAAAGTTAGCGAAGGTAAACCAGTGGCTGGTGGCAGACCAGCCATGAGATTCAAACATTGAACTGCTTGTCCCGCCTGACCCTTTACGAGGTTATCGACAGCACTCATCAAAACAAGCCGACTAGTGCGATTATCGACTTGTACAGAAAGGAGGGCTTTATTGGTGTTTTTCACCCACTTGGTTGCTGGATATGTGCCCACTGGCAGTACATCAACACAGGGATGGTGGCGATAGATCGCTCTAAGGACAGTCCTGCAATCCTCAGCTGTAAGTCCAGGATCTCTAAGGCGCGCATAAACAGTAGCAAGCAGACCACGGACCATTGGCACTAAATGTGGAGTGAACTGCAGCTGGATCGGTTGTCCAGCAACCTCACTAGCCATTTGTTCGATTTCAGAAGTATGGCGGTGTCCAACTACACCATATGGAGCTATCGAGTCAGAGGCTTCTGCTAAGAGAAATTGCTCCTTTGCCAAACGGCCACCACCTGATGTGCCAGTTTTGGCATCAATGATCAAACCATCGTTTTCGATCAATCCTTGATTAAGGAAGGGCAATAAGGGCAGCAGGCTGGCTGTCGGGAAACATCCTGGTGCAGCAACAAGCTTTGCAGCCGCAATTTCAGGGCCCTTCCATTCGGGCAATCCATAAACAGCCTCACGACAAAGCTGTTCATCATTTCGATTCAGTACCCGTGCTTCTTGAACATAAACTTGATTCCATTGATCCAGTGAGCGATATCGATAGTCAGCTGAGAGGTCCACAACACGCACATTGCGTCTGAGCAATTGTGGTGCTAGCTGACAGGCAAGACCATTTGGGAGGCTGAGTACTGCGTAATTAGCCAACTCAGCAATCTTGTCTGGATCTGGAGATTGAACCTCAGGGTCATCTGGTATGGGCAGAAAAGGGAAGAGTTCGCTCCATCGCTTACCAGCACTACGTTCACCGCCGAGATAGGTGACATTTAGCTGTGGATGCCCCTCAAGCAGCCTGATTGTCTGAAGACCGCCATAGCCCGTTGCTCCGATTACGGCAACTCGGCTGTCATGAGCCTTAGATATGGCGGCGGCTTTGGTGCTTGGGGTGCTTTCCATGGCCTTCGACGAACGCCGGGTGATCGTACTGTTGTCGATAATGATCCCAGAAAGATTAATTCGTAAGACCCTGAGAACTTCCTCGAAATCCACAGATTCCATCGACATCCCCTTCGATGACATTGCTGATGCGTTAGCCGCTATCCGCAACGGTGAATGTGTTGTGGTTGTGGATGATGAACGCAGAGAAAACGAAGGGGATCTGATCTGTGCAGCTCAGTTCGCCACACCAGAACAAATCAACTTCATGGCCACCGAGGCCCGAGGTCTGATCTGCCTGGCAATGCAAGGCAGTCGCCTAGATCAACTTGATCTACCGCTGATGGTGGATCGAAATACAGATTCAAATCAAACTGCGTTCACAGTAAGTATCGATGCTGGACCTGAAAAAGGTGTAACTACAGGCATTTCAGCAGAAGATCGTGCCCGAACCATACAAGTAGCACTGCAAGCAGAAACTCGTCCTGTAGATCTTCGCCGTCCAGGTCATATTTTCCCTCTTAGAGCTAGTCAAGGAGGGGTCCTAAAACGTGCTGGCCATACAGAAGCTGCTGTTGACTTATCTCAGCTTGCAGGTTTAGCACCAGCAGGAGTGATTTGCGAAATCCAAAATTCTGACGGCTCAATGGCAAGATTGCCTCAATTGCGGAGTTATGCCCAGCGCTGGGGACTAAAACTAATAAATATTGCCGATCTAATTCGATACCGACTTGAGAATGAGAGATTTGTATACCGTCAAGCCACAACTGAATTGCCAAGTCTTTTTGGCAATTTTCAAGCGATAGGTTACTTAAATGGATTAGATGGTTCAGAGCATATTGCTCTAGTTAAGGGTGACCCTCGTGGACTAAAGGAACCAGTCCTAGTACGCATGCATTCAGAATGTCTTACCGGAGATGCCTTTGGATCACTGCGTTGTGATTGTCGCCCCCAACTCGAGGCTGCCTTAGCTCGCATCGAACAAGAAGGTGAAGGTGTGGTGGTTTATCTCCGACAAGAAGGTCGCGGCATAGGCCTAATCAACAAATTAAAGGCCTACAGCCTCCAGGATGGTGGTCTAGATACTGTTGAAGCAAATGAAAGCTTGGGTTTTCCCGCAGATTTACGCAACTACGGGGTTGGCGCACAGATACTCACAGACCTTGGCATCCATCGCCTGCGTCTACTCACAAACAATCCACGCAAAATCGCAGGACTAGGTGGCTATGGCTTACAGGTCGAAAGTCGCGTACCCCTTGTGATCTGCCCTGGCGACCACAACGCTGCCTATTTGGCTGTTAAACGTGAAAAACTTGGCCACTTAATAGAAGCGGAAAATTCTGAGGTTCAAGTTGTTGATGCAGGACCTTTTGTTGTAGCAGCCTGGGACGGTGAAGTTAATAGCAATGTGCTGACTGACCTCAGAATCCGTGCTCAGGGATGGGCAAAAGAGCATCATTTGGAGCTCAATCCAGAAAGCTCCCCACGTTTACTTGCATTGTGGGACAGACCCGTCTTTGCTTGGCGTATAAGCCAAATACTAACAACTTCTCAGGCGTCATCATCCACCTTTGAGAAGGCTTCAATAGAGTCATTGCTTAAGGAATTGGCGCATTGGCCTGGTACTCGTCGTATTGGTCTTCTACGTACAGACAGCGCCCAACAAGCAATTCATCCTTCCCAAGATCTCAATCGTGAAGAGAGACCATTGGCCAGTCTTTTCGAGAGTGAGACATCCCAGCTAGAAAACTGGGAAGCCTCAAGAATTCCCAAATTGATTCTTTGGTCTTGAAATCAATCAGATTTATATGTTTATTCCTACTGAATGGTTACTTTGTTAATCCGAGAACCGTTCTTTAAGGCTAAGACGACATCGATATTTCCGGTCTGACCGAAAACTGTATGCACACCATCTAAATGAGGCTGAGCTTCATGCACAATAAAAAATTGACTTCCGCCAGTGTTCTTGCCTGCATGAGCCATAGATAGTGAGCCAGGAAGATGCTTTCTGTTATTGATCTCACAATTGATCGTATAACCAGGTCCACCGGTTCCAGGTGCACCATTTGCACCCTCACGTGTGTTGGGGCAACCGCCCTGAGCCATAAAGCCATCGATCACACGATGAAAAGACAAACCGTCATAGAAACCTTCCTTGGCCAGCTTGGTGAAGTTAGCAACAGTTTGAGGAGCATCACCATCAAATAGGTCTAGCTCAATCAAGCCTGCTTCTGTGTCCATCAGGGCCTTAGTCATAACCAATTGAGCAAAAAAACATCTTACTCAACTGAGCCCCAAATGCGTGACAGGCTTAAATATCAACCAACCCTTTGCATTTGATTATTAAATATAATAAATTCGTCTATACTAATAACAGACAGATGACGCTTTCAAGGCCATCGGCATGTTACATGACCGAGCAGAGGGTTGAATAAAAGCAGTACTAATTAATAGTCAGATCCAGAGTATTTAAAGATTACTAACGCTAATAAATATGCAAGAGCAAAAGCTCTCAATGCAAGTAATGGCCTGAGCTTGCTAATGCTATTCGCAAATGATTATCATGGTCAAGCAGAAGTTCTCTTGCAGCATCAGCATCTAATCTGCCTACTGCCATCACTAGAGCTACTTTTACAGATCCATCACTTAATTTAAGCAACTCTAAGCCATGGTCTCGATCGATATCGGCCAAATCACGAAGAATTCGCAATGCACGATCCATCAGCTTGCTGTTGCTAGCAGCCACATCAACCATGCGATTACCAAATACTTTGCCAAGACGTACCATCACACAGGTTGAAAGAATATTTAGAGCCATCTTTGTTGCAGTTCCGGCCTTCAAACGTGTTGAACCTGTGAGCAATTCCGGACCAGTCAAAAGGCGAATATCAATGCTGCATGGCAACACAGCTTGTTCTAACGGCACACATGAAATTGCAATCGCCAGAGCATTGATTTGCTCTGCGTAGGCAAGTCCTCCTTTGACATAAGGAGTAGTTCCTCCTGCCGCAATACCGACAAGACAATCAGCAGAGCCAAATTCACGGTCCTCAAGATCCTTTTTCCCTGCCTGTTCAAGATCTTCAAGTCCCTCAGAACTTTTAAGTAGAGCTGGGGCACCACCAGCAATAACTCCCTGAACAAGATCAGGATCACTGCAAAAAGTTGGCGGGCACTCTGCTGCGTCAAGTACGCCTAATCTTCCAGAAGTGCCTGCACCCAAATAGAAAAGGCGTCCTCCAGTTCGAAGACGGTTTGCAATCGCTTCAACTGCCTCAATAAGTTCAGGTTTCGCTGCAGCTACAGCTCGCTGTGGTTGCTGATCCTCATCGCTGAACAGGCTCACCAATTCTTCTGTACTTAGTTGATCGAGGAATTCGCTTTTGGGATTTACTTGTTCGGTTAAAAGATGTCCACGGTCACCAGAAGGGTGGAGAGTTATTTTGCCAGATGTTCTGCAATTCATAACTAAAGTAGACCTTCAAGACGTTTGCGTATTTCGTCTAAATCAGAGGATTTATTTTGCTCATCCGATTTATCATCAAGTAAATCAAGAGTATCTTGTTCCTGCCATTGACTCACATCGCGATTTGCCTCTGGTGGAGCAAGTAACAGGCGTTCTTCATCCGTATTCGGCATAAATCCAGACTCGACAAGACGTGCTTCATATCCGGCCTGATGACAAAAATCCTCGATCTCTTCACGGCTTATTTGCTCAACTGTTGGCATGGGGAAATCCTGTGCCTCTAGAAGTCCTGCATAGCGCTCTGCATCATCAGAATTCTCGAACATCAGAACTGATGTCTTGCCTGCAAGTTCAAGAGAGTGAATACCCTCGTCATCTTGACCAGCGTCATAGAGCAAAACGTGTACTTGCATAAGGATCAGTACTGACTGATGAAATCACTTACTTGTTTATCTGAACTGGCCTTAAAGAGCATCAGGGTCAAGGGATAATTCTTGTAATCGGCGATAGAGGGCTCGTTCGGCTTCAGCCAGTTCTGCAGGAATAACCACCACGATTTCAACCAGTTGATCACCTCTACGACCATCATCCATCTCAAGACCTCTTCCCCTAAGGCGCAACAAACGACCACTTGAGGAGCCAGGAGGCACTTGGAGTGTAACTGGACCAGCCAAGGTAGGTACATCCACTGCACATCCCAAAGCAGCATCGGGTGGGAATAACTCAAGTCGATAGAGCACGCGCAAACCATCAATCCTTAGTCCGTCTTCTGTCTGAACACGTAACTGAAGGAAATGATCACGTCCTCCAGGGGCGACCCCTGCTAGGCGTAAGCGCCAACCATCTCCAGCTAATAAAGGGGTTTCAACCTCAACAAGGGTGCCGTCATCTAGTTCGAGTTCTATAGAAGTTCCATATAGGGCCTGTTCAGGAGTCAACTCAATCAAAGTCTCCAGGTCATCCGAGGCCTGAACAGGTGGTGGTGGTGGTGGTGGTGATGTTGCAGGCCAATCGACCTGTGGGGTGGAATCAGGATGTGGATCATCAGTATTTGCATGAAATTGGTTTTCTATGCCAAGAACTTCTTCTAAGTAATCATCAAAACTTGGGAACCCAACGGCGAAAGGATCAGCAGTGGTTTGCTCTACCGATAAAGATCCCTCCCATGCAGCCCGCCTTCTCGGATCACTTAGAACTGCATAGGCCTCATTAACCAATTTGAAACGTTCCTCAGCATGAACGTCGTTGCCATTTAGATCTGGATGCCACCGCCTAGCCTCACGTCGGAATGCCCTTTTGAGCTGAGCAGCATCACTACCTGGCGAAAGCCCGAGCAGAGACCAATAATCTGATTTAGCGGTAGAAGTCATCGTCCCAGGGATCAAGATCACGACGTCCGTACCCGCGTCTATTGCCAGACGACCTTGCTGGACTATTCCAGGGATCATCGTCCCAGCCATCATCTGAGAAGAGCTCGTCCTTCAACGAGCCAAGTGTGTTGCGGATGCCCTGAAGAGGATTGGCATCAGTCTGCCGCTCAGATGAGATACGGCGGTTCAAGCCAAATAGAGCCTCCTGAAGAGAGGCAACTGCTAATTCAAGTTCCTGTAAATCGTTTTGTTCCAATAGATCCTGCACATCACGCATAGCAATCTCTACCGCCCGTTGCTGCCTTTCAGCGCCATAGGGGCCCAACTCAAGGGCAACGTCCCGAAGTCTTCGTTCAGCTTGAGCCACAAGTGTGAGTGCACTATTGCGGCGATCAATTGATGCGCGCCGGCGACGATCTTCCCCTGCCTTGGCTTCGGCTTCAGCAAGTAATGCTTTTAGTTCTTGCTCATTGAGATTGGAGCCTCCCTGAATATTGACTGATTGCTTACGGCCTGTGGTGCGATCAGTTGCACTCACTTGCAATAGTCCATTCGCATCTATATCAAAAGCAACCTGTACCTGCGGGACACCTCGTGGAGCAGGTGGTATGCCAGATAATCGAAAACGACCTAGAGATTTGTTATCAGCAGCCATCTGACGCTCACCCTGCCAAACGTGGATTTCAACAGAAGACTGATTGGCCTCTGATGTACTGAATACATCTGATTGCCTTGCTGGTATCGAGGTGTTCCTTGGTATCAGTACCTTCATCAAGCCACCAATAGTTTCAAGCCCCAGAGAAAGGGGTGTGACGTCGTTGAGCATCAGGTCACGAAGCTCACCAGTCAGGATTCCCGCCTGAACAGCTGCGCCAACAGCCACTACTTCATCTGGATTAACTGATTGACAAGGTTCACTAGATACGAGAGTTCGCAAAAGTTGCTGAACCATTGGCATCCTGGTGCCACCGCCTACAAGGACAACATCATCAATTTCATCAGCTGCCCAACCTGAATCACGGAGTGCGCTCTGCACAGGATTTAACAAACGATCAAGAAGGTCAGGACATAGAGCTTCAAAGGTAGGGCGATCAAGAGTGGTCTCGATATGGAGAGGACCGTCTGGGCCGGTAGCAATAAAAGGTAAAGAGATGGGAGTGCTAAGCACACCTGAGAGTTCCTGCTTTGCTTTTTCTGCTGCTTCAGTTAGGCGTTGTAGCGCCTGGCGATCACGGCGTAGATCCAAGCCATGCTCACTTTTAAAAGCCTCCGCTAACCAATCAACAATCCGCTGATCGAAGTCATTGCCGCCAAGTTGAGTGTCTCCACATGTGGCCTTTACATCAAAGACACCATTAGCAACGCGCATTAATGAGACGTCAAAGGTGCCGCCACCCAAATCAAAGACAAGAACGCGACGAGCTGCACTTCGATCAAAGCCATAGGCCAGTGCTGCTGCGGTTGGCTCATTGAGGATCCGTTCAACTGTGATTCCAGCAAGCCTTCCTGCATCGCGGGTCGCTTGCCTTTGGGCATCGTTGAAATAAGCAGGAACGGTTACGACAGCTGCTTCAACCGGCTCACCGAGATAGGTAGAAGCATCATCCACAAGCTTGCGAAGGATGCTGGCTACAAGCTCCTCTGGTGCGTATTCTCGCTCCGTAACAGGACATGTGACACGGACATTTCCTTGATCGTTAGCCCGAACTGTGTATGGCACAGAGAGACTGCTGTCATCCAATTCATCCCAGCTTCTACCAACAAAACGCTTTAGATTTGAGAAAGTATTCCGTGGGTTGAGGACTAACTGGCGACGCGCCAGCTGACCCACTAGGAGCTCAGAATCCTTGGTGTAACCAACTACTGAAGGAGTTGTTCGACTTCCTTCCGCATTGGCAATCACTTGAGGGCGTCCAGCCTCAAGCACCGCCACGACGGAATTGGTCGTTCCCATGTCTATGCCAACTATCCGCCCCATGGCCGCGTCTTCTGAAGCCCTACGCTAACGATGACAAGAACACTAAACCAAAGCTTTTTAGTTTTTCTGAGTTGGCCCCTTCAAAAACCCTTTTTGTGCAATACACCCCCTCACGCGATTAGGTTCCTTAGGTCCGTAGGGCGTCAGTATGCCAACTGGTGACCAGAAAGAGCTTTACTTGCTCAGGCGACGTCCGGCCTATGAAAAGTTCGTAGACAGCAGCTTTAGGAATATCACCATATCAATGGCTTCAATGGTGGCCCTGATATTGATCGCAATATTGATCGTGGTCTTTTGGGGCTCAATCGAGTCGATGGGCCGCTACGGACTGAAATTTTTGGTAACTTCAAACTGGAATCCAGTAGATAATGAATACGGGATAGCTACTGCTATTTATGGCACAGCAATCACTTCATTCCTTTCACTGTTAATAGCGATACCACTTGGTATTGGCACAGCTATTTTTATAACGGAAAACTTTGTACCGAAAAGAATCAGAGATATTATTGGAATACTTGTTGAACTTCTTGCCGCGATTCCATCGGTGGTACTTGGGCTATGGGCTATCTTTGTTATGGAACCATTTCTAAGACCATTACTTACAATTTTATATAATTCATTAGGTTGGATTCCATTCTTCAGTTCTCAACCAATGGGACCTGGAATAACACCAGCAATTTTGATATTAGTTGTGATGATACTTCCAATAATTACAGCCATCTCTAGAGATTCGCTAAATCAAGTTCCAATCAGCCTAAGAGAAGCAGCATACGGAGTTGGCGCAACACGCTGGAGAGCAATAATAGATGTTATTTTACCCGCAGCTGTTTCAGGCATTGCAGGAGGGGTGCTGCTGGCGCTTGGAAGAGCAATGGGTGAAACAATGGCGGTAACAATGATAATAGGAAATTCAAATAACTTTAGCTGGTCATTGCTTGGACCCGGGAATACTATCGCCGCGATGTTGGCAAACCAATTTGGAGAAGCAGATGGTAGCCAGGTATCATCACTTTATTACGCAGCATTTGTGCTGATGGTTCTGACGCTTGTTGTCAATATTATTTCACAACTAATGGTAAAACGTCTAAGCCTGAAGTACTAAATATGAAACCAACACTAAGCCTGAAATCCCAACGAACAGCAGCGGACCTTTGTTACAACCCTGGCCATAGCAGGAACATCTTCAATAGATTCCTTACATTAATAGCTGGCGTATTCTCACTAATTGCTGTAATACCACTAGTTCTAGTTTTAAGCTACGTAATCATTAAGGGAGTATCTAGGGTCAACCTTGCCTTATTCACACAGCTACCACCTGCGCCAGGTCTTGAAGGTGGCGGGATTGGTAATGCAATTCTAGGCACATTCATTGTCACAATAATTGCGACACTAATCGCGATACCTGTCGGAGTAGGTGGCGGTATTTATCTTGCTGAATATGCACGTGAAGGTTCTTTCTCCAGATTCATTCGCTTTGGGACCAATGTTCTAGCTGGTGTCCCATCAATTATTACTGGTGTTTTTGTCTATAATATAATTGTATCGACCAGGCTAATTATTGGCAGTTCATATAGCGCCATAGCTGGTGGAATGGCACTATCGATTTTAATGCTACCTACGGTTATAAAAACAACTGATGAGGGTTTAAAGCTTGTTTCAGATAATCTACGCAAAGGATCACTTGGCGTAGGCGCATCAAAATTTGTAACCATTACTCAGATCACGTTACCCATGGCATTCGCTCCTATAGCGACTGGTGTAATTCTTTCTATTTCTCGGGCCGCCGGTGAAACAGCTCCATTAATCTTTACTGCACTTTTTTCTTACTATTGGCCATCAGGGACAAATTCACTATTCGATCCAATCGCGACACTATCTGTATTAATATATAATTTTTCGATTGAACCCTATGAAGTGCAAAATGAATTGGCGTGGGCAGCTTCGTTTATTCTTGTTGTATTTATTCTTGCGATGAATATCTTCTCTCGCTGGCTCGGCAGGCTAGCCTCAAAGTAATCAACATCTAAATGTTCTCCTTTCGCCCCATGTGCCCAGATACATCCAACTTAGCTCACAAGTAGAGATATGGCTTCCACACCTTCAACTAGTCGGCAGCACTTGGTATCTGATATATGCATATCTCTAGATAACGTTACGATCAATTATAACAACTTAGCAGCAGTACGTAATGTCTATTGCGACATTCCAAGCGGGAAAGTCACAGCCCTAATTGGGCCTTCTGGATGCGGTAAATCAACGATTCTGCGTTCACTTAATCGGATGAATGATCTAATCGATGGCTGCTCACTTTCTGGTCGGGTTCTTTTTGATGGAGCAAATTTATACGACCCCATGATAGATCCGGTAGAAGTCCGTAGAAGAATTGGGATGGTATTTCAGCAACCTAATCCGTTCCCAAAGAGTATATTCGAGAATATTGCATTTGGAGCACGTATTAACGGATACAAGGGTGATATGAATGAGCTTGTTGAACGATCACTACGACAAGCCGCTGTATGGGATGAATGTAAAGACAAACTCAATAAAAGTGGATGCTCACTCTCAGGCGGCCAACAGCAAAGGCTATGCATCGCTAGGACTATCGCTACTGAACCAGAGGTTATTTTAATGGATGAACCCTGTTCAGCACTAGATCCTATCTCAACTCTGAAAATCGAGGAAACAATGCATGAATTAAAAAAGAAATTCACTATTATTATCGTCACTCATAATATGCAGCAGGCTGTTCGTGTAAGTGATTTCACAGCATTCTTCAATGCAAAAGCTCTCGAAGAAGGAACTGGCAAGGTTGGTTATCTTGTTGAATTCAATGAAACCGAAAAGATATTTCATGCTCCTGTGCAGAAAGCAACGCAGGATTATATTTCAGGGCGATTTGGCTAGAGTCCTCCAGAGATTCAAATTAGTTAGGTCTCGATATACCGGATGATTTATTGCTAAATAGAATACTTATTCAGTTGGTTAATCACCATTTAATTTTATCTATGATGACTAACGAATAATATCTAGCTTATACTAAAAATGCCAATTTATATTTACAGGCTATCCAAATCCTTCCTTTTATTTCTAACAATAGCCTGTTATGAATTTGAAACCGGCCATAGGGGCCGGTAAAAACGGAGAGGGAGGGATTCGAACCCTCGATAGAGTTGCCCCTATACAGCATTTCCAGTGCTGCGCCTTCGACCACTCGGCCACCTCTCCAAAAGCGTTGGCCGATGCGAATGTAGCAGGGCATTCCAGGAGACCCAACATGAGACCAACACACAGAATCACGATCCACTGGCGACAAGGTGGGCGAACAATCAGCCACGAGGTCGCAGAAGGTGACTACATTCTTCGTAGCTTCGAGGAACAAGGCGACCCACTGCCATTCTCATGTAGGAACGGTTGTTGCACCGCTTGTGCCGTCAGAGTTTTATCAGGGAAAATTGATCAGCATGAGGCTATGGGACTCTCTAAAGAGCTGATTGCAAAGGGATATGGCCTACTTTGTGTAGCCAAAGCCATAGGTCCACTCGAAGCTGAAACCCAAGATGAGGACGAGGTCTATGAACTCCAATTCGGAAGGGCCTTTGAACGTAGAAGGTTCTTGCCAGGAATACCAACTTAATGAGCGCTGAAAATTGACTTCCTTGATCTGTTCCCATGCGGCTCAGCAAGCTGGTTTGCAGATAGAGGATCTGACTCGGCTCGGAGATATAGCGCGCCAGGCCTGCGAAAGAGGCGGCAAATTATTAATGGAGCATTACGGACATCTAGAGACCATAAATAACAAGGGGCGTTTTGGCGACTTGGTTACCAATGCTGATCTAGCAGTTGAAGAATGCGTCCTCGAATTCCTCCAACAGCAAACAGCTGATATAGCAGTTCTTGCAGAAGAGAGTGGATCTATAGGTGAAGCAAGTTCATTGCTTTGGTGTGTTGATCCTCTTGATGGAACAACCAACTTTGCTCATGGTTATCCCTTCTTTGCTACCTCCATCGGCCTTACTTGGAATAGACAACCGATTTTAGGTGCCATCGCTATTCCGTTTCTAAATGAGATCTATTGGGGAGTTCCAAGCCTCGGCGCCTTCTGCAACGAAAAACCTATCAAGGTCTCATCTTGCGAAAGTCTTGAGAACTCCTTGCTTGTAACAGGTTTTGCATATGACAGACAGAGCCGTCTAGACAACAACTATGCAGAGTTCTGCTGGATGACTCACCGTACACGTGGCGTAAGGCGAGGTGGTGCAGCAGCAGTCGATCTGGCTTTTGTGGCGGCTGGCCGACTTGATGGTTATTGGGAGAGGGGGCTTGCTCCGTGGGATCTTGCAGCTGGCGTAGCCCTTGTAGAGCTAGCTGGGGGAAACGTAACTGACTACAAGGGAGGTAGTTTTGACCTTGATAGCGGCAGGGTATTGGCTTGCCCTCCGGGAATGCAAAAAATCCTGACTGAAGAACTCAACAAAATATCCCCTCTTGATCCTGACTCATTCGGTGCACCTGAACTCAGAGCCATGGGATCCTGAAGTAACTCCGAAATAATCAGGGATGGCCCTGCAACCGGCAGCGGGTGCTCGCGATCTGAACCCCCAACAGGTCGAACATAACCAGCAGCTAAGTCAGCGACTTGCCGATGTGTACCGCATGTGGGGCTACGAAGAAGTCTCGCCACCGAGGGTTGAGCGACTCGACACGCTAAAAGCAGGCGGCGCTATTGCCAGTAAAGACATCGTGCGATTAGTAGCCGATGACCCCCTTGGCCTAAGACCAGAAATGACTGCCTCCATTGCCCGAGCCGCTTGTACGAGACTTGCTCAGAGACCACGTCCTTTACGGCTATGGGCAGCAGGAACAGTGTTCGAAAGCCGTACAGCTGATGAAGGGGGTCTTTGCATTGAAGAGAACCTTCAAAGCGGTGTAGAGCTCTTCGGAGTCGAAGATATCAGTGCGGAAATGGAACTTCTATCGCTGCTTTTTTCTGCACTGGGAACCTTGAAACTCAATAAAAGCAATAAACCTCGCTTACTTGTCGGGCACACCGCCTTGATGGACCTGATCTTATTGCCATACGAAGACGATTTACGCAACAAAATCCGCACAGCCCTAATCCACTACGACCGCCTTGCCCTCGAGAACCTTCAATTAACCAAGGATCAATTCGAGAACCTTATAAATAAACTGGAATGTCGTGGAGAACCAACAGAAGTACTCGAACGTTTAAAGAATGTCTTTGGGCAACAATCAGTTCTCAATGATCTGCAGCGGCTATTTGCACAAATGGAGTCTTTAGCAGCAGCTCAAGGAATAGGGCTGCAACTAGATCCAACATTTCAGCCACATTTTGAGCTCTACACCGGACTTGTATTTCAATTAGTTTGCCAAAGCGATTCAGCACCTGTCGTGATTGCTAGAGGTGGTCGTTATGACGATCTTATGGCTCGCTGCGGTGCTAAAGGGGCAGATGCCGCTGGAGTGGGCTTCAGCCTCGCTATAGATGACATACGTGAGTTACTGACATGCGAGATCAGTTCATCTGATGTTGCTAAATCCACCTTGGTTGCCTATGGGACACAAGCTTCGCTAGAAAACGCCTTGGTACGTCAACACCATTGGCACCAACAAGGACAACGCGCTGTAATTGAGCTTGAACCCTGCCGAGATCGTGAACAAGCAATCAGCCGGCTGGAGGAGAGGGGTTGCAACCAACTTGACTGGTTAGATCTCTAAGATTTAACTCGCTGATATCACGCCGAACTGCAAGGCCATGCCACACAGCATCGTGACTGACATTTGTGAAGGAGTTGCTGACTGTGCTCAGGCATGCCCTGTTGGATGCATAAAGCCCAGCCAAGGCAAAAATATTAAAGGTATTAATTTCTACTGGATAAATTTCGAGATCTGTATTGACTGTGGAATATGCAGCCAGGTCTGTCCTGTAGAGGGAGCAGTTCTAGCCGAAGAGCGTCACGATCTGCAACGTAGTAACTAAGAGATTCCAAAGGTACGGTGACCTCACCAAAAATCAGCTTGAGCAATCAGGCAATAACTTCCTATGGTCGAGAAAAAGACCACCATGACTTTGCTAGAAGAAGGACAGATCCAGATTCACACTGAGAATATCTTCCCGATTATCAAAAAGGCTGTTTATTCAGACCACGAAGTTTTTCTACGGGAACTAGTAAGTAATGGGGTTGATGCCATAAGTAAAAGACGTATGGCGGCCGTAACCGGTGATTGCAGTGAGGTTGAGGAGGGATTAATAGAAATCAAGATAGATCGAGAAGCAAAGACATTGACTATTTCAGATAATGGAATTGGGATGACATCCGAAGAGGTGAAGCGGTATATCAATCAGGTTGCATTTTCAAGCGCCGAGGACTTCCTCGAAAAGTATAAAAAGGAAAGTGATGTAATCATTGGCCACTTTGGCCTAGGTTTCTATTCAAGTTTCATGGTGGCAAAAAATGTTGAGTTAATTACTAAATCTGCTTGTCCTGAAAGTCAGGCAGTGATTTGGAGCTGTGATGGGTCTCCTAAATTCACTCTTAATGAGGGTGAACGTGAGCATCCAGGTACTGATGTAATACTCCATTTAATGGATGATGAGCTCGAATATATTGAGCCCACTCGTATTCGCACTCTAATCACAAAATACTGTGATTTTATGCCAGTTGAAGTAAGACTTGAAGGCGAACCTATAAATAAACGCAACCCACTCTGGAGACGCACTCCGAAGGAGATAACAGACCAAGACTATATAGAGCTATATCGCTATCTATATCCATTCCAAGGCGATCCATTACTATGGGTACATCTTAATACTGACTATCCATATAGCCTCCAGGGCATTCTCTACTTCCCTAGGAGCAGTGGACGTGCAGACTGGGAAAAAGGAGAGATAAAACTATACTGTAACCAGGTTTTTGTTAGCGATTCGATAAAAGAAGTTGTGCCACGATACCTTCTGCCATTAAGAGGTGTAATCGACTCACCAGATATTCCACTTAATGTCAGTCGCAGTGCATTGCAGACAGATAGGCGCGTGCGATCTATTGGTAATTTCGTAGCAAAGAAAGTAGCAGATCGATTACGTGTACTGAAATCTGAACAGCCAATATTCTATGCGGAAGCATGGGAGGCACTAGCACCATTTGTAAAGATAGGGTCAATGGAAGATGAAAAGTTTGCCACCCAAGTCTCAGATCTAATAATGTTTGGGACGACTGCTGCCGCCTCAACAAATAGTGATGATGGCAATCCTGACCCTATTGCTTGTGGGGAAAAAGCATTCACCAGCCTTAATGGATATCAAAGTCGTCTAAAGGAAGACTCCAAGAATCGAATCCTTTATTGCACTGATGAAGTAGCTCAGGCAAGTGCTCTGAGCTTATGGACATCGCAAGGCGCTGAGGTGCTCAAAACTGAGCCAGTTATAGATAGCCAATTTCTACCCTGGCTAGAAGATCGTCATGAGGAACTTCGGTTCCAGCGAGTTGATGCTGAACTGGACGACAGTCTTAAAGACGACAAACCAGAGTTGGCTGATCAGGAGGGTGAGACCCTCTCAGAAAGCCTAAGGACCCTACTCAAAGAAGCACTCAATAACGACAAAGTAACCATACAAGTGCAAGCTTTAAAAGGTGATAATGCTCCACCTGCAATGATCCTGCTGCCGGAACAGATGCGGCGAATCAACGATATTGGGGCACTTATGGATCAGCGCTTTCCTGGGCTGCCAGAGCATCATGTACTTCTTGTAAATCGTCGTCACTCCCTCGTGGAAGGACTTCTTAAGCTCAAATCAGGATCCGTTTTAGTTGGGACTTCAGGAATGTCCCCAACCGAAACCTTGGCACAAGACCTTGCGCGTCATCTTTACGACATGGCCCGCCTTGGAGTAGGGGGACTAGAACCCAATGAGATTGCTGGATTCCAAAACCGCAGCGCTGTGCTTATGGGACAGCTTATGGAACGAGCCTTATAAGCAATGAGAAGGTTTGGTAGTATGGATAATTGGGTTGAACACCCTTAACTCTGTAGAGGATCAAGACATGTCACGGGTGTGTCAGCTCACTGGAACTCGCGCCAATAACGGTATGGCTGTGAGCCATTCCCATATCCGTACTAAGAAGCTGCAACAGGCCAACCTGCAACAGCGTCGCCTCTGGTGGGCTGAGGGCAAGCGATGGCTGAAATTGCGCGTTACGACACGAGCCTTGAAAACAATTCAAAAGAAAGGACTTGGCGCCTATGCTAAATCTCTGGGAATAGATCTAAACAAGATATAAGTCATCAGAAAGCCTTTAATATAGGACCACTCAGAATCTCAAAAAGGATATACAAGAGATCATTTTGACCAAAAAATCACAAGATAACAATTCACTATCGCTAATGAAAAATTACCAAAATGAATCCGATACTATTAGCTCAAACTCCTTGCGTATATTAAGCAGCTGTACATTTGCAATCTGGCAGATAGGGAAAATATGAAAATGGTATTTGACAGATTACTTGTTGACCACTACATCTCCCAAATGGAAAATTTCACCAATCGAATCTTGTTACTAGCAACATCTGCTATAAATTCAGCAAATAGCAAGAAAATAATCAAATATCTTGATTCAAAAGTCAGTCAATACAGAGAAGGTGACCTGAAACTGGAGTCAACATTATGAATGTCGATCATGGTCCTAGCTCATTTATTCTTCTCTATCACAGAACACCCTTCGACGAAGGAATTAGCGAAACTGGGGAACGCATATGGTGTGACCAAAAAAGTCCAAACGGAATAATCCCCACTCTGCGCAATCTATTTCGCAGTCGAACTGATGGCACCTGGATTGCCTGGCGGCAAGTAGACAATGTGCAAAACGCTACTGATGAATGCATCACAATGCATGAACCAGCATCATTTACCTTAAAAAGAATACCTCTAGAAGAGGATCAAATTACGAGTTTTTACCATATAACTTCGAAGGAATCATTTTGGCCAATCCTGCATACCTTCCCTACATATTTTGATGCCAATAATGCTAATTGGGAAATCTTTGAAGATGTCAACAGGCGCTTTGCAAATGCTGCCTGTACTGAAGCCGCTAGAGGAGCAACCGTATGGGTCCATGACTACAATCTATGGCTTGCGCCGGCATATATACGTGCAAAAAGAGCTGATCTAAAAATCGCATTCTTTCATCACACACCATTTCCAGGCAATGATGTTTTTGCCATCCTCCCATGGCGCCGCCAAATCCTGGAGAGTTTACTTTGTTGCGATATGGTTGGCTTTCATATTCCACGTTACGCAGAGAATTTTGCCCGTGCAGCGAACTGTCTAGTAGGTGCAAAAAAAGGACCGAAGGAATCCGTTGACCCTAAATTCATTGCCGTTGGTAGTGCCCTTACTGAGCCTTCAGTGACTCCTTGGCTTTCCCACGCTGGAAGACGTACCCAAATTTTATCTTCACCTGTAGGCACTTCTCCTGATGTGATCCGATCCTTGATGGAAGATTCAAGCATTAGAAGCCACGCCGAACATATTAATAAAGACACAAAGAAGGGACGCAAGCTAATTCTTTCTGCAAGTAGAGTTGATTACACCAAAGGTAATGAAGAACTGCTGCTCACCTTTGAGCGCCTACTAGAAAAACGAGAAGATCTTCATGGCAAAATAGTCCTCATGCTTGCTTGTGTGGCAGCAGCAAGTGGCATGCGCATTTATGAAGAAACCCAGCGTTCAATTGAAGAAATGGCAGGCAGAATCAATGGACGCTTTAGTCGTATCGACTGGGTACCAATTCGTTTTTCTACGCGTAGAATTCCTTATGAGGAAATGGTGGCTTGGTTCACTCAGGCAGATATTTGCTGGATCACTCCTTTACGCGATGGACTTAATCTTGTCGCTAAGGAATATGTTGCCGCCAGGAAAAACCGAGGAGGAGTGCTTGTGTTATCTGAATTTGCTGGATCATCGGTACTTCTTGATGGAGCTGTACTTACAAACCCCTACTCACAAAAACGCATGGATCGCGCTATAGAACAAGCAATAGACATGACAGATAAAGAACAACAGCAACGTATGCAATCAATGACTTCTGCAGTAGATGGCTACACAGTCAAGGATTGGGCAGAAGAACAAATTTCTAGCCTGAATAAACAGCAAGAACTTTCAATAGAATGAACCGCAGGACAGGCTGGGGATTAGCTCTGTTTCTCGTGCTTACCAGCCTGGCAGTCTTAACAAGTTGGGCCCTTAGTTTGCGCCCCATCCGAATCAATGTACTGATGCCAGCATCATTTGCTGACCAAACTACTGAACTGGTTCGCAAATTCAATGCTGACCATACCGGCAAGATAAATCTGCGCGTGACTAGAGGTCCGCTGGAAACAGAAGCAGTCTCAGATTTAGCGATAAGCAGTTTACTTTTAGGCAAGAGCCCATTCGACGCACTTCTAATTGATGTGACCTGGTTACCGAAATATGCAGCCGCTGGATGGCTTGCTCCATTAGATCCATGGATCGATCAACAAGCTATTGATTCCCTTGCTCCTGGCGCGCAGTTGGGTAATAGCTACAAAGATCAGATCTATCGATGGCCACTTGTAGCAGATATGGGGTTGCTCTATTGGCGGACTGATCTAATGAAAGAGCCCCCAAAGACACCTCAAGAGCTTCTAGAAATTAGTCAACGGATTCAACAAGAGGGACGAGTGCCATATGGATATGTCTGGCAAGGCCGACAGTACGAAGGCCTCAGCTGTGTTTTTCTCGAGGTTCTAGATGGCTTCGGTGGTAAATGGCTAACACCAGGTACAGACATTGTTGGGCTCAACAGCCCCGCAAGCCAAAAGGCTGCTAGTTGGTTGAGAAAGCTGATCAGCAGCGGCGTAAGCCCTAAAGCCGTTATTAATTATGCAGAAAATGAAACCCTGCAGTTGTTTAAATCTGGAGATGCAGCGCTGATGCGTAACTGGCCTTATGCCTGGGGCGAAGTTCAGAAAACCAATAGCCCTATCAAAGGGAAAGTAGGTGTAACCACAATGGTTGCAGCGCCTGGCCATAAATCCACTGCAACACTTGGTAGCTGGGGATTCTCCATCCTAAAAGGATCATCAAATCCTGATGCAGCAGCAGAGGTGATTGCTTTCCTCACATCAACATATGCACAGAAGCAATTATTCCTCAAAAACAGCTACACCCCCACCAAAGCAGAACTATTCAATGACCCAGAGTTACTAGCAAAATCAACTATCCTGCCAATACTTGCAGAAGCCCTACAAAGCACTGAGCAACGTCCACAAACACCTCTATATGCTCAGATTAGTGATGTTCTGCAACGACAACTGAGCTCAATCCTCACCGGAAAAAGCAATGTTAATACTGCCATGGACCGTGCCCAGAGGAACACCGAACAAATTCTTCTAGCTGCAGGTGAAACGTGATGATCCAATTACTTCTTCTGCCGGCGGCTCTATTAATTGCTCTGGTCTTTGGTATTCCTCTTATTCGCTATTGCTGGTTGAGTGTACATGCTAACTCTGTAGTAACAGGCTTAGTAGCAATCCCAAACCATGGTGCTAATTGGCTGCGACTGTTTAACGACGAACGCTTCTGGCAGGACTCGGCTCAAACAGCTCGTTTCGCATTTGTATCAGTCAGCCTCGAATTGTTGTTAGCGCTCGCAATTGCACTTTTGCTCGATCAACGTTGGCGTGGCCGAGGTGTGGTGAGAGCTATTACCCTCCTTCCTTGGGCACTCCCAACAACTGTTATGGCCTTGGGCTGGAGATGGATCTTCAATACACCCTACGGACCAATTGAGCAACTAGCAGTTCTTTTTCGTCTTCCACCACTGAATATCCTATCGAATCCAGATATTACCTGGCTTGCCACGGTTGTTGGTGATGTTTGGAAAACTACGCCTTTTGTGGCTCTAATTCTTTTGGCAGGATTGCAGACTATTCCAAATGACTTATACGAAGCATTTTATCTAGAAGGAGGAAATCCTCGTGCCGCTTTCTTCAAAGTCACGCTGCCACTCTTGCAGCCATATTTACTTTTAGGCCTTTTATTTCGCCTAGCGCAAGCTTTTGGGGTATTCGATCTGATTCAGGTGATGACAGGTGGAGGACCGGCGAGTAGCACAGAAAGTTTGGCGTTATATGCCTATTTAAATGCAATGCGATTCCTCGACTTTGGCTATAGCGCCACTGTAATGATTGGCAGTTTTCTTCTCTTGGTCTTTATTTGTCTATTTAGCTGGCTGGTTATTTATCAGACAAGACATTTGCGAGGAGTCTTTAAGTGATACGAACTCGTAAACTATGGATTACAGCTTTGTTGCTCTGGTCCTTAGCTCCTCTGCTGTGGCAGGTCTATACATCCTTTTGCAGCAATGAAAGCTTGCTTCATACATTGACAGATCACCAAAGTCGCTGGACTCTTGAAAATTATCGCCAAGTTCTTACAGCAAATCCTCCCTTCTGGCGTTATCTATTAAACAGTGCATTAGTTGGCATCACATCCACAGGATTAACCCTGCTCATAGCTATTCCAGCTGCCTATTCTCTTGTAAAAGTTCCTCGAAATGTCGCCAGGGGGGCCAAACTTTTTCTGCTTGGGGCTGCTCTGTTTCCATATGTTCTGCTATTTCTGGCCTTACTGGAACTAGCCAGGAACCTGAACCTCGGGAACAACCTGCTTGCTCTGAGTTTTCCTTACACCGCCCTATCAATGCCGCTTGCGGTCTTACTGCTTTCATCAGCATTCCGTGATCTACCTTCTGAACTAGAAGAAGCTGCAAGAGTTGAAGGTTTGGGATTATGGCAGCGTTTGCGCTGGGTATTGATTCCTCTAATCGCTCCTGCCACCGCAAGTACTGCGATCTTGGTATTTCTTTTCTCCTGGAACGAATATCCAATCGCTCTTACCTGGATCAGTAGTGCTGATCTTCTGACTCTTCCTGTTGCCATAGCGCGAATTGCCGGTTCATCGGTCTACTCAATTCCCTATGGCGCCTATGCAGCAGCAACAGTGCTCGGAGCCCTGCCACTGTTATTGCTGGTGATTATCTTCCAGCGACAAATCGTTTCTGGACTAACTCAAGGAGCGATTAAGGGATGAGTTTAATTCTTGAAAATATAAGCAGACGTATTGGTCGCGACTGGATTGTTCGTCATCTACAGCTTGAAGTAGCAGAGGGTGAATGTCTTGCTCTGCTTGGGCCAAGTGGATGTGGGAAAAGCAGCACCCTGAGGCTAATAGCTGGACTCGACCAACCCAATGAAGGCAGGATCTATATCAATGGCAAAGATGTCACGTCGGTATCACCTGTCAACCGCCGTATAGGAATGGTCTTCCAAAGCTATGCCTTGTTCCCACACCTAACAGTTGCTGAAAACCTTGCTCTTGGCCTACGCGTTCGAAAAATCTCAGCCAATGATCAGTATCAACGAGTGGCATCTGTTCTGGCATTAATGCAATTGGAAGATCAAGCAAATCAACGCCCGGCGCAACTTTCAGGCGGCCAGCGTCAAAGAGTTGCCCTAGCTAGAGCTCTACTTAGAGATCCTCTAATCTACTTGCTTGATGAGCCAATGAGTAATCTAGATGCTCAACTACGCGAAGATCTACGTCCAGAATTACGCCGTCTAATACTTAAGGACGGACAGCCAGTTGTATACGTCACTCATGATCAACACGAAGCCATGGCCATGGCCCATCGAATTGGTGTAATGCGTGGCGGACAAATTGAACAAGTTGGCACACCCCAAGAGCTCTATCACCAGCCAACCTCTATTTTTGTAGCTAGCTTTATCGGCCGCCCTCAGATCAATCTCTTACCCGCAGAATCAGGCATTATTACAGCAATTCGACCTGAGGATTTAAAACTTTGTACGCAAGGTCTGTCATGCCAGCTTATCCATAGAGAATGGCTAGGAACATCTCAGTTATGGCTTCTAGAGAGCTCTCGTGGCCCACTAAGGATTATTACTACTGGAGACACCTCTATTCCTAATGATATTCAATTAACTTGGTTGCCAGAGAAAGAACATAAATTCGATGCCAGCTCAGGTCTAAGATGCAACTAAATAACTAACTATAATGCGTCATCAATATTAGAAGTTAATTGTTGAAAACAAACCAAGTTATTATTTATACCTATGTATTTATATGCGTAGCAAGTTTATATCAAAGTCAGCCAAAGAAGTTGCGTAGAATCTTGTTATGCTGGGAGGCATTAGCTCGAATGGATTCGATCTTATCTAAGTTAACTGGTACATCCATGGTCCTTTTGTAAAGTCCAGCAAGCTCGCGGCAATCAATCAATGTTTGCAAATTCATAGAAGGCACATCAGCCATAGCTGCAGCTGCTGAAACTTTTGGGTCATAACTAAGTGCCACTGTGGGACTTCCTGTGAGTTGAGCCAAAATAAGTGCATGCAAACGCATGGGAATAACCAATTTGGCCATGGCGAACTGTTCCATAGCCTCTGCTACAGAACCAACAACAAAGGTTTTACTTCGCGATCTCAAATTAGAACTTATAAGGCCTTGCCTCTCCAAATCAAGGAATAACTCTCCGTCCTGGTGTTTATGAAAAGCAAGCCAATGAACTGGAACATCAATATCTTTAAGGATCATCTCAAGAGCTTGGATCAACTGCTGCCAGCCCGAGCGATCAAGCATTGATGTAGGACGCCAACAGAGCACGACAGCCCCACCACCTTTCCATTCCCTACAAGGAAGCTGCCAAACAGGATCAGGTGCCATCAACATCGGCATAGGTAAACGCCAACGTTGAGCCACCTGAAAGGATTCTGGATCTCTCCAACTGATTACCTGCACCCAACGCAGAACCCGCCTCACTATCCAACGGCTAAAGCGATTACGTAACGGTCCCAGTCCCTGCCCCCAAAGCACAACAGGCAAACCACGTACATGGGCTGCAGCAATCAAGAGTATGTAATAGATCAAACTTTTAAAACTTGTGCTGTCTTGCAACAGGCTGCCGCCACCAAGAACCAAAGCCTGAACTTTGCGAAGTGCGCAGAGCGTCTCAAGTAATGAACGGCGGTTAACGATTCGGGCCTTCGGGGCCAACGCCTGAATGACCGTTAGATCGTTTGCAGTGATCGTGGCCTGCAAATGCGCAGGAAGCCCTTGAAGTAAAACCTGTAAAAGGGCATCGTCACCAAGGTTGTGCTCCCCGTAATAACCACATAAGAGAACCCCTGAACGCTGCTTTGCCTGAACATTCATAGCCAAGCAAAGAGTGCGTTAACCATTATCAGCAATGGAAGTTCCCTAGGCTTATCGGATCGAGCTAATCATGTGCACGCTTTATCCCTCGGCACTTGGTGGATTCACCTCACATCCTTATTCGAGTGGATGCTCGCAATTGTGCTGGTTGTGCAATGGGGAAAACTGAACCAGACACCAGCTATGTCATGGCTGGCTCTGGCAATGCTCCCCAATTTGACCAGTGCCATGACAGCCATCACATGGCACATTTTTGATAACAGCCAAGCGCTAGGTGGACTGGTTGTACTTCAAGCCTGGCTGACCATGATTGGGAACTGTTGCTTAGCCGCAGCAACCTGGAATTTGCTCCGTACAGAAAGGCAGAGGTCATGAGCATTGCCACGCCAACTGAGCTAGTGAACGCCATTATTTCTATGGACCCAGCTCCTCTCTATGGGCTCTCACTAATCCCCTACCTAGCCTTCCTATGGTGGGCTCAACAGTGCAAAGCGATCCCAAAACTGAGCCTCTGGGGATTCAGGCTCACACTTCTTTTTGTTGTAATGACGATCGTTTTCGCGATCCTTGCAAACCAGCGATATGGACTTGAACTAGTTGAAGTAGATCAGTTCCACGGTGCTGCAGAGGCCTTTTTGGTACTAAGCGATACCCTCGTTGTCCTTGGTTTTATCCGCGCAGGCAGGAGACGGGTGGTAAAAAACTCTTAAGAGGAACGGTTTGTCTGCCAGGAATATCAATCAATGTCGGAGAATAGATTGTCGCTTCCACGTTCCACATGTTCACGCACCTTCTTGCTGCAGCTGCTCCTTCCACATTCACCTGGTCGCCTGCGGTGGGCATGGTGATGATCGCCTGCAACGTGCTCGCATTTGTCATTGCCAAGGCCAACATCGAGAAGCAAAACGAAGGCTTCGACATGCCTAACAACAAGTTCTACGGCAGCATGAGCCACGGCGCCGTTGTCGGTTCCCAATGCTTAGGTCACATTCTGGGCATGGGCACAATCCTTGGCCTTGCTTCACGCGGAGTTCTCTGAACATCAAATATGGGCTGGCGCATTCATCGCCAGCCCATCAAATAAGGCAAAAACCGAAGTCCATAACGCTCAAAGCGATAGTCGAACAGTAAACGGCTTAGATCTTCAGCGTTTGCACTCGTCGAAAGAGCATTTATCAAGCTTCCCAGGCGTCGATCACTCTTTTGATCGCACAAACCCCACCAGGTTCTTTTCGCTAAGCGACCTGAAAGATTCCAGCGCCATCCAAGCCGGTGACGAAGCTGCCTTTCAAACTGCAGCAATGGGTTAATTTTCCTGCTTTGACTGGCATTAGAGGGCTGACAACAAGCCTCCACCAACAAAGGTGCAAGAACATCTGCACTGACAAGGGCATGTCGAATTCCCTCACCGCCAAGCAAATTAGCTGTGCTTACGGCATCGCCAACACCAACAACACGACCGATAACGTGCGCTTCTCTACGCAGAATGCTGCTGCGCACAACGCCGCCGTGTCGATCAAGAACAGGTAGACAATCGAGCTGGGTCTTAAGCAAAAGCCGATTCAACAAACTGCTCAATGGTTCAAGGTGATCCGTTAATGGAGGTGGCAAGCGGCAAATCCCAACCTTCAATTGATCTCCGGCCATGGGGAAAATCCATCCATATCCATATGGAATCCACTGAGATCCAAGAAAAAAGCTGACTCGATCACGCCAATAAGTTGAGCTGTTTTGATCACCCTGCAGGATCCACTCAACGCCAAGACCATCAAGAAAAAGATCTGCATTGAAAGGCTTTGATGGTGCAGAAGAACCCAACAAAACGCGACTATGGCCTGTGGCATCAACAACCCAGCGAACTCTCCTTGTCTGATGCAATCCATTAGGCCCAACCAATTCAACGTCTGCCCATTCATGGGAAGAAAGAACAGACTTGACGCGCCAACCACTTAAAAACTCGACTCCGACCTCAAGCGCTTTTTGCCATAACTGTTGTCTTAATGAGCCGAAATTCAGTATCACGCCAAGGTCACGCTGGCTCCACCATTGGTATTTAATTCCGTCAGGGTCGAATAATTGCCAGCCTTTCCAACGGACTGAAATTGAATCATCAGGAATAGACAAATCAGCAAGTGCCTGGATTGGGACAACAGCACTAGAAAAAGCATCTGTCTGAGGATCTATAAGGCGCTCTACAAGAATTACCGAGATGCCCTGAATAGCTAGTTGTTGCGCAAGACGGGCTCCTGCGGGGCCTGCCCCAGCAACCAGAACAGTCAATAAATAAAGTTCAAGTAGAAAGTGCCTCTGGGGCTGGTTGCCCTATCAAGGATGCCTTCGAGTTCCAGTCGAAACGTTCTCTAATACGTTCGGCCATCAATTCTGGCGTAAGACCAAGAGCTTGCTGACTTTGCAAAGGACTGGCATGGTCAACCAGCTGATCTGGAATTCCAATCCTGAATGTAGGCACCTGTACATCATGATCGCTGAGTGACTCAACCACAGCGGCACCAAATCCGGCCGAAAGAGCACCTTCCTCCATCGTGACAACACGACCGATGCGGCGAGCTAATGGATGGATTAAGGCCTGATCCAATGGCCGGAGGAAACGAGCATTAATCACCGTTACCTTTATGCCAGCCTCTTTCAATAACTGGGCTGTAATCATTGCAGCTGGGACCATGAGTCCATAGGCAACGATTAAGAGATCATCACCTTCACAAAGCACTTCTCCTCTGCCAATCGGCAAAGGCTTCCAACCCTCTTCAAGCAGAGCTACACCTTCACCAGATCCCCTTGGAATGCGTAGTGCAGTTGGACCTTGATGTTGGAGGCACGTAACCATCATGCGCTGTAGTTCAGCCTCATCCTTCGGCGCCATGACTGTGAAATTGGGAATGGCGCGGAAATAACTGATGTCGTACTGACCCTGATGGGTCGGTCCATCAGCGCCAACAATGCCTGCGCGATCCATCACAAAGGTCACTGGAAGATTCTGAATCCCCACGTCATGGATTAACTGGTCGAAGGCACGCTGCAGGAATGTGCTGTAGATAGCCACCACAGGCTTGAGACCCTCGCAAGCCATCCCAGCAGCAAGGGTTACCGCATGCTGTTCAGCGATACCTACATCGATGTATTGCTCAGGAACAGCCTTTTGTAGGAGGTCAAGGCCGGTACCTGTGGCCATCGCGGCTGTGATACCCACCACAGTGCTGTCTTGTTCGCAGAGTTTGATAAGCGTTTGGCCAAACACCTTGCTGTAGCTAGGTGGCTTTGATGTTTTTGAAGGAAGAGCTTTGCCAGTACTCAAATCGAAAGCTGACTGAGCGTGATAGCCAACTTGATCTGCCTCTGCATAGGGATATCCCTTGCCTTTGGTTGTGACTACATGAACAAGCACCGGTCCGCCTACCCGGTGAGCCGTCTGGAAGGTACGCACCATGCGAGGTATGTCATGACCATCAATAGGTCCCATGTAGGTGAAGCCGAGTTCCTCAAAAACAGCCCCTACTTTTGGCACAGACAGACGGCGCATGCTGCCTTTGAGAAGGTCAAGCTCCGCCGGCAGCTCTCCTCCCATAAAAGGAAGACTCTTAACTCTCTCCTCAACGCTGTCAGATATGAACTGCAGTGGTGGGCTGTGCCGCATGCGATTCAAGTGGGTCGAGAGCGCTCCCACTGGAGGAGAAATAGACATGTCGTTGTCGTTGAGGACAACCAAAAAAGGCGTATTAGGCATATGACCCGCATGGTTAATTGCTTCAAGGGCCATGCCACCAGTGAGCGCTCCATCTCCTATGACTGCAACGCACTTGAACGATTCACCGCGTCGCTCACGAGCAACAGCCATGCCAAGTGCTGCTGATATCGAGGTGCTTGCATGTCCAGCACCAAAATGATCGAATGGGCTCTCGCTGCGCTTGAGATAACCGGCAACGCCGCCCTTCTGACGCAGGGTATGGAAATCTTTGTATCGACCAGTTATCAACTTATGGGGATAAGCCTGATGGCCGACATCCCATACAACTCGATCTTTATCTAAATCAAGCGTTTGGTAGAGGGCGAGCGTGAGTTCAACGACACCTAACCCTGGTCCCAAATGGCCACCACTGGTGGACACAACCTCAAGATGGCGTTCACGAATCTGACGTGCCACATCCTCAAGCTCTATGTCGCTCAAGCCATGAAGCTGATTCGGATGGGTTAACTCACTCAGACGCATTCGCGCACCAGTCCCATTCCAATGTTTGCAATCTAAGTGCTCTCAGCTATAGATCGGCGTGAGCAGCCCTGGCAAGTACAAACAGTTGTTGGATCAAGATGTTGCGAAACTGATGTTATGGACAATTATCTGCAAAGGATTCTGAGAGCACGCGTCTACGACGTGGCCCAGGAAACCCCCTTGGAACTAGCAAAAAATCTGAGTCGCAGGCTGAACAACCAAATCTGGTTAAAACGTGAGGACCTCCAGCCAGTCTTCTCTTTCAAGCTTCGTGGTGCTTATAACCGTATGTCGCAACTGAGCAAGGAGGAGTTGCATCGTGGAGTGATTGCCTCAAGTGCTGGCAACCATGCCCAGGGCGTGGCTCTAAGTGCATCTCATCTCAATTGCAGAGCTGTGATCGTGATGCCGATCACTACCCCCGAAATGAAAATAAGGGCAGTACGCGCCCTTGGTGCTGACGTATTGCTTCATGGAGAGACCTACGACGAGGCCTATCAAGAAGCACATCATCGAAGTGTCAGTGAAGGGCTCACCTTTATTCATCCTTTTGATGACCCAGAGGTAATTGCTGGACAAGGCACCATTGCTCTGGAAATTCTTCGCCAAAGCAAACAGCCACCTGATGCGATCTATGTAGCCGTTGGCGGTGGTGGATTGATCGGCGGAATAGCCAGCTATGTAAAGAGCCTATGGCCAAAAGTTGAAGTCATCGGTGTTGAACCCCATGACGCGGCAGCAATGACGCTCTCACTTGAAGCTGGAAAACGCATTGAATTGTCAAAAGTTGGTCTTTTCGCCGATGGCGTTGCTGTTCGTCAGGTTGGTGAACACCCCTTCTTAATAGCTCAGAAGCACGTGGACGCGATGGTGACAGTAAGCACTGATGAAATCTGCGCAGCAATCAAGGATGTATTTGAAGACACGCGTTCAATACTTGAACCAGCTGGTGCTCTAGCGATTGCTGGCATGAAGGCAGATATCGCCAAACGTGAACTACATAACTGCAGCTTGGTTGCTGTGGCCTGTGGCGCAAATATGAATTTTGACAGGCTCCGATTTGTCGCAGAGCGAGCCGAACTTGGTGAAGAACGGGAAGCAATGCTCGCTGTGGAGATCCCTGAGCAAGCTGGGAGCCTGCGAAAACTCTGCGAGGCACTAGGAAACAGAAGCCTGACAGAATTCAGTTATCGAATGGCAGAAGGGTATAGGGCTCATATCTTCATGGGAGTGCAAGTTGAGGACTTTGATGATCGAACCGAGCTCCTAAAACGACTGGATTCATCAGGCTTCCCCTGCATTGATCTAAGCGACGACGAACTGGCCAAGATGCACCTTCGTCACATGGTTGGCGGAAGACTGCCTGCTTCTGCCAAAGACCTCTGTCGAAATGGATGTAGAGAACTTCTCTATCGATTTGAGTTCCCTGAAAGGCCAGGTGCCCTAATGACCTTTGTAAATACCCTTAATCCTGAATGGAGCATCAGCATCTTTCACTACCGCAATCACGGTGCAGATGTTGGCAAGATTGTTGTTGGTGTTCTTGTACAAGAAAGCGAAATGGTTAATTGGAAGCGCTTTCTTGATGACCTGGGCTACCCAAGCTGGGAAGAGACAGGCAACCCCGCTTACGACTTGTTCCTAGGTGCGCAGGCCGTTTGATCGCGGTAACTTGGCGTATCCAATAACAGGGCCTGCCATGGCCACCGATTCACCAATTCAAGAAAGGGGTGAGGTCGCAATCATCTCCTTACCAGCACGACTGGAAGCCATTCTCTATTTAAAAGGGCGGCCTGTCTCCATTAAAGAAATGGCTGAGCTTGCCCAGGAAACCGAAGAGCATATTGAACAAGCCTTAATGGCTTTGATGGCAGGCTATGCACAAAGAGATACAGCCCTAGAAATTCAAGAAAATAAAGGCCGCTATAGCCTTCAGTTATGTACAGGCCTTGGCGAGCTCGTACACAACCTATTGCCTGTTGATCTCTCCATAGCAACGCTTAGAACCCTTGCAACCATTGCTCTAAAGAAAAGGATCCTTCAATCGGAACTGGTTGATCTACGCGGATCAGGCGCCTACGACCACATCAAAGAACTTATTGCTCAAAACTTTATCGAACGCAAACGTCAGAGCGAAGGGAGGTCCTACTGGCTCACCCTCTCTGAAAAGTTCCATCGCACCTTTTCTGTACTTCCTGATCTGAGCCCAGCCGAACCCTCTCAGGTTGCATAGAGTTATCTAGAAGATTAATTTGACTTCATGGACCCGTTGGTAATCCTGTCCGAGATAACAAATGTGCTTGCTAGCACACTTTCTATTTATTCATTCGTACTGATCGTTCGCATACTGCTGAGCTGGTTCCCAAATCTTGACTGGTCAAATCCAATACTGAGCAGCATCAGCTCAATCACTGACCCATACCTCAATATCTTCCGAGGTTTAATTCCTCCTCTTGGAGGCATAGATCTCTCTGCGATCCTGGCAATATTAGCCCTTCAATTCATGCAGGGATTGCTTGTCAACGTTTCTGGAGTGGCCTTCAATAATGGAACGAGCTTTTACAGCTGACCCAATGGTTTATCCATTGACAGCAACTCACCATTTGATCCCCACAATGCACCTGGATCGATTGCCTGCTCTAGCGGTAACAACTCGTCTTCCTCTCCAGCACGAGTACGAACAGGAGCGTTGAAGCCTTTTGCCTTGGCACCTTTGACTTGTAAGGGCCCTGGCGTTCCAAGAGGAATCGCTAAGCGCACTGCAAAAAAACTTTTTCCAGGCTGTACATCACCAATAGATCCAACGCGAGCACGATTTGGCAGCACGGGTTCCCCACTCGGATCAAGGATCTGAGCAAACACATCACTATCAATCACTGCTGACTTACCGGAATTTGTCACCTCACCGGAGAGCACATAGCAACTAGAGCCGACAGGTCTAGCCAAACTTGGCTGGGCCCCAGGATCCGATGGTCTACAAGCATCAATACTTAGCTGATCCAAGCTGAGGTTTGCAGCTAATGCCTGATCACAAAGAACAAGGCTGAAAACCAGTAACAACGTTGTTAAAACGGCCTTCATGAAGGTGCCATTGAAAAAAATCATGGTCATCGATCGTCACCACTGCCTGCAATCTGATCACGGGCTGCCCTACTGGCTAGTTTATCGAGATTGGCTTGTGCGACGTCTTCAAGCTCAAAGCCCAACTCACTAGCTAGCTGGGCCAAATACCAGAGGACATCACCTAATTCGAGCTTGATAGCTTCACGCGTATCTAGGTCAAAAACACCAGCTCGATCGCGAAGGACCTTCTTAACCTTGTCGGCCACTTCTCCTGTCTCCCCAGCAAGACCAAGAGTTGGATAGATCGGATTCTGACCAACGTCTGGGTAGCGTGCAGTAGCTCGAGCACCAAGCTGGTATTGATTAATGTCCATAGCAAATCCAATCACAATGCTGTTAAAAACAGCTTATTGACGCCTGGATGGTAGTTTCCGCGATGTTTCAGGTCCCGTTGATGGCCCAGATTGATCTGACCCGACGGACAAAAATCGTTGCCACTATTGGTCCGGCAACTGAAAGCCCTGAACGAATCAGGGATCTTGTTGTCGCTGGTGCAACAACCTTCAGACTGAATTTTTCACATGGTGACCACAGCGAACACGCCAAGCGCATCTCCACCATTAGGCAGGTATCTGAAGAATTAGGAATGCATATCGGCATTCTGCAAGACCTACAAGGTCCCAAGATTCGCCTCGGTCGCTTTAACAAGGGCCCAATCACGCTGAGCAATGGCGATCCATTCGCACTGACATCTAAAAATGTGCAATGCGATCAGGCAGTAGCAACGGTCACTTACGAGAAGCTCGCCAATGAAGTCACAAGCGGCAGTCGAATCCTGCTTGATGACGGTCGGGTTGAGATGAAGGTTGAACGGGTTGATATTGCAGAACAAACCTTGCATTGCAGTGTCACGGTTGGGGGTGTGCTCTCGAATAACAAGGGAGTGAACTTCCCTGATGTTCAGCTATCGGTTCGTGCCCTCACAGACAAAGATCGCCAAGATCTCGACTTCGGGCTCCAACAAGGCGTGGATTGGGTGGCTCTGAGCTTTGTACGGAACCCTTCAGATATGCAGGAAATACGCGAACTCATCCGCAAACATGGCCACAACACGCCAGTAATCGCAAAGATAGAAAAATTTGAGGCGATTGATCAAATCGACGCGATCCTTCCTCTCTGTGATGGAGTCATGGTTGCCAGGGGTGACTTAGGCGTTGAAATGCCTGCTGAGGAAGTTCCTTTACTGCAAAAAGATCTCATCCGCAAAGCAAACAGCCTTGGGATTCCGATCATCACAGCAACCCAAATGCTCGACTCGATGGCCTCAAGCCCTAGACCAACACGAGCCGAAGTAAGTGATGTAGCAAATGCAATCCTTGACGGTACTGATGCGGTGATGCTCTCCAACGAAACCGCAGTAGGTGACTACCCCGTAGAAGCGGTGCAAACCATGGCCACCATTGCCAGACGCATTGAAAGGGACTATCCCCAGCGTCCAACCGATAGTCATCTTGCAAGCACCATTCCTAACGCCATCAGTGCAGCAGTGAGCAGTATTGCTACGCAGCTCACTGCTGCTGCAATCGTGCCGTTAACCAAAAGTGGTGCAACCGCCCACAACGTCAGCAAATTCCGACCTGCAACACCGATTCTCGCGGTAACTAGTGAGTTGGACGTCGCTCGAAAACTGCAATTGGTATGGGGTGTAACTCCACTACTGATCCCAACCCAGAAGAGCACCACCGGAACCTTCAGCACAGCCATGGCTGTTGCTCAAGAGATGGATCTGCTTAAAGAGGGAGATCTTGTAATTCAAACCGCAGGGACATTGGCTGGTGTTAGCGGATCAACTGACCTGGTGAAGGTAGGAATTGTTAGTGCAGTAATTGGTCACGGTGTCGGGATCGGCAATGGATCCGTCAGAGGCAAAATCAGAATTGCCTTATGCCCAAGCGACTCGGCTCGCATTGAGCCAGGGGAAATACTTGTAGTGCGAGAAACAAGTGATGATTTTCTCGATGCCATCAAAGAAGCTGCAGGAGTGATTGCAGAACAAGAGGGTGAAGACTGCCATGCAGCTGTGGTCTCAAAACAGCACGGCATTCCAGTCATCACAGGTGTAACCCATGCCACTAGAGACCTCCGTGAAGGTGAAATGGTGACGATGCAGCTACGGGAGGGCACTATCCATCGCGGTGACAGCGAGAACATGTCCGCAAAGCTCGACTCAATGCTCTAAGGGCTTATGGCAAGAAAGTTGCCACTCATCGAAACGGTGAGCATGGCATTCACAAACCTGAAAGCCAATCGACTGCGAAGTCTGCTGACAATGCTTGGCATCGTAATTGGGAATGCATCTGTGATCACGCTCGTTGGTGTCGGACGTGGTGCTCAGAATCTGGCAGAAGCACAACTAAGCACCCTTGGCGCCAATGTGCTGTTTGTGGTTCCAGGCAATAACGACACTCGTCGACGAGGTGTGGATTTCCCAAAAACTCTTGTGATCGAAGATTCTGAGGCGATCGCTGAGCAAGTTCCAAGCATCAAGCGAGTAGCACCACAAATCACCTCAAGCGAAGTGATTCAGTCTGGGTCGAGAAGTGCTACTAGTTCCATCTCAGGGATCACACCAGCTTTCTTACAGGTGCGCAACTTTGAGATAGCCCGTGGACGCTTCATAAGTGATCAAGACCTTCGTAGTAACGCAAATGTGGTGGTAATTGGTCCAGACCTCGTTGACAAGCTCTTCCCTACTAGCCAGGCCATTGGTAAGACCCTACGTATCAAGGATCAATCATTTGATGTGATTGGGGTGATGGCTCCTAAAGGCGCTGTATTTGGCAACAATCAGGATAAAAATGCTTATATCCCTCTGACAACAATGGTGAGCCGACTCGTAGGCAGAGATCCAACCTATGGAATAAGCCTAGGTGTCATCAGTGTGGAAGCCAATGACAAAGCGAGCACTGGAGCTGCAAAATTTCAGATCACAAATCTTCTGCGCCAGCGACATCGAATTCTTCGCGATGACGATTTTGCCGTTCGCTCACAAAAAGATGCCCTCAACGTCGTCACCACTATCACTGGTGGCTTAACCCTGATGCTGGCGGCTATCGGAGGAATATCGCTATTGGTAGGAGGGATCGGAATAATGAACATCATGTTGGTTTCAGTAAGTGAACGCACAGAGGAAATCGGTCTAAGAAAGGCGCTTGGGGCTCGTAGTAACGATGTTTTGAAACAGTTTCTGGTCGAATCACTTGCCCTTGCATCCCTAGGAGGTCTCATCGGCACAACGTTGGGCGTTGGCACAGTCTTGGCAATATCGGTATTAACTCCTCTACCTGCAACTATTGGAGCAGGCATGGTTCTAATCACCGTGTCCCTATCAGGATCAATTGGCTTGTTCTTCGGTGTTGTTCCCGCCAGAAGAGCAGCAAGGCTTGACCCGATTGTTGCCTTACGTCGCCTTTGATTTGTTGTATGTGTCTTGAAGGCATTATTAAACAAGAATGACTTTGTGGGAATATCAATGATCAACTATGAGCAACCAATGGATTAATAGGTAAAATTTATCTACAGCAGTCAGTTGATTATTAATACCGTAATAGGGCCCAATCAGTTCTGCTGATAGAACTATTATCAACCTCTAAAATGAGTAATCTTGATAACTGATCAGGGATCGAGATGGAAAACTCGTTTCCGCTTTCCATTGGCATTGAGCTTGAAGCGGGGAATTCGACCAACGATCTAACCATCAGCACCGTTACAGTCAGTGAACCATCCTGCAGCAGATGAATCAGCGCTGGCGTCTCATTGCTCTCTGGCTGCTCCCGATCATTGTGGCCTTGCTGCTTAGCTGGCAAATATTGGGCAGCAGCAAACTCAGTGGCCCACCGAACAGTGACACAACACTTGCAACGCGCAGTGCGGTTGTAACTCGCATGAGCTACGGACGCTTTCTCGACTATGTGGAAGCGGGCAGAGTAACTGCTGTTGACATCTACGACGGCGGGCGTAATGCGGTCGTGGAGGCCGTAGATCCTGAACTTGATAATCGAGTACAACGACTGCGTGTTGACCTACCTGGCCTAGCTCCTGAGTTAATCAACACTCTTAAAGCTGAAGGAATCAGTTTCGACATTCATCCTGCGCGAACCACTCCTCCAGCCCTTGGTTTTTTAGGCAGTCTCCTATTCCCGCTCCTGCTGATTGGAGGACTGATCCTGCTAGCCCGTCGCTCTAGCTCCATGCCAGGGGGCCCAGGACAAGCGATGCAATTCGGCAAGACCAAAGCCCGCTTCGCGATGGAAGCTGAAACAGGGGTCAAATTTGATGATGTTGCAGGCATCACTGAAGCAAAACAGGATCTAGAAGAAGTAGTGACCTTCCTAAAACAACCTGAGCGCTTCATATCTGTAGGTGCACAGATTCCAAAAGGAGTTCTGCTTGTAGGACCTCCAGGTACTGGTAAAACACTCCTCGCCAAAGCAATTGCTGGAGAAGCTGGTGTTCCCTTCTTCTCTCTTTCTGGATCAGAATTTGTAGAAATGTTTGTTGGTGTAGGTGCTAGTCGTGTACGTGACCTCTTCAAGCGGGCGAAGGAGAACACACCTTGCATAATCTTTATTGATGAAATTGATGCAGTAGGACGTCAACGAGGTGCAGGTATTGGTGGTGGTAATGATGAGCGAGAACAAACGCTTAATCAACTGCTCACAGAGATGGACGGCTTTGAGGGAAATAGCGGCATCATCATTATTGCGGCAACAAACCGCCCTGATGTACTTGATTCGGCACTGTTGCGTCCAGGTCGTTTTGACCGTCAGGTTTCCGTAGATTCACCTGATATTAAAGGTCGCTTATCGATACTTGAGGTGCATGCTCGTAACAAGAAACTTGAAGAGAAGCTTTCACTAGAAAACATCGCACGACGCACTCCAGGATTCACTGGAGCTGACCTTGCTAACTTGCTTAATGAGGCAGCAATTCTTACCGCCCGCCGTAGAAAGAAAGCAATCAGCATCGCTGAAATAGATGATTCTGTAGATAGAATTATTGCCGGCATGGAAGGACGGCCACTCACTGATGGCCGCAGCAAGAGACTTATCGCTTACCACGAAGTTGGTCATGCACTGGTGGGAACATTAGTCAAGGATCACGATCCTGTTCAGAAAGTCACTCTTATACCTAGAGGTCAAGCTCAGGGGCTGACTTGGTTCTCACCAGATGAAGAGCAGATGTTAATAACTCGAGCCCAGTTAAAAGCACGAATCATGGGAGCCTTAGGAGGCCGTGCTGCAGAAGATGTAATTTTTGGTGATACAGAGATAACCACAGGCGCCGGTGGGGATATACAACAGGTTGCATCAATGGCTCGTCAAATGGTCACACGATTCGGCATGAGTGATTTAGGACCAGTTTCATTAGAGAGTGGCAATCAAGAAGTATTTCTAGGCCGTGATCTAATGACCCGGAGTGATATTTCAGATGCTATCGCCCACCAAATCGATCAGGCAGTAAGAACAATGGTAAAACATTGCTATGCAGAAACTGTTCAACTCGTAAGAAAGCACCGTGAAGCTATGGATAGTCTTGTTGAAATACTAATCGAAAAGGAAACTATTGATGGCGATGAATTTAGAGCAATTGTGACCGAATTCACTGCTATCCCTGAAAAGGAAAGGACCATACCTCTGCTTAATATTCAAGAAAAATGAACCAGCAATCTCAATCAAACAGTACGCTACGTAATCAAAGCGAATGTACCGGGCGCTTATCAATAACAGTATCTACCAAGCCGTAGCTAACTGCCTCACCAGGAGACATGAAAAAGTCGCGATCAGTATCTTCTTGTATTCTATCTAGAGGTTGACCAGTACGTTCAGCCAAAATGCGATTTAAGCGATCCTTAATGTAAAGTATCTCATCTGCCTGAATGCGAATATCACTTGCTTGACCACTAGCACCTCCAAGCGGCTGGTGAATCATTATTCTAGAATGTTGCAAACTACTGCGCTTACCTTTTGTTCCTGCACAGAGGAGAAAAGCACCCATACTTGCAGCCAAACCAACACAAACAGTATGAATATCAGGTTTTACATGCTGCATTGTGTCAAAGATACCTAAGCCATCGTAAACCGATCCACCTGGTGAGTTGATATACAAATAAATATCCTTATCAGGGTCCTCTGCCTCAAGGAATAACATCTGAGCAACGATTCGATTGGCGGAGTCGCTCGTAACTGTTTCACCCAAGAAGATTATCCTTTCACGCAAAAGTCGCGAATAAATATCAAAGGCCCTCTCTCCACGGCCCGACTCTTCAATCACAATCGGGATCATGCTGCTTTGCTCGGTTTTCACGATCCTAACGGTGCCATCAACGGCGCTAAGGTCAAATACCACTGAGCTCGGGCCAGGCACTTGAGTGACCGAAAGACCATTGCTGACAGCAAACGTGCGTTCAACCATGACTTCCCACACGTCATCCCAGCTCTATACAAACGCACTGCCGATGAGCTTCTTGTCGAACTTCATCTCCTGAGTCACCAAAAGCACTTCTATCCCGACGCACTTTTTGCTGTTGGCCTTGACGAAGTTTTTGATGTCTTTACCCGCGGGTACCGCCCAGAAGGCCACCTAGAGGCCCTTTTTAGTGCTCTGTGCCGTAGCTGCGGATTCGATCCAAATGCACTTCGTAAACAAGCCCACAAAACCCTTGAGTCTGTCCGCGGTCAAACTCTTAAAGATGTCCAAACCTGGATCTTGACGCAGGGCGAAGGGGCTCCTGAAGCTCTAGCTCAAGGATTACGTAAAAGCGGGCAAAATACGGTTCATTACACACGTCTAATGGCTGTTGGCCTGTTCAGACTTCTTGCGTCTGCTCAAGATGATGAATCCACGGATCCTGAACGACTTAGCGAAATCGCTCATGAGCTAAGCGAATCAATTGGATTCACTAAAGCCAGAGTAGAAAAAGACTTGAACCTCTATAAGAGCAACCTCGAAAAAATGGCTCAAGCTGTAGAGCTAATTGAAGAGACTGTGGCTTCAGAACGCCGTAAGCGGGAACGAAGGGAAGCTGAAAAAACAAAAACTAATCTAGAAAACTAAAGGTTTAGCGAAGTGAGGCAGGTTCCAATCTCAACTGACCATGCATCCACCACCAGTGATGAGTTTTCGACTTGCTGCCATGCAATGAATGCAGGTTCACACTAATTCCACCTGCCTGTTTAACAAGGGTGGGCCAAAGGCCATCTAGAAGTCCTAAACGATTCAACTCTGCTGGGTCAGCAGTGAATCTCAAAACCTCACCATGAACTGGTGATAGAAAATGGCTAGATATTGAAGTTGGATTTGGAGCAGCACCTAAAGCAATACTAAGACTAGTAGGTAGGCTATTTTGTTGTTGCCAAGCCCAGCCTCCAATAACAGCTTCATCACCTGGCTGACGCCAGATGGTTAGCCCTGAGATATCCTCGTCAATATTATGATTATTTTTATTAGCCAAATCAACTCCTTTTTTATATCCACGCTCCTCTAGCCGTTGAGTAATCGTGTTAATAGCAGATTGCCATTTAGAGGGTCCTTTTGGAAGTTTCAACTTCATTTGAAGACTAGCCATAAAACTACCTTTAGGCTCCTTACTCATTTTCAACGACAAGGGCGCTGCAGCAATTCTCTGCCTCGAATCTAGCTGCAAGCCGTAATTAGTTTCAAGAGAATTAACAATAACAGGCTTGGAAAGCAAGCCTCCAATAAGCAAATCTACATTCTCTGCCTGAAGCTTCAAAAGCAGGCTTTCATCATCGCGGCTTGCTGATAAGTTATAAGTCGAGGAACGATTATTTGAAGGCTTGGAATTTAGATAAGCCGGGGCTGAGGCAAGAGAAAGCCTACCTACCACTCCTTGCCAACTGAGCTGATTTTGATCAGAGCGAAGAGAAATACATCCAAAGCGAGCAAACTGAAGTATTGGTGCAATTGATTTACTTATTGAAGCTAAAGCTGCAGGACGCCACATAACTGCCGGTCCAGCTTCCAAGGCTGATTTGCAGTGACGCAGCAAATCAGAAGTGCTTACTGATAGTTGATCTGGCTGCTGCTCTAATCCTTGAATCAGCAGTCGACGATGCAAGGCATCTGAGCCAACAACAACGAAATCACCAAGGCGTTTTGATGCTACCCGAACATTGACCTTGTTAGGCCAAATAATAGCCGGGACTATTAAATAGGCCCCACCATCATCTGCCCATGCTTTCCACCAAATACCCCTTCCCTGATGGCGCCAAAGGTCCTTAGCCAATTTAATGCCAAGTCTTTCATTCCAAAGGCGAGGAGGAGCACGTTGTGAATCACCCTCAAAACTCTGCAGCAAATTCATCCTTATCATCAGCCTCGAGAAGTTCTTGTCCCCATCAGCTGAGTTAAATGGCAAATAATCCTTTAAGCACAAGATACCGATACTAGGTATTAACAACAATGTCAACAAGAATGCTGATGTGACGGGAAAGTGAAAGAAATACTGCCTAATTCGATTAAGGCTCAAAAAGTAGATTGACTTTCTAAACCTGTTCACACTTGTGTCAAGTTTAAGTTGTTCATTTCTTCTCATCTGCCTTTTTACGCCGTCGTCTATCACTCCAATCAACTGTTGAAAGATATATCGCAGCTATGGTCACAAAGACCAACAGCGCGGTTGCGGTTATTGACAGGAGCTGATTAAGTCCTGGGAAATCGAGAGCCTCTGGCACCTCAGAAGTTCAGTGTATTATCGCCATTACGTCCCCAAACGACCATAGCGATAGAGAAACTGAACACAGCCGCCAAAGAGGCCCAGGCGAGAGTGAACAACATAGAAGTCGAGGATGAGATTGACCTAGCCTGTCGAGGCTAAACCCATTTTACACGTCACAGCCGTTTCATCAGTCATGACGTTTGCGACTCCCGGTACAACCCCAGTTCTAGAACGTACCAAGGAAACCAAGAAGTATCCGCAAGCCCGCGTGATCGTCCTCAACGATGACGTAAACACTTTTCAACACGTCGTCGATTGTCTACGCAAGATCATTCCAGGCATGAGCGAAGAGCGTGCCTGGAACCTTGCTTATCAAATCGATGGGCAGGGCTCTGCAGAGGTATGGTGTGGCCCACTAGAACAAGCAGAGCTCTACCACCAGCAATTGGCTGGGGAGGGACTAACCATGGCACCACTTGAACAATGCTAAAAAAGGCAATGCTTCAGCAAGTATCAAAAATGACCTTGAATTTGCATCTAAATCCGAGGACTCATAAGGCTTAGACCATTAATCAATGAGAGCATATTAGATGCCTAAATACCACATAGCTCTGCCTATTTCAAAAACATCTTGTAAGTGGAAAGAGATAACCCTTAAAACAGAAATGCAAAGCAGTATCAAGGTAACCCACGTAACTATCCTTAGCATTAACGTGACGTTCTGAAATCAAAAACCCTTTTGATAACAAGACTTTCTAAAGCTTGAGAATTTTTCCAAAACAAGCATATCTAGTGATTAAACCATTGGTTCTCCTGCTGAAGGTGTAATCGTTAGGCAGATCAGCTTTTCAAAAAACGCATGGATTCGCAATTGAACCTATAAAAGTGGCTCTTGCCAGGGCAAAGGGCTATACCGCGAAACTCTTTGCCATGTCTATCAACAGTAAGAACTATCACTAGAGCACTCAAGAGACTCGAAGAGCATGCCAAAACCTCAGCATGGATTCCATCAATGGATTTGAGCATCGCATCAAATACATAAGCCCCTTTTTCGTGGCAACTCTGGCTAATTTCGACCAATCAAGACAGATCATGTTGTGATGGGACGGGTTGTAATCACCCACAGCACCTACGTAGAAGGTCTTATCCCTTGGTTAAAGGCCCTTGCAGAGGATAAAAACATCCAAACCATTACTCCAGCAGTTATAAAACGCGTCAAAGGTCGCTGTCCTCAACTTCAACTCAGAATTTCAACACCAATTAAAGGTGGGTTCAAGCTGGTTGCCAGGCGAGGGAGCTCAGTACAGGAAGTTTTTGTTGTCACAACACTGGACGAAGCAACCCTGCTGCTACGTCTGATTCAAAGCAAACCTGGTCCAGGAAAAAGATGAACCGCCATGCCGTGCGAGCCCAAGTGTTCGACCTGGTAGAACCAGAAGAGGAAGCAAAGTGGGGATTCGTTTCCGGCAGCAAGACCGGTTTACGTCACCGTCACGACAGCCTCCCCAAGTCGAGAAGAGAGTCAGATCAGAGCACTAGAAAAGGCCGTCACCAACAAAGCAGTCCTTTGAGAATTTAAGCGACATTGGTTCCTTGCGTAGGCCAGATTGAGCGAATTCGCTCCAAAACACCTCTTGCTTCATTGCGACGGCTCACTGCGTCAACACCGTTAAGAAGCACTGTCACATGACCAAGTTTGCGTCCTGGAGTTTCAATATCTTTTCCATACCAGTGCACATGGAACTGATCAACACTTCGCAGTCTCGAAAGACGTTCTGCCAAAGAAGAGGCCTTTCCTTCTGCTAAACCGAGCAGGTTGACCATCACAGCACCAGGAGCGGTGAGTTCAGGTGAAGGAACTGGCAAACCAGCCGCTATACAGAGTTGTTGGTCGAACTGGCTGCTGCTACAGGCCTCGATAGAGAAGTGTGCGGAATTGTGGGTACGAGGAGCAATTTCATTGACCTGTAATCCGTCAGGTCCGTAGAAAAACTCAATGGCAAGAACACCCACGTAATTGAGCTTCATAAGCAGTGAAGCAGCCATGTTGTATGCCATGGCTTCTACAGCATGCTCAACACTCGCTGGGACAATTACCCAATCACAGACCTGCTGAGACTGGTGTGTCTCTGCAAGTGGAAGGCTACGTACTCGACCTTGTTGATCTCTACTGGCAACAATAGCTAGCTCTTTTTCGAATGGAACCATGACCTCAAGCAACCAATTAGCCGGATCAATTGATTGAAGAAGCTGTGTCAAATCCTTGATGTTATTGAGAATTCTGGTTCCTTTTCCGTCATACCCCCATCGGCTTGACTTGGCCATCACAGGAAAGCTCCAACCAGAAGGAAGCTTGGGTTGCTCAAAAGATATTGAACTCAATAAAGTCCATTCAGGACTTGGAAAACCAATTTCCTTAAGTAACTGCCGCTGTGAGATCTTGTCAACTAAAGGAGCCAATGCACTTAAAGGCGGTCGAAAAGACACTCCTTCTTTCTCAAGAGGAGTCAGTCCATCGATGTTGACCCATTCGTTCTCAAAGGTGACACCACAACAGTCCTGAACAAGCTTTCTTGTTCCTTCGGCTTCCTTAGGATCGGCAGTGACAAATTTGAATGCCCCAGCAGCAGCAGGATCTTCTGGCGAGCCAGACTGAACCACCACATCTACCCCGCGAGCACTTGCTGCTTGGACCAACATCTGGGCCAACTGACCACCGCCTATGACCCCAATAATTGGTTTTGCAGGACCACTCATGCAAGGAGCATCAACAACAGAATCCTGAAAGCTTGGCATCTCAGCAAAAACTAATTTCAGAGCAAGCCCTGATCGCCAGCGAAAGTCAAACGCACTGCAGTGAGCAACATGACTAATAAGAACAGCGCCAAGCCAACCGTGCAGGCATAACTGATCTCAAGCTCTGCAAAAGCTTGTTCATAAACGTAGTAAACAACAGTTCGAGTTGACTCAGCGGGACCCCCCTGAGTCATCAAAAACACCTCTTCGAATACTTTTGTGGCAGCAATGGAGGAAACCACCGCAACCAAGGTCACATATGGGCGCAACAAGGGCAAAGTGATATCAAGATGTTTGTGCCAACCTTCACTTCCATCGAGCTCAGCTGCCTCATAAAGCTCGCCGGGAATACTTTGAAGACCAGCAAGAAAAATCACCATGTAATAACCAAGGCCCTTCCATAAAGTCACCAGCATCACTGCAGGAAGAGCCAGTAAAGGATTCGTGAGAAACCCAATTGGAGAAAACTCTGATCCCAAAAGAACAGAAAACCAGCCATTAATCAGTCCATTTTCCGCATAAAGCCAGCGGAATGCGATTGCCGCAACCACGATTGACACGAGCACAGGTGTATAAAACGCACCGCGCAAGACATGAATGCCAGGCAGGGAACGGTTTAGCAATACAGCCAATACCAAAGAACCCAAGACAATCGGGGGAACCACACCAACCAGATAAATCAAAGTTGTAATGAGAACCCTGAGGAACATCGGATCCCCAAGAAGACGCCGGAAATTGGCCAAACCAATAAATACCAACGGTTCAGTTACGTCTAATCCTGTCTGAGTGAAGCTCATCACTAACGCCATCAGCGCTGGTAAAAGCACTGACAAGCTCAGCAATAGGAGCGCAGGCAAGAGGAACATCCATGCCGTAAGAGTGTTCCGCCGGAACAGTCGTGATTCTCGAATCAAAGGGCCTGCCATCACCACACTGCCTTCAATGAAGGGAGATTAGTTGGGATTGTGTAATGCCACCCGGCAAAGTGAGATAAGCAGACCTACCCTTCCCTCTTCGCTCTTGTGAATAACGACGCCCTCCGTATCCCTGTAGCACTCAAGCTCCACCCCTACGAGGTAGTGATTGGCGGGGCAGGTTTAAAGGGGATAGGCAAGGAGCTACGCCTAGCTGGAATAAAAAAAGGAATCAAGGTCTTGGTCGTTAGCAACGCAGATGTTGCTCAGCCATATGGTGATCTCTGCCTTGAAAGCCTTAGAGAAAGTGGTTACAAGCCGACCTTGCTAGTCATTGAGGCTGGCGAAGATCAAAAAACACAAGCGAGCATTGCCCTGATTCACGATGCTGCCTACACAGCGCAGCTGGAAAGGGGTTCACTGATGATCGCCCTTGGCGGTGGGGTCGTAGGAGATATGACGGGATTTGCAGCCGCCACCTGGCTAAGAGGTATAGCGGTAGCACAATTGCCGACAACTCTTTTAGCAATGGTTGACGCCGCGATCGGTGGCAAGACAGGCGTGAATCACCCAGGCGGCAAAAATCTGCTTGGTGCTTTTCATCAACCAAGACTTGTACTGATCGATCCGTCAACTCTGAACACATTGCCTGAGCGCGAATTCCGCGCAGGAATGGCCGAAGTAATCAAATACGGCGTAATCGGTGATCGAGAACTTTTTGAACTTTTAGAGGGAATTTCTGAATTAGCCACACCATCTGAATTAAAAACGGCTCTTCTAGAAAAAATCATCGAACGGTCTGCTGCCGCCAAGTCAAAAGTGGTGAGCTCAGATGAACGAGAAGCAGGACTTCGCGCCATCTTGAACTACGGGCATACCTTCGGGCATGTAGTGGAAACCCTTTGCGGATACGGAACTTGGCTTCATGGTGAAGCTGTTGCCATCGGCATGGTGGCGATTGGAGAACTGGCGGTTATGCGACAGAGCTGGAGCAGAGATGATGCCAACCGGCAACGGGCTCTAATCGCCAAAGCTGGGCTGCCAACAAGCTGGCCCAAGCTCGATCCAGAAGCTGTACTAAAAACATTGCAAGGTGACAAAAAAGTTAGGGATGGAAAAGTTCGCTTTGTCATGCCCACAGGAATCGGCAGTGTAGAAATCAAAAACGACGTGAGCACCGAAGAGATCCAAGCCTGCATATCAAGGCTCAACTAATCGGATCCTCCAGAAAACGACAGCGAAGCCTTAATGGCTCAGCAATGCCTTTTGAATTTTGATTGAACTCGAATGCCAGCCATCGAAACTCACCCAACCCCACAGGATCAACAAGCCGTAAAAGTGCCTCTCTCCTTTGCAATGCAATGTCGAGCTGACTAGAAGGAAGAGCTTGAAGTGCATGTAACTTCTCAGCTAATCCAAGTGCCAAGAGCGCCTGACCTTGACGCACTTCACCAAGAAAGGTCCAGCCCTGTTGTTCTGCTTGAAGTTGAAGAGTCTCAAGGCAAAGATGTGCTGTGAGGTCCCATTGGCCGGGATCCTCAAGCAGAGCACCACTTGCACTCTGTTGTCGATAAGCCATCAAGGTTCCAGCAGATCTAGAAGCGTTGTAATAGCGACGTGCCTCAAGGGCATAATCAATAACAAGTAATGGGCCGCAAGACATTGCAGCAGAAGCCTGCTGCCACCAATGCTTCAGCTCACAATGCCATTCACTGCACCAACCATCAGCAGCATCGGCTGGTGGGATCTGGATACCTAAGCAGACTTGAGCATCGGCTAACGAAGAAGTCAGTTCAGCGGTAAGGGGAAGCTCCGTGAAGCTGAGATAAGACTCAAAATCATCGCTCTCAAGACATACTCCCTGCCTAAATAGGCGCTGCTCGCGCAACACCAAACGCTCAACCGGAAGAGCATCAAGCATTTCATGCGCAATCATCACGCCTACAACCGGCGCTTTCGCCAATTCCTCAAGGGTTCGCCAATGAATTGGAACTTTGGTCAAAGAGCCCAGTCGCTTTTGTTGTCGTTTGACCATGGCCTGATTGGCCTCAACTAAAATCAGTTCCAGCCTTGGCAGCAAGGCTGGGCAGATGTCCTCTAGAGCAGAGATCAAATCAAAGCTCAAATCACCCTCCCCGGGCCCAAACTCCAACAAGGAAAGAGTTCGTTCCTTATCGAAAGATTGCTTTAGTTGTTCAAACCAATCAGCGAGTTGAAGTGCAAGTAGTTGGGCAAAATCCTTACCTAAGGAAGGGGAAGTCGTGAAATCACCATGCCGACCTATCTTCAACTGACCGGTGGCATATGCACCATGCTCAGGGTCATTCAACGACCACTCCATGTATTGATGAAAGCTGATGCTTCCTCCAGCTTGATCCAATCGCTTAATCAACCAAGCCGGACAAGGCACAGAAGAGTGATCCATTAGAGAGAATGCCCCACAGCGAGACAGGCCCATGGGAGCACATCACAGAAACAGACTTTTAGAAGCCCTGCTGGGATTTGCCCTTTGCCTAATTTGCTGTGCATCTCCTGTAGTGGCCTTTGACAACCCCGAGCTCTTACCCAACAAGCCAACATCGGTGGTGGATCTAGCGAAAGCCTTCAGCGATACCCAGCGAGCCAATCTCGAGAACTCTCTAGACAACTTTGAAGAACGTACAGGCTGGAAATTGCGTGTACTTACGCAATATGAACGCACACCAGGCCTTGCAGTGAGAGAGTTCTGGGGTCTAGATGAACGAAGTCTGCTTGTAGTAGCTGACCCACGTGGCGGAAATCTGCTCAACTTCAACGTCGGTGATGCTCTATACGCCTTGATGCCACGTACCTACTGGGTAGAGCTACAAACCCGATTCGGAAATCAGTATTACGTGAAAGATCATGGAGAAGACATCGCCATTCTCGATGCCCTCGATGCAGTTGAAACTTGCTTAGATCGTGGAGGCTGTCAATTTGTCCCTGGGTTGCCACAGGAACAATGGTTGCTGACCTTCACGACATCTTTATTAGGAGGAGTAGTTGCCGGCATTGCTTCCTACCCAAAAAAAGAAGGTGAGTTGATCGCTTGGCCCTGGTTGTTACTCCTTTCACCTCTTTGGGTAATGCTGTTCGGTGTATTTGGAATAGCTCCTGTTGTCTCAAGAACTAGTGAGGTCTTACCGCTTGTGCGAAACGGACTGGGTTTTATCGGCGGTGCGTTAGCGGCTTACCTAGCAGCTCAAGCTGCTTTAGGTAGCAGCTCAGACCAAGAAACCAAGACTTGAAATTCTAATTAGATAACCAGCGTTAAAGGCTACAAAGAATTTTGGGGGACTTACATACTGGTTTCTGTACAACACCATTAGCTGCATCAGATAGCTCTTGACGATGCTGATCCCTGATTTTTCTCAATTTAACCAAGTTGAACTTATAAAAACCGTTTAACCGGCTGAAGCGCTTCACTGGCTGACCGTAGTAACTCCTACCGCTAAGAGTTGGAAAGGAAGCCCATTCCGGCGCAAGCTTGGCGGCCAGTAAAGGTGTCATTGAGCCTGTATCAGTAAGTCCTAGAGCTTTACGTCGTTGAATGAGGTATAGAGCGCCCTGATCTTGAGCTTCTGGTCCAAAGCCGCGCAAACCAAGGCTGGTGCGGACCATATCCCAGGTAAATGGCATGAATTGATAAGCACCTGCGGCTGCACTGGCGTAACGAGAGGAATAAATGACACGATTTGGATGCTGATTAAGTGAAGCCATCAGGCCTCCGCCAAACATCACTCTGTATCCAAGATCATCTCCATTCTTCCAAGTGCCTTCTGCAAAACGAATGGTATTGAGAAGGGCCCTACGTTCAGGAGTGATGATGAAAGGTAGAGAGGATGAGGAAACCTCATCGGGACTACTCAAATTCTGGGATCTTGCTACTACCTGATCAGTGGGAAGTGCAGGTAGGAGTGGAATATTGGCTGCCTGTAGTGAATTTATTGCGATTGTGGATGGGATTAAACCTGCGGCGACTGCTGAGACGAGGCGGCAAACAGTCGAGGCGGGAGTGGTCATACCTGGCATTCGGAGAATAAAGACCTTTCTCAAAACGAGGAAGGGATGAAGCAAATCCCAGAAGCGAATGGGAGCTGCGTCTTAGGGAAGAAGATCATTCAACAGATTTGTTTAATGATCCGGCTGACTTTGTCGAAATCAGGCCAAAGAGGCAAGTCCCTGGTGACGGTATGGAGATTGTCCACCGCGATACAGGGGTGGTTGGAGCCGCAATTTCACCGAAACCAAAGCTGTATAGGTAATTTTATGGATTTTGAACAATTAAAGCTTTCAGATCAGAATTGCTAATTTGGCTGCAAACTCGAGCACTGCATGGGCTGCAACTAACGCACCATCGCTAGCCAGAGGCTGCTGGGAAGGACAAATAATCGGTAGATCAAGCTCCCATTCTCCAAGTTCCAACGCATGACGCTCAAGTAACCGATGGGCGGCATAGCTCTGCAATCCATCAATTAGCGCCTTGGCCTCCGCAAAACCATCCCGCTGAAACACATGCAGCCCTACTCCCAAACTAATTGCTTCACAAAAGCTGCTGTAGCCAGGCTTACCAAGATGTCTTGCACAAAACGGGAGAGCATCTAAGACAAGGGATGATTCAGGGAGATAAATAACGTTTTCAGGCTGTTGATCGACACCAGAGGTGTTTGCTGATCGAGATTGAGGCACCAAAAAGAGATGATCAGGCCAACGTCTGAACAGATCTGGCTGTAGAGCAAAACCCATTCCGCCAAAGCCCACCATCACAATTGGTGCATCAGAAGAAGCCAATTTCTCTTGCAGAGCAATCGGTAATGGTCGGGGCTTAGCAGCTGTTATCCCAATGCTCTGCTCTGGCACACCCCAGTCCATTTTCAAGGAAAAAGGACATCGCAACAGCTGCTGTCCTCTTGCATACTCTGTTGCCGCTAGTTCTGCGTAGGCAAGAAAGTAATCACCTAGAGGTTGATAAATCTCATCCCAGCCAAAGTTACCCATCCACAGCAAAGGCACACCTGCCTGATCTGCCAACTCAGCAGCAGCTGGAGGGATATCAGCAAGAATCATTGCTGGGATTTGTTGAGAACGAATCCAAGCAGCCTCAGCCGAAATCTGGGCGGGGTTACTTATTTCAAGTTCATGCAATGCCTTAAGAGTGGCTGAGCTATCAATGCCAAAGGCATGGGTCTGAACCATGCCGACATCCCAACGGAGCCTGCGGTGTTCAAAAGGGACACTTCTAAATACAAGATTTAAAAACTCAAGATCAACATGGCTACTAACGACCAAACGCACGTTTGGATATAGACGATGAAGTTCAGTTAATACAGCTGCTTGGCGCGCTGCGTGGCCATAGCCGTGGCTGCTGAGGCAGAGATAAATCAGCACGGCATAACAGTGGATTTTGATCTCTGAAAAAGAGTTTGTTCATAGGCCACTGATCCATCAGCAAGGAACCATCGATGGCTTACGAAACTCAGCTGAGCGTCGTCAAACTCAACCCAGGAAAGATGGCATAACTGACGACCAGAAGCATCATGTCCTCGCCGTGGCACACAGGCTGCATTGAGAAAGACAGTGCCAAAACGATCTTGTGAAAACGTACGCCGACAACCCTGGCCACGCTTGAGGTCATGGTGCATATGACCAAAGACAACCAACTGTGGAAGCCGATGCTTACGGATTCGATCAATTGCTAAGGCAAGATCCTGGTCACCCCAGTCGATCGCGGGAACCTTCCAATCCCGTCCACAAGGGCTGTCTTTGTCTGAGCCAAGTCCTGTGGGTCCAGAATGAGCCAGGACAACTAGTGGCCAATCAGCGGGAGCCTGCTTAGCTGCCTGAACTATGCGATCTGCTGATTCATTAAGCGTGATCGGACCAAAAGTTGCTTCTACAGCATTGGAAAGATAAAAACCACCACCCGAACTGCATGGCCTACCTCCGATCACAGCAATAGGGGGAGTCTGCCACTGTCGAAAGCACCACCCACAATGCCGCTCACCCAATAATGTCAGTTGCTGCCGTAGTAATTCACCGCTTTGATCGTGGCCGCGGTCATGATTGCCAAGGATTACTGCTACGGGGAGTGGAAGTTGCTGTATTGCCTTAACCAACTTGAGATCACCATCGCTGAGATCACCCACAAAAAGAACTGCATCAGGTTGAAGCTGAATAAGCAGATCTCTATCATCAGCAACCCAAGCACCATGCAAGTCTCCAACGATGGCGAGGCGTAGAACAGACAGGACGAATGATTAGGCTTTATACATCCTGCCCCAGGCTGTGCGAATGACCGCTGCATCCACTGCAAAGACGGTCTCACCGGTCCCACTGAACAAAAACGAATTGAGCAGCGAGATTAATGAACTGCGCAAAAAGCACAATGCCGTAATTCTTGCCCACTATTACCAAGATCCAGAAATACAAGACATCGCTGATTTCGTGGGTGACTCCTTAGAACTTTCAAGAAAGGCATCAAATACTAATGCTGATGTAATCGTTTTTTGCGGAGTTCACTTCATGGCTGAGACTGCAAAGATTCTCAGCCCAGAGAAAATTGTGCTACTGCCTGATCTAGATGCCGGATGCACCCTGGCTGATGACTGTCCAGCTGAAGCATTTGCAAACTTTCGAGCTAATCATCCAAATCACCTCGTAGTGAGCTACATCAATTGCACAGCAGCTGTGAAAGCGCAAAGCGATCTGGTCTGCACAAGTAGTAACGCTGTAGATCTAGTTAATAAACTGCCGAAAGATCGTCCTATTATATTTGCACCAGATAAAAACCTAGGGCGTTGGGTACAACGTCAAAGCGGAAGGGAGCTAACATTTTGGCCAGGGAGTTGCCTGGTACATGAAGCATTTAGTGAAGAAGCACTATTAAAGCTAAAAATCAAACACCCTTTTGCAGAAGTAATTGCCCACCCTGAGTGCATAGAAAGCCTTCTTGATCTCGCAGATTTCATTGGCTCAACAAGTAAATTACTTAAATATACAGAAACAAGTCCTGTTAAAGAATTCATAGTGCTTACAGAACCTGGAATAATACATCAAATGCAGCAAAGAATGCCTAAGAAGAAATTCATTGATGTACCGGGCATCGATGGATGTAGCTGTAATGAATGTCCTTACATGAGGCTAAATACACTAGAAAAGCTATGGGAATGTCTCAAAAAAATGGAACCAGAAATTGTAATGGATGATGAACTACGCAAAAAGGCATTAGTTCCCATGAAACGCATGCTTGAAATGAGCAAATAACCGTTGGTACAGGAGATGTCAAAAGGTATTAGATGATATATGTTAAACTAAGTAAGTCAATAAAGATATGCAACATCCAAACAAATAAACAGTTCATTCAAAAAAGCATATCAGCAATTTGATTGATTGCTAAAAAACGATAGCAGCAATCAAAGCGCTGCACAGGAATGAACCTCCTTGCGTTATGAATTTGATTAAATGAAAAAGGGCCAAAAGGACTGTTTTTTTAAAATCACGTGATACCCAATAAAAGACAATACATAGCAAAAAGGATATGCAAAGTGATTTATAAGATTATATGAAATTTATAGCCATGAGAACAAATACGAAATATTTAATAAATCTAGGTGCAGAATAACAATGAGAATAGGAGTAAAGAATATTTTCGATAATTAAAGGTTAGAAAAGAGATGCGATTAAGAAAGATCAGCAATAGCAGTGCTCCACCATTGCTCTATACGCTCGGAAGATCCATACCATAAAGGTCCAAATAAACCACCATGAGCAGTATCATCAAGTATTAAATGCCGAGATTGCTTCAATAGAGCAGAGTTTATAGGAACAAGTCCATCACCTTCAACGTCAGAATCT
>Ga0208411_1000051_pt1 | contig 86259 bp, 73 predicted proteins | sample ETN01SmetaG_4_FD_185793 | JGI IMG/M metagenome (GOLD analysis project Ga0208411, IMG submission 185793) | Marine microbial and viral communities from oxygen minimum zone, Eastern Pacific Ocean - ETNP2014F12-01SV261 (SPAdes) (version 2) | ecosystem: Environmental > Aquatic > Marine > Oceanic ... | reverse complement strand
CTAGTTGAATCCAAAACCTCATCAACCTTCATCCTGAGCATTTCATCCTGTTCTTCCAGTGCCTCATCATACCTCTGCCTGTATTCGTCTGATTCATTAATCCAACCCCAAAGGGTCCTGTAGGGCACATCCAAGGCTTTTGATATGGCCAGCAAGTGAACCTGAACTTTGATGGAGTTCAGGAAAAAAATTAAATTATTGAGCTTGAAAAGCCTCCGAAGGAGGAGGCTTAAAGATACCGAAAGGGGGGGCTTGACTTGCCCGATGTCTTAGCGGGCGGACTTATGCAGGGTGACGAGTCCTCCGTTGGCACCAGGTACGGCGCCTTTGATGAGGACGAGTTTTTGGTCGGAGAGGATTTTGGCGATCTGCAGGCCCTTGGTGGTGACTTTCTTGTTGCCGTGCTGTCCGTGCATCTTCTTGCCCTTGAAGACCCGGCTCGGGGTGGCGCACTGTCCGATGCTTCCGGTTCCGCGATGCCCACGGTGACCGTGGGAAGCGGGTTGGCCGTGGAATCCGTGGCGTTTCATGACCCCGGTGAAGCCTTTTCCCTTGGAGGTCCCGGAGACTTTGACCATTTCTCCTTCGCTGAAGAGCTCGACGCCGAAACTCTGCCCGACTTCGACCTGGTTGATGTCTTCGACTTTGAACTCACGCAGGAAACGGGTTGGTGCCTGTTCGCCGAAATGACCCTTCATCGGGCGGTTGACCTTGCGTTCTTCGATGGCATCAAAACCCACCTGGACCTGGTCGCATCCGTCCTTTTCCAGGGTTTTCTTCTGGACCACCGTGACCGGGCCGGCTTCCAAAACGGTGACGGGGATGACTGTTCCGTCTTCTTCAAAAATCTGGGTCATGCCGATTTTACGGGCCAGCATTCCTTGTAACATGGAGTCCTCTTTGTTCAAAAACCTGGAAAAATTAAAAATATTGCTTTAAAAAGTTAACCCACTTTTATAAAACGAATGGAGCTTTGGTGCAAGCTGATAATGCCTGGAGGTCTGAAGCCCTAAGAAATATGCCAGTAGAGGATCTCAAGACGGTCAGGAAATTTCAAATCCTTCATCGTTCCTCCACCATGACCCTTCAACTCACCGGAGGAGGACTGGCGGAAGGATCTCCTTTTCGAAAACGCAGGTACTGCCCTTTGAGGTAGCGCTCACGGGATTTGGGATAGGTTGCCTGACGGGCTCCTTTTCTCAAGGTCTCAATCGCCTTGGCCGCTTGTCCGGACTGGAAATAGGCCTCGGCCAGGGTGTCCATGTGGTCGATGGTTGCCTCGAGCTCCACCGACTTGAGCGCCAGTTCCAGCGCTTTTTCAGTGTTCCGCAGGCGGGAGTCCTGGGCCGTCAGGTAAAGCCAGGCAAGATTGTTCAGACTCAGGGCATGTTCCGGACGGAGTTCGATCATTTTCTGGTGGATCCGGATCGCTTCTTCCTCCTTCATCAGATTCATGCTGACGATCGACATGCGGAACAGGATACGGAAGGAATCGGGGTAGGCATCGAGGGCGGTCTGGTAGTGCTGCGAAGCTTCGAACTGGGCCCCTTTCTGTTCCTGCAGAATTCCGGCACGGAGATGGATCCAGGGGTCGTTCGGCACTTCTTCGAGCACGGAAAGGTAGTGCGCCAGAGCCTTTTCGGCATTTCCTAAACGGTCATGAAGATGCCCCCAAAGGTATCGGATCCCTGGACTGACTTCCCTGGAGGCAACGCCTTCAGGGTCGAGCATCAGTTGATCTCCGGAATCCTGGAGCAGGAAATAGAGGTTTTTGAGGGCGTTTCTGCTCAAGGGGTCGAGGCGGGCCGCTTTGATTTTTTCCCAGCCCTGGTCGAAGCGTCGATGAAGCAGGTCATCGAGAATCGGTTCCATCGCTTTCCACTCATTCCCCCACCAGAGTGTTTGGGTATGCTCGTGTCGATACTGCACCCGTAGCAGGAAGGCCCAGAGGTTGTTTCCGGTCGTCAGCAGGGCCTCTTCCAGATGTTTCTGGGCACCGTCATGCTTGCCAAGAAGATGGCGGATCATGCCGAGATGGGTCTGGATCAGTGAATTGTCTACCTGGAGGCTATCGATTTTCAGGAAGGCATGCAGGGCTTCCTCCCATTTTTGTTCCTCCTCCAGCAACAGTCCCTGGAGTTTCAGCAGCGACACAGATCCTGGATGCAGACGGAGTCCCTTTTCAAGCAGTTCTCTGCATTCAGGAAGTTTCTGTTCTTTCAAATTCAATCGTGCTGACTGGGCGAGGGCCCATTCCAGGTCGGGTTTGCTTTGGAGCAGGCGTTTCAGTTGTTCTTCTGCAGGTTCCAGATCCTTCTGCTCAAGATCGAGTTGGATCAGACGGATCTGGGCATCGAGGTTTCCCGGATCGACTTCCAGGGTTTTCTGAAACCAGGCACGTGCCTGATCGGCTTGTCCACGCTGTTGCTCCAACTGTCCCAGACGGAAAAGAATGGCGCTGTTGGAGTGTTTTTTTTCAATCGAGGTCAGCAGGCTCAGAGCTTCTTCGAGTTGACCCCGGGACTGGCGGTATTTGAGCAGGATGTTGGCCAGTTCCATATTGTCCGGAAGCTGCTTCTGCCCCTTGACGAGGGTCTTTTCGATTTGGTCGAATTGGAATTCCTGCCAGTAGAGGTTGACCAGCCGAAGCAGCATCGGCAGGTTCTCCGGATTCTGTTCCAACAAGGCTTCATAACGCAGGATCGCCTTCCTGGTTTCTCCCTTCATTTCAAATCCAAAGGCCAACTGTTGGAGGGCCCAGGGATGATTGGGCTGGAGGTCCAGTCCTGTCTCGAAACTTTGGATCGCCGACTGCCACTCTTTGCGGGCCATGTAGACCGATCCCAGCCGGAAGTGAGCCCAGGAATAATCGGGCTGAAGTTCCAGCGCCCGGATCAGTTGTGTTTCGGCTTCTTCCAGATTCCCTTCCTGCCAGGAAAGGTATCCGGAATGCGCAAGTACCCAGCTGTCGTTGGATTCCAGCCACATCAACTGCCTCAGGGCCATGCGAAGATCATCGATCGTTTCCGACTGGTGGGTGTCCAGACGTGTTTCCAGGTAGTTCACATACTGCTGCAGGTAGGGATAGGATTCCGGTGCATGTTCGAGTGCCTTGCGGATGGCAGCCAGGGCCTTTTCGGTTTCACCGAGATGGTTCCAGAGATTGGCGATGTGGGACCAGATTTCTGCATGACCATCCTGGAGGCTCCCGGCCTGGATCAGGTTTTCCAGGGCTTTTTCTTCCTGGCCGATGCTGATGCGGATCAATCCTGCCAGATAGTGGGCTTCAAAATTTTCCGGATCGTGGACGAAGAGGGCTTCGAGGTCTTGCAGGGCTTTTTCCGGACGTGCTTTGGTCCAATTCCAGCGTGCACGGTCCAGCAGGAATGCTGTTTCCTTGGGATGTTTTTTGATGGTGTTCTGGTAGAATGCCTCAACCTGCTCATCGTCCCCCTGGTTTTGGTAGAGGGATCCCTCGAGCCGGACCATCAGCACACTGCCTGGCACTTTTTGCTGTCCCTGTTTGAGGACATAGAGGGTTTCAGAATAACGCCGCCGGTTTTCCAGAAACTGGGCCAGACGCAGGTATCCCATTTCGTGTTCAGGATGGATCTGGATCGCCGTCCTCAACCGCTGCTCCTCAAGCAGGCTTTCGGGACTTTGGCGGATGCATCCTGCAAAAGGAAGCACCAGCACCAGCATCAACACGCATGAAAAGGATCGCAGCATCAGCATTCCTGATAGGAAAAGGGGGGGGGAACCGCAGTGCATCTGCTCCAGGGCTACTGGTAGGGAATATCCCAGTGACGAAGCATCGGTTCCAGTCCGACATTCAAGTCATCGATCTGATTAATGATTTCCAGCAGCATTTCGGACGCCAGCACACCGTCCGGATAGACCAGCAGCAGGGGATAGTATTCTGTTTTGCCGAACTGTTTTTTGATGCGATTGTTGAGATGCACGATGCTGAAAAGATAACGGACCAACTCTGATTCTCCACCTTTGATTTGATGGATCAGGGAATCCAGAGACACCGTCCGGTTGGAATTTTTGAAGAGATCATAGTATTCGATCCGGTCATCAAAACAGCGGATGAAGACGGGTTCCACATAGCCTGGGGCTCCGACCCACTGGAATTCCACCTGCTTGCGGTCCTGGAATTCCGTCAGTTCAGGAGTGATCAGCAGAAAACTGATGGAAAGGAAGGCCAGCACTCCCATGGTGCTCAACAGGACACTGAGGAATGGAAACAGTGTCACTCCAGGTTCCAGCCTTCGGTGTCTCATCAGTTCTCGGAGGTTTCCGGTTTTTCTTTCTGGAGGTCTTCATCGGTTTCCGAAATCTTATCCATGGGCGAAGCAGTTTCCTCATCGGGTGATGCAACAACTTGCTCCGATGAAGAGTCCGTTGCTGAAGCTTCTTTTTCAGATTCGGAAGGGTTGGATGTTTCCGAAACAGGTTCTTCTTCAGCAGATTTAGAATCCGACACCTTCGCTGCTTTCTGGAGGGGCCCGGACTCTTCCGCATTTTGGCGTTGTTCCTCGACCTGATCCTTGAGCTCGAACACATGATCGCTGTATTGCTGGAGCAAAGGCTGCAGACCGCCTACCTGAAGCTTCAGGCTTTCGGATTGTTTCTCCAGTTCGGACATCACCGGAGCAACCTGTTTCCGCCAGTTTTCGGAGAATTCCGCCATTTTCCCCAAGTGTTCATGAACTGCCTCATCTGCGGCCTCTTCTCCAGGACGGACGTGGAGGTTCGGCAGCAGATCTTCCAGGCAGTATTCTTCGATGCTGAGGAGCAGGTCCTCCTCTCCCTTGCGGAGCGTGGAGGAAAGGAACATCACGGGGATCACTCCAACCAGAGCCAGGAAGGTTGTGTTGAATGCCACCGAAAGCCCCTGGGTCACCCCGCTCAGGGCAGAACGCATTTGGGTGCTCAGTTCTGAAGTTTCCACCCCACGGATGAATTGGGAAAACTCGCCGATCGACTGGCCGATTCCAAAAACGGTACCGATGAACCCCAAAATCGGGATGGCCCAGATGAAGACATTGATCAGGGTGTATCCGGTCTGCATCCGGTTGTGGTCGATTTCCGCCTGGTAGTTGAGGATGGTGTTGATTTCTTCCTTCTTCGGAACTGCCCTGAGGTAATACAGGATACGCCGGATTCTGCGGAAGATGACGCTGTTTTGGAATTTGTTCACTTTTTTTGATTCCAGAAACTGAGAGATCTCAATGATCCGTTCTTCTACGTCCCGGACGTAAATGCCCTGACTCAGGGATTCATGGAGTTCATGGTCACGAAAGGAGGTATAGGCACGATGCTGCTGACGGTGACGGATGAATTTGAAGAAAATCAGAAAAAGCGACCAGAGCGTGAGGGTGAAGATCAGTTCCGAAATCCTGCCTGAAAAAAGCTGGATCAGGTATTCGCTCCGGGTCAAGGGCATTGGAAAGACGAGGTAGAAGACTCCGCTGGAAAGCAGCGCCAGGACCAAGGCTTTGAAAATTTCGAAATACTCGATGCCAGGTTTTTCTGCAAGGTAGGTCGCACAACTTTGGCAGTAAACCGCGGCTTCCGAATTCAAGGAACCGCATTTGAGGCATTTCATGGAAAGGTTTCAGATCACACAGGTGGGAAGGGTTAAAAACAATCTAGAAAAGGCCCCATTGACAATCAAGTGGAATTCAGCCTGAAAAGCAGGGGCGTTTGGTTGACGGGTCCATTTAGAATTCCTAGAATGACTCGTGTTTTCCATCCCAGAAAAATGATGCAACAGCCTGCTCACGCCAAAACCGATATCCGCAACTGGACCCGTCTGGAACTGCGCCAGTGGCTTGCGGAACAGTCCGAAGAGGATCCGAAGATCCAGCCTTATCGTGCAGACCAGGTTTTTTACTGGCTCTACAAGCGGCTGGTCCAGGATTTTTCGGAAATGGCAAACATCGGCAAAGCAACCCGAACCTTGCTTGAAACGCATTTCCGCATCGGCAGGTTGGGGAGGGACCAGGTTCAACGTTCGCGCGATGGTTCTCTGAAGTACCGGCTGATGCTGGAGGACAAAAAGTTCGTCGAAACGGTGTTGATGCCCCATGCGGATCATCACACGGTCTGCATCTCCTCTCAGGTGGGCTGCGGGATGGGTTGTGATTTCTGCATGACAGGGAAAATGGGGTTGATCCGCAACCTCGAGGTTTCAGAAATCGTGAACCAGGTCCTCGAAGCCAGGCAGGATCTTCCGGAAGGAGCCAAGCTGCGTAACATCGTCTTCATGGGCATGGGGGAACCCTTTCACAATTACAAGAACGTGATGCGCGCCCTCGAGATTTTTACTGATGATCATGGATTCAATTATTCCCAACGCCGGATTACCGTCTCCACGTCCGGACTGATTCCCAAAATCCGCCGATTTGGTAAAGAAGAGATCAAGGCAAACCTCGCGGTCTCGCTCAACGGCGTCAACGATTCGGTCCGTTCGGCACTGATGCCGGTGAACAAAGCCTACAATCTCGAGCAGCTTGTTGAGGCATGCCGGGAGTATCCCCTGGAATCCCACAAACGCATCACTTTTGAATACATCCTCATCCGTGACCTGACCGACTCACTGGAAGATGCAAGAGGTCTGATCCGTCTGCTTCATGGGGTGAAGTTCAAGGTCAACCTGATTCCGTTCAATGAAACCCCCGGAAGCCACTACCAAAGACCGGACTGGCCCAGGGTCGAAGCCTTCCAGCAGTACCTCCTCGACCGGGGAGTGCTGGTCACCCTGAGGATTTCCAAAGGACAGGACATTGCCGGCGCCTGCGGGCAGTTGGTGGTTCAGGAACAGATTCCTGCCTGAATCGGTCCGGAATTTTCAGGGAAAATCAGGCTGGAACTCAGCTGTTTTTTTGTTCGAGCTTGCGGACACGGTCGAAAAGCTCCCCGAGGCGGTTGATCAGGGACTGGACCTTGCGCCATTCACTGAGCGGCCGGGAAGGCATTCCGGCCAGGATTTCATCGTCTTTGGTGTTGGCAGTGATCACTGCTCGAGCAGCGAGGGTCACGTTGGAGCCGACGCGGACGTTGTCACGAATTCCGGTCTGACCGCCAAGGATCAGATGGTCTCCGGCCTGGACACTCCCGCCGATCGCCGTCTGGGCCGAAATCAGAGCCTGCTTTCCGATGCTGACGTTGTGGGCGACCTGGACCTGGTTGTCGATTTTGCTGCCGCGTCCAATCACGGTTCTGGTGAACCGTGCACGGTCGATGGTCGTACCTGCCCCGATTTCCACATCATCTTCAAGCACGACGATGCCAACCTGGGGGATTTTTAGGTTGTTGCCTTCACGCTGGTAATAGCCATGTCCATCGGCGCCGATGACGGCATTGGACTGGACGATCACCCGATTACCCAGAAGGCACCGGTCCTGGATCACTGCGTTGGGGTAGATTTCACAGTCACTGCCAATTTGGGCTTGATCGAGTATCACCACTCCGGCGTGGATACGGGTTCGCTCCCCAATCTTCACTCCAGTTCCGATAACCGCATGGGGGCCGACACTGACTTCCTGGCCCAGCTCAGCATCTTCTGCGACGATTGCACTTGGATGAATTCCAGTGGCTGGATTCAGGAGGGGATGCAGCAGGCGTGTCGCCTGGACATGCAGATCGAGGGGATCCTCGGTGAAGATGAGGTTTCCTTTTTTCGGCTCGTAGTCCTTCGGGACGATCAGTGCGATTCCCTCACCGATCTCCTGCTTGGGTGCATTTTTCAGGCTGCGGTCCAATTCTGCAGGAACCGGAACATTGCCAAGTCCTCCACGCCCGGTGACATACGCCAACCCTCCTGGCTGGAGAGAATCCAGCCCGCAGGAATGGGTCAGCATCAAGCCGTCCTGGCCCTGGTATTCTGCTCCTAATTGGCCAGCTAATTCCTTGAGCGGGATTCCTGGGTTCTTTTTCTTCAAAAAGGCTCCATCACGATTTCGTTGTCCAACGGCCTGACCTTGACCCGGGTTTCGGCCGGCATTGCAGGAGAATGAGGATCAATCCAGATCAGGGCATTCGCCTCGACCAGGGAGGAAATGCTGTGAGACCCCTGAAAAGGAAGGGGACGCACCCGATACTCTTTCCCCTGGGCATTGAGTTGTCCACGCATCAGGTGCAGACGGCTGATGCCTGGAGGCATGGCTTCGGAAAGACGTGCTTCGACCCAGTCCTTTTCCAACAGGCGGCATCCGCGCATTCGCCTCAAGGCAGGCAGGGTGAATTCCATGAAAATAACATAAGAGGACGCAGGATTGCCAGGAAGCCCAAAAATCAGGGATTTGCCGAGTTTTCCAAAATAAAGAGGTTTTCCCGGTTTCACACTGACCTTCCAGAAAATTTCCTGCACTCCAAGTTCTTTGAGCAGGGGTTTGGCAAAATCATGATCTCCAACCGACATTCCTCCGGAAATGAGAATCACATCCGAATCCATAGCCGCTTGGAACTCTGATTTGAGCTGCTGAGGGTCGTCTGGAACCATCAGTACCCGGTTTACATCACAACCGGCATCACGGACCAGGCCTTCCAGCATGAAGCGGTTCGATTCACGGATCTGTCCCGGTTCAAGCTTCTGATCCACATCCACCAGTTCATTGCCGGTGGAAATGATGCTCACGGCCGGTTTACGGAAAACAGGGACCTGGGCATGACCGAAGGTTGCCAGCAAAGCTAATTGTGCTGCTCCGATTTCAATCCCGGTCGGAAGCATCGTCTTACCCTCGGCAATGTCCTCTCCCTGGAAGCGGACATTTTCCTGAAAAGAAACTGGTTGATGGAATTCGACCGTTTCTCCATCCAATGTCACGTCTTCTTTCATCACAACGGAATCTGCTGAATCCGGAACCGGCGCGCCGGTGGCAATTTGAACACAGCATCCGGGAGTCAACTCGATCATCTCGGTGATCCCGGCATAGAGGTAGCCGAGATTCTTGAGGCGAATTTTGGAGGAGTTGCTGCATTGTTCCAGATCCGAACTGAGTACGGCATAGCCGTCCACGGCCGAATTGTTGAACAGGGGCATCGGGTGTGATGCCACGATTTCGCTGGCCAGTGCGTAACCACGGCTTTGACTCAGCGATCGTTCTTCGATCTCGAGAGGCTGTACATTCTCAAGGATCAGTTGTTTGCCGCTTTCGTAACTGAGCATGAATTCGATCAGGATTCAGCGACGGTTGGTTTCCAGGTAAAGGCCGACCTGATTACGTGCCTCAGGACTTCCAACCCATGTTTCAAAACCGGATTGGTTCAGTTCCTCAATCAGGTCCTTCCACTCCTGATCATCCCATGTACTATGTTTGCGAAGCCAACTGTTGAGCTCTCGCTTTGGAAAACGGATTTTCTTTTTGTTTGTCATCATTGCGAAGTGTTAAAAAGGTTCTTCTCTCTAAGGGTAAACTTAACATTTTACTGAATTCTTCAAAATGGAAAAGCCCCTGCTTTGATTTTCATTGTGAGAGAGCTTGGTTGTGCTCTCTTTTTCCAAATGGTAAAATAGATCCACTTGATACCTTACACTGCAAACACAATATGGAAGAACGTCCTTCTCAGGTCATCGAGGAATACCTTCTGGTGCTTTACAAACTCCATAGAAACGGAGAAAAGGCAAAAGCGGTCACTTTGGCCAACAAGCTCGAAACCAGTGCTCCGACCGTTCATGCGACGGTGGGCCGGATGCAGAGAGATGGGCTGATCAAAGTCAACCGTGCCAAAGAAATCCTGATGACCCAACTGGGAATCGAAATGGCAGAAAGCATTGCCTACCGCCATAATCTTGCAGAAGATTTTCTCTGCAACACCCTGGGTATTCCCTGGTATGAAGTCCACAAACACGCCCATCAACTCGAACATGCGATGACTCCGCTGGTGGTAGAAAAACTGGCTGAATTTCTGGGCAAGCCCGAGTTCTGTCCCCATGGAACTCCGATGCCCGGACTGTCTCTGCCTGGTGACAGCTTTACCCTGGATCAGGCAGAAACTGGAGCTCAGGTCGAAGTGGCGATGATCGGTGAGGATCTGGAAGATTCGGTGGAACTGATGCGTGTGCTCCAGCAACAGCAAATGATGCCCGGCCAGAAACATACCATCCTGGAACGGTCTGAAGTGATGCAGTCCATTACCCTCGACAACGAAAGTGGACAGTCGGTGCTTCCGATGCATGTGGCAGAAAAAATCATCGTCATTCCTAGTGCCCCTCAGGCTTGAGGGGTTTGACTTTTCTTCCTTTTACAGGCAATTTAGTACTGTTTAATTTGTAAATTAGCTTCTACTAAATCAACCTGCCGCGGTTTTCACCCTTTTTCTCATCCTGTGAGGATTCTCTCGTCGAATTTCTTTGCTCTGCTTTTGGTAGGCGTTTTTGCTGTTCCTGCCTTGAGCCTTTTCCTGATGGCTCTTGATGCTGAAACGGAGATTTGGGCTCACCTGAGTTCAACAGTGTTTCCGGTTTATTTGCGTAATAGTCTGCTGCTTCTGGTTGGTGTGGGGGCCGGTACTCTGATGCTGGGAGTAGTCAGCGGTTTTCTGACTGCACTCTTCGAATTTCCAGGAAGGCGTTGGCTGGAGTGGATGTTGATGCTGCCGATGGCGATGCCGGCTTATATTCTGGCAATGGTCTACCTGGAACTGCTTGAGTATTCAGGAACGCTGCAATCCGCATTGCGTGATTTTTTTAGCTGGAAGACTCCTGCCGATTACTGGTTTCCAGAGATTGCATCGATCGGAGGGGCAGTGTTGATGCTAAGTCTGGTGCTTTATCCTTATGTCTATCTGCTTTCCCGAAATGCCTTTCAACAGCAGTCGCCTGTATTTACCGAAGCAGGAAGGCTCCTTGGGGACCGCACGCGTTATGGTTTGTGGAAGATTGCTTTGCCCATGGCACGTCCCGCAGTGGCAGTTGGGGTCAGCCTGGCATTGATGGAAGCCCTGGCGGATTTTGGCACGGTTCAGCTTTTTTCGGTGCCTACCTTCACGACCGGGATCTATCACATCTGGTTTGGCACTGCCAATGCTCCCGCAGCGGCTCAGCTTTCACTCTCGTTATTGGGGTTTGTGGGATTGCTGATTGCACTGGAACGTTTTTCCAGGAGACAGCAGCGTTTTCACGGGAAAGCCTCAAGTCTCAGGCGCTCCGAACGCAGACCCTTGCCGAATCGTTATGTGCCATTGGCTCAGTTTTTCTGTCTCCTTCCGGTTTTTTTGGGGTTTTTCCTTCCGGGGTGGATGCTGCTCCATTGGAGCTGGCAGAGTTTTTCCAGTTGGAATGCAGGACGTTTTATCAGTGATGCCTCCAACAGTCTGCTGCTGGCCGGGATAACGTCTCTTCTTGCCCTTGCCGTGGCCATGCTTCTTAATTTTGGCATCCGACTGCCGAATCGAAAAATGTTGAAAGGCGCTTCCAGGCTGGCCAGTCTGGGGTATGCTTTTCCAGGTCCGGTGATTGCCTTGGGTGTGTTGATGCCATTGTCCTGGTTCGATCAGCATTTCAATCAATGGTTGAATGCAGAGGGACAAACGGGAACTTACTGGCTCAGCGGGACTATTTTTGTTTTGATCTATGCCTACCTCATCCGGTTCCTGGCCCTGGCTCAGGGTTCAGTGGAAAGTGGAATGGCCTCCATCACTCCGCAAATCGAAGATTCCGGAAGGATGTTGGGCAGCCCGCAAGGCAAGGTCCTGCGTGATCTCTACCTCCCGATGCTGCGTGGAAGCCTCTGGACCGGGGGGCTTCTGGTATTCGTAGATGTGATGAAGGAACTACCGGCAACACTGATGCTTCAGCCTTTCAACACCAGCACACTGGCGACCCGGGCTTTTGCTTATGCATCCGAGGAAATGCTGAAGGAAGCAGCTCCCTGGTGCCTGGCCATCGTGATGACCGGTTTGCTTCCTGTGATTATGCTCAACCGTAAATTACGTTCCAGTGCAATCCCGGTCGACACTTCTCACCGATTGATGCCTGTACCGCCGGAATCCCAACTTCAGCCTGCATGATGACAAAAACGGATCCTCCACTCATCGAATGCACGGGATTGGGTAAGTCCTATGAGACCATAGAGGCGGTTTCCGAGCTGGGATTCGAATTGGAAGAATCCGAATCGGCTTCGATCCTAGGCCCTTCAGGATGCGGGAAATCAACCCTGCTCAGATTGATTGCAGGTCTGGATGTTCCAGACCGTGGCTGTGTCTCTCTTTATGGAAAGGAAATCAGCACCCCTCAAAGGATGCTTCCCCCAGAAAAACGTCGTTTCGGCATGGTATTCCAGGACTTTGCCCTCTTTCCCCACATGAGCGTAGGGGCCAACATCGCCTATGGAGTACGTGGTTCGAAGGCTGAAAAAAAGAAAAGGGTGGGAGAATTACTGGATCTGATCAGCATGCCTCACCTTGCCGGCCAGATGCCCCACCAGCTCAGTGGAGGGGAACAGCAGCGGGTTGCAGTGGCACGTTCCCTTGCTCCACGTCCAAGGCTGATCCTGCTGGATGAGCCTTTCAGCAACCTCGATTATCAGCTTCGCGTGCAGTTACGCCGTGACATCCGGGATATCCTCCGTCAGCAGGGAGTTGCTTCGCTGCTTGTCACCCACGATCAGAATGAAGCGATCACCTTTTCGGAGAGAATGTTGTTGATGAATCGTGGAAGACTGGTTCAGAACGGCAAACCTTCGGAAATCTACCGATATCCTAAAACCCTTTGGGCGGCCCGTTTCGTCGGTGAGGCCAATCAGCTCAAAGTGCATCATGTTGAAGGAAACAGCCAAACCCCACTCGGCATTTTACATTTTGCAAAAATTTCTTCAGACGCTGCAGCATCGATGATGATCCGTCCTGAAGAGATTCATTTGCAGCCTCCAGAAAAAGGATTTCCCGGAGGGAGTATTGTTTCCATCGAGTTTGCAGGACCTGTTCAGAATCTCGTGGTCCGTCTGGACAGTGGAGAAGATTTGCGGGTTGCCACCAGTCCAAAGCGGATCTGGACGGAAGGAGAAAGCGTTTCGGTTGTTCCAGAGCATTTTCAATGTTATGACGATTCCGGGGAACGTTTGGATGATGAAGCTGATTTGACCCCTCCGACATGACCTTGCTGAAAAGTTTTTCACCTCCTCTGAACTAGCATGCGCATCCAGGAAATCCGGGTTCGAAAAGCCGGGATCCAGTCTTCGATCCGAAACGCGTTCATTTCCTTTTCGGAAATGACCCTCTCCGTGGTCAGAATTCGGATCGACCCGGGAGGGAAACCCGTAGAGGGCTTTGGCTTTTGTTCCAATGGGCGTTATGCGCAGAATGAAATCATTGAGCAGCGTTTTGCCCCAAGAATCTTGTCCTGTCCTCCGGAAAGTCTGCTTGATGAAGCAGGGCTGCCGGATCCCTTCAAAATCTGGGGAGCTTTCATGCAGAATGAGAAGCCTGGAGGTCATGGAGACAGGGCGGTTGCTGCAGGGGCATTGGACATGGCCGTCTGGGATGCGGTGTCGAAACTGGCTGAAAAGCCACTTTGGCAACTGCTTTCGGAACGTTTCAATGCGGGGCATGCGGATTCAGAAGTGCTCGTCTATCCCGGAGGGGGATACTACTATCCGGGTAAGGAAGTATCCGGGCTCCAGGATGAATTCAGAGGATACCTCAATCAGGGATATCGTCACCTCAAAATGAAAATCGGAGGTGAAGATCTCGCCACCGACATGCGTCGCATCGAAGGGGCATTCAAGGTCATGGAAGGTCCCAGTTTCCTTGCGGTAGATGCCAATGCCCGTTTCGATCTGGAAACGGCTCTCGCGTATGGACGCGAAATGGAACCCCTCGATCTTTTCTGGTACGAAGAACCTTTGGATCCTGAGGATTTTCTGGGACATTCACTTCTGGCAGAAAACTACCTCCCCTCCCTGGCCACCGGAGAAAACCTCTTTTCCCGGCAAGAGTTGTTGAACCTGCTGAGGCATGGAGGGTTGCGATCAGACAGGGATTGGATCCAGCTCGATCCGGCACTGGCCTATGGATTGACGGAGTATCTAAGGGTGATTGAAATTCTCGAAAATCATGGCTGGCCGCGTCGAAGACTGATTCCCCACGGAGGCCACCAACTGGCTTTGAATGCGGCTGCCGGACTGCAGCTTGGTGGCTCTGAAAGCTATCCTGGAGTTTTTCAGCCTTTCGGAGGTTTTGCCGACAGCATTCCAGTCATCCAGGGGCGTACAAGGTTGCATGATACACCAGGAATCGGGATTGAGTTGAAACCTGAACTCCATTCACGAATCCTGGAATTGATGGAATAGTTCGATCCTCATGTCAGCAATGGGGTTCAATCCATCTCCTTTTCTGAACCTCACTCAAACACACAAAAGGCGAGGTATGAAATTGCAGAAGCTTGAAAAGCTTGAGGAAGACAAAGTTTTAACTCTTATTTGGGAGGATGGTTTCCAATTTCAATTCCATGCCCGTTGCTCCTTTTCCTTCAAAGGTTCGCGTTGGCTCCAGAGGTGTTATTCTGATCACGACGGTTTGCTCTCCCCCCCGGATTTCTTAGGACATTAATTTTGAATCAGGATGAAGGATTGGTAGAAATCATAAATTAATGAATTACCATCCGTGATTTGAATAAGCAGGTCTTCTTGTTCCAAAGATTCGTAATCAAGTCAGATTTGTTTTTTTTCAGCTTCTAGGATAATTTATTAGGTGCCCACATTCAGGCAATCATGGGGATTGCCCGTTAATCGTTCATATACATTCAGGGAAAAGATGTTAAAAAAGATTACACTTTTATTGATGGGATTAGGGTTAGGTATTGTCCATTTCGCATGGGCGGCAGGCGATCCCGAAAAGGGCAAAACATTTTATGCGGTATGTGTTGCCTGTCATGGGCAGGATGGAGCAGGAAACAAGGCGCTTAATGCTCCACGTATTGCTGGTCAGGAAATTTGGTACATCGAACGACAATTGAAAAACTATAAATCAGGCATTCGAGGAGCCAACAACAAAGACATTTATGGCATGCAGATGCGTCCGATGTCGATGACATTGCCGAATGATGAAGCCATCGCAAATGTTTCAGCCTATGTCAATAGTCTGAAAGCCAAACCACCTGTGGCAACTATCCAGGGCGATGTTGGTGCTGGAAAGGCTGCATACATGATCTGCCAGACCTGTCATGGGGCTAAAGGGGAAGGAAACAAGGCATTGAATGCGCCGAAACTGATCGGCCAACAGGATTGGTACATGGTCCGGCAACTCAAAGGCTTCAAGGATGGCCTCAGAGGAACTCATCCTAAAGATGTCTACGGCATGCAGATGCGTCCGATGTCGATGACCCTCACTGATGACAAGGCCATTAATAACGTTGTGAGTTATATTGTCACTTTTAAATAAAATCTGAAACAGGGAGTTTCTAACTCCCTAAGCCCATCTTGTTTCATGGGACTTGATATTTTTGGACGCATTTATCAACCTAGGCCCTTGTCCATATTCTATCATATCTTTTTCTAGTCAAGATTCCTGAATCAGGATCTTCATTTCCTCTTGCGAAGTAACGACGGTTCCTGTTTTTATCATTCCTATATTATGGATGAAGTAATCCCTCCGCAACTACTTCAATTAAAAGGAATTACCAAGGAATTTCCAGGATGCCTGGCAAATGACCGGATCGATCTGGACATTCAGGAAGGTGAAATCCATGCTCTTCTCGGTGAAAACGGTGCAGGCAAAAGCACCTTGGTCAAGATCATTTACGGCGTTTTAAGACCTGACGAGGGAGAACTTTGGTGGAAGGGCAAGCTGACCCAAATCCCACGACCGGCTAACGCCAGGCAGCTTGGAATTGGGATGGTCTTTCAGCATTTTTCTCTTTTTGAGGCGATGACTACGTTGCAGAACGTCGCTCTTGCCCTACCTACTATCAACCTCGATGACTTGCGGGAAAAGCTGGAGCAGACCGCGGAAGCCTATGGTTTGGTTTTGCATCCGGAACATTATGTTCATGACCTTTCCATGGGAGAGCGGCAGAGGATCGAAATTGTCCGTTGTTTGCTGCAAAATCCAAAACTGTTCATTCTGGATGAACCAACTTCCGTTCTGACTCCTCAGGAAACAGAGATACTCTTCCATACCTTGCGAAAAATTGCTTCGGAGGGGCGGGCTGTGCTGTACATCAGCCATAAACTCGAAGAAGTCCGCAGCCTTTGTGACCGTGCAACCATCCTCCGCGGAGGGAAAAAAGTGGATGCCTGCATTCCCTCAGAAGAATCCGCCCACTCATTGGCGGAGAAAATGATCGGCCAGAAAATCGAAATGGTGGAGAAAAAAAGTTCCATCGAAAAATCAGGAATGCAGCTTGAAGTCGAATCACTCCATGCCGACCCCAAACAGCCTCATGGAGTAAAACTCTCGGATCTTCATTTTCACGTTTCCTCAGGGGAGGTGCTGGGAATTGCAGGGATTGCCGGGAATGGTCAGGGAGAACTGATGGGCATTTTGACGGGGGAAACCGGATCTCCAGCAAGCGGAGCGATCAGGATGCTCAGTAAGGAAGTGAACACCCTGAACCCGATACAAAGACGAATGCTGGGCGCGGTCTTTCTGCCTGAGGAAAGGCTGGGACATGCCGCGGTTGCGGAAATGACGCTTTCGGAAAACACTTTTCTAACCTCCGCGGACCAGATGCACTTCGACAAACGCGGTTGGATCAACTGGCCTGCCGTGGCAAACTTTTCTAATCAGATCATTGATGATTTTGATGTACGCACCACCGGGGAAGAGGCCCTGGCAAGCAGCCTATCCGGGGGAAATCTGCAGAAGTTCATTGTTGGCCGGGAAATCCTGCAGCATCCCAAACTTCTCATCATTTCCCAGCCAACCTGGGGTGTGGACGCAGGTGCGGCAGCAGAAATTCACAGGAAAATACAGGTTTATGCAGAATCCGGTGCGGCGGTATTGCTTATCTCCCAGGATCTTGATGAGATCTTCCTTTTATCACACAGGATTGCGGTCATCTCCCAAGGCACCCTCTCACTCGCTGAAGCGGCCCATGAAATGTCGGTAGAACAGGTAGGACTGTTGATGGGCATGCGCCACGATCAGAAATCCGGAAATGCTGCGGCTTGAACCAAGAGTGAGCCATTCCAGTCTTGCCGCCTGGCTCTCTCCGTTGCTGGCAATGCTGTTCACTGCCCTGACCGGGGCATTGATCTTCATGGCCCTGGGAAAACCTGCTGGCACCACGCTTTACCTCTATTTCATCGACCCCCTCACCACCAGTTCCAGTCTTTCTGAGGTCGCGGTCAAGGCGGGGCCCTTGATTCTGATTGGAATCGGGCTTTCCATCGGGTTCCGTGCGGGAGTCTGGAATATCGGCGCGGAAGGTCAGTACATTCTAGGAGCCCTCTTCGGAAGCAGCCTTGCGGTCTATTTTCATGAAAGTACGAACCCCTGGATCCTTCCGGCAATGCTCCTGCTCGGAATTTTGGGAGGAATGGTCTGGGCTGCGATTCCGGCATTATTGAAGACTCGTTTCAACTCCAATGAAATCCTGGTATCGCTGATGCTGGTCTACGTTGCCGAGCTTCTGCTGATTCATCTGGTTCAGGGCCCCTGGAGGAACCCCCAGGGCTGGGGATTTCCTGGAACCCGTATGTTCCCTGATGCTGCCTTGATGCCGATGCTGTTCCGGGGATACCGTTTCCATCTTGGTTCCGTGATCGCATTCCTGGTTCCGATCCTGGCCTGGATTATTTTATCCAGAAGCCGTTTCGGTTACAGTATCCGGGTTTTTGGATCCGCACCTTTGGCCGCCCGCTATTCAGGAATAAACCCGAAAAAGATGATTTGGATCTCCCTGCTCGCAGGAGGAGGCTTTGCCGGACTGGCCGGAATCATCGAGGCAACATCAACCATTGGACAACTGATGCCGAAAATTTCCCCCGGCTACGGATTCACCGCGATCATCGTCGCATTCCTGGGAAGGCTTGATCCAAGGGGAGTGCTTCTCGCCGGAATGATCATCGCTGTTACGTACATTGGTGGAGAAAATGCCCATGTTTCCGCAGGGCTACCAAAAGCTGTAACCGGTTTGTTCCAGGGAATCATTCTTTTCTATCTGCTGGCCTTCGATCTGCTGACTCATTACCGGGTAAGGTTTATTTCAAGAACAGCCGGAGCTTCATGATTGACCTGATCATCGCGTCGGTTCTCACAATGCTGACCGCAGCCACCCCTTTGGTGTTTGCGGCAACCGGGGAATTGATTTGTGAAAAATCAGGAGTACTCAATCTGGGTGTGGAAGGCATGATGCTGGTTGGTGCAGTTTTCGGATTTGCCGTAGCATCCTTTACGGGAAGTGCACTGATCGGGCTTCTTAGTGCACTGCTGGCCGGAATGCTGGCTGCACTGATATTTGCAGTACTCACCCTGATTTTTCTCTCCAACCAGGTTGCGACCGGTTTGGCTCTTACCATTTTCGGTACCGGTCTTTCCGCTCTGGTCGGTTTTGACTATGTCGGGAAAACCATTGACCGTCTGGGCCAGATTTATATCCCGGTGCTCAGTGACCTACCGTTGCTAGGAAAACTCCTGTTTGGAAATGATTTGCTAGTTTATCTGGGTTTTGTGATGTTGCTTCTTACGGATCGTTTCCTGAAAAAAACACGTTGGGGAATGATCCTTCAGGCAGTGGGAGATTCTGATGTTTCCGCCCACGCTTTGGGTTATCCTGTAGTCCTGATCCGATTCGGAGCTGTGCTTTATGGCGGAATGATGGCTGGCCTGGCCGGCGGGTACCTTTCCCTCGTTTATACTCCACTCTGGGCGGAACAGATGACGGCGGGCCGTGGTTGGATTGCCCTGGCTCTGGTCGTTTTTGCCAGTTGGCAGCCATGGCGGGTTTTGGTGGGTGCCATCCTCTTCGGAGGGATAACCATCGTGCAGTTGAATGCCCAGGCTTTCGGGCTTGGTATTCCTGCATCTTTTTTAAACATGCTACCGTATTTGGCAACGATTGTGGTTCTCGTCCTGATCTCTAAAGATGCCACGAGAATCCGTCTCAATGCCCCGGCTTGCCTGGGTAAGCCTTTTAGGGCGGCACGTTAAACTTTGAATCTAAATCCTTAAAGAGTTGGAGTTGAGTATGAAAATAATTCTGAAACAGGCGCTGATTCTGGCAGTCATGTTGATCTTCGCTGGGAGCTTTGCTTCCGCAGCCAAAATGAAAGTCGGATTCATTTATATCGGCCCTCCGGGAGACCATGGATGGACATACGCTCATGACCAGTCCAGACTTGAGGTCGAGAACATGCTTGGTAATCACGTGGAAACCACCTTCATCGAAGGCGTTCCTGAGGGACCGGATGCAGAAAGAACGATTGCCAAACTGGCTGAAACCGGGCACAAATTGATCTTCACCACCTCTTTTGGCTACATGGAACCCACCATCAAAGTGGCGAAGCGTTTTCCTGATGTCTATTTCGAACACGCAACCGGTTACAAACAGACTCAAAACGTCGCCACATACAGTGCCAGGTTTTATGAGGGACGTTATGTCCAGGGAGTGATCGCTGGGAAAATGTCAAAAAGCGGTGTGATCGGCTACATTGCTTCCTTCCCGATCCCTGAAGTGGTACGAGGTATCAATTCCTTCATGCTTGGAGCACAGTCCCAAAATCCAAACATCAAAGTCAAAATCGTTTGGGTTTATTCCTGGTTTGATCCGCCAAAAGAAGCAGATGCCGCTAAGGTTTTGATGGACCAGGGAGCTGACATAATTACCCAGCACACCGATAGTACCGCCGCACTTCAGGCTGCTGCTGACCGGGGTATCAATGCCTTCGGCCAGGCCTCGGACATGATTAAATTTGCACCCAGCACCCAATTGACGGCAATCCTCGATAACTGGGGAGCCTACTATGTGATGCGCACCGCGGATGCAATGATGGGAACCTGGAAAGGTGGTGGTGACACCTGGCATGGAATGAAAGAGGGAATGGTCGGAATGGCCCCATTCACAAATATGCCCACGGATGTGGCCAACTTGGCCCGGGAAACCATGGAATCGATTCGAAGTAAAAAGTTCCATCCATTCACCGGCCCGGTTTTTGACCAAAGTGGAAAACTTCGGATCAAGGCTGGCGAAGTCCCAGGTGATCATCCGATGTTGACTACAATGAACTGGTACGTCAAAGGGATTGACGACAAACTTCCCGAATGAAGCACCTCCGGCACTGAATTTCATTTCAGGCTCTTCTCTGAAAAGGGAAGAGCCCCGGCCTTCCGGAAAATCAATTCTTTACCTGCTCGGCCTTTCAACAAGGTCCGGATGGTTCGCCATCCATTCCCATTGGTAACTGGATGTCGAATTTCATTTTGCGGGAATAGGCATCCTTCCCACTTTAATGATCATCTCCTTTTCTGATTGGGTTGATTCCTACCAGTTCAATCTGCAGGAAATAAAGGATTCATGTTTTTGAGTGACTACAAATGGAAAGCCTTTCTGGCCGTGGCACTTTCATTGTTCACAATGGTGATGAGTATGAACATCACGATTCTTGCGCTCCCCGTGATTGCCCGTGATTTTGCTGTGACCCTGCGTGAGGTTTCCTGGATTGTGATTGCCTTTTCCCTCACTGTGACGGCCCTGTTGCTGCCAATGGGGAGGCTTTCAGACCTGATCGGCAGGAAAAAAACCCTGGTTTCAGGGATTGGCCTGTTCATCGTTGGAAGTCTGGTCTGTTATCTTGCGGAAAGCCTCTTCATGCTGATTTTGGGAAGGGTGGTGATGGGGATTGGAGCATCGATGGGTCAGGGAGTGGGAACGGCCATAGTGGTTTCAGTTTTTCCACAACACGAACGAGGTAAAGCCATCGGATCCCATACGACTGTTGTTGCGATCGGATCTGCTGGTGGACCGGTGATGGGTGGTGTGCTGCTTCAATTCTTCCCCTGGCAGGTTATTTTTCTTGCAGTTGCAGTTCCAGCTGTGCTGGCCTTTTTTTTGGGGCTTCTAATCCTGGATGATGCCCGGATCGGTTCGTTTCAGGCTGAGGATACTGTTTTCGACTGGACTGGTGCGTGTCTCTCAGCGTTATTGATGCTGTTTTTTGTCCTCACCCTCAACAGCCCTTTCCCCTCGGAAAATGATTTCTGGATTTTGCTCATCGGGATACCAGGAACCCTAATCTTGCTGCGGACCTTCATTTTTTGGGAACTGAAAACCGGTTCCCCCCTGCTCGATTTAAAACTCTTTTCCAGCGCGGCCTTCAGCTATGCCTCTCTGACCCGTTTTTTGGGTTTCATGAGTCGTTCTGGAGGAATGCTTCTGTTGCCGGTGTTTCTCTTGAACATTCGTGGAATGAACGAAATGACAATTGGACTGTTGATGTTTTCAGGAGCTCTTGGGATGGGAATCGGAGCACAAAGCGGTGGCCGGCTTTCTGATATTTTTGGTCCAAGGAGGTTCGTGATTTTTGGATTTTTTTTAGCGGCCCTGAACGGCATGTTGATGGCCTGGTATCATCAGCAAACACCACTGTTGCTGATTGTTGTGACGCTTTTTGTGAATGGAATCTCCATGGGCCTCTGGGCCACCCCGAACCAGGTGATCACTTTGAATGCCACCCCGAAATCAAAATACGGACCGGTCGGGGCGTTGATCAATTTAACACGCAACACAGGAAATGTGACTGGGCAAGCGATTGCCACCGCCGTTATATCGGCAGTGCTGACATTTCAGGGATTTGATATTGAACTGTCTCAGGTTGGGAAAATGGAAGGTTCTTTGGAAGCATTTACCTTAGGCTGGAGAGTTGCTTATTTTGTGATCATCCTCCTGCTTTGCCTATCCATGTTCACAGCCTCCAGAACCCGTCCCAAGCCAAACGAAACAATCGGTTGAAGAGGGACGGTAACTCCGAAAAACCTTCAGGTGTTTTTCACTCCAAGGATTTCAGCAACATCTCGCTTAGTCCCCTGGCAGATCTGTTCAATTGGAAGATCATTCGGATCGTCTCCAAAGGGGTCTTCGATTTCAAGGCCGATTTCTTCTATTCCTACAAAAGCATAAACGGCGAAGAACATTCCAACAAGAGTCATATAGTCAAATTTAGGTATGAGGACCAGGGGTAGTGTTCCCAAATAAATCATCATGAAAACCTTTAACTGGTTCACGTACGCAAAAGGAAGCGGTGTGAAGCGGATTCTGTCAAGAGCACGAAGAACTCCCTGCAAATCATCGAGACTGCCGTTGAAACTTCCAAATTCAGGTGGATGCATCCATTTCTGGTCAACACAGGAGCGGAGTCTTTTCCCAAGAATACATAAGATTCCATTAAGAGGACTTGAGAAATTTTCTATCTCTTCTTTGTTTGCGGTTGATAAACCTTTGAGTTCTTTGTTGGTGATACCATCCCGGATGTGTTCCTTTACACAAAGTACATATGCTCCGATTAGAGAGGATATTTCAGTCCTAAAACCCTGTTCGGAATCTGGAATGATAGAATTGGATTTGACCGCTAAGTTTCTGGCTGTAATTCCTAAAGCGCCTAGTTGTTTTCTACCTTCCCAATAACGGTCATAAGAAGAGTTGGTACGCATAACCAGAAGAAATACCAATGCTACACCAAGAAAAGTATGCAGTTGGCTTCCCATCTCATATTTCAAATCAAAGTATTTGAAACAAAATAATAGCATTCCTGTCCAGATCAGTATCCATAACATATAACTCAATACTGATGGCAGGATTGTTCCTCGATAAGATAGAATAACCTGTAGACGGTTACTGGCATCATAACTAATCATTTTTTATACCTTTATGAAGTTAGGTTTCAATGGGTAACGGTTCAACTTTCTCATGGTACTGTTCAGTGACCTCTCTCAAGAATACAGAAAGATGTAAAATCAGCAAACATTGCAAAGCAATTCCTATGCATTTTGAATGGGTTCCAACTGCTTCCTAATGTTTTTTCACTGGTCCAACTCATGCATTCTTAAAAGTATTTCTAGTTTAATTTTCTCTGATGAGACAGTTTTGAATATTGCTCCATCAAAATGAAAACTCGTTTTTTCCTGCTGATCTACATCCCGGTCCTGCTGATTGTCTCCACAATCGGTATCTGGTTCTTCGAGTATGTACTGACGGGGAATCCTAACAGCGCCTTCAACAACATTTTCAGTAGCCTCTGGTGGACGGTCCAGACCCTGACCACACTCGGTTACGGGGATCTTGCTCCGGTCACGCTCGGAGGACAACTCTTCAGCATTCTGGTCATGGGTGCAGGGTTGATTCAGTTGGCGCTGATCATTTCATTGGTTTCAGACCGCTTGGTCAGCCATCGAGGGGCCAAAGAGCGTGGATTGGCTGAAGTGCAAATGCAGAATCATATCCTGGTCTGTTCGGATGACATGATTTTTATCCAGAAAATCCTTGAAGAAAATCGGTCTTTCGTCAACCAGGAAAGGGTGGTGCTGGTTTGTCCCTTTGAAAAGCACCCGATGCAGAGCGATCCGTTAGATCAAAACATTCCCTGGGTTTCCGGAGACGCCTATCGCTATCGTATCCTGCAGAAAGCCAATGCCCAGAAAGCATTCATCGCCTATGTCTGTTTGAAGGATGATAGTCACTGTCTGATGACGGTGATGCAGATTGAACAGTTGACCAACGGAGAGGCTGTGACGATGGTCCAATACCAGGGGGTCGGGAAACAACAGCTTTTTGAAGATGTGGGCTGTGACCATGCTGTCAATCCTTATCAACTGCAGGTTCCGATGATGGTTAGCTCCTTCACATCCAGGGGATCTTCCTGGTGGATCATGCAATTGATTGTCCGTGGGGACTACACTCGCTACGGAAGCATTTATCAGAAAGGAACACCTTCTCTGGAAAATCACGAATTGTCTCATGAAGATGTGGGCAAAACCTGGCTAGAACTGACAGAGGAATGGAAACGCCACAAAGATTTGCTGCCGATGGGACTGATGGAAGAAAACACGGTGATGATCAACCCGGATGCTGATTTCACCCTCTTTGAGGAACTCAAGGTGTTGACTTTGGTTCCTCCAGAAGAAAGGCCTCAGGGAGACGAAACATCGGACGCCATTGATTACCAGGGAGATGCAGAAATTGAAAACCAGGGGAACATCCTAGTCTGCTCCGACAATCCTGCCTTTCTGGAATCCATTTTGAGAGAACTTTCTTTTCTGGATAACCTTGATGGAATCATTGTGATTTCAGAAGTCAATCCCGAGGAAGTGGACCAGGGGCGCCTTGAAATTGAGTGGATTCTGGATTGCTCCTATTCGTCTGAAGCCCTGAAAAAGGCTGGTGCTTCGGATGCCAAGGTGGCCTTTGTGGATCATGAACATGATGGATTGACTCTGATTACAGTCCTGGAACTGGAACGGATCACCGGAGGCGCCATCTTTACTGTGGCTGGTTACCGTGAAGATGATTTCGACCAGCAGCTTTTGAAAGCAGGTTGTGACTTTTGCATCAATACCCGTGAACTGACCGCGCCGTTGCTTTCACAAACGTCTGCCCATCCTGGAACGGGAGTCCTGATCGAGAGCATCATTTCCGGAGAACCGCCCAGTGAGCGAATCTTCTCCCGGCAATTCAATAAGAAGTGGGTGCCGAAGACATGGATAGAAACTCTCCTGGATCTCAAGAATGAATATTCCTACCTTTCCCTAGGACTGATTCGGGCCTACGACCGGCGGATGCTTTGCAATCCGAATAATGATGTGATGGTCGAACCTGGAGATACCTTACTTTTTATGGCAAAGGCGGAAGACGACCATGATCAGGAAATTTTTCTTCCTGGGAGGGTTAAGCTTCACGACCCGAACCGCAAAGAGGAACTCGATGAACGACAGACAGCCTTGTTGGCTGAAGCGGAAGAGCTTTTTAAACAGGGTGTATTGCTTTCACGTAAAACAGGTGGAGCCGGAGAGGCATACCAGCTTTTTCATGAATCAGCAGTCAAAGGCTTTACGAGGGCAAAGTACAATCTGGGTATTCTTAATTTTCACGGGAAAGGAGTCCCCAGAAATGTAGAAGAGGCCTACTACTGGTTTCATGAGGCAGCAGAAGAAGGCAACGAGGCAGCCCGGAAAGCGCTGGATTCAATCAAAATCCTGCGTGAAAGTGAAGAGCAGTTCAAGAATTCGGAAAAGCAGTTGAACATGGTTCAAATGGATCACCTGAGTGAGGATCAACGTTTTTGGTATGCGAAGGCGATTACCAAATTGATCCTTGCCGACGGACGGATCGATCTCTATGAAAGGGTTTATCTGCATGGTGCCATCCATATTTTGGAAGACCCCGAGCATGTCCGAGATATCGAAGAGTCCGTCCTCCTCAATCGAGAAATCACCCTTGGTAATGTATTTGGTCTTTCCGACAAGGATCAGGAACGAATTCTTGCTGAACTTGTTGAGATTGCAACAGTGGACCGGGATTTTGATGTTGAAGAACAGGAAATGCTGCGTGAGGTCGGTAACGCGATGGGGTCTTCACGAAAGACCATCCAGAAAACCATCGATCAGGGTCTGGAAAGAGTCAGGCAATACCAGAAACGTTGAATATCTCCAAAACGTTTATCCAGCATTCCCTTCCTTTTTTTCTACCTTTCTAACTGTGATGGCTTCCTCTCAGGATCAGGAGCGAATTGAATTCGAATCTCATGCGAGTCAAATGACTTTGGACCAGTTGAATGAGAGTCTGAATGCCAATGAAAAACTGATCCGACTGTTTGAACTCCAGAAAGGAGCGATTCCCCAGGTTCTGGAAATGATGCAAAGTGTGCTTCAGCAAGAATTGAAAAAGAAGCAGTCCGTCAACTGAAACAGCTGAATTCCATTCAGCTGTTTTTATCTAAGGTTCTGTCAATTCAACTTCGCTTGTTTTGTTACCGGTTTGCAGGCATGATTTCCATGAACAGTCTGAATCTTTTCATTCAAATTCATGGAGATGGATCTGCTAGGATCGTTCAGAATCATAAGGACTGGAGGGGTCATCCTCTTTTGCCTGATTTCCATTGATGTTTTTGCAACTCCTCCCGTTCCTGAATGGATCCGCAGTCGTTGGGTAAAAACTTTTCAACGAGAGACGGTTCATGAAGTGAAGGACCAATCCTTGATTTTCCATGACCCGAAATGTGCTCCGTTCCTATGCCTGAAACAGAAAGAGAGACGAAAAATCACCTGGAATCCTGAGGTCATGCGTGAATCCAATCAGGGGATTCAGGCCATCACACGCAGAAATTATAAACTCAGAGAGGAAGTCCGAGTACGATGGGTGAGGAAGGGCTCGGACTGAAAATCAGCATCATGCTGAAATAGGAAAATGCGCCTTCTTTTTGATTCAGTTCAGCCAGTCTTCAAAACCGAAATCAAGCTTCCTCTGGATCACATCCACACGGAGCAGTTTGAGTTTGAGCCTTTGGCCCATCCGTATCAGTCGCCCCTGCCTTTTTCCTGAAAGAAACAGACGTTCCGGATCAAAAAAATAACGGTCATCATCGAGGATCTCGATGGGGATGTTCCATTCCAAGGCATGGGCTTCCAGTTCGACCCTCATGCTTCGACTGTCAAGAGATCGGATCACAGTCTGATACTCAGTTCCAGTGTGTTGTTCCAGAAAGACACACTTCATCAGATCCACACTTTGAAGTTCTGCTTTTTCTGCTTTACGTTCTTGTTGAGAACATTTGAGAGCGATTTCTCGATCAACCTCTTCCAACATTTTCTGTTTTGAACTTCTTTTTTTCGAAGCATTTTTATTCTGAGATTTCGAGAATTCTGACTTCAGCGCTCGATGGACCAGCAGATCAGGATAACGCCGAATTGGGGAAGTAAAGTGAGTGTAGAATTCAGCAGCCAAACCGAAATGGCCTTGGTTACGAGTTTGATAGACTGCTAGTGCCATGCTGCGCAGAAGCACCACCTGCAAGGCTTCGAACTGGGGAAGTTCCCGCAGTTGGTTCAGAACCTTACTGAACCCAAAAGAATCGCTAAGATTGACAGTGTTGGAGCTGACACCGTAATGGGTCAGGGTTTTTTTCAATTGCATCAGTTTCAGATCCGAAGGCGGCTGATGAACACGGTAGAGTGATGGAAGCTTCCTTTTGACACAATGCCTGGCCACGGTTTCATTGGCTTCCAACATGAATTGTTCGATCAATTTCATCGAAATCGACTGAAATTTCCGTGACATTCCGGTCATTCGATTTTGATGATCGAATTCTACAGATGATTCTGAAAATTCAAACTGGATTGCTCCCCGGCGATTTCTTTTTGCCACAAGCACATTCATCAACTCCTGCATCAGTTTGAGTGATTCATGCCTTTCAGTCTGTGGAATGGTGTTTTTCTTACCATTGAGGAAATTTGCAACCCCGTCGTAATCCAACCGTGCCTGGCTTCGGATGAGGCTTTCATAAATACGGTAATCGATACATTCACCTTCATGGTTCAACTGCATTTCACAGGTCAAAGCGAGTCGGTTCACATTCGGCCGCAGGCTGCATAATCCGTTGGAAAGCGCTTCTGGTAGCATCGGTATGGCATGAGTCGGAAAATAGACGCTGGTTCCACGTTTTCGCGCTTCTTCATCGATGGCCGAACCCGGGGTGACGTAATGCGCCACATCGGCTATGGCAACATAAAGACGGTATCCTCCGCGTTCGATTTTTTGGACACAGACTGCATCGTCGAAATCACGTGCAGTTTTGCCGTCTATGGTCACATAAGGCAAATGCCTCTGATCAACCCTTCTGGGATGTTGCTGAGGTAGGATGCGTTTTGGAAAAGAATTGGCTTCCCAAATTGCATTTTCAGGAAATTCAGTCCGGATGCCGTTATCCCGGAGGATTATTTCAAATCCCAGATCGAGGCCTCCTGTTTCTTTGAGCACTCGAAGGATTTTTCCAATAAGAGGTCCACTTTTTTGATCAGATTCAGAAAGTTCGACCTCCACAAGGTTTCCCTGTTCCGCATCTTCAGATGGTTCTTCATGACTAATGAGAACAAGTGGCAACCTAATGCGGGGGTTCAAAGGGATTGCATAAAGCTTTTTCCCTTTTTGTTCCAGCCTTGCGAGAAATCCTTTAGTTGCTCGTTCAAGCACAGAGACCACTCTGCCTTTGCGACGTCCCCGATAGCCTCTTGCCGCAAGCATTTCTACTTCAACCCGGTCTCCTTCCAGCGCAGAACCGATGTCGGATTCACCGATGAAAAGATCGGCTTCACCTCCACCTATGCTGACAAAACCAAATCCCTTCGGATTCTGGTTGAAGTAACCTCTGAGGCGTTTAACATGGCCTTTCGATGGCTTGAATGATGTTCTGGAATGTTTCCGATTACGCCCATCCATTTGGAATGAAGGTTGCTGATACTGGGTCTTAAGGAGTCTTTTGCTTCCATAAACAGTTCCCTTCTGAATAAGCTTCCCTTGCTTCACCATTTTGGAAAGTAAGGCTCTGATTTTGGGAGTGTGGGCTTTGCTGAGGCCAAGCGCCCCCCGGATCTGTTTCGCAGACAGAAGCTTTCCTGAATCATCCAGTAAGCTCAGAACGGATTTCTTTTTGGGTTTCATTTCAAGAGAAGAAAACTTTCAAACAAGTAGATTTTCCTGACGGAGTTTTCTGAGATGGGAACGGATGTTTTTCAAGGCATAAGGATAGAGGCCTTGAGGTATATTCTGATAGATCGATTGAAGCATTTGATCCTCCGTTTTGTCCTGATGAAAAAGTTGGAGCACCTGTTTCTCCCTTTCTCGTCGGTGTTGGAGGGTCGCCTCGATACGGTAAGTTCCTCCCATCGGTATTCCATGCGAGGGAATGATCACAGAGGGTTGAAGCGCAATGACTTTTTCGAGGGTCTGAAAATAAGTTGTCATGTCTCCTTCAGGTTCTGAGATGACAACTGTCCCAATACCCTGGATCAGGTCTCCAACGATGAACCAGGATAATGATTCCGGAGCCAGAGCCAGTTGACCTGCATCATGTCCTGGTACTGCATATACCTTGACCGTTTCTCCATGCCATCGTGTTAACTCTTCACCATCCGTAATCATTCTAATTTCAACTCCTCGAAAATAGTCCTCTCCGAATTTCTGTTGAATCCGGCTGTGGGAATCCTGACTGAGAAGTATGGGTAATTGTAAATCACGTGCCAGATCTGGGGCAAACTGATGATGGTCCGGATGGTGGTGAGTGAGAAACAATGCATCCAGATTTTCCTGTTTCATCTGCTCAAGCATAAGGAGGTAGGTTTCATCAGATTTTGGTGAAGAGTCGACCAGGATCTGGGGTGAGTCCGGATCACCCAGACGGAAGGCATTGGTCCTTTCTGCAGGAGGGAGGGTGTGTGAGGGCACCATCAGCATCCGAACGCCTTCCAGCATTTCCAGTTCAGGGATTTCCCGAGAGTCATCAAAATGAATGGAAAGATCTCCCATCTGTTTTAGGTTTGGATCCTGGATCAGTTGTTTGAGCATCGTCCTTAAAGGCGGAACCATCAATGCTTTTCCTTGATGAAATATTTTAAGCAAGGTTGGCGGGTTGATCCAGCTTCCAGCAGAAAATTCTCCTTCATCCAAAATGAATTCTGCTGGATCCTTCAAATCGATACGGTAAAACCAGTTTCTGAAACGGATCTGCGCAAACGAAGGAGCGAAGATCTCTGCAAGCGGTTCAATCGAAATTATTTTGTCCTCTGCGAATGCCTTTTCGAGATCAAAACTCAATTCTTCCTTCATCTCACGGCAGAGGGCACTGAGATGGACAGAGTTGAGTTTTGGGAAACTGGAAGCGATTCTGGAAGGCAGATCCTGGTCATCGATTTTGCCTCCAGGAAAGGCATTGTAACCAGGGAAGACATCCAGGTGATTCTGCCTGATCACTGAAAAAATCTGGCCTTGAAAACAAAAAACCGCGGAAACGGCTTCCACAATTTTAATCATGCGTATCGGCCTTTTTGTTCATGGCCTTAAGGGCTTTTTGGATCTTGCTTTTTCCCTCTTCCAATTCCCTGCTGGAGAGGATGAAATGCTGGATGCGGTGGGGTTTGACGTTTTCAACAAATATCAGTACAAATTGCGGAAATACACCCTGAACCTCAGCGATTCCTTGACAATACCAGGCAGCTTGAAGGTCATAATGATTTTGAGACATCTGTTTTCTGCAATAATCTTCCCTGCCGTTGTTTGAAAACTTGAGGTCCAAAATCACATTTTGAGAAGGATTGAACCAATCCAGTCGGGCTTTACAGGAAAGGGAAAATTCTGGATCTTGCCAGAAAAGGGATGTTTCTCCATGTCCTTCGGACATCCAATCAGACACCCGGGGATGGACGGCCAAGGCCCGTTCTGAAGTCATCAGTTGATCCCAGAGATTGCGAGGCAGGACTGTTTTTCCAGGATGCTGATCGGCAAAGGCCTTCCAGCGGGCTTGACCTGAGTTGCTCCTGCATCGTAGTCCCTGAGGTGCCGGAACGTAGCTTTGGTGAAATCGATCAGGTTCCAGAACCAGACAGTGTCCTGCATTGCCTCGAAGGCAGGCCTGCTGGTTGATCATCGAGGATCCCTTACGGTTTGGAGTATCAAGAAATTGTTTGAGGGTGGTTTGATTCAAACCTGGGGACTGCCTGTATTCTTCAAAAGGAAGTCCAAAACACAATCCTTCAGGTTTGAATTTCTGAGATCCAATCTCATTCATGTTGTGCATCAGATCCCGAGGATCAGGACTTAGGCTTCGACTTCCTGATAACTTTCAATGGGCGGACAGGAGCAGACAACATTTCTGTCCCCAAAGACATTGTCGATTCGGTTGACGGGTGGCCAGTATTTGTTGATCCGCAAACCTGGTAGTGGATAGACGGCCTCTTCTCGAGTGTAGCAGTGATTCCATTCAGGGTCGGCAAGATCCTCGGCGGTGTGAGGAGCGTTGTGCAGGGGATTGTCGTCGGCATCCCATTCACCTTCTTCAAGCCTTCGGATTTCCACACGGATGGCAATCAAGGCGTCACAGAAACGGTCCAATTCTTCCAACGGCTCGCTTTCGGTGGGTTCGATCATCAAGGTTCCTGCCACCGGCCATGACATGGTGGGGGAATGGAACCCATAATCGATCAACCTCTTGGCCACATCCTCTTCGGTGATGCCTGCCGTTTCCCGAAAGGGACGGACATCGATGATGCATTCATGGGCGACTCGTCCCTTGTTTCCGGTATATACCACCGGGAAGTGTTCTCTGACTCTTGAGGCAATGTAATTGGCATTGAGGATGGCCACCTGCGTTGCTTTCAGGAGTCCTTGAGCACCCATCAACTTGATGTAAACCCATGAAATTGGAAGGATTCCCGGACTTCCGTAAGGTGCAGCAGAAACAGCACTGTTCTCTTCTGGGATTTCAGGAATGGGCCGAACGGAATGGCTGGGCGCAAAGGGGGCGAGATGTTTTTTGAAACCGATTGGTCCCATGCCCGGTCCGCCTCCACCATGGGGTATACAAAAGGTCTTGTGCAGGTTCATATGCAGAACGTCGGGTCCAATTTTTCCCGGCTGAGCGATACCAACAAGAGCATTCAGGTTTGCTCCGTCCATATATACCTGTCCTCCGTGTTGATGAATGATGTCACAAATCCGTGTCAGGGTTTCTTCAAAAACTCCATGTGTGGAGGGATAAGTGATCATCAAAGCGGAGAGTTCAGAAGAATGTTTTTTGGCTTTGGCTTCAAGATCTTCAAGATCAATGTTGCCATCTTCATCGCATTCAATAATAACGACTTTCATGGAAGCCATCATTGCACTAGCGGGATTGGTGCCGTGGGCAGAACTCGGAATGAGACAGATGTTTCGTTGACCTTCTCCGCGATGAATCTGGTAGCGGTGAATGAGAAGCAGACCAGTGTATTCTCCCTGGGCACCCGAATTAGGCTGCATTGAAACCGCCTCAAAACCAGTGATGCGAATCAATTGGTCTTGAAGTTCTTCGATCAGTTTTTGGTACCCTAGGGTTTGTTCAACCGGAACAAAAGGGTGGATGCCTCCGAATTCCTGCCAGGTAACCGGGATCATTTCTACTGCTGCATTGAGTTTCATGGTGCATGAACCCAGCGGAATCATAGACCGATTGAGGGCAACATCTTTGTCTTCAAGATGTTTCAGATAACGCATCATCGAGGTTTCCGAATGATAGCGTTTAAAAACCGGATGAGTTAAAAAATCCGAACTTCTTCGTAAATCTTCTGGAATAGCAGAGATACCCTTAGAAGCCAAAGTCTGATCTAACTCATCCAGCCCGTTTGCTGCAGATGAATTTCCTTTCATTTTGACATCCGCAAAAATCTGGATGAGTTGATGCAGATCCTCAAGTGTTGTTGTCTCATCAACGGATATGCCCAACTGTTCGGTTCCTGTTTTACGAAGATTCATCCTTTTTTGAAGCGCATGATCATAAATCTGGTCCCTTTCTTTGCCGGCATCGATGTTGAGGGTATCGAAGAAATGTTCGCTGCAGTTTACTCCAAGTTTTTTCAGGGATTGGGCGAGCAGCATTGCCATGCGATGAACCCTTCCTGCTATATCTTTGAGTCCCTCTGGTCCATGATAAGTTGCGTAGCATCCAGCGATGACGGCCAGTAAAACTTGTGCAGTGCAGATGTTGCTGGTCGCTTTTTCACGGCGAATGTGCTGTTCCCGTGTCTGTAAAGCCATCCTTAGAGCCCGTCTGCCGCGTCCATCCACAGAAACGCCAATCAGCCTTCCGGGCATCGAACGTTTGTATCGGTTATGGGTGGCAAAAAAGGCTGCATGAGGACCGCCGAATCCCATTGGTACTCCGAACCTCTGTGAATTCCCAATGACGACATCCGCTCCAAGTTCCCCAGGTGGTTTAAGGAGGACCAGACTCAGTAAATCTGCAGCGACGGATACCAGTGTTTCTGATTGATGCCAATGCTGGATCCATGCAGAAATATCGGTTATTTCCCCTGTGGTTGAGGGATATTGAATCAGAGATCCAAAAAATTCTGTTTCCAGATGATCCTCAGTTTTTCCCACTACCAATTCAATTCCCATTGGCTCTGCACGGGTTTTCAATACATCGAGGGTTTGGGGATGACAATCATCGGAAGCAAAAAAACTCATGCTTTTGCTGCGTGAAATCCTCCTGCAGAAGCTCATTGCTTCTGCAGCCGCTGTTGCCTCATCGAGTAGTGATGCGTTTGCTATATCCATTCCGGTCAGGTCCATGACCATCTGTTGGTAATTGAGTAAAGCCTCAAGCCTACCTTGGGAAACTTCAGCCTGGTAGGGAGTGTAGGCGGTGTACCAGCCAGGATTTTCTAGCAGATTTCTAAGGATGACATTTGGAGTGATCGTATTGTAATACCCCATACCTATGAAGGAACGGGCAATCTGGTTTTCTGAAGCGATGGATTTCAGTTCTTTCAAAACATCAACTTCTGTCATCGAAGAAGGAAGTTCCAAAGCGTTTTTCATTCGTATCGAAGCAGGAACTGCTTGATCGATTAAAGCCTCCAGGGAATCAATTCCCAGAGATTCGAGCATTTTAACCTGCTCAAATGATGATGGTCCGATATGGCGGCGTTGAAACATTTCCCTTTGTCCAAGAACTGCCAGAGGTTTGGAGAAGGAATCCTTGTTAGTCATGGGATTTAATAGAATGGATGAATCTTATAGTTGGATACAATTTTTGTTCAAGGGTATCAATTCAGTCCAATGAAAACAATTCGGGTTTGTCCCAATAGATGTGGAGGGTTTTAGCTGGGAGAGGATTTTTTTGAACTTTTACGGAGATCCTGAACCTGCCCCTTTAGATCTGGCTGATACAACCAAAGTTTTCCCTTAAAGATCCAAATCAGGGCTATCAAGGTCATCACGCAACTGATTCCATAAGGAGCCAGGATCATATTATCTCCCAATGTCAGGAACTGATTGTCCATGCGCAATGGTGTCAATAGGGAGCGTATGGTGGAGTAACCGAGAAGATATAAAGCGCCGATCATTCCGTCACGAAAATTCCGTAAGCGGAGTTTCCATAGAAGGGCAAAGAGGATGAAATTCATCAAGGATTCATAAATCATGGTTGGGTGAACCGACTGCCCTTGCGCATAACGGTCGACAGCTGTTCCTGCCGGAAAGACGATACCGGTCCATATCGTGGTTACCGGTCCGGCAGCTTCTCCATTGGTGAAGTTTCCCCAACGGCCAATCGCCTGACCTAGGACGATGCAGAAGGCGGAAATATCCAACATGGCCGATAGGGAAATGCGCTTGATCCAACAGTAGACAATCAGCGATATTGGGCCGAGAACAATCGCTCCATGAATCGCCATGCCGCCTTCCCAAACGGCAAAGATTTTCCAAAAGGGTTGATGGGCATAGTAATTAGACCATTCAAAGATCACTTCATAACTTCGTCCACCTATCAACCCGGCCAAGAATATGCTCAGGGTGCAATTCATGGCTTCATCCTCGGTCAGTGCAATTGTGCGGCGGCGAACCTCGCTTAAAACAATGCGGGCTCCTAACAGGACTGAAATCGCATAAAATAAACCGTAAAACCTTGGTTCCAAAGTAATTCCAAGAAACGGGATTTCCAGACTGAAAATGGTGGGGTACATGGACGATCAGAATCTATCAGAATTTGGTTGTTTCAACTCTTCTTGCAGCATCTCGAAACAGATGAATTTAAACGGATTTGGTATCAATTGATGAACAAGAGGTTTTCAGGAAAATTAAGCCCCAAGACTGTCGCCGAGGAGTTGTTTTTGATTTTTCAGGTGGGAGCGGATTCCTTTTTCTGCATAATCCAGAAGCTGGTTGAGTTGATTTCTTGGAAAAGTCTGTCCTTCGGCCGTTCCCTGCACTTCCACAAAATCCCCGTTATCCAGCATGACCACATTCATGTCGACTTCCGCTTTCACATCTTCATCATATTTTAGGTCCAGAAGTGGTCGCCCTTCAAAGATACCGACACTGATTGAGGCAAGGAAACGGTTAATCGGAAATCTTTCAAACCGTCCTTCTGCCTGCATCTTCCGCAATGCGAGAACCAGGGCAACAAAACCTCCTGTGATGGAAGCGGTACGGGTACCGCCGTCTGCCTGAATCACATCACAATCGATCCAGACAGTGTGCCTGCCAAGAGCTTTTAAATCTACCACGGACCGAAGGGACCGACCAATCAGACGCTGGATCTCCTGAGTTCTTCCGTCGATTTGGGGCCTTTCACGACGTTTTCGTTTTCCTGTGGAACCTGGAAGCATCCCATATTCGGCGGTCACCCAGCCATGCCTGAAACCATTATCTTGAAGTTTGAGGAAATCCGGGACCTGTTCCTCGAAAGTTGCAGTGCAGATGATCCTGGTTTCTCCGGTTGAAACAAGAATCGAACCAGGTGCGTTGAGAGTATAATCCGGAATCAGCTCAAGTGTCCGGGCTTCATCATCTTTCCGTCCGTCGGTACGGGAATGGTTCTTAGTCATTAAGAAGGGAAGAGTGGGATTTGATTTATTTTAAATTGCCAACACAGAGATTGTTACTTTTTCCAAAACCTTGATGAAAGTATTAATCTGCTCGAAGGACTTCCATTCCTTCAGGAATTTCGAAATGGAAGAGTTGTGAATCCAAATCGAGATTATACTCCATCGATTTCAGGACAATCGTTCGATAATTTCCCTGACGGTCCATCAGCAGCAGGGTTTTGAGGTGATGATTTTCTTTATGGACCTCAAGCTGTATGAAATCAAGATTTGCCAGTTTTTCCTTCGGTTCCAATTCCACCAAAAGGCCTTCGGGGGCTTTCAGCAGTTCCCGACTCAAGGTTCGTGGAATGAAATCCCGATTCAAATCTCCTACTCCAAGTAAGAAATCTAAAGCAGTCACTTCAGTGATCCGGGAAAGTTGCTGAACGGTAACATTTTCCAAAAGCGGATCATAGAGCCACACGGTTTCTCCATCGGTCACCAGAAGTTGTTCTTCGGGTATTTGATATTCCCAGCGCATTTTACCGGGGCGAAGAAAACTTACCTTGCCCTCGGCCACGACAGGAAGAGAATCTGCGTCATTACGAAAACTGGTCTGGATGAATTGTCCTGAAAAACTGGAAATGCTTTGATAGCGATTCTGGATCAAAGAAACCTTCTGCATCAAATCTTCTTCCGCACTGTGGAGTTTCTGTGAAAAAACGGTAACTCCTATGATGCATCCTAAAACCATCATATTTAGAGAACGGAAATAAAACCTTTTCTGAGGGTTTTTCTTCATTTCATGAACCTTTTGCTTGATCCCTTTAACCATGAATCATTTTTCGAAAACTCCTCTTGCCTGCGTAACGCATGCCTTCAATCGGTCCGGAGAGTTGAAAATTGATCCTGAAAAGGTTGTAAAGGCCATAAAGTAATGTCAGCACTGCAGGCATCCATAGCACCGATGGGCTGAGGTCTTCCATCAACTCGTTTGCACCCATCCAAAGGATGTAGTACATGGTGATGAGGATCAGTCCTCTTAGATAGGATGCGGTTCTTCCCCGACGGGGTTCAACGACCCCGAGGGAAAACATGGCGAGGCAGATGACAAAGCAGGCAACAGGGGTGGTCAATCGCATCAAAAGTTCACGCTTTTCACTAAATTTCGGACTGTTCCAGATTTCACTCGTAGGCCTCCCCCAGACGTGCCCACCGTCTTCATCATGTGACATCTCGGAACTTTTAAAAACATAAAAAAGTTTTTCAAAATCGATGATACGGTAGCTTGATTTTTGTTGATGCAGATGGATTTTTCCATTGACTAGATTAAGAAGAAGATCCTGTTCTTTTTCACGAATTTCGATGGAACCTGACTCTGATACCGTGATCATGGAATCGGAATCCAAATCCCTTTCACTCAAGAAAACTCCTTTAAGTTGTTCATTTTCGTCTTTTTCTTGAACGTAGAGAACTTTGCCGCTGAAATCGTAATTCAGGACCTTTGGTTGGATGGTTGTGTTTTTTTGGGATTTCAACAACCTCAGTTTTTCTTCTTCAAAAGCCCGATAACCAAGTGGGGTTAGCCAAAGGCTGTTCAACAGGCCGAAAAGGGTGACAGAAAGCCCAAAGAAGACCACTGCACTACCTATGGTCCAAGAACTCATTCCGGCTGCATGCATGGCCGTCAGTTCAAAATCGGTTGAAAGTCGGGACATAAAGACCACAATGGACATCAGGCTGGCATAAGGCAGGGTCATGTTTACAAACTGTGGAAGCTGATAGGTCAAAAGTTGCATCACTGTAGCCAGGTCTACTCCCCTTTCAATAATCATCGTGATCAGTTTATATACAGTATCCATGGAGAGGACGAATGTGATGATCACCGTCGCCATCAAAAAAGAGGGAATCAACTGGATCAGGTGGGAACGGAAGAGCAACATGATAGCAATCAAGCATCAAAGGTGGATGTCAGGCATTTCATTGTACACCTGTTTGTTGCTGTTGAAGTTGTTCCTTGATCTGCCACGCAATGCGCATTGACGCCAATCCATCTTCTGCACTCACCCGGGGTTCTTCTCCACTGCGAACAGAGTCAAGGAATGAGGCTATTTCACTGTTCAATGCATCTCCTTTATCTAACTGAATAACCTCAGGTTGGAGCATTTCTGGAGTGACGGTTTGACTGAGATCAACCCTCAACCTGCGGGCCTGTCCTGTCCCAAAATCAAGGGAATGATACGCTCCTTTCTGGAAAATACGCATTTTCCTCTCTGCCTTGTCCGAAACCCGACTCGCGGTCAAATTTACCACACAACCGTTTGCAAAACGCAGCCTTGCATTGGCGATGTCAGTGGTTGGTGTCAGGATAGAAACTCCATGGGCTTCGACTGATTCAGGAATGGTTTTCAGGAGTGATTGAATGAGGTCGATATCATGGATCATCAAATCCAGAATCACGTCGACATCGGTTCCACGTTTCGGGAAAGGTGCAATCCTGATCGACTCAATGAACTGTGGGGCTTGACTGGTTTTTGAATCTTCTCCTGAGGGATCATCATTCAAGCTTTTCTGGAATTCTTCAAATACCGGGTTGAAGCGTTCCAAGTGTCCGATCTGAAGACAAAGTTTCTGCTTGATCGAAAGATCCAGCAGTGCTTCCGACTGCTGAAGGTTGCTGGCAAAGGGCTTTTCCAACAAAACATGAATCCCCTTTTCCAAACAATTTTTAGCAATTTCGTAATGGTGAATCGTTGGAACTGCAATGCTGACCGCATCCGGAAGGACCGGCATCGAATCCAAATTCCTGAAGCAGGGAACCCCGAGTTCAATTCCAACCTCTCTTGCCCTGACTTCATCATTGTCGATCACACCAAGTAGATCCGACCCATCAAGTTTTGAGAACTTTTGAGCGTGGAACCTGCCCAGATAGCCGACACCAATGACAGCAGTTTTCATTTGAGCCATTTTATTTTTTTTTGATTTAAGAGGCGGTGTGATGTTGTAAAAAGGGGAAGATTTTCCCACACCATGAAGGTGTACTGATTTGATTCAACTTGTCAATTGTTCCAGTTCATAGACTTGTTTTTTCAGGGCTTCAATCATTTTTTCAGATGAATCCACTTTTTCTCTTAATTCATGGACAATCTTTTCCGGTGCATTATTCAGAAATCCAGAATTTTCAAGTTTGCTAAGACTTTTTTCCAAAAACTGAATTTCTTGATTTAACTGCTTTTGGAGGTTCAAAATTTCCTGACTGAAATCCAGAGCCTCAGCATCGATGCTTATCAAGGTTTCTCGGAAATAAGAAGAGAGGGCTTCACCACTGGGAATGGCCTCAACCTTCCTGATTTGTAATGTGTTGATGCGGGCCAGTCTACGGATCAGATCAGAATGGCTTTCAAAAACCTCTGAATGCTGTTCTGAATCGATGTTGGCGTCAATTTTCTGGTTGAGTCCCAGGCTGGCTTTTTCACGGAGAGCACGCAAATGAGATACGGATTCACAGACCAGTTCAAGTTTTTGGTGACTTTCAGGAAAGGTGAATCCTTGAGGTTCAGGCCATGAAGCTCTCGCCAACATGGTTTTTTGTCCAAGGTTTTCCCAAAGTGCTTCTGTGACAAATGGGATGTAGGGATGGAGCAGTTTAAGTTGTATGCTCAGGGCATAGGCCAGGACTCGATTGTCTTCTTCACCACGGTCTGGTCTTTTGTCCATCTCCAGATACCAGTCACAGAACTTTCCCCAGAAAAAACTTCGCAGGTTGTCGATGACCTCGGAAAGCCGAAACGCTTCCAGACCTTGTCTGGTTTTTTGTATCAGAAGGTCCAATTCATGGAGTAGCCATTGGGCCTGTTCGTTATCGACGGTTTCCGGAGGAGCAAGTGATGTCCCGGCTGGAATGTTCATCAGGATATAACGCCCGGCATTCCAGACTTTATTGGAAAATCTGCGGCAGCTTTCTAACTTTTCAGGATAAAGCCTAAGATCCTGTCCTGGTCCGGTTCCCTGAATCAAGGCCAGCCTGAGGGCATCCGTTCCATAATCACGAATGCTCTCCAAAGGATCGATGCAGTTGGCTGGATCTGATTTAGACATTTTCTTTCCGTCTCGAGTGCGTACTAGTCCATGCAGGTAGACGGTCTGAAAAGGCACCTCACGGATCATGTAGGTGGTCATCAGGATCATCCGGGCAATCCAGAAAAAGAGGATGTCGTATCCGGTTTCCATGACATGGGTTGGATGAAACTTTTGGAAATCAGGGCTTCGCCGGAGCAATTCTTCAAAAGGAATGCTTTCATCTTGGGCCAGTTCTGGATCGATGAGGGTGCTCCAGGTCCAAAGCGCGGAAGAAAACCAGGTATCCAGAGTATCAGGATCCTGTTCCCAGCCTTCTCCTTCCGGCGGATGCATGGAAATTTTCAACTCGTCGCCACGATAATAAGCTGGAATCCGATGGCCCCACCAGATTTGACGGCTGATACACCAATCACGCAGATTTTCCACCCAATGGAAGTAAATGTTTTCAAAACGGTTCGGAACCAATTTGATGTCTCCATAACGAACCACATCGATCAAGATTTCACGCAGGCTCGATTGACTGCCTTTCCATTCGATGGATTGTTTGTTGACATCGATGAACCATTGTTCCCGGATTTGAGGTTCGATGGCTCCTCCTCCCCGACTGTTGAAGGATTTGCTGTGTGTATATTTCTCATCCACTCCAAAGAGTAGTCCCTTCGCCTCAAGTTTTTCTACAATCATCGAACGGGCTTCTTCAATCGGCATTCCTGAAAATTCCTGTGCCACGGGAAGAAGCCTGCCTTCGAAATCAATGATGGGTTCTTTGTCGAGTTGATGACGTTCCGCAATCTCAAAATCGGTATGATCATGCCACGGGGTGATCGTCATCACTCCTGTGCCGAATGCGGGGTCGACTGAATCATCTTTTATGACTGTCGCCAAAATCAGGCCATTGATCCATTCGCATTCAAAGGTCTGCCCATGTTGATAATCAAGGTAACGCTCATCGTCCGGATGCATCACCACGTATTTGTCACCGAACTTGGTTTCTGGTCGGACCGTTCCGATCTGAAAAGGACCGTATTGAAAGGTGTAGAATGGTGACTGGGTTTCCTTTCTTTCCACCTCATCATCAGAAACATTGGTCATCAATTTCGGATCCCAGTTGACGATTCTGGGTCCTCGGTAGATCAGTCCCTCATTGAACATGCGTACGAAGGATTCATTTACACAGCGGTTGAGCTGCGGGTCCATGGTGTAGCGTTCCCGAGACCAGTCACAGCTAGATCCCATCGCCTTGACTTGGTTACGGATCGTCCCTCTCGAATTTTCGACATAATCAGCAATCCTCTTGAGAACTTCCTCTCGACCTAAAGTTTCCCTGGGATCCTGGATTCCTTCCTGGTTTCGGATTTGGTTGAGGACGACATTTTCTGTGGCAATTGCCGCATGATCAGTACCTGGTAGCCATAGAGCTTCATCCCCCATCATCCGATGCCAGCGTATGAGGATGTCTTCCAAAGCGAGCATGACTGCATGACCCACATGAAGCTGTCCGGTAGCATTCGGCGGGGGCATGGAGATGGTAAAGGCTGGAGCATCAGAATTAGTGTTTGCCCTGAATACACCTTTTTCTTCCCACTGTTGATAAATCTCCGACTCAAAGCTGTGGGGGTCGTAGGTTTTTGGAAGCGATGTCATGGAAAGGTGATTTTATATATCAAAGATGAGAACCTTTGAAGCATCAGGCTCATTTATTCTTTTTATGTGATTGTCAGATCCGGGGGATCAAATACGATGAAAAAAAAGGAGGTTTCTCGGAATGGCGTTTAGCAAGGTTCATAAAAGGTGCTCAAGCCCATAAACCAACCGGTTCAGATCCATCACTTTTTTACACGCGAGGCAGACTCCCGGCATGAAAGAGTCTCTATGGATGGAATCGTGACGGATGCTGAGGGTTTGACTTTTTCCTCCGAAGAGCACTTCCTGGTGTGCAACCAGTCCAGGCAGTCGAACCGAATGTACAGGGATTTCGTTCGCCCTGGCACCACGAGCACCGCTAAGGATTTCTTTTTCTTCGAGAGGGTCCGGTGATCTGAGGCGCGAAGAGGCAATCAATGCTGCAGTTTTTATTGCTGTTCCAGACGGAGCATCCACTTTTTTTTCATGATGCAGTTCGATGATTTCCGCATCAGGCAAGTACCTGGCTGCTTCCGAGGCGAATTTCATCATCAAAACTGCCCCGATTGCAAAGTTGGGGGCAATGATGCCTCCAATGTTCTTTTCCTTTGCCAGTCCCTGGAGTTCTTCAACCTCTTCCGGAAGCAGCCCACTGGTCCCTATCACAGGCCTGGCACCTGCCTGGATGATGGTGTTGCAGTTTGAAAAAGCAACAGAGGCCGTAGTGAAATCGACAACCGCCTCAGCTCCTGATTGCTGAATTGATACTTCAAGATCATCTTCCAAATCGGTCTGTCCGACTAAGGTCAGATCAGGATCATTCTCAATGGCCTCAACGGCTTCAAGACCCATACGGCCTCGTGCACCATTCACCAGAATTTTGATGGAACTCAATGAAAGCTTAACGATTTAAGATGCAAATAACGCTCAATCTATGCATAGTGTAACCTATTAAATTATATTGCATTTCCACGAAAAACAAGGGTTTTGGATGATGGCTCATCCTTTCCGGTTTTATGAAATCAGCAGCAAAAAATCAGAAATATCCAGTTCCGGTATCCGGCAATTGAGTTTTGCATGTGAAGATAACCCTGAAGTGTTCTGTTTCCTCTGGATCAATCAAAGTAAACAATTAAAGCATATCCAGTTTCTATTCGGGGAGTCCGTTTTGGAATGGGAATCGGATCTGGGTATACGCTGTAGCCAAACCAATCGTGTGGAGGATCCTGAAGTGAAAATTGGGGTTCACAAAGGGAGCAGATCTCTTCATTCGAATGATGATCCGAAGTTATTATCTGAATCACTGGAACATATGAAGCGATGTGAATTTCCTGAAGAGTGGAATGCTCAGGTTCATTCGAAATTTTATCCCTAAATTCTCCAACGGTTCTATTTGTATTTTAATTTCTTTTTTTGACCCGTCAGGCCATCTTTCTCAAAGGATCTATGCGTAAATCAGTGATGGTTCTGCTCAGACCTCAGCAATGGCTTAAAAATCTGTTTGTACTAGCACCAGCTTTTTTTGCAGGTAGTTTTTTAGAGGTTGAAGTGATGAGGGAATCGCTCCTGACCTTTCTCTGTTTTTCTGCATTAGCCAGTTCAGTATACGTTTATAATGACTGGATTGATCGGATTGCAGATTCAAGACATCCTGAAAAAAGTAAACGACCTCTTGCCAGTGGCGCAATCAGTGGTCGTACTGCGTTTATCACGGGAATCTTCGTGTTGTTGTTTTCATTTTTCATAGGTTTCGCTTTTTTAAACCATCAGGTGTTGACAGTGGCTGGTATCTATCTTGTCTTAAATCTGGCATACACGCTTAATCTCAAAAAAATAGCCATTTTGGATGTTTCGTGCATCGCAGTTGGATTTGTGCTGAGGCTTTTAGCAGGCAGCGTAGCTACGGGAATCGAACTGTCATCCTGGATCATCACACTTACTTTTTTATTGGCATTGTTTCTGGCTTTAGCAAAGCGGAGGGATGATGTGGTTCGTGAACAGCGTGGGGAGGAGCGAACTCGCTCATCGATCAAAGGTTACAACCTTGGTTTTCTGGATCAGGCGATGACCATCATGGGATCCGTCGTCATTGTGGCCTATCTTCAATACTGCCACGCAGCGGACCGGACCATTCCAATCATCAGTTCTAAGCTTTACCTTACCGCAGCATTTGTTGTCATTGGCCTCCTGCGTTACATGCAGTTGGCACTGGTGGAGGAAAGGAGCGGGAATCCGACAAGAATTCTGATTGAAGATCGATTTACCCAAATTAATCTCCTGATCTGGGGAGGTTTTTTTGCCTGGATGCTATACGGATGAGACAGGAACTAATCTCGGGATGGGGAGGGTGTCCCCGGATCAAAGCAAGTCTTTATGAAATCCACAGCAAGTCTGAAATCAGCCTAGTCCTCGAAGAGAACCAATCCTTGACCCCCCGAGGCATGGGGCGCTCATACGGAGATTCTTCCTTGGGTCCCAAGGTTTTGATGACACCTAAGATGAATAGGCTGCTTTCTTTTAATGGTGAAAGTGGGATCTTGGAATGTGAGGCGGGAGTATGTTTAGAAGATCTAATTCGTGTTTTTGTCCCTAAAGGCTGGTTCCTTCCAGTGACACCAGGGACTCGATTCGTGACTGTGGGAGGAATGTTCGCCTCTGATGTGCATGGAAAGAATCATCACAAGTCTGGCTCATTTTCAAAGCACGTATTAAGTTTCACTCTTTTGGATGCTTCAGGGCATCTGCATGAGGTAGACCGGCAAAAAAATCTGGAACTGTTTCTTGCCACAGCCGGAGGGATGGGCCTGACAGGAATGATTTTGAAACTACGTTTTCAAATGATTCCTATCAAAAGTTCCTGGATCCGGCAAACGGTATTTAAAATGAAAGCCCTCGATGAACTGTTAGACCATTTTGACAGCACTCATCAATATACGTATTCCGTGGCTTGGGTCGACTGTCTTTCCACTGGAAAAGATTTGGGGCGGTCACTTTTGATGCTGGGAGAACATGCGGCCTTTGACGAACTTCCTGCTGATTTGAAAAATCGGGCGGTTTCCCTGGATCTGAGACAAAAACTCAAGGTGCCCGTTCAACTGCCTTCAGGCATGCTCAACACATGGAGTATCAAAACCTTCAATTCCCTTTACTACCATCGGATTCGCAGCAGGGAAAATTCTCAATATGTGCCTCTTCTGTCTTATTTTTATCCACTGGACAATATTCATCATTGGAACCGGATTTATGGCAGAAAAGGGTTTTACCAGTATCAGTGTGTCATTCCCAAAAAACCAGATGGATCGAAACAATTACGACGTCTTTTGCAGGAAATCGCAGATTCTAAAACAGGCTCCTTTCTCGCAATTCTGAAACTATTCGGTCCTCGTGATGAACCCTATCTCTCGTTTGCATCTGAGGGCTATACTTTGGCACTGGATTTTCCAAACTGCAGTGGTACGGAAGCACTTTTCCAAAAACTTGATGAGATTGTTGTACAATCAGGAGGGCGCCTATACCTGACCAAAGACGCACGAATGAGCAAATCCATGTTTGAGGCGGGTTATCTGGAATCAGGACTTTTTAAAGAGGTGAAAAGAAGAATTGACCCGGAAAACCGTTTTACTTCTTTACAGGCAGCAAGACTGGGGCTAATCGCATGAGTGAAACCATCCAAAATATTCTTGTCATAGGAGCGAAATCCGATATTGCAATTGCAGTAGCACGTGAGTATGCAGAGCAATCCTGTTCTCTGCAGCTTGCAGCACGTGAAACGGATTCTTTGAAGGAATTCAGGGAAGATTTAAGGATCAGAGGGGCTTCAAAGGTTGAAGTTTTTAAGCTGGACTTAGAATCTGTCAAGTCGATTAAATCCTTTCTGAATCAATTGGACCCCCTCCCGGATTTAGCGGTATGTGCAGTTGGATACCTAGGAGAGCAAAGTCGTTCGGAAAAGGATTTTGAAGAAATGGAAAAGGTGGTCAAAAGTAATCTGACGGGTCCCGCGATGGTTCTTGAATCCCTTGCTCAGGCCATGATGGAACGTAAAACAGGAGTGATTGTAGGTATCAGTTCCGTGGCTGGAGACCGAGGAAGAGCAAGTAATTATTGGTATGGATGTGCCAAGTCAGGATTGACCGCGTTTCTTTCAGGGCTTCGACAACGAATCCAAAACTCTGGTGTCAGGGTTCTTACGGTCAAACCTGGTTTTGTCAGAACAGCTATGACCGCGAATTTAAATCTTCCTCCAGCACTTACTTCCACTCCAGAAAAAACTGCCTCAGATATTGTTAAAGCTGTATCCAAAAAACAGCCGGTCCTTTACACTCCTTTTTTTTGGTTTTGGATCATGCTGATCATTCGAGGACTTCCTGAAAAGATTTTTTTAAAATTAAAAAATCTATAGGCGGTTAAATCCCTAATATTCTGAGTGTTGATTCACCAGATTTCATTTCTGAGTGTGGATGTCAAATAATCTTTCCCAAAAAGAAGTCCTTCTCCTGGGAGGATTGGCCATGCTGGCGTTTTTCGTCAAATGTTACTTCAATATCATGGCTCCTCTGCTTGATGATGAAGTCTATTATTTCATCTGGTCACAAAAACCAGATTTTGGATATCCCGAACATGGTCCTTTCCTTCCATGGATTTATGCTCTGATTTCTCCACTGCTAGGAGAAAGCGCATTTGCAATTCGCTTTTTTGCTCTATTCGGGATGCAGATTGTTTCCATATCCGTTTTTTTCTTCATGAAGAACCGATTTGGAAACAGGGCGGCATGGATCTCTTTTTTGACATACCAACTTCTGCCCGCAACTTTCACCCTTTCGATAGTCTCAACGATCGATACTCCGATGTTTATATTCGGGACCTATTCATTGTTATTTTACTGCAAAGGTTTTTTTGAGGATAAAAAATTTTTCTATGTCGGCGGTTTGTTTCTAGGAGTTTCTGCATTATCGAAGGTTTCTGCAATATGGCTCGGTGTGGGAATGTTTTTTTATATTATTTTTTCTGAAAGGAGGAATGATTATTTTAAAAATCCTCACCTTTGGTTGTCATTCTTTTTAGCAGCTTTGATTTACAGCCCTTTTTTGTTGTGGAATTATGTAAATGATTTCCCTTTTTTTGTTACTGCGACCAATCTTCTTTCACGCGAAGGTAGCGTGGAATCATTCTTATTTTTTTGGATTTCCCAAATTCTTTTACTTTTTCCTAGTATATTCGTTTTAATTTTTCATGCATTAAATTCAAATTTAATGAAAAATTATCCTAAGAATTTAAAGAATTACTATTCCTTTTTTTCAATGCTTGGAGTAGTAGCTTTGTGTTATATTTTTTATCAATCTTTAAGATCGAATTTAGAAGCTAATTGGGGTGGATTTGCTTATATCAGTCTTTTATTACTTGGTTCTATTCATATCAGCCAAGTCTGGGAAAAATTTGCTATGAAGTATTTTTTCAGTGGTAGTCTTATTCTATCAACATTTATCATGTTTTTTATTACAGGACATACTTTGTTTGGATTTTTGCCGGTCCAAAAACATGATTTCACCAATCGATATTATGCATTTAAAACATTTCCTGAAGAGATAAAAGATTACTATGCTTCTAACCTGAATCCAGAAATACGTACGATTTCTTTTAATAATTATCAGATTCCCTCCATGCTTGATTTTCATGTTAAACCTATAAACCGACCTGTATCTGTTAATGGACCAGACTATCACCCAGTGGTATTTGAATACTGGTATCCTAATCTACAACTGAAGGGGCAAGATCTTTATGTTTTACAAAATAGCTTAGGAGTGAGGGAGAGAATGAAGGAGTCCTGTGAGGAATTCTCAATGTTAAAAAAATTCGTTAGCACCCGTGAAACAAAAAATATATCAGAACACTTTCTTTTTATTTGCAAGAATTATTTGGAAAAAATGAGGGCATTGCCTACATTTAAATTTTAATAAATAATCTCATTTCTATAACATTAAGCTTGCAAAAAAATCTGTCAAGAATATTTTTAAATAAAATATAAAATTACATTGTATAAAACATTTGATGATTTGCTGGAATTTAAGGAGAAATTATGTACGCATTGCGTCTGGAACCTGAATTTATTAACAATTTGACGCCTGAGGGAAGAAGATGGTTGGCACGCGCAGTGGTCAACATGATTAATATAGATGGGAAACTTGATCCGAATGAAATGCCCTATATGCATGACGCCGTGATCCTGATCGACGAAATGGAGAGAACAGAACTTTTGGAGAATGCCCAGAAGCGAAAATATATGGATTTGCCTAATCTGACGACCGATCGGAAATATGTTGGAGAACTTCTCTATTATTTTGCTTCTATTGTTGCTGCTGACAGTAAAATCAGTCCCAGTGAAGTTGAATTTCTTAAGGCGTTAGGGGCGAAGTTAGGATTACCTGAACAGGCTGTTCAAGATGCTTTGGATTGGACAACTAAATACCTCGAGCTTCAAAAAATCAGGTTAGATTCAGAAATAGAATTAGCAAACATTTCTCCGCTTTATCAAACGGTAGAATCGAAACTCCATGAAATAGACGCTCAACGAAAATAAAATCAATTCTTGAATCAATAGATGCACATGTCCGTTGATGGCAGTTTTCTCAAAATGCTGGATGATATGATTGATTTTCAAAGACAAAAAGTTCTCAAACTCTCACGAGAAATCATTCCTCATTTAACTCCCGAAGATATAAGGAATCCTCAAGATTTTCCTGAATTGGAAAGAGATACTCTATTCAATTATGAAGATGGGATCTTGAACGGATATCTGGCAGTGAGAAGTTCTTACCAGACATTGTTTAAGGAGTGAACCCGAATTTATTAGATTGGAAAAAATGTATACTTAAAAAAATGCTTCAATCCTTAATTAACATTTCTTTAAGCATAGCCCGTAATTTAAGAATGGATTTGGTCCTGATTTGGGAAACTCTGGATTCGACCACTCCAAGAATTTCAGCAATTTCTTTTAGATTCATTTCCTCTTCATAATAGAGGGAAAGAACCAACTGTTCTTGTTCATTAAGTTTCAAAATTGCATCCGCTAATTTTGTCTGCATCTGTTGGAGAGACACCATGGAAAAGGGATCCCGGGAATCAGGATCAGACAGGATTTCCAAAAGATTTGCCGTTTCCGAATCGTCTGTGTGTGTTTTAAATTCCTCAATGGAAATCAATGGGATAGGGTTGGCCTTATTGAGAAATTGATGATATTCTTTGATTGACAAATCCATTTGTGAGGCCATTTCTTGGTCGGATGGTTCACGCCCTAGTTCTGATGCCTTTTCCCGCCAAGCTGCTTCCCATTCGTTACTAGCAGCTCGAACCGAACGTGGTACCCAATCCATTTCGCGCAATTCATCCAGAATGGCACCTTTGATTCGGAATTCTGCATAGGTCTTAAACTGAACTTCTTTGGTGGAGTCGAATTTCTCGAGGGCATCCAGCAAACCCATCATTCCAGCCTGGTAAAGTTCTTCTTGATCGACTCCTGGGGGAAATCGGGCAGCCATTCGAGTCACAATCCGCTTAATTTGCGGGGCATGTTCCATCACAAGATCTTCCCGTGACTGCTGGTTCAGTTCGGTATAGGGATTTCCTGTGTTCATTGTTTCTGTGACATCCAAAAGAAAATTATGGCAAAGCGAAGCCCTAAACTAAATCAAATCCTAAGCCTGTTATTTCATGAATTCAAACAAGATGCCCATTTTTATAATAGGAGAAAACATGTGGATTAGAAGGTCGATTAGGAACCGGATATATGAAGGAGTAAATCAACCAACCGTTCCTTGGTGGCCAATTCAATGTCTTCAGGAACATTCTGTCCTGTGGTTAAATAAGAAACCGGTTTTTTGAAACGAATAGCATGATTGAAGATGCTTCCATAGGAAGAACTTTCATCCAGTTTTGTAAAGATGATGCTGTCCAGGGGCATACTCCCGAATTTACGGGTGATTTCATTGGTATCGCTGTCTTTGGTCGTTGCACTCAAAACCAGGACGTTGTGAAGCCTACCTCGCTCATCAAAGATATCGCGTAGTTCGAACATTTGTGTTTCATCCCGTTGGGAACATCCTCCTGTGTCAATGACGATCACATCGTAGTCAGCATAACTTGAAATAGCACGGTCCAATTCTACTTTATCAGAAACAATGCTAAGCGGTACATTGATCACTTTTGCATAGGCTCTCAACTGCTCAACGGCTGCGATACGAAGGGTATCTACTGTGATCAGAGCTACTTTACGTTTGTATTGAAGGATCTGTTCAGAGCAGATTTTTGCAGCAGTGGTTGTTTTGCCGACTCCAGTGGGACCAATCAATGAGACAATTTTCTGAGAGGGCTCAATGTTTTCGATGCCATTGGTGGTTTTGATGATCTTCATCAGCATCCTTGCTAGGAAGATCTTCACATAGGAAAAATTCTGAAGATCTTCTTCGGAAATATTCTTCTGGGCTTCCAGGACCACCCTTCGTGCGAATTTTTCTTCAAGCCCCCCGAATTTCATTTGTTGGAAGAGAATCATCAGATTCTCGGGCAAATGGAGGTCATCATGATGCACTGATTGGGAGACGATCATATGAAGCATATGTCGCATTTCTCCAAGTTCGTGTTTCAATTGATTGATGACATGATCTCCATAGGTCGCGGTTCTTACTTTGATTTCATCAATGCTTTCCTTTAGTTCCTGGACATCTTTCTGAAGTGGGAGGAGCAGAGACTGATTGTCTTTGGATGAAGAACGGAATGGGATTACAGGAGCAGGTGGAGTTTCATGTTCTTTCTTCCCATATGCAATTGCAGCAGCAGCCTGAGAAGGCGGGGGCTTGGCTGGAGCCGTTTTCTGTTCCTGATCCAGAGCGGCAGTGACCTCCAGAACGGTTTTTCCAAACAAACCGAAGGTTCCTTTTCCTTCTTTAACCTGACGTGTTGATACGATAACTGCTTCAGGGCCCAGATCTTTTTTGATCAGCTGGAGAGCTTCCTGGATATTATTGACTCGATATCGTTTGAGGTCCATCAGCAAAAGGTCTGCATCAAAAAGTTTCGGATAAAGCCCAATCTGTAAAATAATGCGTGTTTGGGACTCAAACTGAAAATCAATATTCCTGCAACCAAATCCAAGAAAAATCCCTGATCAGAAAAAATCTTAAGATTCATGAAATGAGAACCTTCAGCCATTGATTTCGACAACTCCCAATGCTTCAATACGCACATCCGGGGCGACTTCGTTATGGGAAAGCACGACCAGGTTGGGTATGAAACGTTCGACCAATTTTTTCATATGAGGTCGAATCAGGGGAGAACACAGAAGCAGCGGTTGGTAGTTATTGAAAGTGAATTGTTCCAATTTTTCATCCAGACCGTTGATGATGGCTTGAGCCATGTTTGGATTGAGTCCTAGGTATGCTCCCTGACCCGAATCCTGTATGGCGCCTGCAACCTGATTTTCCAGTTCCTGGTTCATGGTAATCAGAGGAAGCAGTCCATCCGGGGTTTGATATTGGCGGGTGATTTGCCGTGAAAGGGACTGCCTGACATGTTCTGTTAAAAGGTCTGAATCTTTGGTGAGATTTCCAACATCTGCCAGTGTTTCCAGAATAGTGTGTAGATCCCTAATCGAGACCTGTTCCTTGAGCAGATTTTGCAGAACTTTTTGGACAATGCCGAGAGTCACAACATTTGGAACCAGTTCTTCCACCACTTTAGGTTCAGTTTGGGAATGGGTATCCAACAGTTTTTGAGCTTCCTGTCTACCAATGAATTCAAAGGCGTGACCCTTCAGTATTTCTGTAATGTGAGTGGCTAATACGGTGGGCAGGTCAACGACGGTATAACCTGAAAATTGGGCCCGTTCCTCATCTTCTCCGGCAATCCAAATGGCAGGAAGTCCAAAAGCAGGTTCAACGGTATCGACCCCAGGGATTTCCTCATCCACTTCTCCGGTTTTCATTGCGAGTAGATGACCGACCATCATTTCACTGCGAGCGACTTCAATGCCTTTGATGGTAATCGAATATTCACCTGGGGACAGCTCAAGATTATCCTTGATGTGAAGCGGTGGAACGATATATCCATAATCCAAAGCGATTTGCCTGCGGATGGCTTTAATCCTTTTCAGCAGTTCTCCATCTTGTTCCTCATCTACCAATGGAATCAAACCATATCCAAGTTCGAGGCCAAGAATGTCGATTGGAAGTAATGAAGCAATATCTTCCGGTTCCTCGCTGATTTCCTGCTGGATTTTTAATTGCTCTGCTTCATGTTCTTCAACGGCTACACGTTCGTTGCTGCGTTTGGATGTTTGAGCCAGGAAAAAGGTGACTATCGCCAGAAGCATGAAGGGGACTACAGGAAGTCCTGGGATGAGAGCAAATGCAAACAAAACAGCAGCAACAACGTAGAGTGCTTGAACGTTGCTGAAAATCTGATTATGAAGATCAATTGAAAGTTTACTCTCACTGGAAGCCTTGGTGACTGCAATACCGGCTGCAACCGAAATGATCAAAGCAGGGATCTGAGAAACCAGTCCGTCCCCAATGGTAAGTGTTGCATATGAATCGAATGCATCTCCGGCGGACATGCTGTATTGGGTCACACCAACAAGTAACCCCCCAAGGATGTTGATGGCAGTGATGAGCAGACCAGCAATTGCATCACCTCGAACAAATTTACTTGCTCCGTCAAGGGCACCGAAATAATCGGATTCTTTCTGGATGATTCTTCGTCGCGTCCTCGCTTCAGAGTCATCAATGAGTCCTGCATTCAAATCCGCATCAATTGCCATCTGCTTTCCAGGCATGGCATCAAGGGTGAATCTGGCAGCAACTTCTGCGATACGTCCGGTACCTTTGGTGATGACGACAAAATTGATGATCACTAGAATCAAAAAGACGATGATCCCCACGATCTGATTTCCCCCAACCACGAATTCTCCAAAGGCATTGATGATCGAACCCGCGGCTCCTGCTCCCTGATGCCCTTCAAGAAGAATCAGCCGGGTGGAAGCAATATTGATCGATAATCTGAACAGGGTCGCGATCAGCAGAACGCTGGGAAAGGAAGAGAATTCCAGGGCATTACCTGTGAAAAGCGATACAAAAAGGATGAGTACCCCGATGCTGATGCTCAATGCGATCATCAGGTCAAGTATCAATTCCGGCAGCGGTACAACCATGATCAGCAGCATGCCGATCACACCGCCTGCTAAGGCAACATCGGAATTCTTGATTACATTGTTCAGGGGAATGCTGGAGCCTGCGGCCACAGGGGTATCCTTAATGAGTGTTTTTTGTTGGAATCTCCATCCCCAGAGGATTTTCAGGGATGTGTGACCTTGCAATCATTCAGCTGAAAATGCAAGTGGGATTTCCAAGAAATCTTTGATACTTCATAAAAAAAATATCCATCTCAACTTTTAAGGAGGAAAGAATCCTTCTACGTTTTGGCCTCTTGATCAATTTCATATCCTCCGTAAACGGTATACGTAAGCCAGAATTTCGGCAATGGCCTTGTAAAATCGTTCGGGAATGCTTTCTCCGATTTCAACACTTGAATACAAATCACGGGCCAGTGCAGGTCTTTCAAGGATGGGCACTTCATTTTCACGAGCAACATTTCTCATTCTTAAGGCGAGGTAATCGGCACCTTTTGCAATGATGGTGGGCGCTTCCATCACTTCACGGTCATATTGAAGGGCAACCGAAAAGTGTGTCGGGTTCACGATCAAGGCATCGGCTTTTGGAACTTCCTGCATCATTCGTGCGTTCGACATTTCGCGCTGGATCTGGCGAATGCGCTGTTTTAACTGTGGATCACCTTCAGATTGTTTGTTCTCTTCCTTGACTTCCTGCTTAGTCATCTTCAACTGCTGTTCATGATGCCATCGCTGATAGACATAATCGAAAATGGCAATGGCGACCAAGGCAAGCACAATCATCCCGGCGATTTCGGCCAAGGTCATGAAATTGAAGATCATGATTTCCTGAGGAGTACTGATGGAAAGTCCATTGATCTCGTTCAATTTACTCATGTAAAGGTAAATTCCGATGAAACCAATGATTACCATTTTCACCAGACTTTTGAGAAAATCGGCTAAGGATTGGGTCGAAAAAAGCCTTTTAAGCCCAGTCATGGGGCTGATCTTGTTGAATTTGGGAGCCAGCGCCTTGATGGTGAAACGCATTCCCACCTGAAGTACCGAGGCCATGATTGCGAGAGCAAATAGAGTCAGTGCAAGGGGAATTAAGGAAGGAAGGAAAATCGAAAGAGCATCAGAAAAAACCTTGTAGAGAAGTGGTATCGTCAGTTCTTCACTCACTACGATCTCGGAGAATGAGCCTCTCATCATCCTTAAAGCAGAATCAAAAATGACAGGACCTGTGAAAAGCAGAATCATGGTGCAGCCTGCGAGTAACGCCGCTGCAGGAAGTTCTCGACTGAATGCAACCTGACCCTCGTCCCTGGATTTTTGACGCTTTCGTTCCGTTGGGGCTTCAGTTTTTTCCTGACCTTCTTGTTCTGCCATGCTTGAAAATTATAATCTTTAGAAAGTTGGATCCTATGGGGTGATGTCGTTTCTGTCGTTCATGATTGTTTCAACTTAGCCCCAAAAGTCTGAGGATGTCCAGGATCTGATTGTCCAGCATACCAAACATCCTTCTGAATGCTTTTACAAGAAAAGGTATGCCAAACATAAGAAAAACAAAACCTAACAACAGCGTTAGTGGGAAACCAACCACAAAGATCTGGATTTGGGGAACGGACCTTGCCAGTAGGCCAATAATCATGTTTGAGAGAAAAAGTGCAATAATTAAAGGAGCACCTATTTGAAATCCAATTGAAAAAACTCCAGCAGAAAGATTCAGAATTTCCCGGGCCAGGTCATTGTTCATATTTGCTCCCCCCGGAGGAAGCAGAGAATAACTCCGGACCATCGCTTGGACAATGATCAGATGCAGGTCCATCATCAGAAAAACCAGCATTGCAATAGCCGTTTCGAAACGTGCCAGCATCGATATCTGCTGCTCGGACATTGGGTCAAACATGTTGGCCATGCTCAAACCCATCTGAAAGCCTACCACAGTGCCTGCAAATTCTATTGCAGCAAACATGAACCTTCCGACCAGTCCCATCACCAGTCCGATCAGCATTTCTGAAAAGATCAGCAGAACATATTCAGAAGGCTGATCAGGAAGAACTCTTGGAAATTCAATGAACGGTTGGATGATCAGTCCAAGGATCAGGACCAGAACCGCTTTGATTTGGAGGGGGATGTTGTTGCTGCCCAACATGGGGGCAGTGGCAATGATACCGCTGATGCGTACCAGCACCAAAATGAAAATCAGCAGTTCACCTGCATCGTAATTGAAGAGATTGGGCAAATGTTTTCACCGCTGACAGATTTTCCTCAAGCCACAAACTCTCATGGTTGCAGGGTTTTGAGGCAGGATATGGTTACAAAGTATAGTCTCCCATCGTGGTCATAAAAGAAATTTATAAAACGGCATGAGAAATGGCGTTTTCTATTAGTCGTCCCTCATCGAATAAGTTTGCTGGGGAAGCCTGGAAAAAGAATTAATGTTTCCAAGCCGTTCTTCGTTTTGCTGGCAGGCGATGCAAAGTTGAGCGAGCGGTATGACCATGAGTCTTTTTTGGTCGATCTGGTCTCCACATTCATCGCAGAATCCATACTCTCCGGTTTCAATGCGTTGCAATGCTTCTTCAATGGCTTCCAGGTGTTGTTTTTCCCGGTCCTGCAATAGGAGATTCAGTTCTCGTTCTTGCTCTACCATGGAATTGTCTACTTCATCTCCAACATCCCTTTCAATGTCTGAAAGGTTGAGCTGTTTGGATTTGATCTCCACGCCTATTTTTTCTTTTTCCTCTAATAAAATCTTTCTAATTTCTTCCATAGGTTCTCAATTTATTTCTTGAAGAAGCAAAAACGCATATTCAAAATGAGCAATATAATGAAACGAATCTGTACTGCAAATGCAAGGCCAAAAAAGTAACATCCAAACCTAATGACAACCCAGTGCAACTCCAAAAAACCCTCCCCATAAAGGACCTGAGAGTATCTGGAAATAAGGCTTTGGTTCATACATCCATTCATCCATTTGAGCTAATGTCGATTCAGGAGAACGATGTTTCAGGAAAAACCCTGATTGCCGGCCTAAAAAAAGCTGGACCTGGTTTTGATTTTCTTTTTTTTCCAGGGAACATGTGGAATAAATCAAAGTCCCGCCTGGTTTCAGGACCCTCGCTCCCTCATCCAGAAGTTGAGCCTGCAGGTCCAAGTTCTTGAGCAGTTCTTTTTCTGATGTGGTCCACTTGATGTCAGGATTTTTTTGAATCGTACCTGTTGAAGAACAAGGAGCATCGATGAAAACCGTATCGAATTGATCGTTGCGAAAAGGGAGTTGAGAACCATCCGACTGCATCATCCCGGATGGGGTCAAACGGGTCCTCTGGATGTTGTCGTGGATCTTCTTCATCCTAGAGTGGGAGAGATCGTTGAGGTAGAGGGCACTGACTTTATCAAAAGATGCCATTTTCAATGATTTCCCTCCAGGAGCAGCGCAGACATCCAGAACCCGGCCCTGAAAAAATGGTTCCGCCCAAAGCATGAACAACACACTTGCGGGGTCACTAACGCTTATCCATCCTTTTTGGAAAGCTTCTGTTTTCAAGAAACCTTTCCCATCTTGAAGGACAAACATCTCAGGAATTAAAGAGTGGGGCTCAAATGCTATGGAAAGATTTGAAAATTCTTTTGTTACCAGATTCCTTTTTTCTGGAAAATGGAGGGTCAAATGGATTCCAGGAAATCGATTGGAGGCTTTAGCCAGATTGCGAGCTTTTATTTCACCGTAATCCTTTTCCCATCGTTGAAGCATCCAGGCAGGGATCGATTCATAAATGTTGAAGTGGTGTTCCTTTTCCGGGTCATAACCTTGATCCAATTCGGTCAGAAATTTTCGTAAGACTCCATTGATAAGTGGTTTTGCAGCGGAGACCCGAAAGCGTTCAGCCAGCCAGCCAGCCTGATGGATGCTGGCTCTGGCCGGAATCCTTTCCATAAATAAGAGCTCGAAGAACCCTAACTTGATGATGGCAGAAACCGCACCTTGGAGTTTTTTTCTCCTTCGGATGCGTCGTGTCAGTTCTTCTTCCAGCAGAAGTTCATGGCGGACCATTCCCTGGAGAAGTTGGGTAAAGAAACCTCGTTCACGGGGATCATCTACTTTTGCTGGAGGCTTGGGAATTTTCCCTTTTCGGGACTTGATCTCCAGAAAAGACTGGATGACAAAAAAACGGGTTGAAGGAGTCTGCAAAATCCTGCCGTGTCTTTTTTTTCAGAGAATCATTTTTCAGGAACAATCGAATACCTTCGTCTAGAAGGGTCGGATTCAGAGCTCCCTTCAATCCTCCGATTGATTCTCAGTGACTCAAGCAGGTTGAAAACCAGATCTTTGTCAGATTCCTGACCAGTTTTCAGGGCCAATTCATCAACGCTGAAACTCTGGTCAGCCTCGCTTTTCAGGATCGAGAACAAACGTGTTTTCAACACGACTATCCTGGCTGCCGCTTTTTTCCCGGATTCCACTCCAGGTTGGTGGTAGGCATTGATTCCAATCAATGACGCATAGAGCCCCACGCTACGTTCATAAAGGGCAATCAGCGAACCAAGGGTTTTTGCATTTAAACGCTCCAGTGACAGGGTGAGGGATGGCCTCTTTTTTTCAGTGAGGGCTTCAAGGGTGCCGAGCAGGAAGCCCTGCAGAAAATCACCAGAACGGATTCCGGGTTCCACTTCAAAAGGTTCATGAACGGGTTCTTCCAGAACTTCTATAAAAGTTGTGAAAAAATCTGATCGTCCCTCCCTCAGTTGCTGGATGTAGGCATGTTGATCGGTCGACCCTTTATTGCCATAAACGGTTAATCCCTGCTCCACGACATTACCGTTGAGATCCTTTTCCTTTCCAATGGATTCCATCACCAGTTGCTGAAGGTAACGCGCAAGGCTTTCCAGTCGGTCCCGGTAGGGGAGGACAACCATCGCCCGTTCTCCTTTTCCTGCTCCGGCATGATGCCACATCAAGGAAAGCATTGCCGCAGGGTTTTGCCTGATTTCAGGATTACGTGTGTGTTGATCCATCAATCTGGCGCCTTCCAGAAATGCATCCACATCGATTCCCTGCAGTCGGGCCGGGAGCAGTCCAACAGTTGAAGTGACCGAGGTTCGTCCTCCCACCCAGTCCCACATAGGAAAGACCTTAAGCCATTGTTCTTCTTTGGCAAGCTTGTCCAACAGACTGCCTTCTCCAGTAACCGCAACGGCATGTTTGGTAAAGTTCAGGTTTTTGTGTTCGAAGACATTACGAGTTTCCAGCATCCCGTTCCGGGTCTCAACGGTTCCTCCTGATTTGGAAATCACCAAAACCAGGGTTTCCTCGAAGGCATTTCCCAGTTTTGAAAAAATACGGCCCATTCCATCCGGATCAGTGTTGTCAATGAAATAGGTTTCCAGACCTGATGCTGGTTGCCCATCTTTGGGGGGTGACTCTAGAGCCTGATAGAGGAGTTGTGGGCCAAGTGCTGATCCTCCAATACCAATCAACAGCAATTTTCTGAAACGTTCTGAGTTTGTAGGTTTTAAACGGCCTTCAAGAACGTCTTTAGCAAAGTGATGAATAGATTCCAGGTTTGCACGGATGCTATCCGTCAATTCCGAATGGGGGGCTCTTTCAGGAGCCCGAAGCCAGTAATGGCCGACCATTCTTTTTTCATCGGGATTGGCTATTGCTCCTGCTTCCAGTTCCTTCATCTGTTGTAGAGCATTTGCCATGGGGATCTGCATCGAGCTCCACCATGCTTTCTCAAAACCCATCCTACTGATATCCAAACTGATATCTGTTCCATCCGGTTTGCAGTACCATTCCAGGAATCGATTCCAGTTGGAATTTTGCTGGTTCATTTTCAACCTATTTGGGGTTGATTTTCTGTTAAGTAAATCTCTGTTGTTAAAAGCTCTGAAATGTTATTGTTTTACATCTTCAATCTTTTGCAAGTGAATATGTGCAGACACTCATAACTCTATAAAATGGAAGAATCCGTCCTGGAATTAATGAAAGAACAAAAGCAGGCACAGGAATCCAGAATCCTGGAACTGCAGGAGAAAAATATAAATTCAAATGTCAACTCACTGCAGATCCATCCGGATTATGATCTCTACCGGGATCATCATTACCTCTATCTCAATGTCAACCTCCCTGGAGTCCTGGAGCAGGAACTTAAGGTGGATCTGAATCAAGGGGAGATCATCATTCAAGGAGAATTTCCAGATCTTTGCACCAGTGAAGATGTTGAATTTTTGGAACGTCACCGAGCCTGGGGGTTTTTCGAAAAAAAATTCTTGTTACCTCCAAATCTGACTCTCCAAAAACATGAATGGCAGTTGGTGGATGGAGTCCTTCAGATAAGGATGATTTTGGAAGCTAGAAAAGAACCCAATCTGCTTCTAGAGTAGCTGTGCCTCGAATCCTTCGTAATTATATCATCAGCTTTGCAGTCATCGGCATGATCCTCCTGATTGTAAACTGGATTGATGTTTACCTTAGCGGTGAAGGCTCGATTCCTCCTTCCGAGAATCTAACCGAAGAAGTTTCACAATAGCCTCTGACTGAGTTGAGAACCGCCATCAAAATAAATTAATTCAGATTTCAATACCTGCTATTGGACTTCTGTAAGTCCCGAAATCATCCTTTGTAAAATATACTTCAAATCAGGATTAAAGTTTTTATTTCCTGATCCGATAAGACAACTGAGGTTTCATGCTGAACCGAAATAATTGTTAAAAACCAAGATGAGAATCAGCACCAACATACCATCTCAGACAACGCTCAGGCATACGGATAACCGTATGAATGAAGTCAATAAATCAATAAGACAGATGTCCTCAGGATACCTTCACAACTCTGCTGCAGATTCACCGGGTGAAGTCTATTTGGCTGATATCCTCAAAAACCTCTACTCGGGGATGAATCAGACCTATAAAAACAATGAACAGTCGGCAAGCCTTTTCCAAACTGCTGAGGGTGGACTGGCTGAGGTTGTGGGAGTGCTGACCGAATTGAAACAATTGGCTGTTCATGCTGCTAACGAAGCGGCGAACGATAAACTGATGGTTGATGCAGATCAGTTGGAAATTGAACAAAAGCTCCAAACGCTCGATAGCATTGCCCGTAATACTAGTTTTGGTTCGATCAAACTTCTTGACGGCAGTATGGGAGCTAACGGAGTCACAGTTGGAGACAATCTTTCCTTTGTTAGTGCGAATCAATACACACCTCCTTCACCAGAGAAGGGTTACCTTGTAGATATCCATCAGGCTTCGACACGAGCCCGCTTTGAGGGCAAAAACCCTTTGACCGTGGAAAATATTGGAGATGGAATCCAGATCATCGTCAATGAGTTTGAAGTCCTGGATGCAGTTGGTGGAAAGAAAAAGATCAAGGAGAACGCAGAAAAATCAGGAGGGACTCAGGGTAAATTTGCAAAAATTGACAGCCATTTCGGAGAACTTAGAGAGCAGATAGCACAGATACAGAAAAATCATCAACGTGATCCGAATGCCTATCCATTCGAACAAATGTCCAAGGAAGTGCGAACTTTGGTCATGTATTATCTGAACAATGAGTTCAATGAATCCGGAATGGAGATGGAAATCTTTGAAAGCCCGGATAAGCAGTTCGTCCTTCGCCATAAGGAATTTGGAGATGGTCATTCTTTTTCTGTCACTTGCAACATCCCGGGTGTTTTAACGGAAAGACCCATGGTTGCTGAAGATGCCATGGAGGGTTTGAATGTCGAGGGGACGATTGCCGGGTATTCAGCCATTGGAAAAGGCCAGTATTTAACGGCTCGAGAAGGTGCACCTGCCCAAGGGGCTCAAATAAGGTATGATCGGGAATTGGATTATATCGAACTGCCGGTTTTTGATGATAATGGACATCGAGTCGGTTCAACCTACAAACTAGAGCCTCAGGAAATGGTGGTAGGAGCTCCAATGGAAGGTTTTGTCCACATTTCGCAGGGTTCCAAGGATTTTTACCTGGATTCCAATCAGGGGATTTCTGAGCCTTTTTCTTTCATCAGTGTAAGGTCAAGCAACCTTGGGCAGAATGTCAGAAATGAAAGCGATTACCAAAGCCTCGCCGACATTGATGTGACTGAAATTCAGGGAGCAAGAGATGCTTTGAAGTTGATTGAAACAGCGGTCGGAGATGTCTCTAAAGTTCGTGCGGATGTGGGTTCTTTCCAAAAAAATACGATTGAAAAAACTCTGGGCATTGTCTCTCAAGCGGCTGAAAACTTAGAAAGTGGTGCATCGGTCCTGCGAGACACGGATGTAGCAGATGCAATGTCACGACTGACCCGTGATGAAATCATGTTGATGACCAGCCAAACGGCTCTGGCTCAGGCCAATCAGAAACCAGCAACGGTGCTCGGCCTCATCAGAAACTGATTTTCAATCAATCTTGAAAATATTTGTCTACTAGTCTAATTCTTACTCCTTATAATTGGTTTTTTCTCTATTTCCAATTCCATACCCTAAGATCCAGTAGAAAAACAGTTACATCATTCCACAATGATTTCATAGGTATTCCACTGGGTTTTCATGGCAACCCTATCATAAAGGGTCCTCGCCCGGTAATTATCATCTGCTGTGATCCAGCGTATCTTGGGCCAGCCTCTTTTTTTTGCGATTTCAACGATTTCTCCGATCAAGGCTTCCCCTAGGCGTGAGCCTCGTTCAGAAGGATCGACGAACAGGTCATCAAGAAAGCAGATTTCGCATGCCCTCAATGGGTTGGGCATCCCTCTGAAATGAGCAAGACCGACAAGTTCAGAAGCTTTTTCGAAAACCAAACCCTCCACTTCATGGTTTGGGTCTTGAATCCAGGACCAGACCGTCGATAGGCCTTCGGTTGTGATTGGAACTTGATAAAAATCACCATACTGTAAATAAAGATTTTTCCAATCTTGAAAATCCTTTTCTTCAATCATACGAATCATGATGTTGCTCTTACAAGGGGGGCTCAGGATTTTAGTGTTCTATCATGTCTTAATTCAACGATCAGTTCTGAAACTGAATATTTCGCTAAAAAGATTAGTTGATGAAAAGAAAAGCCCAATTATCTGAGAATAGAATAAGGATTCAAGTTTCGAATCGGATGGAGGTGCATTCTCTGCATAATAATTAGGGATTCTAGTAGGCTATATGAATTTGTGTTTATGATCGGTTTCACTTGGATGACCCAGTTAGGTGGGAAAAAGTGATAAGTTCTGCCGAGAATGAAGTTTCATCTTTGAAAAAATTCTGTTAATTCTTAGGCTTACATATTTTTTTCATAGTATAGAGTTCAGAAAAATTATAAGTATTTTGTTAGTCGCATTTCTGCAATGAGTGAAAAAGAGGAACTGATTAGTAAAGGGGCTGAAGCCTCCCGCAAACAGGCTGGAATGGTCAACAAGGCCATGCAGTCTCGTGCTAGTTCCACCAGTCCCATCCCAAATCTTAATTTTCTTGACTTCCAGCGGAAGATAATACTCATCACCGAAGACATTAAAAAACAGCGTAAGTCATCTTTTTTGATGAAGATGAAAAACACGCTGACGAGTTCTGGTTCTAGTTTTGACGGAAAAAGCCATATGGACGGTAGTCTTCTGGCAAAAACTTCGAAGAAACCTGGGCTGGATGCGATTGTGTCAGAAGTTGCAAAGGATCCGACATCGACGACAGCCCGGGTTAAACTGATCAGGACTCTGATGCAGGATCAAAGGCAGTATCATCTTCAATATTATAAAGACCTGATGATTCAGGCTTCTCTGCCAGTCTATTTAGGTAATATCACGCCTGCTTCACTGCAGGTAGCCAGTCAGACATACCGGATCTACCTACGTCAGTTGATTGCAGAACATAAGAAAAAATTGCTCATTGTTCGTTCCTCCCAGTTGAAAAATGTCAACATTGATATGATTCCAGTTGAAAGTCTGATTCAGGTTGACCCGGATCAACCCATTGGAGAGGAGGAAGCAAAGATCATTCTGGAAACAAAATTGGCTCTGAAACTTCTAGATTTCTCACGCTCCCTTGATTCTGAGATCCGTGCCAACATCACCATGCCGCTCAGTATGGACGAAATCGATCACCTTTCTCCACGCCATGGAGCGGTGATGGAATTTCTAGGAAATAAGGAACTTGGGTCCACCTACAACAAGCACCAGTTGATCATCCGTAAAGCAATCGCCGTAATGGATATTGTCAAGCACATCCCTTTCCTGCATTCGCTGGGTCTGAAAATGGCGGATAAACTCGAGGAAGTCGAACGAAAGACGCCCGGACCGTTTTTGATGGAAGGTCGGATCCATATGCAAGCAATGAAATTGTTGACTTTAAGAATGATGATGGATGAATACACTGCCAAAAATGCACTGACTCCAACATTTAAAAAAGTGGTAGTGGCATATCGGAAGGCTCTAAAAAGAACTTCACTGAGTGATCCTCACCGCACGGACATCCCAGTTTTGGGAGAATTTGCTCTTGTTTCGTATTATTCCTTCCAGCATCGAAAAGTAATGAGACTGACTAATCAGGGAGTGCTTGAGATGCTTAAACTTGGAAAGAAAGCTGTTGATGCGGCAACGCTGGTTAATCGTCAGTACAGCAAGCTTCAGATGCAGATTTTGACAGCTATCAGTTCTCTGGAACATGTTCAGAAACCCCCTTCAAGTTCCAACTAGATTTTCTGATTTGTCAGACCTCTCTTTTTCAGGGATCCTAAAATCATTCCATCCTTGAGACTAATGAAGAGATTGAATTCTTTGCAATTCTTCAGTTTATTGTTTGTTGTTCAACGATTATTTAACTTCCTTTGAAGGAGAACCAGGAACATGTCTGTGATGAAACTCCGTCCTGAAAAAGAATGCCGTTATGATGCCGTTTCACTAGGAGAAGTGATGCTGCGTCTGGATCCGGTTGATGTCCCATTCGAAAAAGCAAGAAACTCCAGGATTTGGCATGGAGGTGGGGAAACCAATGTTTCCGAAGGCTTATCCTATTGTTTCGGGAAAAAAACCACCATCCTGACTGGACTGGTGGATGATGGAATTGGCAGAAATATCGAAAACCAGTTGCGTGAAGCAGGAGTCGACACGAGCCACATTATCTGGTTCAACACCCAGGGGAACGGTCCTTTTTCAACGGATGCCAAAGGGACACTCATGAATGGGATCAACGTGACCTTCAGGGGAAAAGGAGTGATCCCATCCAAAACCGAATATTACCGGGCGCATACGGCGGTTCGTGAACTGGGTCCAGGGGATCTGGATTTTGAAAAGCTTTTCGCTACAGAAGGGGTTCGCTGGGCTCACACAGGAGGAATCTTTACCCTGCTTTCACCAAAAACCGCCAAACTGGCAGTGGAATTCATGCAGAAAGCTGGTGAGCATGGAACTATGCGAAGCTTCGATCTGAACTACCGTTCGAAAGTTGAACCGGATAAGAAGAAGGCACATGAGATCAACCGTCAGATTGTGGCTGAGACCGATTTCCTGGTGGGAAATCAGGGAGATTTTTCTGATGCATTGGGATATGAAACCGCTGCTGAAAAAGGAGTTCCCTTTGAGGAATGGCTGGAAGCCTATGCGGATATGCTCCGTGCTGTCGCCAAAGACTATCAGAATCTGAAATTGATCGGCACCCAACTTCGTGCGCCTCTTTCGGCAGACAGGATCAGTTGGACCGCGGTGCTTTATGATACCCGTTCCGACCAAATCCATCGTGCAACGCTTCGTGAAAATATTGAAATCACTGACCGAACAGGAGGTGGTGACTCCTTTGCTTCAGCGGTAATTGCCGCCATCATGGAGGGAAAGGGGTATGATGAGGCTGTTGAATGGGGTGCAGCCCATGGCATCCTCGTCCAGGAGACTCCTGGTGATACGACCATGGTTTCGAAAAGCATGGTCCTTAGTGAAGTGACCCGAGCCCAAAAAGGTGGTGGTGTCAGTGCTTTACGTTAACCCATCTTTAAACCCAAAGGGATACGAATGGAATCAAGTTACAATAAAGACCCTAAACGGGTTGAAAAAGTTCTGCGAAGCAAAGGCATTGTGGTCGTGATGGGTCGTGGTCATGTCAAGGGTCCCGGAGACGTGATCAACACCGTCACTGCCGTGGTCGATGCCGGCTACATTGCGGAAGTCACCTTCCGCATTCCAGAGGAGATCCTCAAGGAAGCAATGTCCGATCTGCTGAAAATGCGAGATACCCGTTTCAGGGAAAATCCCGAGGATCCCATGGTCCTTGGAATTGGAAGCATCATCAACCCAAAGGAAATGGAAACCGCCATCGATATGGGATTTGATATGATCGTCAGTCCGGATTCTGGAATGGGAGGTTACCGTGAAAAAATCGATTCTGTGAAAATGACCCGGAAAGCTGGAGTCTTCCACATTCCGGGAGCTTTTTCACCTTCCGAATTTTCCTATTTTCTGGAACGCGAAGACGGTCTGGAACCGGACGGGATCAAAATCTTCAACTCAAGCGTCTACGGTCCATCAGGGGTAGGAGGTTTACTGGCTCCATACCAAAGGGAGCGGCATCAGAATAAACTCATCAATGTTACAGGTGGGGTCAACGCAAAGACAGGTCCGGGCTTTAAGCAACAGATTCTCAAATACGGATTTTCTCCGGTGCTGGGTATGTCAGCTCCACTTTCCCTCGTCTCCGAAACAGGCAAGGTCGGAGATCTTGAAACCATCAGGGCCTCCCTCAAACAATTCGAAAAGGATTTTGTTGCCAACCGGAGTGAAGCTTGAATTCTCTTTTATGCCGGTAGATATTCAAAGATTGGACTCAACTTGAATCTCCTCCTTCTGAGGCTTTGACATTCAGGCGTTGAAGTGCATTGCGTGAAGGGTTTTCGGGATGTTTGTATACTTTGAGTGAACTTCTGAATTGTTTGATAGCCTGTTCCCGGTTTCCTATCCGATATGCCAGAAATCCTCTTAGGTAGTGATGACGCCCCAGTCTTTCTTTGCTCAACGTCTCATCCATCAGTGAGTCGGCTTTGGCCAGCCATTCATGAGCCGTTTTCAGGTGATTTGAATTTCCGTGCTGGATCAGGATTTCGGCCATTCCGGTCAGGCCATAGTACTGGTTTTCCATGGCCTTCACCAATCCACCAGCCCTGTTATTCAATTTTGGATCTTCTGAAAGCAGTGTGTATCCCAGAAAATCTCCGAACTGGTGCATCAGTTTATTGTGCCGATGGCGATTCCAGCGGTCCTTTGGTTTTGGTCCCTCAACGAGGGTCTTGAAATAGTTTTCGACCCCCTTGTCAAATCTTAATTGTATGGAAGAGGAATTTCCTCTTCGATTCATTTTTTTGTAAAACCCGAAGTGGATGTTGCCGAAGGTATTAGGAAAATCATTTTCGCTTGTCATGAAATAGACAGGCTTTTGAGTATCTCGAAGGAATGATTCGATCACGGCTTTTTTCCTTCCTTCGCTGATCAGGGGTGAAAGGATTCGGTTCGGATAAACCAGTCCCTGCATGCTCAGTAGTTTGATGTCCGGACGGACCCCCTCGGCGAAGTGGAAATAGCCAAGTGGTCCGGTTTCCGAATCTCCGTAGACGAAAAGCACTGCATCAGGTTCCAAACCCCCTAGGATCATTCGTGCATTGTTTTCTGCAAAATGGTCGTGCCTTCTGTCGTTGGCATTCAGATTTTTCTGTAAAAGAAAAATTGGAATCAGCAGGCCGAAAAGTGGAATCAATTTGAAAACAGGTTTCCCATCCTTGACCCATGGCCGGATTTTATCCCAGGCCAGGCAGAAACCGCAGCCCATCCAAAAGGCCAGCATCCCGTAGGATACGAGCGGATAAGGTCGAAAGACAGCGAGGTTCAGAAATTCATAGTCGAAGCCGAGCAAAAAGATAAGACCAATGCTATGGGCCAGGAATATCCATACCGTTGCAGCCAAAATTCCATAGGTTTGCTTTCGGATGAGCCAAAATATTCCAAACACCGCAAACACTGCTCCCGCAGGACTGATTTGCATCAGCGCTTCCCCAGCAAAATGCTGGATGAATCCAAAACGGTCACTCATATCAGCGCTCGGACTAACGTCAACTCCTGCGTAACCTTGACGGCTGATGTAAAACCAGAACTCCTTAAGGCTGTTGATTGGTCCGTAGAATCCAGTCAGACCAGGTTGCAAACTCCTCCAGACCATCCAGAGGTAAAGCAATCCTGCTGACCCGAGGGCGATTGCAAATAGAATGGGGATCCATTTCAATATGAAACGCCATTTCGGGAGGAGAAGTAGGGCAAATGCAGGAAAAACAAGGACCACCAGTGGCCAGTGATTTGCCAGTCCCAGTCCAAAACAAAGGGCTGCAACCCCCAATTCCCGTATAGGATTTCCTGGTATTTTTAAAAACCTAAGGCAGAAGAGAAGTACGCTGAAGCATAGTAGAGCATTCAGTCCATAGACTTCAGCAATGATCGACTGAGACCAGAAATGTTCTGAAACTCCATAAGCCAAAGCGGAAATGAACGAAAACCAGCTGGGCACTCCTGCGAGGTTAAGGTTCAGATAAAGGACCGCACAGGCTGCAGCTCCCAGCAGTCCGCTCAGCAGATGGATCCGGAAAGCTGGAGAATCCAGGGGAAGATAGGAAAAGAGATGACCTAACAGAGTAAAAAGCGGGTAGCCGGGAGGATGTGCCACACCAGCATCGAGACTGGCCATGATGAAAAGTCCATCATCCTCAAGGGTGACCGTCCTTGGAGTCGTGAATCCATAGATGGAAAAGAGGATGAGGACAATCGACAGTACAAAAGCCCATTGCCTTGGGCTTGCCTCAGCTTTCATGTTAATTATCGGATTCCAGTATCGGAAGCAAGTGTTCCATCACGTTTCTGGTCAAAATTCGATGACCTTCCTGGTTGGGATGGATGCCATCTTCGAGATTATGCTCTGGTACTGCCCCGACATCCTTGAGCAAAAAGGGGATGATTCCTGTGTTGTATTGCTCGGCCAGTTCAAAGTAGGCATTTTTGAAAGAATCCGTGTAAGACTTGCCGTAATTCAATGGCATCTGCATGCCTGCAAGCAGGATCCGGATGTTTTTGCTTTGAGCCAATTCAATCACACTGCCCAGATTTTTCTTCATGTTTTCCACACTCAATCCCCTCAGCCCGTCGTTTGCCCCAAGCGCGAGGATCATGATTTTGGGTTTTGCCCGTAAGTACCATTTCAAACGGGAAACAGCACTGGCACTGGTGGAACCACTGATGCCAGCATTGATCACGCGGATTTGAGTATAGCCTTTTTCCATCAACGCCTGTTCCAACAGGTAGGGATATGCCTCTTCTTTTTCCACGCCGAAACCTTCGGTCAGAGAATCACCGAGGGCCAATATTTTCAACTCCTGGGCCGGGAGTTGATCGCTGAAGAGGAATGTCCCGAATAGAAGGGGTGCAAAAAGGAACATTAATTTTGAGATTTTGAAATAGCTCATGTTTCACCATTGAAAGTTTTCAGGTTCTGAAAAAAATCAGATCGGGAACGTTTCTGCATTTTGCCTTTTTGTTCTAGGGAAGCATCCCCGAGGATTGGATTGGAAAAGAGTTTTTCATCCAGTTCCAATAAAAAACGTGAGGGTTCCTGGAACACTGTGTCCTGATAACGTCTACGGGTTTTTGCCATTGAAAACACCAGTTCACGTTGAGCACGGGTGATGCCGACATAACAAAGCCTGCGTTCCTCCTCTTCGGCATCATCGTCCAAGGCCCTTGGATTGGGGAAAAGCCCTTCGGCCATGCCGACCATATAGACGTAGGGAAATTCAAGACCTTTTGCTGAATGCAAAGTCATCAAGGTTAGTACCTGTGCGGGAGGGCCATCCTGTTCATCATTTTCTGAAAAAAGCATCATTCTTTCCAGATAATCTCCTAGATCCCGGTCAGGATGATCTTCTGCATATCTTTGGGCACCTCGTAAAAGTTCCTGGACGACGTTGATTCGCTTTTCTCGGGTTTTGACATCACCTGACTGTTTTTCCAAGAAACGGAGGTAGCCGATTTCCTCCAGCAGTTCCCGGAAGACCTGTCCCAAATTCCCCTTTTCAAAACGATTTCCAAAGTCTGATAAAAGAGCCGCAAAAACTTCCATCGATGCTGCGGCTTCAGCAGGGATGGTCGAATAGTGACGCGCACGGGACATGATCCCAAGAGCAGGCAGAGATGTTTCTGCAGCACAAGCATTCAACTGCATCAGTGAAGTCTTGCCGATTCCTCTGCGCGGAGTATTGATTACACGTTGGAGGCTCACCAGGTCATTAGGATTCTGAATCAATTTAAGGTAGGCCAGAGCATCACGCACTTCCCGTCGTTCGAAAAAACTCTTTCCTCCCACCACCCGATAGGGAACCTTGGCCTCTCTGAGGGCTTCTTCAAGGACTCGTGACTGGAAATTGGATCGATAGAGGATGCAGTATTCCTCGAGCTTTCTGTTATGGCGCATGATGTCCAGCCGGATTCGTCTGACCACGGTCTCAGTCTCCTGGATTTCGTCTTTGGCTTCGATCCAGCCAAGGAGTTCTCCTCCAGGTTTTTCAGACCACAGGGTTTTGGGCATTCTTTGAGAATTGTTTTCGATCAGACCATTTGCTGCCTTCAGGATCACTTCGGAGGAACGGTAATTCTGTTCTAAGCGGACCAGGCAAACATCCGGGAAATCTTTTTCGAATCGGAAGAGGTTTCCCGGTTCTGCCCCCCTCCATCCATAAATCGACTGGTCATCATCTCCCACAACACAGAGGTTCCGATGATCTTGGACGAGGTGTTTGAGCAGCCGATACTGCACGGAATTGGTGTCCTGATATTCATCCACCATGACATAGCGAAAACGGTCACGGGTATCCTGCATCGCCTCAGAATTGGTTTCAAAAAGTTTCAGACATAAATTAAGGATGTCTTCAAAATCGAGAGCATTGCAACCCTTCAATGTTTCCTGATATTGCCGATAGAGCTGACCTGCCAGGCGTGTTCTTGGCAGGGCGTTTGGAACGAGCATTTCCTCAGGAGAAATGCCCTGAGTTTTTGCCTGGTGGATCATATGATGAGTGGATTTGGGATCGATCAGAGGAGATTCGGAAAGCCCTTCCTCTTCCATCAGGTTCCGGATCAGCGCGAGTTGATCCTGGCTGTCGTAAATCACAAAATTTTTTTGATAGCCAAGGAGGTGAATGGTTTCCCTAAGGATCCTGACTCCTAGGGAATGAAAAGTGCTGAGATGTGCACCTTTCCCAGATTCTCCAAGCATCTGAGAAAGGCGTTCTTTCATTTCATTGGCGGCTTTATTCGTAAATGTAACCGCCAGGATTCGGGAGGGAGGAACTTGTTCACGAATCAAGTGAGCGATTCGGTGAACAATCACCCGTGTCTTTCCACTCCCCGCCCCAGCCAGGATCAGCATGGGCCCTCGTGTCGTCTCGACGGCCTCGCGCTGCTGCGGATTGAGCGTTGATGAAGGATTCATGAATCAGTGGAAGCTGAAATTCCGTCTTTTCGTGGTTAATACAAAGCATTAAGATTTGCTTTTGAAGCCTATTTCGGCAAGCCAATTTCACTCAAGCAGAGGATCATCATGAGCTTAATGACAGTGGACGAGTTGAATGATTTGATGCGCAGGGAATTTCCCCAAAGTCAAACCATTCTTGAAGCGATTTCGTCCAAAAGCTCCCGTGTCAGAATTCCAGTCAATCTTTCCCATTTGCGTCCTGGAGGAACAGTTTCCGGACCGACCATGATGAGCTTGGCAGACACTGCCATGTACCTTGCGCTGCTTGGGGAAATCGGTCCCGTCTTGCTCGCTGTGACTACCAACCTCAATATCCATTTTGTCCGTAAACCAGAACCCGAGCGGGATCTGATTGGAGAATGCAGCATCTTCAAGCTAGGCAAAAAGCTGGCAGTGGGTGAGGTTAAGATTTTTTCAGAAGGAATCGATGGTGTGGTCGCACATGCCACCTGTACCTATTCGATTCCGGAGAGATAATTTTTTTATTCACCTTTGAGTGGATCCTATTGAATCAATGAATTAGGAGAAAATTGAGAACTCCAACAGATGAAAGGATGAGGGTTCTGGAGGCGGACATTACGACTCTGGAACTGGACGCGATTGTGAATGCTGCCAATGAAACCCTGCTGGGAGGAGGAGGAGTGGATGGGGCGATTCACCGTGCTGCGGGGGCAGGACTGCTGGAGGCATGTACATCCATTGGAGGCTGTCCCACTGGAGAAGCGCGTATCACTAAAGGATTCCTGCTTCCTTCCCGTTTTGTCATCCACACCGTCGGTCCGATCTGGCATGGAGGAAACGAAAATGAACCCGAAATGTTGGCCTCATGCTACCGTAATAGCCTTGAAGTGGCGCAGAAGCATGAACTTAGGAGTATCGGGTTTCCCTCGATCAGTACTGGGGTCTACGGTTATCCCAAAAAGGAAGCAGCACTGATTGCCATTCGAGAGGTCAGGTCTTTTCTGGAGCAGGATTCCCTGCTGAAAATGGTCCAGTTCGTGTGTTTTTCAAAAGCCGATATGGATCTTTATAGGAACCTTCTATAAGAGAAGGGATAAACTCCTCATTTTGAATGATCATGTCCTATTTGCTGGCCAGTTTGATCCTCTTCATTCCATTGGTTGAAATCTGGATTCTGATCCAGATTGGAATTGCAGCCAACCTGAATGCAGTCTTCATCCTTTGTGTTATCACTGCTGGAGCAGGATGGTGGTTGATGCGCGGAGAAGATTTTTCGATATGGACCCTCATTGAAACCGAATTACAAAATCAGCGTCTGCCTACAGAAGAATTACTCAATGATTTTATGACCTGGAGTTGCGGACTGGCCCTGTTGATTCCAGGATTTCTCAGTGACCTTCTGGCACTGGCACTTCTGATTCCTCCACTTAAGGAAGAATTGGTACGCTTTCTGAGAGAATGGATGCAGCAGAAAATCAGTCGGTAAAACCTCCTCAAAAACTAACAGTCGCAGAAATCTCAATCCAGTGACTTGAAAGTTGGAATGAAAAACTTCCTGTCCTTTTTCAATCCATTTGCGAAAGCCTGTTGATTGGTTCAAAATCCAAGTCTGTTCATTTCCTAATAAAACCACTCTTAACAATAAAATCATGTTTTCCATCACCCCTTCTGCACGCTTGAAACCCTCGCCCTTTTACCAGTCGACTCTCAAGGAAGGAGTCCAGGAATTCACCACGTACAACAACATGTTGATGCCCACAGGCTATGGAGATCCTGAAGCTGAATACTGGCGGCTTATCCGTGGAGTTTCCCAGTGGGATGTCGCGGTAGAACGTCAGGTCCAACTAGAGGGGCCTGATGCAGGAAGGCTAGCTCAAATTCTGGCTCCTCGCGACCTTTCCAAATGCAAGACGGGGCAGGGAAAATACGTTGCGATTTGTAATCATGACGGGATCTTGATCAATGATCCCATCCTGCTTAAAGTGAATGAACAGTGCTACTGGCTTTCGATTGCCGACTCCAACATCTGGTTTTGGGCAAAAGCAATTGCCTCTGAACGGAAACTTCGGGTGGAAGTCAGTGAACCTGATGTTTCACCGATGGCCATCCAGGGGCCGAAAAGTGATGATGTCGTTGCTTCAGTGTGCGGTGACTGGGTCCGGGAACTGAAATATTTCTGGTTTCGAGAAACCAGCATAGAAGGAATTCCGGTGGCTGTTGCACGATCGGGTTGGTCCAAACAGAGAGGATTTGAGATCTACCTGATGGACGGTTCTCAAGGGGACCGTCTTTGGAATATTTTCAGGGAAGCAGGAAAACCCTGGGACATTGGTCCGGGGAATCCGAATCTCATGGAAAGGATCGAGAGTGGATTGCTCTCCTGGGGCGGAGATACGGACGAGGAAACCAATCCCTATGAAGTCCGCATGGGAAAATATGTCGATCTGGATGTTTCCGATGAGGTGATTGGGATTGAGGCATTGAGGACCATAAAGACCCAAGGCCCTAGACGACATCAACTGGGGCTGGTAATGGATGAAGATAAGCCCCTTGATCTAGGTTTTGTGTGGAACGATATTCTGGTGGATGGAGCCAAAGTAGGGCACCTGACCAACAACGTCTGGTCCAGGCGTCTCGAAAAGAACATCGGATTTGCACTGGTCTCAAGAGACTGTCAAGCAGGAGATGAGGCGGTGGTGGTGCAGGAAGAAAAACAGATCAAGTGTCAACTGGTTGAAATGCCTTTCATTTGAGACTTGTCTAGGGGCACCTCCGAACTTGTTTCAGTAGACACTTTTTCCCTTTTTTTGGAATCAATTCAATTAGAAATATGTTCAGCGGAATCGTTCAAGGAACACGAGAAATTCAGGAAATTTTAGAAGATTCGGGAACCCTCAGGTTGAGAATTGATTTACACAGGCTTACTGAGGGGTTGCAGACAGGAGCAAGTGTTTCGGTCAATGGTGTATGTCTGACGGTAGTTCAGATCCAGAAGGATCATGTTTCTTTCGATGTGATCCGGGAAACCCTGAACCGTTCCAATCTTGACGGACTCCAAAAGGGTGACCGTGTCAATATCGAACGTTCATTAAAACTTCAGGATGAAATCGGCGGTCATAACGTTTCGGGACACGTTGACACCACCGGAGTCATCAGTTCGATCTTGAACTCAGGAAACAACCGTGACCTTAAAATTACCTGTAACACGGAATGGACCAGATACCTGGTGCCCAAAGGTTGGATTGCCTTGGACGGCATAAGCCTAACGGTGGTTGATGTGGGCCTAGATTGGTTCACGGTTTCCTTGATTCCGGAAACCCTCCAGCGCACCATCATTGGTTCCAAAAAAGAAGGGGGCCGGGTGAACCTGGAATTTGATCAAAACACCAAGATCATTGTTAAAACCTTGGACGCGATGCTTCCGGATTTGGAACAGAGACTAAGACAATCCATTCTTCCAAAAGAGCATTTGGAATCCTGAATCTCTTTCAATTTTATATTTTTTGCTTCGATATCATGGAAACAGAAAAAATGTATTCCAAATTGATTGAGTTCAGCGTATATTGACCCAAAATTTATTGAAAAAGATTATCATCCTGTGCTTTCCATCAATAATGCATGAAATTCATGGTATGCAAAGTAGCTAATCTCCTCCCTTCCGTGTTAAACATTTCAACATCCGGAATCTGAACATGGCTGATAAAATCAAGGAAAATAAAGATACTCCAAATATCAATCACATTGCTTTTCAGAATCAGTTGCGTGGTATCGTCGATGACATCAAGGCGCACCAGAGCAATTCGCCTCTGAAGAAAATGTTTGGCAAGAAGAATGTCAATCCACAGGTTAATGGAAGTTCGATTGCTGAAGCAGTACCGGATAACAAAGAAGCGGCAAAGCTGGTTAGTGCTTTGCACAAGGAGCCGAGTAATTCGGTGGCCAGATTACAACTAGTCAATACCGTGATGGGTGCAAGCAGTGCACATTCCCTTACGACCAACAAGGATATGATGCTTCAGGCGGCGATTCCGATTTACCTGGGTGACGTGACTCAGACCTACCTTCAGGTGGTCGTACATGCGTATAAGAATTATCACGAAAAACTCATGAATCTGCACAAACAGAACATGATGTCCATTCGTTCGAGTGTTTTGAAAAACGTCAACATGAGTGGGATTGATGTCAGTGATGAGGACCAGGATGATACAAACATCAAAAACACGGAAGCGATGATGACCGAGATTCAGGTTTCTGAAGCCCTTATTGAACGTACCGACGAAATCCTCAACAACATCAAAACCAAGATGAGCACCTCTCTCTCCCGAGAGGAAATTGAGGATATTTCATCCACTGGAAAAGCTGCGGCTTCATTTTTTGGAGGAGGTGGAGGAGACGATTCACAGAATACTCAGAAACAGAACATGGTGATCGGCAAATCGGTACAGGTGCTTTCGATGCTTCAACCTGTTCCTTTGCTTCAGGGGGCGGGGCTTGACCTGTCAAAAACACTTCAGGCGGTGGACAATAAAATACCCTATCCACTGGTGATGGAAGGCCGGGTTCACCAGCAAGTGTTGAAATATTTCCTGCTCCGTATTGAAAGTGGGGATCGGACGGCACGCGACAACATGGCTCCAACCTATAATAAAGCTTTGGTCTCATTCAGAAAAGCGATGAAACTTGTCTCTAAAACAGCACCCAAGAAAGCGGACCTTCCGGTGTTGACCGAATTTGCGAACCTCACCTTTTACGGATTCATCCATCGGGATTTGATGCGTTTTACCAAGGATGGAGTGCTGGGTCTCGTCAAACTTGGTAAGGAAGCAGCAGATGCCGCTGTCACAGTCGATGAGAGTTTCGCTCCACTCCAGAAACGGATCGAAAAATCATTGAATCAACTCGATTCGGCAAGACAGGCCCAGGAGGCCTGAAAACGTTTCAACATGATTCATAGGTTCAGGGGCAAACCGATCCTTTGATCCAATCTACCTTGAAAAGTGGCCCGAAGTGAAAGGGCCACTTCAAAAACTCCAAGCCATTCTAGAACGGGAAAGCCTGGCGCCTTCCGGCAGCAGACTGATCCTCTGCGTCAGCGGAGGATTGGATTCGATAGCATTGTTACATCTTTTTCATCAGCTCAGCAGACGCTATCACTGGCAATTGGATGTTCTCCATTTCCATCATGGAATCCGGATTGAATCGGATGAAGAAGCAGATTTCGTCAGGGAACTTGCCCATCGGTTGGTACTTGAATTCCACCTCAGAGAAACCAAGGCATTTCAGGTCGGAACATCCAGTTTTCAGGAAAAAGCAAGGGACTGGCGCCGCACCGAAGCTTTGAAACTGAGGGAAGAAATCGGTGCGGACTTCATTGCTACTGCCCATCATGCGGATGATCAGTTGGAAACCTGGTTGCTGAAATGGCTCAGGGGGGCCCACCTTTCAGGCCTGCAGGGGATGTCCAGCGCTGATCCTCCATTCATCCGTCCGTTGCTCGATCTCAGCAAAGACGAGTTGAAGAATTTTCTTCAGGAAGAGGGATTCGAATGGCGAGAGGATGCTTCCAACCAGGATTCCAAATATTTGAGAAATCGGGTTAGAAATGAACTACTTCCGTTGCTTCGGGAACTTTCACGGGACGGCATCGAAAGCCGGATCCGGGACCTCGACGCCCAAAGTCGTCTCCTCGAAAAAGACCTCGAATTGCGATATGAAAATTGGTCTACGGGTGCAGAAACCGACTCAGGACTGTTGATTTCGGGAATCGAATCAGAACCGGAATTTCTGAAGCGGGAAATCCTGGTCCGTTTCATCACTGCGAAAACGGGGATTGCTTTATCCTACCAGCAACTGGAAAAGATTATTGCCCTCATTAATGATTCACAAAGCCAATGGTCATTTCATCTTGAGGGCAACTGGATCATCCTTCGTAAGGAAGGGAAACTTTTTTGTGAGAAGAAAATGGATTGTTAGGATGCCAGTTCTGACTCTAAATCTCCCAATTTAGCTCCACCTGCCATGAGTCTTTTAATATCATCTCCTCCAAGTTCTTCCGATAACCCACTTCCAATGACTTCTCCCAAACTCAAGAAAGTATAACGGTCGGCAATGAGTTGGGCATGGATTTCATTGTGTGTAATCAAAATGATGGCAATATTACCCAATTCCTGAACTTTTTTTATGGTCTTCAGAACTTCCATTTGCTGCTTCTGTCCCAAGGCCGATGTGGGTTCATCCAAAATCAGTATTTTTGCTCCAAAATAAATGGCTCTGGCAATGGCTAATGTCTGACGTTGACCCCCTGACATGGTTCCAACGGGTTGATTAGGATTTGAGATATTGATTCCTATCTTTGCCATCTCAGCAATGGTGATTGCATTCATCTCTACCATTTGCATCAGACCAAAAGGACCTGGACCCTTTTTAATTTCTCTTCCAAGAAAAAAATTTCTTGTTACCGAGGTTAATGCATTTAATGCTAAATCTTGATAGACCGTTCCAATGCCTGCATCTGATGCTTCTCGGGGAGATTCAAAATTCACTGAATTTCCATCGACTCTGATTTCTCCGCTTGTTGCAGTATGCACTCCAGACAAGACTTTAATTAAAGTCGATTTCCCTGCTCCATTATCTCCCAATAAAGCATGAACCTCACCCGGGTAGACATCCAATGACACACCATTTAAAGCAGTAAATGCCCCGAATTTCTTAACGAGATCTTTGATTTCAATCAGGGGTTGTATGCTATTGTCCACGTTTAGATACTTCCAATTATTCTTTTCCGAATATTTTCATTAGTGAGTGCAGCAGTGACCAAAACTGCACCAAGAAAAACTCTGTAAAATGACCCATCAATACCAGGGATGTAGAAAAAAGCTTCTTTAGCAATACCAAAGATAATCGCTCCTAGAAGAATGCCAAGCACACTTCCAAATCCGCCTGTTAAAACAACACCTCCGATGACTGCAGCCGCAATGGCTTCCAGTTCTTTTAAATTACCTTTTGCCGTATCTGCTGTATTTACCTCAAAAACCTGGCAGGCAGCAAACATCGTTGCACAAAATGCAGTAAACACGAAAAGTGAGATTTTCACCTTGTTTGTTGGAACACCATTGGCTTTGGCTGCACTTAAATTGCCGCCTGTAGAATAAATCCAGTTTCCTGCTTGTGTTCGACTTAGGACAAAATAACAAACGATTGCAATGATAAACCAAATCATCACACAGGAATACAATCCTGGTGCAAATTGATTCCCAAAATTATTGACATTCCAATCTGCAGTAAAATAAAGCCAGCTGAATACAGGTTCAAGAATATCTCCTCCAAAAAAATTAGCAATGGGCCGTGCTGATGTAAAAGTATCAAGGTATGCTTTTGCCAGATCTAAATCTGTAACTGCTCTAGCCTTGACCTCAGGTATATTCATTCCTGCATCAATTTTCGTTTGAAGAATTTTTGTCATGGTTTCATTACCAGACTTAATTGCATTCTCAAGAGAGCGTTGAAGGGTTTCAAGCATCTTGGTTTCTTGAATCAACGTTTTAGTCGCTGCAACTTTTTGATTAATGTAGGTTAATTGATCGGTTAATGTGTTGATTGTTTTTTCAGGAGCAGTACCTAAAATTTCTAAAAGTTTTTCATTAGGAAGAGCTTTAGCCGCATCCCGTTCCATTTCACCGTGACCTGGAACATTAATAATATTTTTGATGTCAGGCAGATCGGTAACCGTTGTGGACCCTGCAGTCTGATCATCCCTTTTGTTAAAAGCGCGGTAACATACTTCTGTAACTCCTCTTAAGAAGAACAATCCACCTAAAGTTACGATAAAAGAAGCAATGCCACTTCTTACGATGACGTATCCCTGCAGCCATCCAAATGAAAGGGTAAAACATAATGTGATGAAGATCGCCGTCAAGGGTGAAACATCCTGGATTTCAAATATTTTGTAGCCTTCTATACTGAATCCTTGAGAAAAGGAAATATACGGAATGACAATGGCAAATCCCCACTTGAGGATCATTGCCATACATCCTCCTGCAAACCCGATCATGGATCCCATGGAAAGATCGAACTCGCCTGAAATGATTAACAAACCTGCTCCAAGGGCAACGATACCCAATTGAGAGATGACTCTGAAATTATTGCGGATGCCTAATGCATTGAATCCCTCACCAGAAAAGGGGTTCAGTGAAAATTGACCTTCAGGAATGGAGAAGTATCCGAGCATTCCAAAGAGAAGTAACATCACTCCCAAAGGCCCTATTTCAGGACGAGCCAGTATGGCGCTGTACCATTTTTTGGGGAGATGGCGGTCGGATTCCTGCCTTTTTGGCTGTACTTCGTTTCCTGAATTCATCTTTATGATTCTTAATATGGATAAAAAAAAAGGACCACATTGTGGTCCTTTTTTTAATCTAAGTTTATGACACTAGCTTAGCGGTCAATTCCAGCAAGTGCAGCAACTTGTGAAGCATTGGATTTATCAACAAATCCAGGTCCGGATGGGATGTTTGCACCAGGAAGAAGCCCAGCACTGTTGTTGTACAGGTGTAATACAATGATCGGCATATATCCCTGTAAACGCTGTTGTTGATCAATCGTGAAGGAAACCTTTCCAGAATTGATCAAGTCCATGACTTCTGGGCTTAAATCAAAGCAGGAATGGTGAGCTGACATTCCAAGATCATCCATTGCTTTTGCAACACCGGAACAAACATGAGGTCCAACAGAAAGGACAGCATCAATGCCCGAGTTGGCCTGCAGTGCGGCTGTCGCTCGTGTAACGATGGTTGCCGGGTCAGAAGTGGTATCGATGAATTTGATCGGGACATTTTCGCCATATCCTTCACAACGGTCTACAAGAGCAGTGTTGTAGGCCTCTTGAATCATGCACAGGCCATTCGAAGCGCCTTCACTTTTTGCTCTTTTTCCTGCAGATTGACCTGCAAGTTTTTCTGGTTGTCCAACGTGCATTAGAGCACCAAGGCTTGCAGAGGATTCCAACCCAGAATTCATTGTGATTACAGGAACACCTGCTGCAACGGCAGCTTTAATTGCTGGGCCGAGTGCATCAGGATCAGGCAGGGAAATAACCATCCCGTCTGGTTGTGTGGCTGCGGCGGCCTGAATGGAGCTTGCCATGTCAGCCATATCAGCTGAGGGGGTATAAATATATTCGAATTTTGCTCCAATAGCACGAGCAGCATCTTCGCCACCTTTTTGAACAACAGGCCAGAAAGGATCTTTTCCCTCACCATGAGTTACCATGACATAACGCTCAGCAAAAGCAGCACTGGACAGGACCATGACTGCTACTAAAACCGAAATTACATTTTTTAACATACACTTCTCCTGAAATGGAATTAACAATATCAGCGCAATTTGCCAGGAATTATTCCTGAGCCGTCACAGGTAAGATTTCAACGCAATCCAAGATTTGGATGATTCTTCTCTCTCCTGCAGTCTCATCGAAAAGCGCTAGATTTCGATGGAAAAAAATGCGAAGTAAATATACTTCTTATATGAGTTATTTGTCAAATTTATTCTTGATAATTCTTAATTGTTTTCAATAAATTTGATCCACAGAAGCATTTATGTTAATTCACAAATTTGTGTTTGAATTGAAAAGAGTTATACAAAGATTTGATCGTTTTATTGGAGCGTTGTAAAAAGTTTGTTGTGAGAGGACATGCTTATCAAGTCAGCCAAAAAAAGTTATAGAGGAAAAAGATGAATGAAACAGACTTGATGGGTGATAGGGATCTAGACCTGATCTGCATGGGCCGGGTTGCGGTCGATTTTTATGCAGACCAGATCCATAGCCCCCTGGAAGACGCCCAGAGTTTCAGCAGGTACTTGGGAGGCTGCGCGGGGAACATTTCGGTAGGCACCTCCCGGCTGGGTCTGAAATCAGCGATGTTTTCCTGTGTCGGAACCGACGACATGGGGGTCTTTCTCAGAAATCAGCTTCGACGAGAAGGAGTGGACACTACCCTGCTCCGTTCGACTCCAGATCATCTTACAGGTCTGGTCGTCTTGGGAGTCAGCCCCCCGGGCCGTTTTCCCCTCATTTTTTATCGAGAAAACTGCGCGGACATGCAGATCCGTCCGGAAGATGCGGATCCGGATTTTTTCCGCCAGGCCAAGGCCCTGCAGTTCACAGGGACTGGAGTTTCGACGGATTCGATGGCCGAGGCGACGAGGGAAGCGGTGAGGACCGCAAAAGAATGTGGTTGTTCGGTGATCCTCGACATCGACTACCGCCCGGTGCTTTGGGGGTTGACCGAGGCGGGAGATGGCGAATCCCGCTTTGTCGCGTCTGAGAAGGTGACCCGCATCCTTCAGCCGTTCCTTTCACAACTGGACCTGATCATCGGTACCGAAGAAGAAGTGATGATTGCCGGAGGCAGTGAAACCCTGGAAAAAGCACTGGAACAGATCCGCTCGATCTCCAATGCGGTGGTGGTGCTCAAACGCGGGGAAAAGGGATGTGAGGTCTATCCTGCAAAAAGCGAAACTCCGGTTTCTGCCAGGTCATTTCCGATTGAGGTGCTCAACATCCTGGGTGCGGGGGATGCCTTTGCTTCCGGATTCCTCCGAGGCTGGCTGCGTGGTGAATCCCTGGAAACCTGTGCCTTGTGGGGAAATGCGAACGGGGCCCTGACCGTCACCCGACATGGATGCTCTCCTTCGATGGCATCATTTACGGAACTCCAGTACTTCATCGAGCATTTTGACCAGGATCCTCAAATTCTGGAAAGTCCTGAATTACTTCGTCTTCACCAGCGCACCGTGATGGGACAACCCCGCAGGCATCCTATGTTTGTGCTGGCTTTCGATCATCGGGTCCAGTTCCAGCAGACCTGCCACGAACTAGAACTTCCTGAAGCAAAAATAATTGAATTCAAGGAACTGGTTTTTGAAGGCTTTCGCAATCTGGAAGCTCAGCAAGTTCAACGGCCTCTTGCCATTTTGGTCGATCCTCAATACGGCTCGAGGATTCTCGAACAGTCGGCCTATGAATCCTACAAGGTCGGAGTTCCCATCGAAAAAGCAGGAGCTTTTCCCACGGAATGGCTTTGTGAAGAAGACCTTTATCAGCATCTGCAGTCACGTCCCACTGAATGGTTTGTTAAATTGCTCTGGAAATACCATCCTGAATTTGATGAGCAGCAAAAATCACGACAACTGAATCAACTCCAACGTCTGGATTCGGTCTGCAGGGAACTCGACAGGCGGTTGATGCTGGAACTTATTCTTCCTGAGTCCATGCCTCAAGACGGGAAGTCCCTCTCGGCGGCAATCGCCGAGGTCTATGGGGTGCAGGTTTATCCTTTCTGGTGGAAAATGGACGTCCCGAAGAACCAAGACGAATGGGAAATGGTGACCCGAACCCTGGACCAACACGATCCTGAGGCAGCGGTGATTCTTTTGGGCAGCAATGCACCGATCGAGGAGTTCCAGGAATGGTTCCGGATTTTCCGCAGTTCTCCCTATGCTTGTGGATTTGCAATTGGCCGAAGCATTTTCTGGGAAGCCTGGCTGGACTTTGCCTCAGGAACGCGGAGCAGGGAAGAAATTCCAGAAATCATCAGCAATCATTATCATCAGCTGATCAAACTCTGGGACGCCTCTCAAGCAACCGCAACCTGAGCGCATGTTTTCCCGAGAAGATTTCCATGTTTTGGATCGTTTTGACCTGTTCCGAAGATTGATTTACTCTTTAGTGTATTCCTAAAGTTTCCTTCAATTCATTCATCCAGAAATATTGACCCATGTCCAAACTCCTTTGCCGGCCTCATGAAGCTGATCAAACGGGCCTGACGATGAGCATCAGCCCTGAATCAGCAGGTTGGAATTACGTAGGTTTTGAAGTCTATCACTTGAGGCCCGGGCAGACCCTTGAAAAACCAACAGGCCCGATGGAAGTTTGTCTGGTCCTGCTCAGCGGTAAAGCAGATGTCTCATCCTCCCAAGAGAGTTGGAATGGGCTTGGTGAAAGGATGGGGATTTTTGAAAAAAAATCGCCGTATGCGGTTTATCTTCCCAATCAGGATCAATTCACGGTGAAGGCCTTGACCGGCCTGGAATTGGCGGTATGCCAGGCGCCGGGTTCAGGCAATCATCCTGCAAGGTTGATTGGTCCGGAAAGCATGGGACGCGAAACCCGGGGAAGAATCACCAATACCCGTCATGTCTGCAATATCCTTCCTGAAACCGAAGCTGCCGACAGCCTGCTTGTCGTGGAAGTGATCACCCCGGGGGGCTGCTGGTCCAGTTATCCCCCGCACAAGCATGATTCGGATAAACTCCCTGAAGAATCGGCTTTGGAGGAGATTTATTATCATCGTCTCAATCCAAGTCAGGGGTTTGCCTTTCAGCGGGTTTATACCGATGACGGGGAATTGGACGAAACCATGACCGTCCATGATCGGGATACGGTGATGGTCCCCCGCGGTTATCACCCTTGTGGAGCGCCCCACGGGTATGATCTCTACTATTTGAATGTGATGGCTGGTCCCAAAAGGATTTGGAAGTTTTACAACGCTCCAGATCATGAATGGATCATTGAGGCCGACCAAAAAGCCACTTCTGCCCTTAAATAAGAAGCCTCCCCTTTCAACACTCCCGGGTCTGTGATAATAATATGTGGGGAATTCGGGGCCTGATCGATCTCAGGTGCCCTGATTCAAGTATGAGCATACGGAATTTGCTCACTGCAAATTCCGATTGATTGAAGACGGCAGTTACAATGGAATGTGTCATCATCAGGGAAGATCATGAACCGGCCTAAAGAAGTTACCTATGACGAAAGCAAGATCCAGACGCTTTCGTCCCTCGAACACATCCGCTTGCGTCCCGGCATGTACATCGGACGTCTCGGCAACGGAAACCATCCTAACGATGGCATCTACATCCTCTTGAAGGAACTCATCGACAACTCCATCGATGAATTCATCATGGGACACGGCAAACGGATCGACATCCGGATCGACAATGGTGAGGTCTCCGTCCGGGACTTCGGCAGGGGAATTCCTCTGGGCAAGGTGGTGGATTGTGTTTCGATCATCAACACCGGGGCAAAATACAACAGCGAGGTTTTTCAGTTCAGTGTCGGCCTCAACGGAGTCGGCACGAAAGCAGTGAATGCCCTTTCAGAGAATTTCGAAGTGATTTCCCACCGCGAAGGAAATGCGGTACGGGCCCGTTTTATCAACGGAGTGCTTTCAGGAAGTCCTCTCCAGGAGTCTTCCAGTGAACGTAATGGAACCCGGGTCAAGTTCTATCCTGATCCTGAGATTTTTCCGAAGTTCACTTTTGATTTCAACATGGTTCGCAAACGTTTGTGGAATTACGCCTACCTCAATCGTGGTTTGACGCTGGTGCTTAACGGGGAGAAGTTCAAATCCGAACGGGGACTCCATGATCTTCTGCACGAAGAAGTCCAGGACACCCAACTCTATGACATCATTTATGTCCAGTCTTCCCATTTCGAATTTGCGATGACCCACACCGACCGTTATGGCGAGGAAAATTTCAGTTACGTCAATGGGCATTATACCGAAGACGGAGGCTCGCATCTTTCTGCCTTCCGGGAAGGCATCCTCAAGGGGGTCAACCTGTTTTACAAAAGTTCTTATGACGGGCCTGATGTGCGTGACGGGATGGTGGCCGCAGTCGCAGTCAAAATTCAGGAACCGATCTTCGAATCCCAGACCAAGAATAAACTCGGCAACTCGGACTTACGTTCCTCGCTGATGCCGGATGTTCGTGACGCGATCACCGATTTTCTCTACAAAAATCCTGTTGCTGCCGAAGCACTCAAGCAGAAGATCCAGACCAACGAAAGAATCCGTAAGGAACTCAATAATGTCAAAAAAGCTGCCAGGGAAAATGCACGCAAGACAGCCCTTACGATTCCGAACCTCAAGGACTGCAAACACCATTTTCAGGACAGCAGCGGCAAAGGAGGGGAAAGTACGGTTTTCCTCACCGAAGGGGTTTCTGCTGGAGGAAGCATGATCAGTTCAAGAGATGTCTTTACCCAGGCAATATTCTGTCTCAAGGGCAAACCTCTCAACTGTTGGGGTATGGGAAAGGACGCCCTCTACAAAAACCTGGAACTCTACAACATCATGAAAGCCCTCGGCATCGAGGAATCCTTGGAAGGTCTGCGTTATAACCGAATCGTGCTTGCGACCGATGCTGATGTGGATGGACTCCACATTCGGAACCTGCTTTTGACTTTTTTTCTCCATTATTACGAACCTCTGGTGGTGCAGGGACACCTTTATATCCTCGAGACCCCTCTCTTTCGGGTGCGGAACCAGAAACAGACGATCTACTGCTACAACGATGCTGAAAAGGAAAGCGCTCTCGTTCAGTTGAAAAAAGGAAAACATCTGGAGGTGACCCGATTCAAAGGACTCGGAGAAATTTCTCCCAAGGAGTTCGGTCAATTCATTGGCAAAGAGATGCGAGCGGTTCCGGTGGGGATCGAACACATTCATGAAGTCGGGCAACTGCTCAACTTCTACATGGGCACAAACACCAGCGAGAGACGGAACTACATCATGGAACATCTCGTCTGAATGTTGGACTGGCTTCCGCTGGAGTGGCTGCAGTCGGAAATCTGGCTGGAACTGCTTGACCTGATCCGCCACGGCGGGGTGATGATCGTGCCCATCGGCATCTGTTCCGTGATCACGGCAGTGCTGATCATCGAACGTTGGCTGATGCTCCGTAGTGGAAGGGTCCTTCCGAAAAAACTCTTGAGGGAACTTCGTGAACAGGTGGAAATCCGGCCACGGAAAATTTCCAATCTCAAACCGAGCGACACCCATCCTGTTGGCAGGATCCTGCTTCATGGAATGACGGTTCTGCCCAGTACCCCGAACCATTTTAAAGAATCCTTGAAAGACCAGGCCCGAAGGGAGAAACATGTCCTGGAAAAGGGGCTGGTCAGCCTGGAAGTGATCGCCGGAGTGGCGCCTCTATTCGGTCTGCTTGGAACCGCACTTGGCATGATCAGCGTTTTTCAGGACCTTTCCCTGGAAGGACCGGACCGGGCAGAGTCCCTGAGTCGAGGCATTTCAGAAGCACTGATCACCACCGTTTCCGGATTGAGTGTCGGCATCCCGGCCCTGATTGCTTATGTCCTCTATTCGCGTAAGGTTGAAACTCTGCTGTTGCGCATGGAAGAAGAAATCCTTTTCCTTCATGATCGATTGACCCCAGGACAATCCGGCAACAAAACGACCTCAGCCAAATCAAAACAATAAATTTATAAGAAACAGTTGCAGCTTTTTGAGACGAAACGCAGAACCCCTGCCATCAACCTGGCAGCGCTGATCGACATCCTCTTTCTACTGATCATCTTTTTTGTGGTTTCTTCCAGGATCATTGGTGAAAGCGGGGTCAAGCTTGTACTGCCTTACGACAAAAGCAAAAGCTCCGTTACGGTGGAAATGCCTCTGTTTGAAATGTCCGCGAACGGGAAACTGATGCTTCAGGGTAAACCGGTCTCAGAAAAGAAACTACCGGAAGCACTTCGTCGGTTGAAAAATGAAAACGTCAAAGGCAGTTTACTGATGAACATCGATCGTAAAGTGCCCCACGGCAGGGTGGTTCGGCTGATGAGCGTGGTCCGGGAGTCGGGATTCCAGCACATAGTCTTTGGAACCCAGTCTGCTCAACCTGAATAATCCATAAGCTGGTTTTTGTGCAGCAAAGCATTGACTGGATTTTCAGAATACGGCACGCAACCTGCTCATCTTTTTTCACGGGGACGTATTTTGCATGAAGAATAACGCTTTGCCTTGTGTTTCATGGTTCAGGAGAGAATCTGCATGGAATACAGTGGTCGATGCATGACCGAACAATAAAGGAGTAAGTATGTCAAACGGGCTGGGTGGGCTGATCGATGAGCAGTCTTTTGATGATATATTCCACACCACTAAATTTCTGGAAGACGTCAGCATGCTGATGTCCGTCGAAATCGGACGCTGTGAACTGACGGTCCGCGACGTCCTGGCTTTGAAAGTCGGATCGCTGGTGGAATTCAGCAAGGTGGTGGGAGAGCCGATGGATATCATCATTGCCGAGCGCCTGATGGCCCGTGGTGAAGTGGTCGTCGTCAACGAACGTTACGGTGTGCGGATCAGTGAAGTGACCCGGCCTGATGAAAAAATCGGGGACCGCCGCGAGTAATCCCGGAAACCCCGGTATAGCCCTCCCCCTCCAAGGCCATAGCGTAAGCGCTCTGCTTTACGTCCACATTCTGGGAATTCCTAAATTTTCTTTTCTCCAAAAGTGCTATAATCGATGAACAGGATCGGCTCCAAATACATAGTTGATGCTTAAAAACTTTATGAATATCTCAAAGAGATATTAGAAGACTTTAGATGATGAGAAATGTGTAA